>Ga0302238_1003245_pt1 | contig 10537 bp, 4 predicted proteins | sample AAG_UR_Asn_MG_FD_193527 | JGI IMG/M metagenome (GOLD analysis project Ga0302238, IMG submission 193527) | Enriched activated sludge microbial communities from anaerobic digester in WTTP, New Holstein, Wisconsin, United States - AAG_UR_Asn | ecosystem: Engineered > Bioreactor > Anaerobic >...
GAGGGTGCCACCGTTGCTCCGGCTTTGGTGGAGATAGGTGCCGAGGCTGCTGAGGGAAGTGATGGGGCAGTGGCGAAGAGCGATGGCGTGCAGTTTGGCGGTGAGGGTGGTGTAGCGGGACTTGCGTTTCCCAAGGACTCTCCGGAAGTCCTGGCTATCGACAGATTGGGTCGACTGGTTCGGTTGCCGTGGGACGGAACGGCCGTCAATGCGGTTGGTGTAGTGAAAGGGCGGCCCCTTGGTCTGGTGGTGACGTCTGATGGTCGCGTTGCGGCGGTCACCACTGCTGGTGTGAGCTGGTTGTCCAAGCGCGAGGAGGGGATGGAGGCGTTGGAGTGTAAGTTGACAGGTCGGGATGTGACGGCGTTTGTTCTGGGGCCCGACCAGGAGAGTGTGGTTTTGGGCCACGCTGACGGGACGGTGACCAGGTGGCCTGCGGGGAGTTGTCCTGAGGCAGCGGTGGAGTTGCCGGTGCCTGCGGGGAGCGCAATTAAGTCCCTGGCATTTCATTCGGCTGGTGCCTGGTTGATAGTGGCGCACGACAACGGCCGCGTTGACAACGTTGAGGTTGGGAATCCGGAGAACATCAAGAGGATTGAGGCGACGACCCGAGGGCCGGTTGCCGTGGCCGTTTCGGACGACGCTTCCTGGGTAGCGGTTGCATACGACCAGGGCCGTGTAAGGCGGTTCAGCCTTACGGACGGTTTGCAGAGCGACGCCATTGAGGTTTCGGACGGCGCCATTGGTGCCATGGCCTATTCGAATGCCCTTGGGGCACTGGTTGTGGCTGGCGGTTTTGGGGCTCTCTCCTACTATCCGACGGCGGGCAAGATGGGGGAAGAGAAGCGCCTTGGGGTAAGAACGAGCACGGACTATTTCGCCATGTTCTCTCCGGACGGAAAGCGGCTCATAGTATCTCCCCGCAACTCTTCATTGCCTGCTGCAAGCTCTATGCACGTATGGAATCTGGCCACGATGAAGTTGGGTAAGGCGCCTGCGGTTCCCGAAGAGATGTGGATTTGGGGGCGTTGGACGGGGAACGGGGAGCGCTTCTTCCTGCGAGAGAATGGCGGCGGCCATCTGGTTTGGGACTTGGCGCAGAATCAGCAGGTCTTGTACTGGGACAACTCCATGGGTCTGCGGATGTTGCAGGCGTTGACGCCCGACGGCAAGAAGTGTCTGGTCAGTGAGGACCGGATGCTCTCATTGTTAACGTGCAGACAGAATGCCGAGAAACCGTGGAGAGAGGCCGACTTGACCGAATGGCCCACCCATGCGGACTATTCGGCGGATGGGAACCGGATGCTGCTAGGTACGGACAGTGCAGTCTCGGTGTGGGATGCGAACAAGCTGAAGCTGATATGGTCCAGCGAGGCTGAGGCCGGCGTATGGCATTCGGGGGGACAGTTGATGTCGGCGGACCTGTCGGATTCGGGCAATCTGGCCTTGACTTGTGGCTCCGAGGGAAGTGTGGTGCTGTGGGACCTGAAGGCTCGGAAGCCAATGAAGCGCCTTGTGGCTGGTGAGGGGGCCTGTTGGTCGGTGACCTTTGCCGGTGGTGACAAGCGGGCTCTCATAGGCACTATGGATGGCAGGGGGATCGTCTGGGACCTCGAGAAGGGGTTGCTGACCGCTGTTGTGCAAGGAGACCGGGCCCTGGTTGCCGACATGGCACTTTCTACCGATGGCAAAGAGGTTCGAATGGCGCAGACCAACGGTACGGTGCACGCCTATGACATTGCCACGCTGAAGCGTCAGTATTCGATATACCGGGATGAGGCTGGCGAATGGGCCCTTCTGGGTCAGGAGCAGGTCACCGAGAGCAGTGCTGGTGGGAAATCCCTACTGGGGATTCGAGAGGGTGCCGAAGTCAAGCCCGTCAACTGAGCTGATTGTCCGAATCCCCCACTAACAAGTTTCTCTCCTTCACGGTATTGATAACGTACCAAGCAGCAGGAATCACAAGAAGGTTAAGAACCGTCGAGGTAAGCAACCCACCAAGGATGACTTGGGCCATGGGCGACTGTATCTCGTTGCCTGCCTCATCGGCAGCGAGGGCGATAGGCAGCAGTGCCAGAGCTGCCGAGAGGGCGGTCATGAGGATGGGAGCGAGGCGTTCGGCGCTGCCTCGCAGCACGGCTTCTCTTATCGAAGTCCCTTCCTGTCTAATGAGATGATGGTAGTGATTTATAAGCATTATTCCATTTCTTGATGCGATGCCAAAGAGAGTGACGAAGCCAACCAGAGAGGCCAGGGTCAGTATTCCTCCGGTGAGTTTCACTGTTGCAACGCCTCCAATGAGGGCCAGAGGAAGGTTAACCATGACAACGAGGGCATCGGTGAGGCGGCCCAGGGCCATCCAGATGAGGACCAGCATGGCGATGACCGAGAAGAGGGCGACCACGGAGAAGAGGTCCGCTGCTTGCTTCTGGCTCTCGAACTCGCCGCCATATACGATCTCATATCCTTGGGGGAGCTTGACGGCCTTCTCGATGCGTTCTTTGGCTTCGGCGATGGTGGACATGATGTCTCGGCCCTCATTATTCGCCATTACGACGATGCGCCGGCGTCCATTCTCACGGTCGATGCCGTTGGGGCTCATTGCGGCCTCGACTCTGGCAAGGTCTTCAAGCCGGTGGGGGGTGCCTCCCTCAAGTGGCAGCAGGGTAGCCCTCATGGTGTCGAGGTTATTCGCTGCCTGTGGCGCATATTTGACCACAAGGTTGCGCACCATGACACCCTCCCACCATGTTCCAATGGAGGTACCCCAGAAGGCCATCTCCACGAGGCGACTTAGAGCTCCTGGCGTGATGCCGGCCAGGGCCAACTCGGGAAGTCTGGGGCGAATCGAAATCTGAGGGACATCGGTTTGTGATTCGACCATGGTATCAACCACACCATCAACACCCTCCATGGCAGAGCCTACGCTGGCAGCTATCTGGCGAAGTGTCAGCAATTCTTCTCCGAACACCTTAATGGCGATGGAGGTCTTGACCCCGGACATCATGTGCTCGACCCTGTGGCTTATGGGCTGTCCAACGGTGATTGCCAACCCGTGCATCCCGTCGGCGACCTCTCTTATGTTGCGAATAGCCTCGGTTCTGGGGATCCCTTGGGTTACGGTGACCTCCATCTCGCTGAATTGCACATCCTGACCATGTTCGTCCCGTTCCGCTCTGCCCGTCCGGCGGACAACGGAGGTCACGAAGTCCAGCTCCAGCAGCGCCAGTTCCAGTCTGTTGGCCAGGGCCGCCGAGTGTTCCAATGAGGTCCCCGGGGCCGCTGCAGCCGCTATGTTGAAGCTGCCTTCGTTGAACTTCGGCAAGAAGCTTCTACCGAATTGGGTGAAGGAGTAGACTGACCAGGCTGTAACTGCCAGGGCCAGTACAAGGACCGCCCAACGCAGGCGCAGAACGAGGAGCAAAGTGGGCACATAGAGCCTCTTGAGACCTCTGATAACGAGACTCTCTCGGGAGTGCGACAGGTATTTCTCGTGCCCCAGCAGTATCATACAGAGCACGGGAGTGACGGTTGTGGCCACCAGGAGGCTGGCAGCGATGGTGGCAACGTAGGCGATGCCAAGTGGCCTGAGGAGGGTTCCCTCAAGGCCGGTCATGAAGAAAGTTGGCAGAAATACTACGATAATAACAGCAGTTGCATACACTATTGCGGAGCGGATTTCTGAGGAAGCAGCATAGACTGTCTGGAAGATGGAGGGGCGTGAGGTGGGGTCAAGGGCCGCACGCTCCCGGAGGCGCCTGAAGACGTTTTCTACGTCGATGACAGCGTCATCGACAAGGGCTCCGATGGCCAGGGCAATGCCTCCAAGGGTCATGGTGTTGAACGACTGGCCCAGGAGATGGAGCACGAGCACGCCAAGGAGCAGGGAGAGGGGTAGGGCGATGAGGGAGATAATCGTAGCCCGCACATTAAAGAGAAATATAATCAAAATCACAACCACCAATATAGCGCTTTCTACAATGTGTGTTGCGACGTTGGAAATTGCCACTTCTATAAACTGGCTCTGTTTGAAACCCTTGGTGTAGAGTCCGATTCCTTCGGGCAGGGATGGCTCAAGTTCCGCCATGGCCTTCTGAATCCGCTCTGTGATGGCGATAGTGTCGGCTCCAAGTTGCTTCTGCACGATAACGACCACGGATGGCCGGCCGTCAACGGTGGCAGTGCCTCTTTGAGGAGCCTTTGAACGCTGGAGCGTAGCCACTTGGCCCAGGGTAACTGGTTGTCCTTGGAAGCGTCCAACGGTTATGGCCGCCAGTTGATCCAGATGCTCGGCTCTTCCGTAGCCCTGTATGAGGTACTCACTATAGCCGCTGACCAGGAAGCCGGCGGGACGATTCTCGTTGACTCCCTGGAGGTTCTCCATGAGTTGTGCCACTGATAGTTGATAGTGGGTCATCTTGTCGGGATTGATTTCCACGGAGTATTGGGTGACATCGCCCCCAACGACCACTACCTGGCCAACGCCGGACATAGCGAGAATGCGTCTGCGCACCTCCCATTCAGCGACGTCTCTTGCCAGTCCTGGGTCTACCTCGTCATCCCAGGTGACTCCGATGTACATGATTTCTCCGAGCACGGAGGTCATGGGAGTGATGAATGGGGGCTCAACGCTGGGCGGTAGGAGGCCCGCTGCGGCCTGAAGCCGTTCCGTGACTGCTATGCGGGCCTGGGTTGTCTCGTGGTTCCAGTTGAATTCAACCCAAATCGTGGATGAGCCGATTCCCGAGTTACTGCGGACGCGCCGGACTCCGTTGATGCCTTGAAGGGCGTTCTCCAGGGGGATAGTGACCTGCTTCTCAACCTCTTCTGGTGAGAGGGAGCCTGCCTCCGTAATAACGGTGACGGTGGGAGCCGTAATCTCTGGGAGGACGTCCACGCTCATTCGACTGGCTTCGTACACCCCCAGGCCCCCCAGAGCCAGCGCTGCGAGAAGAACAATGATTCGGTTGGAGAGGGACCACCTGATAATACTGTCCCACATGTTGTCACCTCAATGTTGGTGCGAGTTGAGAGCGGTTTTTAGAGACGCAGCGTACAGATCATAACTGCCATGTGCTACTACCGTGTCTTCTACGGAGACACCATTTTCAACTGCAACAAGGCCATCAATTCGCTCCCCCAGATTCACTCTCCGTCGAGAGAACTCGTTTGGTCCGTTTAAGACAAAAATATATGGCACGGTAGCCACTTCAATAATGGCGGACTCAGGAACCATTAATAGCTCTCGTGGCTCTCCATATTCAAGCTGCAAATCGATATAGTCACCCGGGTATACTTTGCCTCCCGTCTCGATCCTCATTAACAGCATATTCATGCCCGTTGACTCATCGTACATAATATCCTCAGATATGGTCGTCGCTGCAAGCGTCTGTAAATCAGCGGGCCCCAGGGAACTGCCCCGGAGTATAGTTGCTGTTCGGAAGGACTTCAGTACGTGGCTGTCGAAGCGCGGAACGCTCAGTTGAAGAAGGGCAGTCTGGGAAGTGCGCAGCGTGAGAAGTGGCTCACCGGCTTCAACAAGAGTACCCTGGGCCGCCAGAATCTCAACGACCACGCCTGTTGCAGGGGCCACCAGTTCAGTAGAGGAGTAGTCCCCGCCCTTGAGCAGTTCTAATCGCCTCTCCAGGAGCTTCAACCTCGCCCTTATCTCCTCTATGCTGCCCTGAAGCTCGGTGCGCTGCTGCAAGAGCTCATAGCCGCCGCTTGCCCAAGCCTGAATCCTCTCCAACTCTTCACCTGCCCGTTCTCGCTCAACTCTGGCCTTCTGAAGTGCTGCCTTGGCCTCGGTCTGGTCTTTGTTGCTGAGGATGCCCCGTTTCTCCAACTCACCAACGCGGCTGACTTCTTTTGCCGCTCGGGCCACTTCGCTCTCGGCGGCCTTCAATGCTGCGCGTGCCTGGGTTTCGTTGCCAGAGGTGAGCAGACCGCTCTTTTCCAGCTTGATCAATCGTTCCATCTGCGATTCCAAGGAGGCCAGCCGTACCTGCTCCAGTTCAATCTCCTCCAGTAGCAGAGCCGGGTGACCCTCGGGGGCCTGACGAAGAATCCTGCCAATGGTGCTGCCCGATTGCAGCCGCTGTCCCAGCCACCACGGGCCGCCCATGGAGGCGCCATTTGGGGTGGTCCAGGAGACCCTTCCCGAGACGGGAGCGGCGATTACCATTGAGGCGGAAGGATCTTCAAGGACCAGGGCCCGTGAGGGTCGGAGCGACCCAACCGGACGGAGTGCCGGCTTTGCCAACACAAGTCCAACAGCGGCCTGGGCTTGCAGAGTAAAGGCTACAACATCTCCCGATGAAGAGCCGCCATGCTCGTGAGCGTGCTCATCGTCAGGTTGTTCGCCCTCCTCATGGTCGTGGCCATGCTCCTTGGCGCCGTGGTCTCGGTCCTCTTCCTTGTCGGCCTCATGGTCGTGGCCATGCTCCCTGGCGCCGTGGTCGTGGCCCTCTTCCTTATCGGTTTCATGCTCGTGGCCAGGCTCTGCCTCTTCCCGAGCGGTGGCATCGGCCTTGCTGCACGCCGCTGAGAGCACCGGGAGAGCCAGCAACGCCAAAAAACACATCATCGCAGTATTATACCGAGATCGTTTCATCGGATACTCCTACAGCTTAAATAGGTTCGTGTTCAAAATGCCCTCGATCTCAACCATGACTAGCCAGTAGTTAGTTCTGTGATGAGCAATCATGGTTTCCAAGTCCCCCGTATGTTCGATAAGGCCAATGACGTCATCCAGCGAGGCCTCGCCTTGAGCATAGGCATCCATTGCGTCAATCAGCGCCGCCAGGGCAGATGGCAGCAGGTCTGCGGAGAGCTCTCGTTGTTGTCGCAGCAGTTCCTTTGCCCCTTTTATCCTGGCGGTGAGGGCCGCCTGCAACTGGACTTCAATGCCTACACAGCGGTGAGTCGAAGCTCGTTCCAAGGCTCGTGCCTCGTCGACGGCATGGGAGTTGTCGTCAAGGATGGGGATTGGGATGGAGAACTCGACCATAATGGCGTGGGTGTCGAAGGCTTCGATGCCCGTGTAGCCCATGGCAACGCTCAGGTCGGGGATGCCCTGGGCTTCTCTGAGTCTGGCCTCGACACTCCAGATATTGGCTGATGCTCTGCATGCACGAACTTGCGGCCACTGATTCGGGGAGGCTAGCTCTCCCAAGACGTATGGCTCCACAGGGGGCTCAGGCAGAGTTGCGGCCAGGGCCTGAATGGAACCCGCCGGGGCGCCCCAAAGAGCCGGAAGCTCCATTATCTGCTGGTTGGCTTCGGTGTAGATAGAGTCGCCCATCTGCGCCTTGAGGCGCACGACCTGCTCCAGCCGGAGGGCTCGCACTGCGGGCGCCGAGCCCGTGGCAACCTGGGCCTGCACCATCTCCAGCAGTGCAGAGAAGCGTTGCCGTGTGCGTTCCATGGCATGGGCCCGCAACTGGGTGCCCAGGATATTGACGAACTGGCTTCGAAGGGTCTGGCGCGCCACGGCCTCCAGGCTGACCATTCGTTCCTGAATGAGTTGCATGTTCCCCTGTTCCAACTGCTCTGCTGCGGCGAGCCGGCCCCCAAGAGGCAAGGACTGCTCAATGGCCAAGGCCACCTTGCTGTGCCCAAGAAGAGAGCCGAAGGCGCCAATCTCCTCGACGCCCACGGCCAGCCTGGGATTTGGGTATTTGCTGGCCTGAAGACCCCGAGACAGGGCCGCTTGTGAGTCCAGTTCTGAGGCCCTGAACTCGGAGTTGCCATTCTTGACCAGTTCCCAAGCCTCATTGAAGGAGAGTCCAGGGCCTTTATGAAGTGGACCCTGGCTATGAGCAGTGGGCCGTTCCGGCTCACCAGCGAGAGCCGGCGGCCCCACTGTGAAGGCCAACAGCAGGGCAAGCCAGGGAACCAAGGCCTGGCTGACGGAGCATTGTTTCATCTTTTGCCTCGTTCTCAGCAATTTCGACTGCTACTACAGTTACACTTATAGAAAGCTAGTTGGCAGCACACCAATCCAGCGGCTATTCATGGCTACGGAGCCCATGCTGTTCTAAACCAGTGACCTTCATTCTCGCCCCTACCCCTCGACTCGGCACGAGCCTCGCTCGGGGTAAACGGCTGGGGGGCGGATCGAGATATCTGGCCAGCCGTTTAGAATGCCAGCGGCTCTTTGAAGCTCCTATGCGCAACTGGAAATGGTGAGGGCCCCGACTCAGGGGGAAAGATGGCTAGTTCAGGAGGCGTTGAGTGGTACCCAGGGAAGGGTGGGGTGGCAATGGAAGGGCCAGGCTGTTGCTGGCCCTTGCGCTCGAAATAGAAAGCCCAGCGAACTCAGGAAATGCGACGAGGAGCGTCCTGGCTGGTCCATCAAAGCGGAGGTCGACGCCAGAAGGGGTGAGTCCGAGGTCGGGATGGTCAACGCCGCTGCAGCAAGGGCCCGTTTCATGGGAATGGCCCTTGGGGCAGGTTTGGGACTGGCCATCTTCCTTGGATTCACATTCCTCGGCGTGGCTTCCAAGTGCCTGGTGTTGCTGATGAAGGTGGCCGTGCTCTTGAAGGTGGTCTTCGTGGCCATGCTCATGGAGGTGGCAGGGAGCCGGGACCAGGTTAGCAGCGGCCCAGAGCAACAGCGTCAGGGTAACGAAACGGGCAATTGCTGGCTTTAGCTGTCTCAAGAGGCTCCTCTTCCAACGGATGCAACGCTACCCACGTCGAGGGGGGAGGTCAAGTGCTGCGAGATGTTGCTGCGGCGCAGTGCCTACTTGGCGCTACGCTGGGGGAGCAGCATGCGGAGCCAGTACGCGCCGCAGAGGGTTCCAAGGATTAGCCCAACGGGGAGCGAGCCCAGGAAGATCTGGTGAAGGGCATAGAGGGAGATGACCATGACGACGCACGCCAGGGCCCACTGCGAAAGGGCAACGACGAGGGCTTTGCCGGCCAGCGGGCGCACTTTGAGGAAGAAGCGGTCGAGGTGTTCCTTGGAGACCGGGGGTGCCAAGAAGGTGACCACGAAGAAGGCCGCAACGGAGGCGCCTACAATCCAAAGCAGCTTGGCGGGGTAGGAGAGTTCGGGGGCCAGGAGGTAGACCAGGAGTGTGGCAATGGCCGCACCGCCGAGGCCGGCCATCTCTGACCATGCACTGGGCCGTCGCCACACCCAGCGAAGGAGGTGAGGGAGACCGAGGCCAGCGCCCAAGGCCGTAAAGACTTCCCAGGCAGTCTGGATGCTGTGGATCTGGGTGGCGACGGCGAGGGCCAGGAGCAGGACGAGGAGGCTTGAGAACGATGCAACGGCCATCAACTCACGAGGCGACGCTTCGGGTCGTATGAAGCGCCTATATATGTCGTTAACCAGGTAGGAACTTCCCCAATTGATATGGGTATCGATGGTAGACATGAACGCACCGACGAGGGAGGCGACGACGAGGCCAACCAGGCCTGAAGGGAGCAGTCGACCGAGCAAAATGGGGTAGGCCGCCTCGCGGTCAGAGAGGACTCTGGCGTAATCCCCCGATGGCTCCACTCCTGCGGGTGGTACCAGGGGAAAGACCACGATGGCAACGAGGCCAACCAGGACCCATGGCCAGGTGCGGAGGAGATAATGGAGCACGGTGAATAGCAGGGTGCCCCGGTAGCCATGGTCTTCGTCTTTGGCCGAGAGGATTCGTTGTGCGAAGTAGCCACCGCCATCGCTGAGGTGCTGCGCCCACCATTGCACTGTGACGAACACAGCGAAAGCGAAGGCAGCGCTGCCGACAAGAGTGGTGGGGAGGAAAGCCAGTATCTCGTTGGCATCGGCGGGGTAGAGCGTGTGTATTTGTTCTACCAGGGGCTGAAGTCCTCCAACGTGGTCCACAGCGAAGACGGCCAGCAGAATGGCTCCGACGATGGCCATGGCGAACTGAATGAGGTCGGTCATGACCACTGAGCGGAGGCCGCCAAGTGAGGCATAGAAGAGGGCGAAGAGGGCCAGCAGAGCGGTAGAGATCCCCTCACCGGCATCGGCGATGGCCCACCCTTTGGGCCACTGGGTCTGAAGGGAGTTGTAGAGGTTCGGAGCCATGGTCTGCCAGTCCAGGAAGGAGTGGACAATCTTGCCCATGGCCCTGATGACCCAGCCCATAATCAGGCAGTTGATGAAGAGGGCAAAGAAGAGGGCCTTGATACCTCGCAGCCAGGCGGCGCCTTTGCCGTCGTAGCGCAATTCGACCACCTCTGCGTCGGTAACGACCTCGGTTCGGCGCCAGAATCGGGCTACGAGGAAGACTACGAGCAGGTGTGAGAGGGCCAGAGACCACCAGAACCAGTTTCCCGAGACCCCATCCTTGGCAACGATGCCTGTAACGGCAAGAGGTGTGTCGGCGGCGAAGGTGGTGGCTACCATGCTGACGCCGACCACCCACCACGGGAACTGTCGGTCGCCAAGGAAGAAGGACTCGACGCTCTTCGAAGCGATTCTGCGGTAGTAGATACCAAGGCCCAGGGCAAGGGCGATGTATCCTAGAATGATGGTCCAGTCCAGCCAGGAGAGCAGCATGGATTCCCCCCA
>Ga0302238_1003248_pt1 | contig 10529 bp, 7 predicted proteins | sample AAG_UR_Asn_MG_FD_193527 | JGI IMG/M metagenome (GOLD analysis project Ga0302238, IMG submission 193527) | Enriched activated sludge microbial communities from anaerobic digester in WTTP, New Holstein, Wisconsin, United States - AAG_UR_Asn | ecosystem: Engineered > Bioreactor > Anaerobic >...
CGGACGTACGCTGGGTGGGCAACGAATCAGGCGTCGCTCGTCCCGGCGAGTCGAGCGTGCGGGACGCCGATGCACACCAGGGTAGTGACGCCCGAGGCAAAGTCTGGTATCCGGCCGAATGCGACGTGTCCATCCGGCCTGGCTGGTTCTATCACTCCTCGCAAGACGACAAAGTCAAGAGCGTCGAACACTTGCTGGATATCTACTTCAAGTCGGTGGGCCGCAACAGCGTGCTGCTCTTGAATGTGCCGCCAAACCGCGCCGGCCAGATCTCGAAGTTCGACGTCCAGCGGTTGACCGAATTCCGCGCGGCGCTGGACGAGATATTCAAGACCGACCTGTGCGCCGGCCGCCCGGCGCACGGCAGCAACATTCGCGGCAACGATCCCCGGTTCGCGGCGGCCAACGTGACGGACGGCAACCTCGACACCTACTGGGCGACCGACGACGGCGTGACGACCGGTTCTGTGGAGATCGAATTGGAGGCGGCGCAACCGATCAACGTGATCAACGTCCAGGAATACATTCCGCTGGGCGAGCGAGTGCGGCGGTATCACGTCGAAGCGAAAACGGCCGGCCAGTGGCGAACGGTGGCCAGCGGCACGATCATCGGACACAGGAACTTGCTGCGCATTCCCGCTGTGACCGCTCAGGCCCTGCGGTTGGTGATCGACGAGGCGGCCGCCTGTCCGGCGATCTGTTCTTTCGGGGCCTACCAGAGCGAGCTGGCCGCCCCCGCCGGCTCCGGATCGCTGGCCGCGCATCAGCCGGCAGAGGCGTCGAACGTCCACGGCGGCGGCACGGTGTTCGGCGCTGACAAAGCCGTCGTCGACGACCCCGAGACGCGTTGGGCCACCGCCGACGAGGTGCGCCAGTGCTGGCTCGAAGTCGACTTGCGTCAGCCGCAGACGCTGGACCGCATTACGATCGCGGAATTGGAGCCTCGGATCACCAAGTTCCAGATCGAGTATCGTTTGACGCTGGACGAAGCATGGAAAACGGCAATGTCGGGTGACAAGGCCGGCCGCCCAAACGAATCCTTCAATGCCACTACAGGAGGCCAACCTTGAACAAGCTGCGACTGACACGACGCGATTGGCTGACCACCGCGGCAGCCCTCGGCACAACAACGGCGCTCTCGTCGCGCCTTCCGGTGTCCCCCGGCGCCGACGAATCGACATTGCCGGGGAATACCGTCGTCCCGGAACTCGTCGTAGATGTCGACGTCAATGATGAAGTCTGGCTCCGCGAGCACGCGATGACCGAGGCCGACATCGTCACGCTCGTCAGGCAGTTGAAGCAGAACGGCTGCCAGACGCTCCTGGTCCGCTGCGGTTGCCTGGGGCTCCTGCCCTACCGGACCGATCTGTCGTACCCGTTCGGCTTCGATGCTGCCGACGCCCGCGCCAAAGCAGGGCCATTTATCGGCGACGTGGAAGCCTACATCCGCCAGCGGACGGCTTGGAACAAGCGTTACGCGGAAGTCATCCGTGACATCAACCCGCCGGCGGTATTCATTCGAGCCGGACACGAACAGGGCATGAAGGTGATCGCGTGGCTCGATCTGTTCGATGACGGCTACCCCGGTTTCCGCTCCAAATTCCTCGACGAGCATCCGCACTGCCAATGGGTCGGCAAGGACGGTGCGACGTACTTCCCGGGCTTGATGGACTATGCCTGGCCGGAGGCTCGGGAATTCCGTGTGACGCAGGCCCGGGAGTTGCTCGATCTGGGCGCCGACGGCATTCACTGTTCGACCAGTGCCCACGGCCGCCACATGCCCAACCGCCACGAGGCCGATTTCTTCGGTTACAGCCGGCCGATCGTCGAAGAGTTCAAGGCGAAGTACGGCGTGGATCTACGAACGGCCGGCGACTTCGATCGGACGGCATGGCACGACCTAAAGGGAGACGCGATGGTCCAGTTGTACCGCGACCTGGCCACGCTCTGCCACGGCCGCGGCAGGCGATTGTGGATCGGCCTACAAATCGGACGCTACACCCAGTTTGCGGTCGATCCCCACTTCAGCACCAACGTGGTCGCCAGGTTCACGAACCACTGGAAACGCATGGTCGATGAACGGCTGGCCGATGCCTTTATCCTGGGGGACTACGAACTGATGTCGAGTCCCGACCATGCGTATTGGACGGCCAAGCCCGACATCCAGCGCAGGGCGGGTGAGGATCTTTACGTCTGGGCGGCCCGAGAGTATCAATCCTACTGCCAGGGCAAGACGCGTCTGTACCTGTTCTCCGAATGGCTGCCCGGTGAACCCGCGGCGTTGCGGACGCGTGCCCGCTTCTGGGCCGAGGCAACTCGAAAGCACGGCTTCGACGGCATCGACATGCACGAAGCCTGGAACTTTGAATCCCACCCGGACAACATGGCCATCCTCGGTTCGCTGGCAGAATGGCTGAGAGGCAATGGGGGCGGATAAGACGCAAGCTATCACGCTGCCGTCTGTGACTCGTTTCGCACGAATCGTCCTCGGTTGGGAGACGACCGACATGGACACGCTCATTCTAGCGAACCCTTTCACGGCCTGGCAACGGGACGAAGGGGCTCAGAAGACGCGGGACGCACTCGGTCAACCAGAGAGAGCCGGTGAGTTGTCCGGTTCTTGTGTCCGTGACCCGCGCACAGTGATCTGTCTCCGCATCGTGAAAGGCCATTCAGCGGGACCGGTACGGTCCGCAGACCTTGATCACGTTGCGGCTCTCCGACGTGTCGTCGACGATCATCACGCGATACTCGTCACCGCCGGGCGAAACCCGCAAGACGATGTGGCCGTGACCGCTGGCCATGCGGTCGATGTCCTTGATGGCCACGCGTGCGTCGGGATGCACGTCGGTGGCGAAGATGTCGCGCGCACCGGGATAGAGTCGTTCGGACTGCAAGCGTTCCCACACACTCGGCGTCGGATGATGGGCATCCCAGACCGAGATCGTCCAGACCCGGGCGCTCAACGTGGCGACGAGCGACTCGTTCATCGAGTCCAGGTAACCGTGATGGTCCAGGATGGCCGCGTCCACGGGCCCCACCACCTTGGCCACCGGCGTTTCCATGTCGTACCACGCCGGGCTGTTCGGGCGAATGCCCGGCAGGTCGCCGCCGTTGAAGAACTTGAACTTGCCGTAGCTCAGCCGGAACGCGATGCTGAGCACGTTTTCATCCGGCCATTGGTTGCGGAGGAGGGTCTCCAAGGACGGCACCCGGTGCTCGGTGGCGGTGCCCTGGCCGGTCCAGATCTCGCCGCTGGCCGCCACGTTGCGGAATTCGAACTGGGGGTACTTCTGCGGCTGGCGGCGCAGGACCACCTGATCGGCGCGCCCAGGCACGAACCGTTCGACCTGGAGACCGTTTTGCTCGGCCTGCCATTTCACGCACGCCAGATAGTTCTTCATGAACGGGGATTCGAGGTGAGTCGCGTTGCCGTAGTCGGGCCAGCCGCGGTCGAGCAGCTTGCCGACCTTCACGTCTTCGAGCACGCGGGTGACGCCGGTGAGGGTGTATCCGTGGGGTGAAACTGGCACGCCCGTCGCCACCTCGCCCATGTGATCTTGGTGAAAGTGGGTCAACAGCACGTAGTCCAGTGCCGGCTGCGGGTCGTGCCGCAGCGCGTGACGCACGTAGCGGACAATCCATTCGCCGGCCCGCCGCGTGTCGTCCGGCCGCGCGGGCGTGTGCTTGGGATTCGGGCCGGGCAGTTCGCCCGCATCGACCAGCAAGGTCGTGCCGTCGGGGAAGATGTACAGGCCCGCATTGCCGCGCCCCGTACTGATCTGGTGGACATCGAGCATTCCCGGTTGCCAGGACTCGATGGGACGGCCGACGACATCCCCGGCACGGGCAACCACGGCGGCGACGGCCAGCACAACGATCGCAAGCGACAATCTGAATTTCATCGACTTGACCCTCGGCGTTGGTGTCATAGAAAAAGAGACAGGCCCCAAGTTTAGCCAGCCGCTCTTGCTTGGCCAAGCCGTGCTCAGCACTTCCGAGTTTGAGGCGGCCATGTGAACCTGCGTAGCTGAATTCGCCAGAATTCAGGCCGCTTCCCCATGCTCCTGAACTCCGGCGAGTCCAGCTACGGCCCGAACTTGGAACTACTGATGCTCTTCACTCAGGCCGTCGTCCCTCCCCACACGCGACGAGATCGGCTATCCTTACATGCAGCTTGCTCGCAGCAGTCGGGGTGGCCCAACGTCACCCCCCAACCGGGAGAAACACGCATGAAGACCGCGGCCTGTGCAGCGCTGCTGACCATGCTACTGGGACCAGCCTGCGCGTTGGCCGGCGCCGACGCGGCGCGGCCAATCATCGACAATACGCACGACCGGGTGCAGACGACGCTGGCGCCGGGCTTGAAGCGGATCGGAACGATCCGGCCCCGCGGCGCCAGGGAAGTCGGCCACTCGAACCTGGCCATCGGCTGTGAAATGCTGGACCGCGATTACGGCGACTTCGAGCAGTTCAATGCCTATATCGAACCGTTGGGAATCATCCGCATCCGCCTGCAGGCCGGTTGGGCCAAAACCGAAAAGGTCAAGGGCGTCTACGACTTCGCGTGGCTCGACCGTCAAGTCGACTACCTTCACGCTCAAGGCCTGAACGTGCTTCTCGAGACATCCTATGGGAATCCGATCTATCCCGGTGGCGGCGGGGCCTCGCTGAGCGACGGGCTGCCGTCCGGCGCCACGGGACTGGCCGCGTGGGATCGCTGGATCGACGCCCTGGCCGGCCACTACCGGGGCCGCGTGCAGGACTGGTCCACCTGGAACGAACCGAGCAATAGCAAGGGCAACACGCCCGAGAGCGTCGCCGACAACAACATTCGTACGGCCGAGATCATCCAGCGGCACATTCCGGACGCACGGATCGCCGGCCTGGTGCTGAGTTCGCCCAACGTGCGTTTTGCCGAGCCCTACCTGCAGATCCTTCGCGCGCAGGGCAAGACGGGGCTCTTCCACTGGATCATCTACCACGACTACTCCCTCAATCCCGACGCGGTGTTCCCCCGCGTCGAGGAGTTTGTGAAGACGGTTCACCGCTATGCGCCCGACGTGAAGATCTGGCAGGGCGAGGCGGGCGCAACGTCCAGTTCCCACTACTCCGCGCCGATCTCTTCGCAAGCGTGGAACAGCGAGTTGACGCAGTGCAAGTGGAACGCGCGGCGGATGATCGGCGATCTGGGGCATGGCCTCGAGTCGCTGGTGTTCACCTTCTATGATCCCGCTTACGACCAGCCTGAACGCTACTGTAAACGGATCGACCCGCTGTGGGTCCGCACGCGCCCGGATCGGTTCATGAAGCGGATGGGATTGATCAAGTGCAACGAGGACGGCCAGGTGCTGAAGGTCAAGCCGGCCTACTACACGGTCCAGAATATCGCCTCCGTCTTCGACAGCTCGCTGCAGGCCGTCCGCGGATTCTCGTGTGACGTTCAATGCGCGAAGCAGACGGCGGCTTACCTGTTCCAGAAGGCCGGCCGCGACCAGTGGCTGCTGGCCTTCTGGGACTGCTCGGACCATCCCGACAACGGGAACGAGACGACGCCTGCCCAGATCACGCTGACGGGCGTGACGTTTGCGGAGCCCGTCTGGGTGGACACGGTCACGGGCGCGATCTACGAATTGCCGCCGGACCGCGTCGTGACTAAGGGGGACAAAACCGTGCTGCGAGACATTCCTCTCTACGACGCGCCCGTGTTCATCACCGACAAGATCGTCGTGGGAGCAGTGTCGCAGTAAGGCGACCGGAAGAAACAAAGCAACCCGAAGCGTGAGCGAGGCGGCGGCCGAATCGGCCCGTTCTCTCGCTCACGCGTCGGGTTACGACAAGTAATTCGACAATAGGGAACTCCACGATGCATTCGCCCTATCATCGCCCCGCTCTGATGTTGACGATCGCGCTGGCGGTATCCGCTCCGACGATGGCAGCGGACGCACCTCCAGTTCCACGCTGGTCCGTCGAGAAGGCCAAACAATGGTACCAGGCCCAGCCCTGGCCGGTTGGATGCAACTACATCCCTTCCACGGCGGTCAACCAGATTGAAACCTGGCAAGCCGAGTCGTTCGATCCCCAGACGATCGACCGCGAACTGGACTGGGCGGAGGACCTGGGGTTTAACACCGTGCGAATCTTCCTGCACGACCTGGTGTGGGAGGCCGATCCGGTCGGATTCAAAGGTCGCCTGGGACGGTTCCTGGATATCTGCCAAAAGCACCACATCCGGGTGATCGTCACCTTCTTCACCAATGGATGTTACGGAAATGCCGAGGAGGCTCACCTAGGCAAGCAACCCGCTCCGGTGCCCGGCGTGCACAATTCCGGCTGGGTGCAAACCCCCGGCGCCGCCAACGTGAATGATCCGGCGAAGTGGGGACGTCTTGAAAAGTACATCAAGGATGTGGTGGGCGCGTTCGCCCAAGACGACCGCATCCTGCTATGGTCCATTTACAACGAACCGGAGAATCGCACCAAGGGAGCTCGGAGCCTGCCCCTGATGCGCAACGCCTTCGCGTGGGCGCGGAGCGCCGGCCCCTCGCAACCGCTGACCGCGCCCATTTGGGCGTTGCCATCCGCGACCTCCACCTCGCTCGACATCGTGTCCTTCCTCTACGAGAACTGCGACGTCATGAGCTTTCACTCCTACCGTGGCCCGAAAGACGTAGAACGATTTATCAAGCTGCTGCAGGCCTTCGACCGGCCGATCTTCTGCACCGAGTACATGGCTCGTCCCCACTCGACGTTTCGAGACATCCTCCCGATCCTCAAGCGGGAGCACGTCGGAGCGATGAATTTCGGGCTGGTCGCGGGCAAGGGGAACTTCTACTACCCCTGGGGAAGCAAGCCGGGTTCGCCGGAGCCGAAGGTCTGGCACCACGACATCTTGCGATCCGACGGGACTCCCTACGATCCCCAAGAAACCGCCTTTATCAAGCAACTCACCGGCCGCGACCGCTGAGAATTCCGATTCCCGCAACGGTGGCCACGCGACCACGACAGGGGGAAGTTGATTTCATGAACCACCGCCATACGAGCATCAAGGGCGTCCCGGCCATCCTGTCGCTGCTTCTGTTCGCCTGCCCGCTGGGCGCCGCGGAGTTCCGGCCGGTCGCCGTGTGGACCGATGCTGAGTGTTACTCGAATCCCCCGGGCAAGTACGCGGCGGAGAAGATGATCGACGGCGACCTGGGCACCTACGCCTGCCTGCTGGACGACACCCGCACGGGAAAGGCCCCGACAGTCTGCCCGCCCAAGGCGGCGCCGCCAGTGACCGCGACCTTCGTCCTGGATCTCGGATCGGAGCGGACGGTTTCCGGGGTGCGTTTCGTGGCGCGAAACGCCTGGGTCTATGTGCTGGCGAAGAACGTGAGCGTCTTCGCTTGTGCCGACGCCCAGGGCCGTGGGCCAACCCGGACGTTGGCGGAGAAACAGGAGTTGCCCGCCACCTCCAACTCGAACTCCGCGTTTGTGGAATGGCCGCCATGCACCACTCGGTACTTGACGGTGCGCGTCAACGATTCGTACCAGCAACGTTATCCCGGGCCGTGGATGTCTGAGTCGCAGCTTCACTGGTGCCGCAAAGTGGGACTGCCGACGGCGGGCGATGGGAGGAACCTGAACACGCAGATCGCGGAAACCACCTGTTTTGACGCCCGCCCGGCCGATTTTCCCGTCAAGAACCCGCCGGACGTCGCAATGCCTCGCCAGCGTCTGGAACGAGACTGGCTTTATCAGGATGCCGGGCTGGATATTGCTCATGTCTTCACGTCGAGTCACGACGCTGAAAAAGAACGGGCCATGGCGCAGAGCGTGCTAGGCTGCGTTCCCGCGGGGGATTCCGGCGTGAGCAGCTTGCGACAGCGGTTGGAGCAGCTTGTCAGGGCGCGAGTCGCAGCCTGCGATCCGCGCTGGCGGTCGCTCTATATCGATGCCTGTGCGGCGCGGCGCAAGACCCGCCTCCAGGCCCTCCGCGCAAGGGCGGCCCAATTCATCTACGTCAAGCACGGCATCTTCGGCTGCATGCAGGGCCTGGTCGGAAAATACGACCTTCCCGACGAACAGGTGCGCGACTTCACCTTTGGTTTCAAGCCAGGCGGCCAGCTCTGCCTCGCAGCGGTGCTGGAGGACGGCGAGATCCAGCACGAGGTGTTGCTGGAGAAGCCCGCCGGGGCGATCTGCTATCCAACCCTGTCCTGGGACGCGCGCACGCTTGTATTCTCCATGCGCGAGAATTTCGAAACCGACTCCTACTACCTCTACGCGATGGACTTGGCGACGCGCCGGGTGAGGCAGATCACCTTCCCCATCCTCAAAGATGGCAGGCCACTCCCGGTCGCCGACTGCGAGCCGGCGTTTCTGCCCGACGGGCGGGTCGTCTTCACGTCGACGCGCGACGTGCATATCAGCGATTGCTGGCACCGCGCGGGCGGCAACATCTATTGCTGCGATGCCGACGGCGGCAACATCCGCCGTCTGACGTTCGACCAGCTTATGACGAACAACCCCCAGGTCTTGGAGGACGGCCGTGTCGTCTTTACCCGCTGGGAATACAACGACCGAAGCGCGCTGTTCACCCACCCGCTCATCGCGATGAACCCGGATGGAACGGCCCAGACAGAGTACTACGGGAACAACAGCATGTTTCCGGCGGCGATGATCCACGCGCATGGCATCCCGGGCTCGGCGAAAGCGCTGGCGGTCATCGCCGGGCACCACTCGATCTACAAGGGGAAGCTCGGCCTGATCGACCGTCGCCAAGGGACCCAGGCGGGCCGCGGGATCGAGTTTGTGAACACAAAGCTCAATGGAGCTCCGGGACGGGAGCCTGCCGACTTCATCCGGCCCGAGCCGCCCGACCCGTCCCGACCCTACCTCGACTTCAAGATCGACGTCTTCGGACAATTCGGCCCGCAGTACGCGCATCCCCATGCGCTCGACGAGGAAAACGATCTCTGTTCGTTCTGCCCCGAAGGCTATCTGCCTCCCTTCGGTCCATTCCATCCTCCGCTGGGCTTGTACTACATGAGACCCGACGGCGAGCGGGAACTGCTGGCGTTTGATGACTGGCAGGGTACGGGCCAAGCCATTCCGGGCCAAGAGCAAGCTCAGCCTGACCGGAGAGCTGGCCCGGCCGGAGAGCATCGTTTTGATCGGCGCGGGTCACGTGGACCCCAAACGGGCCTACACGCAGTCCTACGTCACGATTACCACCTCGGGCGATCCCGACAAGAACCCGTGGATGACGTGGCTGAAACCCCGCAGCCGCGCCGTGATGCTTCCGCCGTACCACACGGGCGCCTGCCAGAGCAAAATCATGGATTTCTTCGAGCCCGCCCATTACGGCGTGCAGGTCAGCGAGAACGAAAAACACGCCTTCGCCTGCTGGCTGGACCTGCTCATTCCGTTCTGCGGTTTCTACACGCAGCACAACACCTGGACCGAGGCGGAAAAGGCTGAATACAGCTACTTCCAGGAAAAACGTCGGGCCTATGCCGCCGCCGAACTGGCGTCGCTACGCCGGTCGTTGTGAGAGTGAGCCGCGAGACGCAGAGGAGAATGGACCGCGAGTCCTCCAGTCAGCGACCAACGGGTGGCAGTCCGGCAGCTCAGGCGGCGCCCAGGCGGTATCCCTCTCCCGAGTCTTCGTAGATCGGCACTTGGCGTCGGGGGCGACTTCCTCAGTGCGATCCTAGATAGCAGACGGGAGCCGCCGCACCATCTGACGACGGATGTTGCCCGTTGCTCCGGTGCGAAGAATGCTTCTTACCAGTTTTGGAACGTCTGCCGAAGCACAGCGGCCACCGCAGCGCGATCCGGCGACTGCAAGGAACCAAGAGCACGGTGGACGAGGCCCTTTTCCAGCGTCGCCAGTTTGTGCAGACGCACCATCGAGGGGGCCAGCAGTCCGGCGCCTTGCCAATCGGTCAGGAAGACATCGCACGGCGTTGGACGAAGCTGGGTCGTGATGCGGGCTACAACCACGTCGCTATCGCCGGTATCGAGCAAGACCAATGCCGGCCTCGCCTTGACTGACGAGCCACTGCTGAAGGGAAACGCCACCAAAACTACGTCACCGGATTGGTAAACGGTCATAGATGGCATCCTCGTCCGCGTACCCGTGAAGAAACTGGCTTGCTGTCAAAGCCGACCATTCGTGCTCTTCCTGGGGATCGGGAACGAGCATGACGATACGAATCGGCCGATTTGGTTCGACCTGCAGAGCGATTTCCGGCGGGACGGTAACAGTTGCATCCGCGGGCAGAACCGTCTGAAACTCGAATTGCTGCATGAACGACCTCCTCGTCCTGAAGGCAATCGGAACGGACGCACCACCGGGCGGCCCGCGTTCCCGACGCCTCTAACCACGTTTCTAGCACCCAACGCCGGAAATGCCAACCCCTCAGACAGCGTGCAGGAGCCAAGACAATATCGTTGGCAGACGGTGGGGACGCGTCAAGTTCCTGCGTGTGTCGAGGCTTCGACTTGGCAGGCACATCATCCAGGATGTCGCGAAGTTCTAC
>Ga0302238_1003251_pt1 | contig 10526 bp, 8 predicted proteins | sample AAG_UR_Asn_MG_FD_193527 | JGI IMG/M metagenome (GOLD analysis project Ga0302238, IMG submission 193527) | Enriched activated sludge microbial communities from anaerobic digester in WTTP, New Holstein, Wisconsin, United States - AAG_UR_Asn | ecosystem: Engineered > Bioreactor > Anaerobic >...
CGGTCCACCGCCTCCAGGCTGGGCTCGAAATCCTCGTCCACGCTCCTGCTCCAGTTGGCGATGGTGGAGCCGAAACAGTTCACCCTGACCCCCGCCTCGTCCAGCTCCCGGCGGACCCGGTCGAACCGGTCGTCGGGAAGGTCATGGATGTTGAGCCCGTCGATGCTGCGGGCCTCGATGTTCTCCCAGCCCAGGGCCCGGGTGGCCCGGATCTGGCCGGAGAGGCCTTCCGACGCCTCGTCGGCGAATCCCGTCAGATACATGACAGGCCCCCGTCACGCGCCCCGGAGGGGCAGCGTCACTTCCCCGCCGGTCTCGAAGCTTTTATAAATCGCCAGAATGATCTCCACCGCCTTCCGGGCCTCACGGCCGTCCACCAGCGGCTTCTTCCCCGCCCGGAGGGATTCCACGATTTCGGTGAACTGCAGGGTGTGCCCCTGATGGCCTATGGCCGCCGGGTCCGATGCCCCTCCTCCCGTCTTGGCCTTGGCCGAGGACTTCTCCAGAATCTCCCCGTCTTCCGGCCGGGGTTTGGCGAACTGCCAGAACTTGAAGCTCTCCTCTTCCATGACGACGCTTCCTTCCACACCGCTGATTTCGATGCGCTTGAGAAAGCCCGGGTACGCGGCGGTGCTCCCCTCGATGACCCCCAGGGCGCCGTTTTTGAAGCGGAGAGCCGCCACCGCCACATCCTCCACCTCGATCCTCTGGTGCCCCAGGGTGGCCCCATACGCCATCACCGATTCCACCGGTCCCATGTACCACTGCAGAAGGTCGATGGCATGGATGCCCTGGTTCATCAGGGCTCCGCCGCCGTCGAACTTCTTCGTGCCCTTCCAGCCGCCCTTGTCGTAGTACTCCTGGCTCCTCCACCATTTGATGTAGGCGCTTCCCAGGGTGATTCTCCCGAAGCGGCCCGTCTCCACGGCCTTTTTTAAGACTCCCGCGGACTCGTGGTACCGGGACATAAAGACCCCCGAGAGGCTGACCCTGTTGGCGTCGCAGGCCCGGATTATGGCGTCTATCCTGTCCAGGGAGATCTCGATGGGCTTCTCCACGATGAGGTGCTTTTTCGCCTCCGCGGCGGCCACGGCGGTTTCCATGTGAGCCCCCGAGGGCGTGCAGATGGTGACGATATCCAGCCCCGGGTGGGCCAGGAAGGCCTTCAGGTCCGGGTACCCGGCGCAGGAAAATTTCTTCCCGAAGGCTTCCTCCCTCTCGGGAACGGTGTCCATGCAGGCCACCACACGACAGCCCGGAATATCCGCAATGGCCCGGGCGTGAAATTCCGCGATGAGACCGGTACCGACAATTCCGAAGTTCATTTTTTTCTCTCCTAGTCGCAGTGTTATCCGATTCGCCTCATGTAGGCAAGAAAAGATTTCGCCTTCCCGTCCAGATTTTTCAGGGACGGGCCTCCTCGCAGTGGGGAGCACATCTCGTAGACCACAGGTCCGTCGAACCCGCCTTCTCTCAGGCCCCGGAGGAAAGGACCATAATCGATTTCTCCTTCTTCCATGGAAACCGCCTGAACAAAGTCCGGATGATCTCGTCTATAGTTTACCAATTCAGGCAGGTAGGTATACCGGGGAAGACGGATGTAGTTCGCCGCGATTGTGAGAACGGTTTTCGAAGCCATGCGCCGGGCTCCTTCAGCGAGATTCTCTCCCCGAAGAAAAGGGGACCAGGCGTCGTAGCCTGCTCCTACATTCGGGAGTCCTACATCGTCAATGATTTCCCACATTAGCGACGTATCTACCCCGAAGTCGTGATGGTTCTGCACGGCCACACTCACCCCGTAACGCCCCGCCAGACGTCCGGTTTCGCCGAGAAAATCTGTCACCCTCCGGCGTGCGTCTGCAAAGGATAAACCTCCGGCAAGATAGCCCGTGAAAACTCTGATGAGATTCCCCCCAAGTTCAGCGGTCATCCTCGCAGCGGACTCCAGATAAGCAAGTTGTATCTCCATCACAGGAATCTCAGCAGGAGCATCGAGCAGAATGTCGTTATAGCAGGCTAAACCTATACAACGGATGTCATGTTTCTGTAGCGAGGCTTTCACGGCGCTTATTGTTTCTCTTTCGGATTCGAGCACCGAGAGATGAGGACGTTTCGCCATTAGAAGCACCTCATCAAAACCCAGTTCCCGAGCCTTGGCAATGAAATCTGTCAGCGGAAGCTTGACTTGACCCCAGAGGCCAGCATAACTTACCGAAAACAATCCCGTTCTCATGAACCTCTCCTCACTAAACTCTTGAAACCTCGAGAGACACCAGCAAAGACATATTTCACCGGTCTTGAACGCGCAAAAAGTGTAAAAAATACGGCTATGATCAACATCATGGAAATTGGTGAGGAAAAAAAGGACAGTACATTTCCATTGGTAAGGATGAATCCTCGTCGAAGGTTTTCATCGATCATGGGCCCTAATATTATTCCCAGCACAAAAGGGGCCTCAGGAAAACCCAGCTTGCGCATCGGGAAAGCCAGGAGTCCGAAGAATATCATGACGATAAGATCGAAGAAGCGTCCGTTGATCGCAAAAGTTCCGATGGTGCAGAAAATGAAAACAATGGGCATGAGAATCGCGTTGGGAAGACGCAGAATTCTGAGAAGCGGTTTGACAATGGTCAAACCGAGAATGAACATAGCGCATGTTGCCCAAAAAAACATTGCGGAAAACTCATAAATATATCGGGGATTCTCGATCATGAGCAGCGGACCGGGGCGAACGTTATGAAGCCAGAGAGCGGCCAGCAGCACAGCAGCTGGAGGGCTTCCCGGAATGGCCAGGGAGAGAACCGGCACAAGGGCTCCTCCGACACAAGCGTTGTTCGCTGTTTCAGAGGCGATGAGTCCTTCCACGGAACCTTTGCCGAATTGCTCTGGTGTTTTGCTTGCCCGTTTGGAAAAATCATACGCAACATAGGATGCGATATTTTCTCCCACTCCCGGAATGATGCCAATCACCACACCGATGAGACCGGAACGGAGAATATTGAACCGGTTCGCGACGACATCCTTGAATCTTGGAAGGACTCTTCCTATCTGGGAAACTGCTTCTTTCACGTCTTTCTTTGAAAGGTTGTGGAGGATTTCCACCAGACCATAGGTTCCCACCAGAACCGGGATGATATCAAAGCCTGTATAAAGATTCAGAATACCTAAAGTGAGTCGGGGATAACCTTGGATAGCCTCCATACCTACGAAGGAAAAAATAATTCCCAGGATCCCACTTATCCATCCCTTGAGATTGTCTTTTGCAGCGGTCAGATTGCCACAGATCGCCACTCCGAAAATTGCAAGCCAGAAAATCTCGAAAGATTTAAACTCCAGGGCGAGATTACCCAAGACAGGTGTAAAAAAGCTCAACGCTATGAGGCCCGCCACGGAACCCAGAAAGGAAGATGTCGTTGCGAGCCCAATGGCCTCCGCCCCGCGTCCGCTTTGCGCCAGGGGAAATCCATCGAGACAGGTGGCGGCATTGGCTGGGGTTCCCGGGATATTGAGCAGCACTGCACTTCGGGAGCCCCCATATATTGCTCCAACATAAATGGAGATGAGTGTCACAATGGCGTTGCCCGCGTCCCAGCGAAAGGTAAGGGTCGTCAGAAGAGCGATGCCCATGGTTGCCGTCAAACCGGGGAGCATGCCGATAATGATGCCAAGTTGAGTAGCCACAAACACATAGAGAAGATTCATTATGGAGAATTGTTCGATCACAGCTTGGAAAAGATACACTGCACCCATAGTTCAATTCCTTCCCACCCGCTTATGGCAGGGGAACGAGAAAAATTCGATTGAACACATACCAGACAATAAAGGCGGTGAGGACCGAAATTATCAAACAGACCCACCACTTCGCACCCTTGAAAAACAGCATCATGGAAAAAAGAAAGGCTGCTGTAACGATAACGAAATTGAGATTCCCCAGGAGAAGGAAGTAAACAACGATGGCTCCGAGAAACGTTGAAAACCGTTTAACTTCGCTGGAGCGGAGTGCATCAGCGATCTGAATCCGGGTGATGCGAATGCGATGCCCTCCGCCCTTGAGGCTGCGTCCAAGAAGAATGAGACTGAGGAACAGGAGAAGAAAACCGAAGATGAAAGGAGTCATTGCGGGCATTGCATAGAATCCCCAGGCTTCATATTTCGGCATGAGCAGGGACTGCACAATGATGAAGATGCTGAAGGTGATCAAAAAAAGGGACACGACAAAATCCGCTTTAACCAGCTTATTGTCTTCCATAAGGATAAAATGCCTCCGGGGTAGAAGTGAAGCCGGGCTGCCTTGTGGTATGCCCGGCCCGTTTCAGGACAGACTATGGCCTCGGAATTCCCAGTTTTTCCGGTGAAATTTTTGTAACATGGGTATCGAAGAGGAGCCAACTGAAGAGGGATGCTGCATTTTCCATGACAGTATCCGCTTCCTTTCCTTTAATATCCACAGCGATACTCGCCTTCTGTTCCGCCATATCCTTGAGAGCCTTGCTCTGAACCGCAACGGCAAAAGCTTCCGAAATCGAATCCTGCGCTTCCTGAGGAATTCCCCTGGGAATGAAAAGCCCGAAGTGGAAAGCCACCGTCGGGAATTCCTTGATATAATTTGTAATCGGAGGAATCAAATCCAAACCGGTGATCATCAGAGGTTTATTATCCATTACAGCAATAGCCCGAAGCTTTTTGGCCCGGAGCATGTCCGCCACTTCCTGGGAGAGCTGCATGACCACCTCGGTTTCTCCGGACACAGTGGCGACGACCGCGGGGTTCCCGCCTTTATATGGCACATGTTTGTACTTTGTGCCTATATATTTCACGAAAGTTTCCGCCGCCACATGACCTCCTGCTCCGATACCCGCGCTGGCCACGGCCACTTCCCGGGTCTTGAAGGCATGCACGAGACCGTCCCAATCCTTGATCGGTGAGTCTGGGTTTACAGTGATCACGCAGGGTGTGAGGATCCCGAGATAGGCCTGCCAATCCCTGTGGGAGATTTCCGGCAAAAGATCGAGGATCTGATAAGTGGCGATGCTCATGTCCGCGTTCCCGACCCACGTGTATCCGTCTTTCGGGGCTTCGAAGGCTGCTTTGGTTCCCGTTGCTCCTGATGCCCCTGGCTGGTTCACCACTGCTATCTTTACGCCCAAGCGATTTTCCATTTCACCCGCGAGGATTCGGGCAGTCAGATCCGATGAGCCGCCGGCTCCCCAGGGGACCACCAAGGTTATGGTTTTCGTCGGCTTCCAGCCGCCGACAGACGACTTCTCCTTGGTGCCAGCAGCAAAAAGAAGGCCCGGCAGTACGAGAAGAACCAGACAGAGACTAACTGAGATCTTTTTCCTCATGTGTTTCTCCTTTTTCTCGATTTATCTCTTCCCCGCCCCTGCGGGGTCAATTCTCCATGTTTCCGGAAAAAATCCATGGTTTCCCTAAGCACTATCTCGGGGTCTTCGGGAACAGAAAAAATTTCCAGGGAAACCCAACCTTCGAAACCTCGGCTGTGCAGAAGGGAAAACGCGGGCCGGAAATCGGATGGGCCCCGGCCGGGGTGACTGCCGTCCATCTCATTCACATGGATGTGATGGATCATGTCCCAGTGGCGATCCAGTAGAACATCCCAGGCCTCCGTCTCGTCCACAGTGTTGTGGAAATCGAACATGCTCCCCAGCCCCGGTTTGTCCACGGAGCGAACGATCCGGGCAGCCTCCTCCAAGGTGTTCACGATGTCCGTGTCCCGGGAGGCCAGGGACTCCACCAGAACTCGGGACTTTCTTTCCCAGGCGTAATCCGCCGTTTCAGCGAGTCCTTCCCGATAGTGGTTCAGGGCCTCCGCCGTGGACGTCCCCCGAGACGAGCGCTGTTTGGGGGAACCGAAAATCAGCATTCCCCCGCCCAGTTCCCCGGAGATATCCAGAAGGAGGCGCAGGTGGTCCCATGACCGGCGTCGCAGATCAGGGTCCGGGGAAGTCACATGCAGTCCTTCGGGTTTGACGAAGAGCCAGTGCAGGCCGGCGAATCGTATCCCCGTGTCAGACAGGGCCTTTTTGACCACCCTGAGGCCGGAGGAGACCGCGAGGGGAGAAAAATCCCCGAACACCGTAAAGGGGGCAATCTCCACCCCCTGATACCCGTGCTTTACCAGCAGCTCCATGCTCCGCTGAAAATCCATGGGTCCGAAAAGCTCATTGCAAATCGCGTAATTCATCCGCCCTTTCCTTGTCGACAAAAAATCTCCCCTCACTCTACTCCGCCCGCGTCGGATGTGCCAGCCCCCTTTTGGGTCGGGGAGCAGGGACGCGGAGGTTTCCGTCGCCCTCGTCGCCTCATTTAAAGAGGTTTCCCATGATGCCCCGCATCAGGCTGCGCCCGATCTGCCGCCCGAAGGTGCTGCCCGCCGAGCGGACCACGCTGTTCAGCAGCTTCTCCGTCGGGCTCTGCCGGGAGCGGCCGGCCCGGGTCCCCGGCTCCCTGCCCGCCCCGGAGGTCTTCGTCTCCGCCTCCCGGATCGCCCGGCCGGAGAGGATTTCGTAGGCGGACCACCGGTCCACCATGGTGTCGTACTTCCCCCGGAGGGGGGAGGCGGCGAAGATCCCCGCCCGCTCCTCCGGCAGCAGGGGCCCGATCCGGCCGGCGGGGGGAAAGATCCAGGCCCGCTCCACCATCTCCGGGCGGCCGTGGTCGTCCAGAAAGGAAACCAGAGCCTCCCCGGTGCCCAGTTCGGTTATGGCGGCCTCGGCGGAGAAGGCGGGGTTCCTCCGGAAGGTTTCCGCCGCGGTTTTGACCGCTTTCTGGTCCCGGGGAGTGAAGGCCCGCAGGGCGTGCTGGATCCGGTGTCCCAGCTGGCCCAGCACCGCGTCGGGGATGTCCTGGGGGTTCTGGGTGATGAAGTAGACCCCCACCCCCTTGGAGCGCACCAGCCGGACCACCTGCTCGATTTTCTCCAGCAGGATTTTCGGCGCTTCGTTGAAGAGCAGGTGGGCCTCGTCGAAGAAGAAGACCAGCTTGGGCCGGTCCAGGTCTCCCGCCTCGGGGAGCCTCTGAAAGAGTTCGGAGAGGAGCCACAGGAGGAAGGTGGAGTAGAGCTTGGGCGCCTGGATGAGTCTGTCCGCCGCCAGGATGTGGACGATCCCCCGGCCGGAAGAGTCCCGGGTGATGAAATCCCCGATGTCCAGAGCGGGCTCCCCGAAGAAGAGCTCCCCTCCCTGGTCCTCCAGGCTCAGGAGGGCCCGCTGGATGGCCCCGACGCTGACTGCGGAAACGGTGCCGTACTTCAGCATGTAGTCCTTGGCGTTTTCCGCCACATGCTGCAGCATCGCCCGGAGGTCCTTCAGATCCAGAAGAAGGAGCCCCTCGTCATCGGCGACCCGGAACACCACCGACAGGACGCCCTCCTGGGTCGGGTTCAGACCCAGGAGCCGGGACAGCAGAAGGGGGCCCATGTCCGAGACGGTGGTCCGCACCGGGTGGCCCTGACGGCCGTAGAGGTCCCAGAAGACCGCCGGGAAGCCCTGGAAGTCGGGGGTCGGAAAACCCAGCCGGGCGAGCCTTTCGGCGAATTTGGGGCTCGCGCCGCCCCGGGCGGCTATCCCCGAGACATCCCCCTTGACGTCGGCCAGGAAAACCGGGATCCCCGCGGCGCTGCACCTCTCCGCCAGCACCTGCATCGACACGGTCTTCCCCGTCCCCGTTGCCCCTGCGACGAGGCCGTGACGGTTCATCATTGCCGGGGGTATGCCCAGTTCCCGCGTTCCCCGGGCGATTTTCAAGAATCCTTCCATGACAGGTTCACTCCTTTGGTTCCGCCTGTTTCCACCACCCGGACGACTCCCCAGCGCCCGTTCACCAGCCAGTTCGGGTCCTCCCGGAAGAGCCGCTCCGCCAGGGGGCGGGGAATGTCCGTGACCACCTCGCTTTTCAGGGTCCTCAAAACGGCGAAGGACGCGGGAAACCCGAGGGTCAACTCCTCCAGGGGCGTGTCGAAGGGCCATTTCCGGTCCTCCACGATGCGGCGGAAGTTCGCGTCCCCCTTGAATATCACCAGGTCCGACGCTCCCAGATCGGCGGAGAGGTCCGGGGGGAGGGCGGTGAAATGCTTCGGACCGTTCCAGAAAAAATGGTCCCGGACCTGGAGCGCGGAGGACCGGCGGAACGCGGACAGGGCCCGTCCTATCCTCCGGACGGGTCCGTCCTCCAGAGCCTTCACCGTGGCGTCCAGGTCCTTCGGCATCGCGTCGGACACGAACATGGGGGCCCTCTTGGCATGGACCACCACCCGGGTTCCCGGCATGACCGACAGGAAAACGAAGGCGAAGACCAGATCCGCCGCCAACTCAGCTCCGGCGTTGTCCAGGACCAGGTCCACCCGTTTCGCCGTCATGAGGATCCGGATCATCCGATCCAGATGGTCCACCAGCAGGTCCCCCCGGCCGTCGTCGTGCAGGAGCTTCCGCCCCCGTTCGGCGATGGCCGCGTTGGACAGATCGATGCGGTTCCCCTTGAGCATGAAAAGGACGGCGCTGCGCAGGATGGGGGCGGCGTCCCGGGAGGTTTTTACACCACCGGAACCGGAGGCATCTCCTGCCGCCCCTCCCCCGGAGGCGGCATCCCCCGCGGCCCCGGCCTCTTCGTCATCCCGGTCCCCGCCGCCGGCCTCCCCATCATCCCGGCCCCCGCCGCCGGCCTGGGCAAGGATGAGTTCCAGAACGCTCGCCGTCTCCGGGGCGGCCATGAACCGGGAAAGCTCTCCGGCCTTGGAGGCTTCGAAGGGGTCCACCAGGAAATGGGGAGACCCCCGCCGGTAGTAGCCCGCCGCCAGAAGGATCCTCAGGTACAGATAGGCCTCGGCGACATAAAAGGGAAGCCGTCTCCAGGGAAGCCCCAGCCGGGGACCGATCTCCTCCCGCCAGGCGGAGATCTCCCGGGTCTGGAAAAGCGACGTGTCCATCCCGTCCGCGAAGGGGTCCCGAACCGTTCCCCGACGGATCTCGTCCTTCAATTCCGCCAGGGCCCGGACCGTGGGGTCGTCGGCAGGACGCTGCGCGGCCACTCCGTCGATGATGGATGGAATCCGGTTTTCCAGGGTATGCAGCGCGAAGGAGCGCTCATCCCCCAGGCCTATGTGGTCGGGCTTCCTCCCTTTCATGACTCAGATTGTACGGGAAGACTCGTTCCGGGGCAAGCCGGACCGGTCCTTTCCGGCATAACTGCGCAGCGCCGCCAAAGGCGGCCTTTTCAGCAGCAGATTAGCGGCGATTTTTCCGCTCAGGGCGGCGGAGATGACCCCTCCGGGCCAGAGGCTGTAGTGTCCGCAGGTCAGGAGGTTGTCCAGGGGGGTTCTGATCAGATTCAGCGCCGGAAAGCGGTAGACCAGGGATTCCCGGTCGTAGTAGCTGAAGCCCCCGGAAGATCCCCGGGTGTTCAGGGTGAAACGCTCGCTGGAGAGGGGGGTGCCCGCGTCGGAATACAGGATCCGGGGACGGAGGCCCGGAACCAGATGCTCCGCCTGCTCCGCCAGTTCCTCGGAAACCCGGCGCTTCAGCTCCCGGTAGGCCGGGGTGCGCGGAGGTCCTCCGTCCCCCTCGGCCGTCCGGCCGTCCCTCTCCGCCGTCCGGCCGTCCCTCTCCGCCGTCCGGCCGTTTTCCCGGGGGAGGCCGGTCCCCCAGCGGCCGAGCCAATCCCAGGAGCTGTAGGTCTGCAGCACCAGGGCGGATTGGCCCGGGGGGGCGCCTCCGGGGTTTTCCCCTCCGAAATGATTCAACAGGATCCACATGTTCCGATGCACGTCCTCCGGGGAGCGGCCGTCGGGAAAGACGGCCTCGTAGTCGGGAAAATAGAAGGCATGCTGGGCCCCCAGAAGGGAGGAGAGATATTCCGGCGAGTAATCCACCCCCAGATAGACGCAGAGAAGCTCCTCCGTCAGCCGGGCCCCGGCCACCTTCCCGGCAAAGGAGGGTTTGAAGGTTCCGGGGGGGAGTATCTCCGCCGCCAGCCGTTTGTAATCCCCGGCGTAGACGAAGTGGGGCGCGGAAAAAACATCCCCCTCCGAGGTGACCGCCGCCACAGCCCGCCCCCCCCGGGTTTCGATGCCGGTTACCCGGGCGCCGAACCGGATCTCCCCCCCCCTTTCGACGAAGCGGGCGGCGATGGCGTCGTTGAGCCCCTGCATCCCCCCGACGGGATACCAGTAGTCCTTCATCCACAGATGCCAGAATCCGGCGAAGAAGATGAAAGGCATCCGGTAATAGCCGATATGGGTGAACCAGCGGCGCAGGGCGGGGTTGTCGATCCGGGAGCAGACCTGGACCCGATAGTCGTGGGTCAGCCACTTCCGGAGCCGGGGAAGGTGGGGCGCCAGCCCCAGGAGCCGGAGAAAGGAAAAATCGTGGAGCAGCGGAAAGCTGCGGGGGTCGTAGTGGGCCTGCAGAAACCGGGCCACCCGGCGGATCTCCCGGAACATAGGGACGATCCCCTTCTCGTCCGGGAAGGCGGTCCGCAGGGCGTCTTCCACCCCGTCGAAGGAGTCGACG
>Ga0302238_1003253_pt1 | contig 10522 bp, 5 predicted proteins | sample AAG_UR_Asn_MG_FD_193527 | JGI IMG/M metagenome (GOLD analysis project Ga0302238, IMG submission 193527) | Enriched activated sludge microbial communities from anaerobic digester in WTTP, New Holstein, Wisconsin, United States - AAG_UR_Asn | ecosystem: Engineered > Bioreactor > Anaerobic >...
GTTGAGATAGAGGGCAGGCCCGGCGCCGCAGCCTCGCCACCCAACACGTAGAGGAAGCGGGCGGTTGGCGTCGGGGTTCCAACTGCCACAGCGGGGGCCGCACGAGCCTCGAGCATCTGGCCGGTGAGGGTCATGGGGGCAATGTTCTCTGCAGGTGTGGTAATGCCTAGCCCGGAATAGACGTAGTAGGCACCGTCGGCGTTTTCAACTCGAATAAGGCAGACAGTCCCATCGGATAGCTGCCCTGCTGGTACGTTGAAAGTAGCATTAGTAGCTGTCCAGACAAGGTTAGTCGTATTGTAGGTCTGTGGTGCAGAGCCACCTTTGCTGCACAGCAGGGTGAAGGTGGGCTGGGCGAAGTGGTTACCGGATACCGACAGCTTTGGCGTGCCGTTGGCAGGCAGTGAACCGGGGCTGATGTAGTCGATGACCGGCGGTGGATCCTGGGTAATACGGAATGCGCCATTGAGGAGGCCGACGCCACCATCGGGGTTGACAACGATGACATCGTAGAGGCCTGTAGCCAGCCCCGAAGGCACCACGGTGCTGAGTCTGGAGGCGCTATCCATGCTGATTGAGCCCAAAGCGATAGCAAGCGAGTCTGGCGCCGCTGCCACAGGATTCAGGTAGATTCGCGGCAGCATGACGAAGCCGCTCTTGCCCGTGGCGGGGGGCGACTTGGCGTATATGTCCACGCCGGTGTCATCGAATCGCCAGCCGAAGCTGGGTTCCACTCGGTCCATGTCGATGGTCAGGCTGTCTGTCACCTGCAAGGCATTCTCCAGGTACGTTGAGCAGCCCATGTTGTCCTCGAGCAGGACGTCATACCAGCCTGTCTGGAGGCCGGCAGGGATACGGGCCCGGACCTTGTTGGCTTTGAGCGGGTCTATGACCACATCAAGTTCGATGATTTCTCCGTCGCCTTCGACGTTGCGGATGCCGACAAACTGGGCTCCCTGGCCGTTGAGCGCTGAAGTATAAATTAACACCTGAAGATTGATCCCGTTATATACAACCGGAGGGTCAACGAAAAACACTCTTGGATTGGGCCAGATAAGAACGGCATCCTCCAGTGTCGATGAGCAGCCAGGACCGGCCGAGACTGTGACGTCCTGGAATCCTGGTGCGAGGTTTGAGAAGCTGGCTGTGGCCAGGCTTGGCGAGGTGACCTGGATGTCATCTGCCTCCTGGTCGCCCATGAACACGACCATTCCTTGTGAGAAGTTCTCGCCGATGAGGGTGAAGGTGGTGGGGGCAGCGCAAATCTCTGCGGGCTGCACGCCCAGGACCTTGGGTGGCCCCGAGACGTAGACCTTGGTTGCCACTTCGCAGCCCTGACTGAGGGCGAACTCAACCCGAACGGTGTGTTCCCCAAGGGCGATGGGGCCTGGCACCTGAAACTCCATGTCATGGCAGAGGTCTGCCTGGACCATGCCTCCAAGGAGTGGTGAGCAGTCGGAGAGGAAGTAGGAGTCCACTTGGGCATCGTCGAAGAAGAGCTTGGGCATCTTCCCGTCGACGACGACGAAGGCTCCGTCGGAGATTGTGTAGATTTGGCCGGCCAGGGAGCCCGCTGTTGTGCAGACGAGTTTGGGCTGAACGGTGCCCATCTCTATTTGTGAGCACCAGTCAAACTTGATGCATGGCACGAGGCAGCCGTCGGTGTTGTCGAGGTTCTGGTCGTCGCACTGTTCCTGGCCAACCCAGACGATTCCGTCGCCGCAGAAGGCCTTTTTGCAGCTGACGCAGGAGTCATTGGGGTTGGAGTTAGCGTCATCGCACTCTTCCACGCCAGTCCAGACAATGCCATCTCCGCATTTAGCGAGTTTGCAGTTGATGCAGGAGTCATTGGGGTTGGAGTTGGCGTCATCGCACTCTTCCACTCCGTCCCAGAGGATTCCGTCGCCGCATTCAGCGAGTTTGCAGGCTGCGCATGCGTCGTTGTCGTTGGAGTTGGCGTCATCGCACTCTTCCACGCCGACCCAGACGATGCCGTCGCCACAGGTAGCCAGCTTGCAGCCAATGCAACCGTCGTTGTCCGAGGCGTTGGCGTCATCGCACTCTTCGGGCGGCTGCAGGAAGCCATCACCGCAGGAAGCGTTCAGGCACGTGTTGAGGCACTGGTCGCTGTTGCTGAGGTTACCGTCGTCGCACTCTTCTCCTTGCTGGACCACGCCATCTCCGCAGGTTGGCAAGCGGCACTCGTTGGTGCAAGAGTCTTGGTTGTTGTCGTTGCCGTCGTCGCAAGCCTCTCTGCCGGCCCAGACTTGGCCATCGCCGCAGGTAGCGGGAACGCAGGAGACGCACGAGTCGCTCTCGACGGTATTACCATCGTCGCAGAGTTCGCCCTGCTGGATGAAGCCATCTCCGCACCATGGCAACCGGCAGCTATTGAGGCACTGGTCGGCGTTGTCATCGTTGGCGTCGTCGCACTCTTCGCCGGACTGGATGATGCTGTCGCCGCAGCGTGGCGAGGTGCACTGGTTGGTGCAGCCATCATCGTCGGTGTCGTTAGCGTCGTCGCACTCTTCCATGAGGTTCCACACGATGCCGTCGCCGCACAGGGCCGCCTGGCAAGCCACGCAGGAGTCGTCGTTGTAGGGGTTACCGTCGTCGCACTCTTCGCCCTCCTGGACGAAACCGTCGCCGCAGCGGGGGAGGATGCAGTTGGTGAGGCAAGCGTCGCTGTTGTCGAGGTTGCCGTCGTCGCACTCTTCGCCCTGCTGCACCACGCCATCTCCGCAGGTGGGAAGTGTGCACCACGTGGTACATCCGTCGGTGTCGTCAAGGTTTCCATCGTCGCACAGTTCGTGGCCGGCCCTGACGAAGCCGTCTCCACACCGTGCTTCCTGGCAAGCCACGCAGGAGTCGTTGTTGTAGGGGTTACCGTCGTCGCACTGCTCTCCCTCGTGGAGGAAGCCATCGCCACAGGTAGGCAGCAGGCAGATGTTGAGGCACTGGTCCAGGTTGTCGAGGTTACCGTCGTCGCACTGCTCCCCTTCCTGAACCACGCCGTCACCGCACTGTGGCAGTGTGCACTGGGTAGTGCAGCCGTCGTCGCTTCGCTCGTTGCCGTCGTCGCAGGCTTCGTGGCCTTGCTTGACGAAGCCGTCACCGCAGAAGGCCAGCTTGCAGGCGACGCAGTGGTCGGTGTTGTCGGTGTTGCCGTCGTCGCACTCTTCGCCTTGGTGCAGGAAGCCATCGCCGCAGGAGGGTAAGAGGCACGAGTTGAGGCAGTCGTCGGTGTTGTCCGAGTTGCCGTCGTCGCACTCTTCGCCGTCTTGAACGATGTCATCGCCGCAACTGGGCAGGGCGCAGTTCGACTTGCAACTGTCGGTATCGTCGCTGTTGCCGTCGTCGCAGCCTTCACGGCCTGCCCAACGGAAACCATCTCCGCACGAGGCATTGGTGCAATCAACGCAAGCGTCGCTATTGTCGGCATTACCGTCATCGCACTCTTCGCCATCCTGAACAAAGCCATCGCCGCACCAAGGCAGCAGGCAAGAGTTGAGGCAGTCGTCTTTGTTGCTGGCATTGCCGTCGTCGCACTCTTCGACCCCCGTTTGAACCACACCATCGCCGCATTTGGCCAGGGTGCAGTCCGAGAGGCAGGCGTCGGTGTTGTCGGTGTTGCCGTCGTCGCACTCTTCACTCCCCAGCCATACGAACCCATCGCCGCAGAGGGCGTTCTTGCTGCCAACGCACGAGTCGGTGTTGAGCACGTTACCGTCATCGCACTCCTCGCCCTCTTGGAGGATGCCATCTCCGGCCCTTGGCAATCGGCAGCTGTTGGTACAGGCGTCGCTATCGGTCACGTTACCGTCGTCACACTCCTCGCCCGGCTGGGTTATGCCATCACCGCACCGCTGTTTGAGGCAGGCCGTTGTGCAGCCATCGGAGTCGTCCAGATTACCGTCGTCGCACTCTTCGCCTTCCTGAACAGCGCCATCGCCGCAGAGGGCGACGGAGGGGGTTGAATCCCCTCCGCAGCCACTGTTAGCGACGGAAGCAAAGGCTAGCAGCACGAAAGACAACCAGAATTGCCTGGTCCAGGCCCCGAACTCAGCCCGTCGCAGCGCCAGAGACAGCGCAACCGACGCAGAGGCTGTGTAGTCAAGGGAAGGGGCCGGCTCGAATTGCACGGTTGCCCGTTCAGTTGATGTGCTCATGGTCCTCTCCTCCGTGGTCCTGTGGGTCTACCGAACCTACTTCCACGAGTACTTGCACACCACCGGCAGAGTCATGGCGCAATTCTCGTCCATCCAGAGGCCTGTGGCACCTTCGATGAGGGCGCAGTCCTGGTTCCCACCCATGTTGTCGGGTTGCGAGATGCCCCAGTTGGTGTAGACCGGCACCTGGAAGTTCCCGGTGCCCGAGAACCAGACAAAGGTGCCTTCGTTCCACTGGTCGGTGAGCCCCATCCAGGCAACGGGAGCTGCTGTGCCGATCATGTTGCGAACGGCCTCGTTCTCCTCGGGGCTGGCAATTCGGAGCAGGTCGGCGCCCCAGACCTTGCACAGCGAGGCAGCATCAACCCAGGAGGTTGGCTGAGCGAAGAGCATGTAGCATGTGCCGTCCAGCATCATGTTGGCGTCGCCCAGTGGGCAGGCCTTCATGCAGTCGGGGGTGCACCAGTCGCCGACGAGGAGGTTGCCGTCGTCGCACTCTTCGTCCCACTGCAGGATTCCGTCGCCGCACGTTCCCAGGGTGCAGTTATTGTAGCAGCCGTCGCTCTGGTCCATGTTTCCGTCATCACACTCTTCGCCGGCCTGGATGAAGCCGTCGCCGCAGGTGGGTCGACGGCACTGCTGCGTGCACAAGTCGGTGTCGTCGAGGTTACCGTCGTCGCAGGCCTCGTAGCCCAGGAACACTACGCCGTCGCCACAGAAGGCGCTGGTGCAGCCATTGGTGCAGGAGTCACCGTCGAATTGATTCCCATCGTCGCACTCTTCGCCGGGCTGCACGAAGCCATCGCCGCAGGTAGGAAGCTGGCAGGAGTTGAGGCAGGCGTCGCTGTTGCTGAGGTTTCCGTCATCGCACTCTTCGCCGGGCTGCACGAATCCATCTCCGCATCGGGGCAGGCGGCACGCAGTGGTGCAGAGGTCCGTATCATCACCGTTTCCGTCATCACACTGCTCGATTCCTTTGAACAAGAAGCCGTCGCCGCAAGTTGCCAGGCGGCAGTCGTTCAGGCAAGCGTCGTTGTTATCGAAGTTCCCATCGTCGCACTCCTCGCCTTCTTGTACGAAGCCATCACCGCATCGGGCAAGCAGGCAGGTGTCGAGGCAGCCGTCGAAATTGCTGATGTTGGCATCGTCGCACTCTTCGCCGGCCTGGATGAACCCATCTCCACAAGATGGCAGGCGGCAGAGGCTGGTGCAGCCGTCGGTGTCGTCGTCGTTGCCGTCGTCGCAGGCCTCAACGCCCTCAATGACAAGACCGTCGCCGCAGAATGCCTTGAGGCAGGCGTTGGTGCAGAGGTCGTTCTCAAGTTCGTTTCCGTCGTCGCACTCTTCTTCGCCCTGAACATAGCCGTCGCCGCAGCGGGCCAGGGTGCACTCCGTTGTGCACTCGTCGCTGTTGTCCAGGTTGCCGTCGTCGCACTGCTCTTCGCCCTGAACGAAGCCATCGCCGCAGGAGGCCGGCTGGCAGCTGGTGAGGCACTGGTCGGTATCTTCGATGTTTCCGTCGTCGCACTGCTCGAAGCCCTGGTGCACAAGGCCGTCACCACAAACCGCGAACTTGCATTCGTTGGTGCATGTGTCGCTGTTCTCGATGTTTCCGTCGTCGCACTCTTCTTCGCCCTGCACGTATCCGTCGCCACAGCGGGCGGTCAGACAGCTTGTGAGGCACTGGTCAAAGTTGCTGAGGTTTCCGTCGTCGCACTCTTCGCCTGCCTGAAGCACTCCGTCGCCGCATGTGGGCAGGCGGCATGCGTTGGTGCAGCCGTTTGTATCATCCTGGTCACCGTCGTCGCACGCCTCGACGTTGAGACGAACGAAGCCATCGCCGCACGTGGCCAGCTTGCAGGTGTTCAGGCAAGCGTCGTTGTTGTCGAAGTTGCCGTCGTCGCACTCCTCCTGGGCCTGGACAAAGCCATCACCGCAGGTGGGAAGCAGGCAGGAGGTGAGGCAACCGTCGCTGTTGGAGAGGTTCCCATCGTCACACTCTTCCACGCCCTCTTGAACCACGCCGTCACCGCACCGGGCCGCTTTGCAGTTACCCAAGCATAGGTCGCCATCCACGTCGTTCCCGTCGTCACACTCTTCGGCCCCATCATGGACGAAGCCATCGCCGCAGGTTGCCAGCTTGCACCCTTCGACGCAGAAATCATCGTTCTCGCCGTTCCCGTCGTCGCACTCCTCGCCCTCCTGAACAAAACCGTCGCCGCAGGAAGGCAGCAGGCAGCTGTTCAGGCACCCGTCGGTGTTGGAGAGGTTGCCGTCGTCACACTCTTCTACCCCCTCCAGCACGATGCCGTCCCCGCACCGGGGCAGCTTGCAGGTTGCCAGGCATCCGTCGGTGTCTACCTGGTTTCCGTCGTCACACTCTTCGGCGCCGGCTTGAAGCACACCATCGCCGCAGACCGCTATCTTGCACTGCACGCAGCCGTCGGAGATGTCGGCATTGCCATCATCGCACTCCTCGCTCTCCTGAAGTATTCCGTCGCCACATACGGGCAACCGGCAGGAGTTGGTGCATGAGTCGAAGTCTATGTCGTTGCCGTCGTCGCACTCTTCCACGCCTACCCGAACGATTCCGTCGCCGCAAGTGGCCGCAACGCACGTTGTCAAACAGCCGTCGCCATCATCCTCGTTGCCGTCGTCGCAGGCCTCGTTGCCCTCGACCTTGCCATCGCCACATTTGGCTCCGCCGTCGTCGCTGCAGGAATAAGACACCAAGCCGCTCAGCCCCAAGGCCAGCACTGCAACAAAAAGTCTCATGGTTTTCCTCCGAATGTTGAGTTGCCACCCAACCTGGACAATTTGGACCCGGGTCCAGAATCCGTCAACCCCTTTTCCGTCCACGGGCCGAAGACCACCTGGTCGAACCATGTATCGCTATAACTGCGTGAGAACTGCAAAATGCGCGTAACCTACACGCTTGGTTTCTTGCTCATCTCTGATATAAGCAAATTGCCACTAATGAATAGCTGCTCAGCCTCGGGAAGGCGCTGGCGCAGCATCTGGGACTCTCGGTTCAGCGTTTGAGTATCGTGGCGACTGGCGGGGCCCGAAAAGCGCTGTGGGGCGTCAAGGGGGCGCAGGTCTGACGACGGGGTGGTCAGCAGCGACGAGAGTACGGCTTGGGCCTGCAGCGGGTTGAAGCCGGCGCCTTGCAGCAGGGAGCTTGCCGAGGCCAGGCATGCGGAAGTGAGATTGGATGCGAAGACGCACGCCGTGTGGTAGGGCAGGGTATCAAGCTGCTGCACCTCCACAAGCCCCCATTGAAGCCGCTGGGCCAGCCATCGAGCAGCGGGCATGGCGCTCTGGGGGCCCGAGGCAACGACGGTGACTCGGTCCAGAAGCAGGTCGGGGAGGGCCGGGGTGGGGAAGGAGAAGGCTGGGTGAAAGCGCAGCAGCTCTTCTCCTTCCTTCGTGCGAGGCAAGGGTGCATTACCGCTGACTACGGCCATAGGCCTGCGGGGCTGGTCGGCCTCCAGGGCCTCCACAGCCCCATCGATGGAACCGTCGGGCACACAAACCAGTGTGAACTCGCCGGGCAGCAAGGCCGGGGGAGCCGAGGCGACTATGATGGGCAGAGCAAGAGCCTGTGCGGCTGCGGTGAAGGGTTCTGCCGGCACGTTGATGTCCCACAGGCGCACGGCGAGGCCACATTTGGCCGCCCTTGCGGCGATGTTGAGGCCGGCTCGGCCGGCGCCGGCAATGAGCAGGCTTGAGAATTGGTCACTCACGATAGAGCCCATGTTCGTTGACGTATTGTTCCACGGAGAGGGGCACCAAGTTCATTAGTGGAAGGCCATCTCTGAGGCGTCGGCGCACATCGCTGCTGGAGACCTCGGGGAGCACGAGCCCGGTCTCTGGGGAGTCGACGCCGCCTCTACCGAAGACAAGCGGGGGCGCCATGGCCTCCACGTCGTCTATGCGGTACCAGCTTGAGCGCTGCTGTGGAATATCTGCGCCCACCAGGAGACGGAGGCTCCAGTGCGGATTTCGGCGTTTGAGCTCGACCAGGGTGTTGAAGGTTCGGCTTGGGCTCTCCAGTCGGCTCTCGATATCCGAGACTTCGACCATGGATTCAAGTGGCATGAAGGCCAGCCTGGCCATCTCCATGCGGTGCTCGAAGGCAACGGGGCTTTTTGCACCCAGCGGGTGGGCGAAGCACGGCACAACCAGCACCCTCTCCACAGCCTGCGAGCTGAGCGCTGCTACAGCCAGAAACAGATGCCCCATATGAGGCGGGTCGAAGCTGCCCCCCAGGAAGGCGACTCTCATTTGGGGCTCCGGCGCCGGTAGATGAGTATGCCCTCCCGTTTCTCGAGGTAGTCGTCCAGTCTCAGTCCCAGCTTGTCCACGGTGCCCTCGAAGGGGGCGCTGCACTCAATGGCGGCACGAATGGCCGGGTCGCCGAAGAGAAGGTCAACGGCGAGGCGGTCGTTTTCGAACTCGTAGGTCTCTGTTCGCCAGGCGAAGTCGGCGGGGTAGAGGTCCCAGGCAACTTGCAGCACTGCGGTGCCCAGGGTCAGGGGGCAGAAGGCTTCCGGGTCGGTGACGTGGATGCGTACGCCCTGGCAAAGGTGGCCGCCCCATTTTCCGAACATGGGGCGGAAGATGGTGGGTATGAAGATGCATCCCTTGTTGGCGCCAAGCACTCTCAGGGCGTGGGCCACAGCCCTGCCGTCCATGTACGGGGCGCCAAAGACCAGGAAGGGAGTTGTGGTGCCACGCCCCTCGGAGAGGTTGGTCCCCTCCAGCAGGCACATGCCGGGATAGACCAGGGCGGTAGAGAGGGTGGGCATGTTGGGCGACGGCGGCACCCAGGGGGCCGACGTGGGCCAGCCTCGGCCATTCCAGTTCTTCATGGGAACCAGTTCCAGGTCCACGTCCAGCTTCTCTTCCCGGACGATCCATCGGGCCATCTCGGCCATGGTCAGTCCGTGGCGGTGCGGCAGTTGGAGTTCGCCCACGAAGGAGCAGTAGTCGGGCAACTGCGGGCTTCCCTCGCACTTGATGATGCCTATGGGGTTGGGGCGGTCCAGCAGAGTGACCGTGGTGCCGGTCTGGGCCGCAACCCGGAGGGACTTGGCCAGAGTTGCGGCGAAGGTGTAGTAGCGGGCGCCCACGTCCTGCAGGTCCACGACCAGCCTGTCGATGCCCTCCAGCCAGTCCCGGTGTGGGGCCAGGGATACGGCATCACGGCCGTATAGGCTCAGCACCGGGTAGCTGAACATGGGGTCCTGCATGGATTCAACGGCTTCCATATCCTGGTGCGTGGCCCAGAGGCCGTGCTCGGGCGAGAAGACTACAGCAGGGCGGAGCCCCTCCATTTCGAGAAGCTCCAGCAGGTGGCGCCCATCGGAAGCGATGGCCGACTGGTGGGTCAACAGCGCAAGGCGCCCCCTCCCCCAGGGGCGCATCCCGCGCTGGGCTTGGACGTCAAGGCCGGACATGAAGGTACGAGGCATGGCTACTCCGCAAAAACGTCTGGAAAAGGGCCGTTACCGTCCACATATAACAATGCGAACCGAGGGGCAAGCGGGACTATAACCCCGGGGGCCAGATTTTGGAATGCGTTGCCTTGAACACGCCCGTCTGGTAAACCAGACTGCGCATCTCGGGGCCGCCATAGCTGTAGCGGACCCCGTGGTTCGTTGATGCCCGTTCAGAAGGAGAGATCATATGCGCCTGTTGATTGCCGTTGCGTTGTCCGTAGTGTTCTTCGCTTGTCAGGGAAAGGCAGAGACTAAGGCCGGGGCCGAGGGGAAGGCCGCCGGAGCACAAGAAGAGAAGGGAGACAAGGGTCAAGAAGAGGCTGGAGACAAGCTCTACACCGTATCTCTCACGCCCGCAGAGCTCAAGGCCGGGGAGTCGGCGGAACTGCTGCTCCAGATCAAGCCCGTGAGCGGCTACCACTGGAATCTTGAGTACCCCACGGCATTCAAGGCCGGTGCCGATTCTGGCGTGGAGGTTGAGAAGGGGGCCTTCTCCGTTGCCGATGGAAGCATCACGGCTTCCGATGACGGCGCTGATATCCCAGTTAAGGTGAAGGCCAAGAGCGGTGCCACCGCGCTGGAGCTCACGGGAAACTTCAGCCTCTGCCAGGAGACCTCGTGTAAGATATTCCGAAATGAGAAGCTGTCGGTGCCCATCACCGTGAAGTAGCTTCGTGGAGTGGGGCGCCAGCGGCCTCCACCCGGGTCGCCGTCCGCGATAGCACAAGGAGCCTGCATGGATACAGAACGATTTCTGGGGAAGTCCATCGAGAAAGTGTCCCGAGAGTTCGTGGCAGGCCGGCGTCTGCTCACTTTCACCGAGTACCTGAGGCAGTTCTGCGAGGCACC
>Ga0302238_1003256_pt1 | contig 10518 bp, 8 predicted proteins | sample AAG_UR_Asn_MG_FD_193527 | JGI IMG/M metagenome (GOLD analysis project Ga0302238, IMG submission 193527) | Enriched activated sludge microbial communities from anaerobic digester in WTTP, New Holstein, Wisconsin, United States - AAG_UR_Asn | ecosystem: Engineered > Bioreactor > Anaerobic >...
CCGGGAGGGGAAACTCTCCTGGGAGCATCTCGATACCTCCTTTCGAGTTTTGGCGAATTCTCCAAAGGCGTATCAGATGCTCTCTGCTTTTTCAAAGAACAGGTAACGTGTATTTTATGCTATCAATTGAATAATGGATGGGGAAGGCGCGACAAGAGATCGGGTTGTCTCGAACCCTCTCGGCATGTTTCAGATCGAGAGGAATACCCGACGGCATGAAGAAGGAAGCAAACACGGTGTGCCGATACTGACGGAAACCTATGAGAGGTAGAATTTCTCCATTTTCCTATATAGCGTGCTCCGAGAAATGCCGAGATGTTTGGCAATTTCCCCTTTGGTCATCCCGGACTGGATCATTTTTTTGAACATCTGCTTTTCAATATCCCGTAGTGAAGTTCCTTCACGGTCGAGCGGTTGTTGTTTCTGTGTCAGCAAGATCTCCTGAGGTATCAGATCTGCAGTTAGAACGTCCGTGGTCGCCACATTGGCCATGCGCTCTATTACATTCTGGAGTTCGCGCACGTTGCCGGGCCACGAATAGTTCGCAAAGACCTGAAGGACTCGGCTGTCAACACGGTTGATCAACTTCCCCAAACGCCTGCTGATTTTTTTTACAAAGTTATCAACTAGTGTCCTGTCCCATAAATAGCTTTACTTTCAGGGTTTTCTGTGCTAGGTTCTCTAAAACCGTTTAGGGAGAGCCAACATGCCCAGAGCCCCGAAGACCATTGTGACCGTGACGGAGGAGACTCGCAGCCAATTGACGAGCATTGTTCAATCCCGCTCGATCCCCCATGGGGTTTCCCGGCGAGCCCAGATCGTTTTACTGTTCGCAGACGGCATCCCCGCCGCCGAGATCGGCCGACTCCTGGGCCTGTCGCGGCCGACCGTCCAGAAGTGGCGCGATCGCTTCGTCGGACAAGGGCTGATGGGCCTCTATGAGGAGCTGCGGCCGGGGGCGCCCCGCAAGTTCGACGATGAGCAGATCGCGCTGCTGATTCGTCAAACCCTCGATTCCAAACCCGAAGGGAGCACGCAGTGGAGTTGCCGATCGCTGGCCCGCGACACCGGGATCTCGAAGTCCACCGTGCAGCGCATTCTGGCCGCGTTTCACATTCAGCCCCATCGGCAAAAGCACTTCAAGCTCTCCACCGATCCCTTCTTTGTCGAGAAGGTGCGCGACATCGTCGGCCTCTATCTCGATCCGCCCGACAAGGCCCTGGTGCTCTGTGTGGACGAGAAGAGTCAAATCCAGGCCCTGGAGCGCACGCAGCCCGTGCTGCCGATGGGAATGGGCTACGTGGAGGGCGTCACCCATGATTACATCCGTCACGGCACGACCACCCTTTTTGCCGCCCTTGACATCGCCAGCGGCAAGGTGATCACCCAGTGCAAGCCGCGTCATCGTCATCAGGAGTTCCTGGCCTTTCTGAAGCATCTCGATAAAACCGTTCCCGACGACCTCGAGTTGCACCTGATTGTGGACAACTACGGCACCCACAAACACCCCAGGGTCAAGCAGTGGCTTGCCGCACGGCCCCGGTATCACATGCACTTCACGCCCACGTACGCCTCCTGGCTCAATCAGGTGGAGATCTGGTTCAACCTGATCACCCAGCAAGCCATCCGGCGCGGCAGTTATCGCAAGGTCAAAGAGCTGGTGATCAACATCAAGCGGTTCGTCAAGGCCTATAACCCCAAGGCCAAACCCTTTGTCTGGACCGCCACCGCCGATTCAATCCTGAAAAAGATCGAACGATTATGTAAATATATTTCTGGGACAGGACACTAGGAGGGGAATGTCATCAGGGCGTTCCTTCAACGGGATCATTTGAATCGTAAACACATTGAAGCGATAGTATAAATCCTCCCGGAAACGCCCTTGGCGAACCTCCTCCCTCAAATCCTTGTTAGTCGCCGCGATAATGCGCACATCGACGGGGGTGATGCGGGATCCTCCGATTCGCATGACCGAACGATCCTCGATGACCCGCAACAGTGCCGTCTGGAACTCAAGAGGGGTTTCGGCAATCTCGTCCAGAAAAATCGTACCTCCATCAGCCAGTTCGAACTTGCCGCGATTTCCTCCTCGCCTCGAACCGGTGAACGCCCCCTCCGAGTAACCGAAGAGTTCGCTTGAGATCAGGTCACGGGGAATTGCGGCACAGTTGATCGCCACGTAGGGACCGTTTCGGCGGCGGCTTTCGTTGTGGATTGCCTGCGCGAAGATGTCTTTTCCCGTCCCACTCTGACCCAGGAGAAGCACATTGGAGGTGCTCCGCGAGACGATTTTCGCCGCCTCGACGGTTTCAAGGAACGTCTTGTTTTTCCCGCATATGTCTGCGAAGGTTAATTTGGCTTTTGCACCCATCATTGTGGTTACAAGTGTTCTGGCCCGTCGGATTTCGTTCAAGATGACGAGCCGTCCGATATTGTTCCCCTCCGCCGTTTCAATCGGGTTGCACGTAAGCGTGTAATCGACCACTTCACCATCCGGGATGAAAATCCGGGTCTCTGCGTCCGTCAATGTTTGATTGTGTCTCAGTAATCTGTAAAAGTTTTCGTTCTGCTTGCCGAAGACATCCTGGATATTCCGGCCGATAATCGTATCGATATCCCATCCGAAAATACGACATGCATTCTTGTTCGCCAGAGAAATATTGCAGTTGTGATCGAGCGTAATGATCGCCTCTGGGATGGACCCGATGACTGTCCTTCGGAAGCCATCGGCCAACTCGACTGCGGCCAGCATTTTCCGGACCTGCATCTCGTTTTCAATTGCGTAGGCCGCCGCTACCACCATGCCGAGGGTGTGGGGATTCGCTCTTTCCCAATGACCCGTCATAGCAAGACCACCGATCAATCTACCTTCCGGATCACGTATGGGAGCGCCGGAACCTGTCATTTTGTGAGAATTAATGCAATAGTGCTCGCACCCGTATACTTGAACAGGCTCTCCGACTTCGAGAACCGTACCTACCCCGTTCGTTCCGGCTTCCTCCTCGCTCCAACAGGAACCTCGGACGAAATTACCTCTCCTGACACGCCGGATGACATCCTCATCGCCAATAATTTCCAAGAGATAGCCATCGACATTAAACACTACTACGACAAATCCGGAATTCCGTACAAGCTCGTGAAGTTTTTCCATGAAGGGGATGCTGATGCTGATCAGTTCAGCATGTCCCTCGATCAACCTGTTTAACTCGCCGTCAAAAAGCACTTTCCTCACTTTCATGAGGTAAGGATCCACACCGATGGATCTACAGCGCTCCCAAGATTTCAAGATCATCGGCGAAACCTTCGGCTGCTCCATAGGCGGACGCGAATGTATGAACCGTTTCCATTCCGAAAAGATGCGTCCAAACCGCGCAGTGTAGGCTTCATCCATTCTGATTATGTCTTCGGAGATGTGCTGTCTCATTTACGTTCCATCTGCAACCATTTTGGGACAATCGTCTCAGATTGATACGGCAAATATGAAACACAGATTTTCCCAAAAAGCAATAAAAATATACATAACATAATAATATTAATGCTTAACAGAGATGAAATCCTCTGGCACACTTCATGCCTCATTTCTCGAGCGATTGAGACAGTACCGTCCTTTCGCATTCGACAGTCCGACAGAACGAAGAAACGCCGTTCGGCTGATCGTTCTCGTCGGAGAAAGGAGGTGAGGTCGAGTCAACGACAATTTTCTATGTTCTCAGAGGCGTGCGTAGGCACCCGACCGAAATACTGAACTGATGAAAGGAAGAAAAATATGATGCCAGCGAAAGACAAGAAGATGCTCTGGGTACTGGCCGCGTGGATCGTCTTTTTCGGCGGTCCCGGCGCGCTGTTGTTCAACACGCCGGATTACGTTTTGGGGCTTCCGGCTCTCTGGACGTTCAGCATCGTGGCCTGGTTGATAGGAATTTTCTTGACTTGGTGGTTCGGATACAAGTCCACCATCACCAATGTAGCGGACTACAAAGATTGATTGATCCTACGGAGGGGAGGAAAAAACAATGAAAGAAATCAGCACGCATGCGTGGGTCATGCTGATTGCAGCGATCGTGTATTGGGCCGCCTGCATCGGTGTCGGCCTGTATACGTATAAAAAAGGCGCATCGAAATCGGCGCAGGACTTTTTCGTCGCGGGCCGCGGCCTGGGCAAGTTCGTCCTCGGCTTTGCAATCATGGCAACCACTCTGAGCGCTTGGCTCATGCTGGGTCACCAGGGCCTCATGTACGCCTCCGGGATGCCCTATCTGGTCTATTATGTACATATTCCGTTCATGGGCGTCCTAGGTCTTTTGATTTTTACCAGGCAGTGGCTCATCGGGAAAAAATTCGGTTTTCTCTCGCCCGGCGAGATGTACTCCCACTACTATGAAAGCCGCGGGATGCGCTGGGTTATCGCGCTTGTGACGCTCCTCTATTGCATCCCCTATTCTTCCCTGCAGCTCACGGGTGCAGGTTACGTCTTCTCGACGCTTACGGAGGGAGCGATCCCCTTCGAGTGGGGCGCCATCATCATGGCCGCCGTCGTCCTTATCTACGTTCTTCTGGGCGGTGTGGCCTCAACGGCCCTCGTCGATGCCGCACAGGGTGTGCTCCTCGTGCTCGGTCTCTTCGGGATCTGCTGGGCCGTTGTTTCAAACGTCGGACCAGGCGAGATAGTGACCACGATGCAGAGCTTCGACGCAAAGCTCCTGACCATGCCCGGCGGCAACGGCATGTGGTTCTGGACGTACACGCTATCTCTTGCGCTCTCCACGTCGGCTATCTACCTCTCACCGGCATTCACGATCTGGAGCTATTCGGCGAAATCGCCCAAGATCTTCCGCTGGCAAGCCATGGTCGTCTGGGTAGTCCTGATCGGTATCGTCTACTATATCCTTTCGCCAATCATCGGCATGGGCGGCAGGATTCTCTTCCCGGCGCTCGCCAAGACCGACACCCTGACACCGCTCATCATGACGAAGCTTATGCCAATCTGGATGTACGTAATCGTAGGTATCGGTTTGTTGGCGGCGATGAACTCCACGGCGGCAGGCTACATGATCACTTCCGGCGTCATCGTCTCCCAGGACATCTACAAGGATAAGTTCAGACCGCAGGCAAGTGACAGGGAAACCGTGTGGGTTTCCCGGATCATCATCCTTGCCGTTGTGCTCTTCGCGTTCTGGATCTCACAGTTCTGGAAGGAGCACTTGGTCCTCATGGGGAACCTGGCTACGGCATTCGCCACACAGCTGGCCCCTGCCCTCATCGGGATTCTCTACTGGAGGCGGGCAACCGCAAAGGGCGCCATGTTCGGCATCCTCGCGGGTCTGATCGTGGCCTACCTGACCTACGGTGTCTGGAGATACCCTCTGCACATCCATTGCGCCATGTGGGGACTCCTTGCGAACCTGGCCGTCTTTTTCTTCTTCGCGTTCACAAGCGATCCGCCCTCCAAGGCAAATCGCGACAAGTACGATGAGGTGATTCAAAAAGGCATGGCCGCCTATCAAAAAGAGGAAGCAGCCCTGGGTGCGGCCGCAGCCTTTGAGAAAAAGGAAGCAACGGTCAGCATGGCTCCCTGTCCTGCAAGAAAGACCTCATGAAACCAGAGTGACCGAAAAGCCCGAATTCGTCGCATTCGGGCAGTCGAACCCGGCAGCTTCGGTCCGCGTACCTGATAGGGTGGCATTTCGCACCCGGCGGGTGCGCGGACCGGGGCCACTTCCGTAAACCGGCAGGGTTCACCGTCCTCTACATTCCCGTGCATTTCCGGCGAACGGGGAATTTTGTACGGATTGAAAAGAAAATAGGAGATCAGAAATGGCGATCCACGACGTTGTCATGGTCAGTGCGTGCCGCACGGCCATCGGGGATTTTTTGGGAACGCTGCGTGACGTGCCTGCAAGAGAGCTGGCGATCGCGGTAGCCAGGGCGGCCATCGAGCGTGCCGGGATCCCGGCCGACCTCATCGACGAGATCACCATGGGGCAGCTCTACAGCGCCATGCAGGGGTCACTGCCGGCCCGGCAGGTAGGCATACGGGCGGGGCTTCCACACCGGAGCCTCGCCGTGACGGTGAACCAGAACTGCACGGCGGCCATGCGAGCCCTGGAGATCGCGGCTCATAACATTATGCTCGGAAAGACGGAGATCGGCCTCGTTGTCGGGGTGGAGAGCATGAGCGGCACGCCGTACCTCATCCCGAAGGGAAGATCGGGCTACCGAATGGGGCCCGCCACGATCGAGGATCACATGCTCCACGACGGGCTTGTCGACGAGCTTGTGCCCGGCCACATGGGGGTCACGGCGGAAAACGTTGCGGAGCTATTTGGCATCACCCGACAGGAATGCGACGAACTGGCGCTTATCAGTCACAACCGCGCCGTGGCGGCTATTGATTATGGCCATTTTAAACGGGAGATCGTCCCTGTCCCCGTCAAGGTGAAAAAGGAGATCAAGCCCTTCGAGATCGACGAACACCCCATCCGGGGGGCCAGCATGGAAACGATCGCGAAGTTGCCCTCCGTATTCAAGAAAAACGGCGTAGTCACGGCGGCCAATGCCTCGGGCATCAACGACGGAGCCGCTGCGGCGATTCTCATGTCGAAGGAGAAGGCACGGCAGCTGGGGATTAAACCCATCATGCGGCTCATGAATATCTGCGGCGAGGGCTGCGATCCCAAGCTCATGGGAATCGGTCCGGCTTACGCCATCCCCAAGTGCCTCAAGCAGGCCGGTTTGAAATTCGACGACATTGAGTACTGGGAGATCAACGAGGCCTTCGCGGCGCAGTGGTTGGGCGTGGGGCGCCTGCTGAAAAAGGATCACGGCATGGAAGTCAATCTCGACAAGGTCAACCACAACGGTTCGGGGATCGCCTTGGGACACCCGGTTGGATGCACGGGGCTGCGGATCATCGTGTCCCTGTATTACGAAATGGAGCGATGCGGTTATACCCTGGGAGGGGCCTCCCTTTGCGTCGGAGGCGGTCCTGCCATGGCATCGCTCTGGACGCGGGATATCTGACTTAAGAACAACCAGAAACAGGGTATGTCGTGAAAAGGGTGGCCTTGAAGTACTGCGGGGGTTGTGATTGCACCTATGACCGGCTGGAGTACGTGGAAAAGATCAAGAAGGCAGCGGAGGGCCGCATCGAATGGGTGAAGATGGACAATGGGAGATTCGACACCGTCCTGATGATCCACGGCTGTCCCGTGGCGTGCCCGGAGCAGAACCTCGATCCCGGACATCCCTGGCGGATCATCTCGGTCATCGATGATCGGGTTGCTCCCGAAGAGATCATCAAAATACTCCTTGAATGAGGTGAAAAATGAAACGCATCATTACTAAAGAAGACTATGTCCAGAGCCTGAAAGACCAGAAGGTAATTATTTATTACAATGGCCAGCCGGTAAAGGACCGAAGCACCCACCCAGGCTTCGTTCCTCACATCAACTCGGCAGCCAAAACTTATGAGTTGGCCCTCATGCCGGAGTACGAGGACCTGATGACAGCCAAGAGCCACCTAACGGGAAAGACGATCAGTCGGTTTACTCATATTCACCAGTCTGTCGACGACCTGATCAAGAAAGTGCAGATGCTGAGGCTCATCTCACACGAGACAGCAAGCTGTTACCAACGCTGCGTGGGCTTCGATGCCCTGAACGCCCTTTACATGACTACCTATGAGATCGATGAAAAACATGGGACATCTTACTTCAAGCGCTTTGAGGAGTACCTGAAGAAGATTCAAGAAGAAAACTTCATGCTTGTGGGCGGCATGACGGACCCCAAAGGGGATCGCTCCAAGCGCCCGAGCGAACAGGCCGACCCGGATCTATTCACCCGTGTCGTGGAGAAGCGCGAGGACGGCGTCGTCATCAGCGGTGCAAAGGCGCACCAGACTGGGGCCGTGAACAGCCACGAGATCATGATCCTGCCCACACAGGCCATGGGGCCCGGCGATGAGGCCTACGCCATCGTTGCGGCCATCCCGCTCGACGCCCCCGGCATCACGATGATCTTCGGTCGTCAGACCAACGAGGAGCGCAAGGTCGAGGCGAGCCTCGACGCGGGAAACGTGGACTTCGGCATGGTGGGCGGCGAGGCCTTGGTGGTCTTCGAGAACGTCTTCGTTCCTTGGGAACGCGTGTTCATGTGCGGTGAGGTGGACTTCTGCGGGACTCTCGTCGAGCGTTTTGCGACTCTTCACCGCCAGAATTACGGCGGCTGTAAGGGCGGTATTGCTGACATTATCGTAGGGGCCTCGGCCCTAGCAGCCCAGTATCAGGGGACGCTGAATGCCTCCCACATCAAGGATAAACTCGTCGAGATGACTCACCTGGCCGAGACGGTCTACTCTGGTTCGGTTGCCTGCTCGGCGCTGGGGTCGAAGACGAAGAGCGGGGCCTATTATCCGGATCCGCTGCTAGCCAACTGCACGAAGCACAACATCACGCGGCACATTTACGAGATCTCGCGGTTGGCCCACGACGTGGCGGGCGGCATCCTCGCAACGCTTCCGTTCGCCCAGGATCTAAAAAATGCTCAGATCGGCAAGTACGTGGATAAGTACATGAAGGGAATCAGTGGGGTTTCTACGGAGACACGGATGAAGGTCCTGCGGCTTCTCGAGAACATGACGGGCGGAACGGCACTCGTGGAGTCCATGCACGGAGCGGGTTCTCCCCAGAGTCAGAGGGTCATGTACCAACGGCTCGGCAAGCTCCAAGAGAAGATGCGAATGGCTAAAAAACTGGCAAAGGTCAAGGAGTGATTTCCCTTCCCATTCCATATTTCTCCGGCATATGCTACAGCCGGTTGCATGCCGGATATAACTGTTGGAACGATTTGAAGAGTATCAACGGAGGTTTTTGTTATGGTAGAGATTAAACCCGGTCCTCTTTCCGGAATCACGGTTCTCGATTTTACATGGGTTCTCGCTGGTCCGCATGCAACCAAGCATCTAAGGGATCTTGGGGCAGATGTTTTGAAGGTTGAGATGTACAAAAAAGGCGGTGCCGAACGTGCCTTTCCCTTCCGGGTGGACCATGAAGGTGTAACGCAAAGTTCTTACTCGATTAATGTCAATCGCGGAAAGAGTAGCCTGTGCGTCAACCTGAAGCATGCAAAGGGAATGGAAATCATCCGGTCCCTCATCGAAAAAAGCGACGTCCTGGTCGAGAATTTCGCACCTGGCGTCATGGAGCGCCTCAGATTGGACTACGAATCGGTCCAGAAAATCCGCAAGGACATTATCTATTGTTCAATCTCTTGTTTCGGTCACTGGGGCCCCTACAGCCACAAACCCGGATATGACATCATCGCACAGAGCGCTAGCGGGTGGATCGCCCAGACCGATCCGGCCACGCAGGCCCCTGTCTCGATTGGCGACATGAATGCTTCTATGCATGCCTTGACCGCTATTCTTGCCGCCATTATCCACAGGAATAAATCAGGGGAGGGTCAAAACATCGACATCTCCATGGTAGACTGCTTGTTCTCGCTCCATGAAAACACGCTTCCCTGGTATCTTATCTCGAGTGCTGTAGGTAACCCCGTCGAACCTGCCCGTATTGGGAGACATCACGCAGGGTACGCGCCGTACGGAGTATACAACGGCAAAAACGGAAGTATTGCCATTGCGCTGCTTACGGATCTCCGCTGGGAAGCGTTACTCGATCTTCTCGGCTCGCACGGGCAGCCCCTCCGCAACGATCCTCGTTTCGCAACCGTTGCGACTCGTTGCACTCGAGAGAATTGCGGCCATGTTCACACCGCCGTCGAGAACTGGGTTATGGCTCAGGATTCTGTGGAAGATGCAGAGAAAAAACTCGACGGGGCAGGTATTCCGTGCATGCGTGTTAAAGGTGTGGTGGAACTCGCAGATACGGACCCCCAAGCAAAGGCGCGCGACATGATGCCCACGATAGAGCAACCGTTTATCGGACCGATGCGCATGTATGGCAGTCCTCTCAAGTTTTCCAAGACCCCAGCCGGGCCGAGAGGACATGCACCCTTGCTCGGTGAACACAATGCTGAAGTCCTGTCGAAAATGCTCGGTTACAGTGAAGAGAAGATCACGCAGCTCTACCGGGACGATGTTCTTTTCCACGAAGACGCCGTGAATCGGATGAAAAAATGAGGGGCGATCAATCGGCATCACTGCCGTGAATTTGCAATACCTGTCTCCCTCTCTCTGCGAGGGCCCAGAACAAGGACAAGATGGAATTTTCACATAGGAGAAAATCATGGCAATCAAGAAGGTTTGCGTACTCGGAGCGGGGCTGATGGGCAGCGGGATCACGCAGGTGTGCGCCCAGGCGGGCTACCAGGTGGCCATGCGCGACATCGAGCAGCGGTTTGTCGACGGCGGCATGAACACCATCAAGAAGAATCTGGCCCGCGAGGTGGAGAAGGGCAAGCGCACGCAGGCCGACATGGACGCCGTCCTCGGCCGGATCCGGCCCACGCTGGACATCAAGGAGGCCGCGGCGGATGCCGACGTGGTCGTCGAGGTCATCA
>Ga0302238_1003257_pt1 | contig 10518 bp, 8 predicted proteins | sample AAG_UR_Asn_MG_FD_193527 | JGI IMG/M metagenome (GOLD analysis project Ga0302238, IMG submission 193527) | Enriched activated sludge microbial communities from anaerobic digester in WTTP, New Holstein, Wisconsin, United States - AAG_UR_Asn | ecosystem: Engineered > Bioreactor > Anaerobic >...
ATCCATTCAGCCGTCAAAGCCGTACCATTCATGTCCTTAGCACCCTGAACATGAATTACTTTTACCGTTTTACTGATTGCTCCTTGCATGATTATGTTCCTTTCAGTGATTTATTGAGGGTTAAGTGCAACGTGTGGAAAAGCAAAGAATATATTAATCTGGAAACCTTTCTTTCATCATCTCTTGAAAGAATTCTTTCCAGTAATCTCGATTAGAATGAGTTTTGCCATGACATGAAGAACACAGCGATATTAGATTAGAGGAGTCGTTATGTTCTTTGTCATAATCAATATGGTGTATGTGTAGACCATCAGGCAACACGTTTTCACACATTTGGCATTGATTTAGGTCTCTTTTTCTAATCTGCTGTTTTAGAACACTATTGAACTCAGGAGGATATGGTAAAAACGAAGTACCTCCATTCCATCGTGGATTTCCACTCATAGAATTTTTGACCGATAGAAAATTAGATCTACATGTTTGATCACAAAAAATATTTTGATACATATTCACTCTATACGCATTTACCAATATCTCTTTGCCACACCATCCACAATAAAGAGCATGACATTTACCACCATTCCAACTACCAACCTTATCTCCAACAATATTTTCACTCTGCCACTTACTTCTACAATTTATATCACAGAAATGATATTGATACAAGTCCACTTCACTCGGCCTTAATTCTATATTTGCTCCACAATAATCACACTTTACATTTACACGCTTTTGACTAAAAGCACCGGCGCATTTTTTACTGCAAAAAATATGTTCTCGCTTTTCAAATCTATCTTTTGGAACAGTAATTTCTTTTCCACAATATTCACATACAGTCGATACTTTATTTCTCATCGATATTCCCTTGCATTTTGGAGAACAAAAGAATACCTTTGATTTGCATTTATTATACTGACTTAACGGAATACTCTTTGCTTTTCCACACGTTGCACATTTAATTTCTACTAATCTACTGGGATGTGGCATCAAATGTCTCCGATAACATTTCCGAGAGTTAATAAATTGGTGTGGAGGCAGAACTCGGAAATTCTGTTTTCGGACCGTCGCCCTATCCACACCAAAACTATTATAGCGTATTTTCATAAAATTCATGAAAATATTTTTACTACGTCCTCGTCTGTAACAATACAATCGGAGAACGGGTAGTCGTAGTTGCTTTAGGAGGAGTATAATACGTCTTCCAAGCAGGACGTCCCTCAGTTCTAATAGAAAATCTGAATGCTTGCTGCAAGTCCTATGTGTTCGTCTAGATTCGCAAGATCTAAACCGCTCTTTCGAGCCGCTCTATGTTTCCATAGAGAGCAGACTATATCATCACCCATTCCTGGGTGCCTCGCGCTTCCACTGCCATTAGCTTGCAGTGTACGGCTTGCGCCTAGTCGTTGAACCTTCCCATTTCTGGGCTTGGCTGCTGATTGCCCTCGTCTTTACGTTAGGGGTTTCCAGCAATTCACGAGGTTTTCGACATACATTACTGTATGAAGGGCCTAATTTGCAAGAGCATCTAAGTCGAATTTTAAGTGAATACTGGTTGCATAGTCGGGAATATCGTTCCCTGCCTTGGAGCCAATCCAATATTGAGACCAGTCAACAAAAGCAATATCACCAGTAGTATTAACATCGCTACAATGGTCGTTCCAATAAATAGGCCGACCAAACAGAGTAGCATAAGGCATTCCAGCTGCGCCACCCGCAGGGAGCCAAACTGGGACACCACCAGTACCTACGGACAATGACATCGACGCTAGATAGGGAAGCAATGCAATATTAGCAATCCACACAGACTTTCCAGGATTGGTCGATCTTGAATACATTTTTGCAATGTTTTCAAAAAGAATAGGTGTAGTAGTCGATTGACCTGTCTCGTATGAAACGGTCACAGCACAAGGAGCATTAATCAATCCTAACGGTTGACCTGCACCAGTACCCCTAATTATCACGTTATTGTAAACGTAATTCAACCCACTCTGAAAACCCTGTTTCAGAAGAGCTTCAACAGAAGTGGGAGAATCGGCAATCAGCTGCTCGGTCGCAAAGGCCAACCCAACCAGAGTATGAAGTTCCATCTGGAGCATATCGACCTTGGGACGAGTCTCGGTAGCCTGAGCCTCTTCAGCAACCCAGTACCACTTCACACCACCATAGACCAGACCAGCTGACTTATCAAAGCCATCCACGTAGGGGATCTTGATAATGTTGCTCTGCATGGGCATTTTAGCGCAGAGAGGAAGCAGATTATTCTCTTCCTCTACCAGAACCATGAGCTGATTACGAAACTCTTCAGGCACCAAGAAACCGGCATAATTAGCATCGGCTTCACTCAGGCCAGTACCAGCTGCTTTGGAAATAGTTTCCCATTCGGCAAGTTCTTTGGAAACGGTGCGCCCACCAGACGAACCACACTGCTGCACAGCACCAAGAAACTGACCAAAGTGTTTAAACCCACCCTTTTTGTCGTCTACGCGATTATCGTGGGTTTCGATCTTAAAGGTTTTCTGAACCTCATCCGACACCTTTGCGATTTTCTCATCGATGAGGGCGATAATGCGCTCATCGGACGCCTTACCATGTTCCTCAAGCATCGGCTTTACAGTGTCACTCAAAAGACTCTTGAACTCTTCAATTTTCATTTGTGTTGCTCCTTTGATTTTTAAATAAAAATAGGAGATTAGCTACTAATCTCCATGGGTTTGACTACCTTACGTTGTAATGTCTCCAATCGCCTAATATCTCAAGAATATCTCCAGCGATCTAACATCTACCAACTATTAGAACATCCTCCCTTGTGCTCTTTTGATACGTTCATCAATAAGAGTCTGTACATCTGGTCTTTCAGAGAGGAAGTCTTTCACGATAGATTGAAGTGCTGATTTAGCCTCTTCTGGGTCTATACTATCTTGTTCAACTTCAATATCTACTTCTTCAACTTTTTCTTCAGCGTCAATCAAAGAACTCAAAGTTTCGATTGCTTCACGAATTCTCTGTTGATTTCTTGAAGAAATAGTTCTGCCTGATTTTTCAAGTGTTTCACACATTGCCTTGATAGCAATGTCTTCCACATCAATTTCTTTCTCTTCAGGTTCGTTATCCTCTTGTTTCTTTTCTCCTCGAATTTGAGCAATAAGATCTTTCTGCCCAATAAGCTTCTCCAAGCTTTCAACAAGGGCGTCTTCAATCGCCATTTCATGATCTTCAGCCATAGTTTTAGCAAATTGAATCAGTTCCCACATGTATGCGCCTGAGTACCCTTCAGTAGTTTCAAGGATAGATTTCATACTTCCTTCACTGATTTCTCCAATCCACTTTTCGATCATTTGTTGACGAAGTTCTTTTGTAGGAGAATCGAAATGGAGAATATCACTGAAACGACCAGGACGATCAAGCAGAGCATCAGGGAGCTTTTCAGGAGAGTTGGTTGTCATAATAGTAATGACACCAGTGTTTTTCTTGACTCCATCAAGCTCTGTTTTCATCATGTCAACGATTTTGCCATTGATCCAATTATCGATGTCTTCCAAGCACAAAATCGAAGGTGCAAGCTTCCTTGCCAATTTAAATCCTAGAGCAATTTTATCTTCTGGATAATATGTATTTGTGAGATCTTTCGAACTTACCCAGATGAAAGTGTGTTTGGTTTGGGACATAAGTATGCGAGATACTTTGGTTTTTCCGGTTCCGGGTTTTCCGAGCATCAACATGCCACGACCATCGAAGCCCATTTCTTTTTCATCAATAAGTTTCTGAGCATGTTTTGCAGCCTTTAAATTGCCATCTGAGAGGACAATCGTATCCCAATCATCAGCAGGATCGATATCGAGAAACTCACCGTTAAGGCCCATTTTTTCGTCTTTGAGAGGATTTTCCTTTTCAACCCACTCATGAACCGATTTCATCAAGTCCTTATTGAAATCCATATATTTTCGTGATGTATAAATCGTAGCATGAAGTCCATAACAATCAGGAGTGAAACTTAGAACCACAGGAACCCCATCAATCTCATAAAAAGCAGATCCATCAATCAGAAAATCATCATGAGTTTTGCTATTGATCTGAATCACTTCATATACAGGAGGAAATTCAAGCTGCTCATACTTTGAGAACGCACGAACATCTTTCAGTGTAAAATCATTGGTTTTATTCTTAAATCCAGCAAGATAAGAGCCAAGCAATGGAGAAGGGATAAAGAAATCGTTCATATAAACATTCTTCACCTTGCACTCAAGAAAAGCACAATAAATCTGCATGGTATATGAGGCAGGCTTACTTGGAACATTCTGAATATCAAAAGTTTTGCTTAACGATTTATTCCAACGCTCAGCTTGAAATTCCTTTGGAACAACCCTCTCACCAAACGGGATTTGGATTTCTTCAAATTCCTTTTTTGGTTCTCTATAAGCTTCTTCCTCTACTTCGTCTTCTTTAGACTTCTGATCACATGGTTTTTCATCTTCTTTCCCACATTCAATGTTAATATCGACTTCTTCGTATTCATCAACCAACTTGAGATCAAGACCGTCAAATTCTTCGTCTTTATCAATAATGTCCATTGCTGTATCAACAGCCTTCTTGTGATCTTGAATCCACTGACGAGCTTCTTCCATGGTGAATTTATCTACATCGAATAAATATGTTTTTATTTCTTTACATTCCACACAGTACAAGGCTTTAATACCATCAGTAACCTTGATAGTCCGAATCTTATGACCATCATGTCCTTCACTGACAGGAATATGATGATAATTCTCAGTAGTTTCAGGTTTAGTAACTACTTCTTTTTCTTCCCTGTCGCCACTGGCTGCTGTTCCTTCTTCGTTTTCTGAGATTGCTTTTTCTTCTGCTTCGATTTGCCCATGTGATTCCTCCTTTATTTTTGCCAAAACATCCGAAAAATCTTTTGTTTTAATTTTGCCATCATTATACATTTCCATTATAGCCGCAGGACATGAAGGAATACTTACACAAGAAATCTCTAACAACTCTAGATGTTCATAAATACGCCTTGGTTCTCCAGATTTAACCATGTCTGGTTCAGTATATTTCAATGGAAGAAATCCGATAGAAAACGCATTCATTATACCGTCTTTGTATAATGTCCAAAGTTCTTCTCCAGTAGGAGTTTTGGCGAATTGGGCTTTAAAACGCAATCCTTCTGAAGTAACTTTAGTCCAAAGTACCTTGCCAACAGGTAATTTTGAATAATCATGGGAAATACACAAAACAGGATTCTTCTTAAAATTGTCAAGTTCCCATTTTGCATCGGCGGCTATTTTTTCCATATCTCTATCGAGTACTGGACGAGATCCCCATGCTACAATAGACCTTTCCTCATCGTTGATCTCTTTCTTCTCTACAACTTCAAACATCTTATTTTGAACTTCCATCTTATAATCCTTCCGTCACAATGGACTAGAATCTCTTAATATGGATATTAAACTTTCGACATTGAAAGTGTTTATCCGACAATTAGACTATATATACACGCTATACTCTATAGCGTCTTTTTACAAATTCCTTTTTAATTACTGGTAAATTCCATTCACCTTTTGGAAAGATGATATTTAATCCTCTCTCTTTTAATAATCCATGAATCGACATAAAAATTGTTTGAATTCCTTTTGCCATTGCAAATTGTTTCGTATTCAATTCAATTTTTGGTTTGGTCAAGTAGTACAATGTAATATCGTCAAATCTTTTATGTGGATAAGACGTTATTAATTTTCTCAACCCTCTTATGACCGTTACTCCTTCTATTATATATTCATTTTCTAAGATCCAATTTGAAACAATATCTGACGAATCTTTCCAATTATGATTTTCAATTAAATCATCAGTATGTAGTATCTGAATATTTTTATACTGATTGGATAGTTCATTTGCAAATATTGATTTCCCAGTTTTAGGAAAGCCAGATATGAGAATTTTGGTCATACAAATCCCATGTACTCCTCTTATCAAGTCTTGCAGGGGACGCCCCTTGCAGGCGACCCACGATCTCAATCCCGCCGCCATTGGCGGGTGAGCTTGTCGGCGCTCAAATAGCTCACCCATCCATCCGGGTGACGAATCTTGCCGACACAGATACCTTCCGCACGGAAGTAGCTGTCCTTGAATGCTGACCTAAGACTATCTGTCGCCCCTTGCTCCGTCTTGGCACTTCCATAACGGAAACATCGTCCGTCTGACCAGCAGAGTATATTTGCCAGCGATTGCTCACTGCACCTGCTTCCCATAGTTCCAGATCACTGTACCGACAATTGCACTTTGGCCAGACACTCATCACAAATCGGCCGCCCATCCAAATAGGTCACTACATAATAATTCGACAGATCGCGCCCACAAAAGGAGCAACCGACATTGATACTACTCGTTGAAACGGTCTCACAATCATCGTAGTGTCTGTAGTAGGTCATTTCACCTGCTCCTCGATGAGGGATTTCAGCGCCTCACTTTTTCCTCAATGCAGAATCCCTCCGAAGCTGCCGGTGACCTGGGGGGCGGCTCCTGGATCGTACTCATACGCGCCATAGTCTGGAGCCGACCCATAGAGCACTCGCTCACCATCGCTCTTCTTGTAGAGCCAAATGGGTGCATCGTCGGCCCAGGTCTTGGCCTCGGCCAGGGTGATTGTATTGGTCTGGTAGTCGATGGAACTGATCTGGACCACGTTAGTTACGGTGCCGATGGCTATCCAGTCGGCCTGGATGTTCGAGAGCGACGACCCCCAAGTGCCGTCCTGAAAATAGAGCGCATCGTCAACATGTATGGTGGCGTTGTTGTCACCTGCACCGTTGGCAAGAGTGAGAAATGTTCCGCCGTCGATTGCAGGGGATGAGGATTGCAGGGATAGATTTGGCAAGGTCGTGCTCGTCGGATCAGTCAAGTCAGGGTTGACGAAAAGCGGGTCGTTTGTTGGCAAGTCACCAGTGCCACCCGATAGATTGTTTGAAATTGTATCCCAATCTCTCGCGCTACATTGGGTGGTAGTGCTATCTCCATCGTAGAGTCTTATTGAGCATATAGCCCCTTCCTTATTGTCATAGACGATATTATTCTTAATCACATTGCTTGTTGAACCGATTCCGGCACTGTTTGCTTGACATATTCCAACTCCGCTATAGGCAACATTCATGTTGCCATACGCTCTCCAGTCGTAGCCCTCCCCATTGTGATACAGGGTATTATTATATATTCGGTTATTGATTCCTCCAGATGCCCCATTCCAGAATACTTGCCATGCGTCGAGGGTTCCAGACCCATTAGTTGCAGTTATGTTTGCCACAAGCTCGCCGGTCCCCTCGTTGTAACTCGCAACCGTACCCGTCATCGCCTTTGTTTTGTCTGCTACGTTCCAAATTCTTAATGTCTGCCCGTCATAAATGACCAGTCCAGAAGCGATAGTGAAGGTTTTCTCTCCCTCCCCGATTTCTACAGATGATGTGGATGTGATCGGAGACGTCAAACTTGAATGTGCATATTTGAAGTATATTCCGGCACTCATGCCGTTATAGATCGCATTGTAGCGCACCAGATTCTTAGGCCCAGCCACATCGAAACCCATCGGACCACCGTTGCCGGGGTTGTTCGAGGCATGCCCGAGACGATTGCCCTCATAAAGGTTGAATAAACCATCTCTAGCATAATCGTCCGAAACCTGGAAGTTTCGATGGCCGTACTTGTCGTTATAGGATGCGGTTTCGTAATACGGGTAGTTCCCTTTCGAGATGGTCCAACTTGAGATTGTCCCTGATCCAGTCGAGTACGTTACGTTGACCACGAGCGCCCCGGTTCCGCTGTTGTAGCTCGACACAGTTCCGCTCATGGCATTCTGCGGGGAAGCTGTGGAGATAATTCCGATAGGTGAGCCTGCCCTGTAGGTTTTCCCTGTTGAGACGGTCAGGGATTTTGATCCCGTCCCCAGGGCTAGGGACGTTTCGGAAGTGTCGTATTTAGGCTCTTTCCCAGACTGCCCGGTTGTGCATCCAGTAATCCACGGCTCATTGTGTGATACATTATTTCTGACGATGTTGTACATGCCATAATTATCAAAATTCGTATGTGCAGCATGAGCAAATACATTATCTTCAATCGTGTGATAATTATTCCCTGGATCTACTTTGCCAATAGCATAGCCACTCCCAATCCGCAGCAGATCAGACCCCTCAGCGCAAGCCCCACTTGGACTTAATGCAGCCTCAAACGTGTTGCCATGAATCCAGGCGTGAGTGCTACCATTAGATATGCCTAACCCAGTCTGTGAGACTTCTGTCGTTGCTGGTCCAAAGGTACAGTTGGTGATCTCCACATAATCACTGCCGCTGACATGTCCCCAAGAGGCGATATTTCGGAATGTAATGCCGTCTATTTTTACATAGTCTCTACTGGTAAGAGCGATACCGTAGGAATAGGCACCCCCGTCAATTATCACTTCCTCATCGTTGTATGACGAAAAAATAATAGGATTGCCGGAAGAACCATTGCAAGGATCTGATCCACCTCCACACTTCGCGGCTAGCTTTATGCCCTCATAGTCGAGGCCGGAACTGGCGACCGTATAGGTTCCGGCCCGGAAATAGACAACATCTCCCGGCTGGAGCGCGAAAGCCATTGCCTTTGTGCGCGTGCAGGCATCGGTCCCACTCAATGGAGTAGACCCAGAGCAAGAAGCCATATCTGCCGCCGCACCGGTTGGGCTCACCCAATATGTTTCAGCTGCGAAACTATTTAATGGAAAACAAAGAATGAAAAATATTATTATCCAATACATTACTTTTCTACTTATAGAATTGAAATTTCAATGAATAAACTGCTGCAGAAGTCCAAGTGTTCCCATTATCTGATTGTTGAACTGTGTTTCCGCAAGCTAAATCTCCTAGAGGATAAGGAGCTGCGTTAAAAGACCCAAGAGATGAATACATAACAAGCCAATATTTTTCATCGGCGGTTACGGATGCCTCTAATCCACCAGCAGCTTTCGTTCTGTTCAACACAGCATAATCTATTGATAGGTCGGAATTATTATAGTCATCTGACCAACTCCCGACCAATGTCCCAGGACAATCGACCCCTGAACATCCAGCCGCATTGTTTGTATATATTCCAGCTTTATGTGTTCCTTCTGGAGTACCAACCTTTTTTAGGGTTACATCAACCGAACATATCGTAACAGATTCAGAAGCGATAAACGGTGAGGCCAAATAAAACCAGTTGACATTTGCGCCAGCAGTTGTTCCACTACCGCATTCTTGGGCGGGAGTAACACAGCTTGGAGCCACACTCCCCCCCGCGCCGAGCACAGCCGGGTTCATCCTTGCAAGCTGAACAGGTTCCTCGGCCCAGGCGGGAGCGGCCAGCAACAGTAACGCTATGAGCAGTCGTTTCATGGGTGGTCTCCTAGTAGTCGCTGGCAGCGCTGATTTTCGCCTGGTACTTGATCTCGATGCCGATCACGTTCAGCTCTCCAGCCTCGTCGTCGGAACCCCTGTAGAATGTGAGTCTGGCCAACTCATTCGCGGCAATATTGGTGATCGTCACGGCATCAGACCATCCGGTAATCATCAATTCGTTGATTTCGTCGTCGGTCCCAATCTCGTCACTTACCCCAATGGGATCGCCAGCCGTGCAGGTCAGTGCCTCACTATTGCCGATAGTGCAACCTTTGAGTCGAAAAATGGCCGTGTCGTTGGCTTCGCCATTCGCCACCAGGGAGTAGTAGACCCGAAACTTGAGCCCCGCCGACCACTCAGGATCAACCTGCCAGAGCACAATGGACGTTTCGTTATCGGCAAAGAGCCGCGCCTTGGTTTCCTCGCCGGAGATTACCGCAGCGGCTGCAGGAGGAGACGTTGCATTGTCCTCGAACCAGGCAGCAGGAAGGTACTGGTACTTGGTGATTTCAGTTACGCCAGCCCGGATAGGAGTAACCCATGTTGCGCCAGCAATATGCTCGCTCGGAGTGCCAGCAGCAATCACTTGACCATCCGTGGGTTCTTCAGTCGGCATTCTGACATAATAGTTGGCTGTTCTGGCTGTTGTGTCGTGCGGTCCCATCCAGCCTGCGCCAAGGGTCTGCGTGCCGTTGTCGCCGTAGAGAAGCTGCTGAGAAGCGGTGTTATTGACCTTGGTCGTCGTGTAGCTGGCACACGTGATATTCCCAGCTCCATCATGCGTACAGCCGGTAGCGGTTTCGTAGGCAGCAAGGTCGCCGGGTTTCGTGACACCAGTCAACCCACTTCCATCACCATTCGGAGCCAGCACGTTCGTCCCGATCACCAAACCGATCAGGCGCTGCATTCGTGTGTCGTTGTCATCACAGCTCCATATGCCGGCATCGAGGCTGGGATAGCAGCCATCCCAGGCGGACGAATCCTTGCCCGTGCCGCCTTTTGAAGTTTTAATTTTGCCGTCTGTGGAGTATATTGCTTCAGCCATATCTCCAGTGCCAGCTCCACCACCAGCTCCACCACCTATCACAGGACCTGCATTAGCATAAGCTGTCAG
>Ga0302238_1003266_pt1 | contig 10486 bp, 18 predicted proteins | sample AAG_UR_Asn_MG_FD_193527 | JGI IMG/M metagenome (GOLD analysis project Ga0302238, IMG submission 193527) | Enriched activated sludge microbial communities from anaerobic digester in WTTP, New Holstein, Wisconsin, United States - AAG_UR_Asn | ecosystem: Engineered > Bioreactor > Anaerobic >...
AAAATAGACGATCTTGTATATAATTGTATTAATCTTAACATTATGATTGAAGATGGTAAAGAATTTATGGCTGGTGTATTTAATGATCCTGATAATCCTAATGTAGCTATTTGGACAAAATATAACATTAAAGAAGATAAAAAGGCGGAAGTCCATGAAAAAGGTAAGTGAAATTATACAAGAATTAAATAAGTTTCCTGGCGATTATCTATGTTCTGTGTATGAAGGAGAAGTATCAGGATTGTCTATTTTTAATGATAAAACTTATGCAGGATTCATATATACAAATACTAATGACGAAACTGAAATCATAGATGAATCCAAGAGCAATGGATAATAATTTTTCCGTTGTGTAATTTTAATAAATCCGTTATAATTATGATATGAAAAATAAAAATAAAAGTATCATAGACGGTGTCAAACTTCCAAATAAACTATGTTGCACTATTTGTAATAGTTGTAAAGGTGTACGTGCCGATGTATTAATGGCTCGAATGGATAAGTTTGAAGGAACGACTCAAGAACGATTAGATGCTCTTCAGAAAGTGTATGTATGTCGTTCTTGTCGAAAAGAAAAAGGTGTTGATGGCACTGGAACTGCAGTGCATACTACATCTGGTGGAAAAGTGATTACAGATGCCTTTTGGAATAAATCTGGATATCAATTTCCCGTAGATATCAAACCACGCTCTTTAACCATCGATGAAATACAAAAAACCACGTTACATACATGTCTAGTACCAAATTTATTTATAGATAAAAATTGTGTGACATGTCCGTATTTTAATACATGTACCTTTCCTAAAAAGAGATTGAAAGCTGTAAGAAATTACGAAAAAAAGAAACGTAGAGGCATATAATTATATGAGCTATCAAACATTTATACGAAAATACCCATGGAAAGCAAAAGGGTTCAAATTAAAATGTTTTGTCAAACGTTTAATTTATACTATAATCAGTGTATTCAAGTAACATAATTTCCATTGAAGATAATTGAAAAATACATTATAATTATTCATATATTAAAAAAGGTTATATATGATTACAAAAACTCAATTTCCTACATTGTATAAGCGATCAAAAATTGGTAAGCCTCAAGAATGGACGATTATCGTTGAAGGTAATGCATATCATACCCTTGCGGGTCAAGTTGGTGGTGTAATTACAAAAAGCGAACCGACGTTTTGTAAAGGAAAAAATCTTGGTAGAGCAAATCAGACTACTCCTGAAGAACAAGCGATTGCTGAAGCTAAAAGTAAGTGGGAAAAGAAAACAAAAACAGGATATTTTCAAAGTATTAAAGATATAGATAAAAAGCTATCTTATTTTGAACCAATGTTGGCAAAAAAATATCAAGACCGCAAACGTTTTGTTGAATTTCCGTGTTTGATTGGCCCGAAGTTGGATGGGTTAAGAATGATTGCAACGAAAGACGGGTTAACAACTCGAAATGGTAAGACATTTAATTCTTGTCCACATATTAGTCGTATTTTGAAACCACTTTTTGATAAATATCCAAATTGGGTATTGGATGGTGAAATTTATTCGCAAGATGTACCATTTGAAAAAATTGTTTCATTAACGCGAAAAAAAGATCCTACACCAGAAGATCTTATTGAAAGCGAGAAGATATGCCAATTTTGGATTTTTGATGGTGTAATTGATGATGAATTAGCTTCATTTGAAACACGTTTTGATACCATTAGAAATAGCATTTTAAACCTGTGTGTAAGTAATGAAATTATTGATACATATGAGTCTATTCGATTCGTTATGAATTTTATGGCATATAGTGATGATGATGTTAATAAATATCATAATGAATTTATAAGTGAAGGATTTGAAGGCGCAATGCTTCGAACCATTGATGCCCCATATGAAAATAAGCGAAGTAATCATTTACTTAAAGTCAAAAATTTTCTAGATGATGAATATATTATTGTAGACGTTATAGAAGGCATTGGTAATCGTTCCGGCATGGCTGGTAATTTAGTATTTGACTTGGGTGATGGTCGTACTTTTGGATCTGGTATTAAAGGTAATGAAGATTACTATAAAGAATTATTGATTAATAAACACAAGTATATTGGTAAAAAGGCAACAGTAAGATATCAAAACTTAACTGAAGATGGTATGCCCAGATTTCCGATCTGTGTAAACATTGATCCTATTGATCGATGATGAATCAAAATACCATTTGAATATATTTGAAAAATCAATTAAAATTATCCTCATAAAAATACATAATAATAAGGAATAAAATGAAAAATAATGCACCTGCAGAAATTGATGATAATCAAATCATCATGATGATGGAAGGATTAACACCTGAGTTAATTACAGTTCGCACTGAAAATTTGGCTAAGGAATATAAATCCTATACTGAAGGGGTTATGAAAGAACTTAAAGACGATGAAGAAGTTTCTGAAGAAAACATGTATCGCACATTTATTGGATATAAGATTGCTCTTTTACTTAATGTAACTGATTATCTTGTTCGTCAAATGTCGTCTCTTCATGAAGCCCTTAATGAACTAACAGATGTGGTGGAAAATATTGGTGAGGCGGTTGAATTAAAGAGTAAGAAAAAGAAACAAAAAACGAAAAAATAATTGTTGACATTTACATAATACAATATAGAATATAAAATATAAATAAAGAAAGACGAAGCAAATGGGTAAAAGTGCAAAACAAGAATACAAGCGCGAAGTAGAAATTGATATCCAGGAAGCACAAAACAAAGTGCAACCACGCAAACGGAATAATGTGCATGGAGTATCATTCGGCGGAGTAAAAGAGGGAGTGTTATTCCAAATTCCCGGTCCGTCATACGTCGGCAAAGTATTTGTTAAGGCCACTAGCGCGTGGGCGCGAGAGGTCATTAAAAAATCCAAGCTTGGCATAGAAAAGAAAGGAGATTGGATACCAATGTTTTCATATGAAGAGGTATTTCCAATCCCTAGTGAGGAGGAAACCAAACCCGTTAGCCTCGTTGAAAAGACTACTCAATGAGTAATGAGTGCGGTAGTACTGCATTACAGTGCAGTTACTACGAAGATTGGGAAGTTCTGTAAGACGACCGATCTAATCACCTCAGAGTGACGCACGTATGGCCGACATATGCGCCATAATACGATCCCCGAAAGTGTCGATATGGGGATCTCTTTTTGTCTATAATGGTTATCATCTACAATCAAGTTGTGATAATGTGATAAATACAATATAATTTATTCATTAATAGTAACAAATAAAGGAGACAAAATGACAAAATATCAAAAGTTCACTGAATTCATTAAGGAAAATCATCGCTTTACATTGAAAGATGTAATGCAATACTTAATGGCATCAGATGTATATTGCCGACAGATTATTAATAAAGGAATTAGTAATAACATAGTAAAATTATATTCGAAAGGTGTTTGGGAAACCGTAGGTAGTGAAGTTAAGCCTGAACACAAAGAAGAAACAATTCCGGTTTCTGAACGTTTCGGTTATCTTCGCGAACTTGTAGGCATGGTTGCCAAACGCGTTCAGCCGGCACTTCTATTAATGGGAACATCGGGTGTAGGGAAAAGTCATTTAGTTATTGATACATTAAATACTTTCGGTCTTATTGAAAATCAGGATTATCATATTTTCAAAGGTCACACTACACCATTTGGTTTATTTGAAACACTTCATAATAATCGCGATTCCATTATAATTTATGATGACTGCGATGCTGCGTTACAAAATCCCTTGTCAGCAAGTATTCTTAAAGCATCGTTAGATAGTTATAACAAACGAACGATTACGTGGATCTCTTCGCGTATGCCTGGAGCCTTAGAGCAATCGTTTGACTTTGACGGCCAAGTTATCTTCATTTCGAACATGCATCCGTATAAAGTCGATGAAGCAATAAAATCACGTTCGTTCTGTTACAATTTACATTTGAATCCAGACGAAATGCACGATTATATGACAGAAATTCTTCCGAAGATTTATCCAACAGTTCCTATTGAACAAAAGCAAGAAGTGTTAAATTATTTGCATAAATACAGGAATATGTGGAAAAATTATAATTTGCGTTCGTTAATCCAAGCAATTCGAATTCGTGTAGGGGTTAGTAATGGAATAGATTGGAAGAAGATGGTCGCCGTGCTTAGTCGAGGTTCCATGTGAAGTTTCTTTTAGAACTATTTTCCGTTGTCCATAAAGGTTGCAAATTAGTATAATGAAAACATTTCTGTTGTTCTTCTATCTTAGTTAAATCAAAATTACTACAAGGAATTATATGATCTATCGACCAGTTATTCGTTCCCCTACCATAATTGTCCCATGTCATACCTTCTTTAAATTGACTTTCTAAATGTTTTACTAATTCCTTCCATGTACATCCACACAATTCTTTAGTACTAGCTGATTTTTTAACTAATTGATCAAAAATAGCAATTCTAACACGATTATACATACTTCTTGCTATTCTTTTAGCTGGATCTTTATAATATTCTCGCGCCCATTCATTAATTTTTTTACGGTTCTTTCTGGAATAATCATAAGATTGTTTGTTCATTTTTTCTTTATTTTTTCTATAATATTCTTTCATGTATTCATTTCGTGATCCTGGCGGTTTAGTAGACCACTTGAGGCATTTTTTCCGAAATTGCGGGTCATTATGATATCGGAATTTTTTTCTTTGTGCTTTAATACAATTTTTGCAGTATCCATAGGATCCATATTTGCTTCTTTTTTTATCCGGAAATTCTGTTAATTTTAATTCCTTATGACATTTTTCACAAATCTTCATGTAATTATTTATGATGCCAAATTGATAATTCATCAAATAATTAACTAATCACTTGATGAATATTGAAAAATACATTATAATTTTTATAAAAATAAAACAAATAGGAGTATAATATGTTACCTGTAACTGCAAGCGAATATATTGAAATGTTAGAAGTCTCGTGGAAAACCAAATTGCCACTTATGACATATGGCGGTCCTGGCGTTGGAAAATCAGAATGTCCACGTGAACTTGCCCCCAAACTTGCTAAAGAACTTGATCGTACTCTTGTTGAATGGGCACATTTGTCTGAAGCAGATAAGAAAGACGCAATTCGCAATGCTGAAAAGTATTTTATCTTTTGTGATCAACGTATTGGTGGCATGGATAGCACAGATCTTCGTGGATTACCTAAGTTTTCGGAAGATTGGCTGGTAACAACTCCGTACAGCTGGATTGGTTACTTTACGACTCCTGGAGCTGCAGGAATTATATTTTTGGATGAAATTAATCTAGCACCTCCGACAGTTGCTGGACAGGCGTATGAATTAATTCTTACGCGTACGATAGCTGATCGTAGGCTTGCAGATGATGTATTAGTTATTGCTGCAGGCAATCGTGCTAGTGATAAAGCCTTTACGTTTGAAATGCCGGCACCATTGCGCGATCGGTTTAATGAAATTGAATTGCGCCCGGATGTTAAATCTTGGACGGAATGGGCTGGTCGCAATAATGTTAATCCACATTTAATTTCTTTCGTAAACTGGAAAGAAATGTATTTGTACACTTTGGATAAAGTTAAGAATGGAGAAAAAGGTTCTTCGCCACGTTCAATTGTTCGTGCAAGCACACTAATAGGCGATCATGATATTACATCGAACATCGTTCGAAAATATCTAACGGCATCTTGTGGAACTGCATTTGCGGTTGAATTTCAAGCATATGTAAAACATTATAAGTCGTTGAATTGGAATAAGATATTTAAAGATCCGTCATCTGTATCCGGTTTTTCAGTAGATAAATGCTGGGCAATTGCCGGCGGTTTAGTCGAACATTTTAATAAGAAAGACGACCTATTTGATACGTTGATGGACGTACTTGCTCATATGCGCGATGACTTTGCTATTGTGGCTTTGAAGTTACTAATTAGTAGTGATGTTAAGAAGTTTCGTGCATTAGCAAATAAGAGTAAAAACTTTCCGACGATTGTATCGAAATATGGAAAATATGTTATTTAATCAAATAATCATATTGCAATTTGATTATTAGTGAAAAATACATTATAATTATATTGAACAATAAGAAATAAGGATACATATGATCAATTCTCTAACAGTCGAAGAACGGATTATACGTTCAAAAGCACAATTAATGAATACTGTTCCGTTCTACAGTTATATTCTATTGGCAATGCGTATGCATAAATCTTCGAAGGAAGAGGGTTGTCCGACAATGGCCGTTAATGACCGAGGGGATTTATTTTATAATGAAGACTTTGTAAAAGGACTTAATGAAAAAGAGTTAAACTTCGTATTAGCTCATGAGGCAAGTCATGTGTCTACATTGACAATGCAACGATGCGGAAGTAGAAATAAAGAACTATGGAATGTTGCAACCGATTTAGTAATCAATACGTTATTAATTGAAGACGGTTTAACGCCACCTCGCGATGTCTTAAAGCCAGACAATCAAGGATATTATACATTTAATGATAAAAACGGAAATAAAGTTTCAGTGCAAATTAAAGATCGATTTGCTGAAGAAATTTATGAAGATTTATTGAAGCATGTTAAAATTATTAAAGTGTATCTAGCATTTGATGGTAGTGGATCGTATAAGGGGGGTTTTGATAAACATCTAGATGGACAAACTGGCCCTGACGGAGAAACTAAAGAATCAGGCGAAAAAAGTGATAACGGTGGTGCTGCTGCAGGAATGAGCGATAAAGACAATGAGGAATATTGGAGAAGCAAAGCAGTACAAGCGCATATTGCTCATACGTCACAACGCGGATTAGGAAGCGGCGGATTAGGTCGTGAAATTAATCGACTATTAGAACCTAAAGTCAATTGGAAACAAGTATTAGCACAATTTCTAACTAGTACAATTCCGGTAGACTTTACGATGCGACGTCCTGGTCGTAAAAGCCATGGAACAGGTGTTTACATGCCAAGTGTTGTGCGTGAAAGCTTAGATATGGTTGTGGGTGTTGATGTATCGGGAAGTATAGGGCCTGATGAATATCATGAATTTATGAGTGAAGTATATGGTATTGTATCTGGTTTTCCACAAACAAAAATGAAGATTGTCCCATGGGATGATGGTGTAATTGAAAAAGATATATATGATGTTCCGCGTGGTCTGCCTGATATAATATTTGAATATAAGCCACAATACACTGGTGGTGGAACGACACTTAGCAAGTTTAGTCAATGGTATGATGAAAACATGCAAGGCAACGGAAATAGTGTTTGCATTATTTTTACGGATGGCTACATAGAGGATTCACCCGTATTACCAGCACGCGTCCCAACACTTGTTGTTATTAGTAAAAGAGGAACAGCGCAGCAGTTTTCTGAAGGTACAAGGATTTGTAAATTAAGTAATTATGAATGAACCAGACGATCTAACTAAAATCTTTCTTGCGTCTATATTCGATATTCCAAGCGACATATTGTATAATGATGGATTGGTTAATATACGCGCATCTAGTCTTGAACAAACGCCGTATAGAATGAGATTGAGATTTCGCGCGAATTGCACCGCGGCAACTTCTCTTCTTTCACATCCTCTTTGTGTCAATAAAATTGCTTTTTCTCTTCTTTCACATCCTCTTTGGATGAATAAAAATACTTTCGATGGTAATATCGTTGATATATGGTTCGAAAAACATTAACAAATGAATAAAAGCACTTTGTTTATAAACATTTTAGAAGGAACGCAAATTTATCGAATTGTCGGTACAGCTTTTTTAAACCATCCTCTTAAACCTATAAAAGAATGGATAACATTACAAGAACTGGAAGAATTTAACAATGACAAGGGAATGAAATGGTTTTATTGTTCATTTAAGTTCGAAAAATGGGAAAACGGAAAATGGCAAGATTACTATTTAGCATAATTCCTATTGTGATAAATTGAAAAATACATTATAATAATATCATAAACAAAGGAGTAAAAATGAGTGAGTTTACTGAAAAAAGTCAAAATCTGACGGTTATTGATACTACTATTGAAGAAATGTCTAGTGCAGTACATGATATAATTTTGGATATGTACAGAGAAAAGAATGAGGATAAGTTCTCTATGGAAGTTTATGAAAGCAATGTTAAATTGCTTCAGCTTATTAATTCATATGATTATGACGAAATTCGTAAAGCGTTTCGCGACGGCAATACGGTTATTCTATTGGGCAATAAAGCTGGAATGCTTGATACTATTGACAGATTTGTTATTGTAATTCGTAATAAACGTAACGATATTATGTTTATTGTTTCAGATAATGATTGCGACTGGTAATTTGTTGCAAAAAAGGGAAGATATAGTATAATTATATAAGGAGATAGATTATGAAAAAAGTATTCGTATTGATTCTTTTAGCAACTCTTGCAGTTAATACAGCTGAAGCAGGGAGAATTAGGGTTAATGTAAACCTTGGTATACCTGTTGTTCCTACGTGTGTAACATATACATATGTACCGGAATATACAGTTTATCCCACTGTTGTTTACCAGCCAGTTCGATATGTTACGCCGCCACGCGTGCGTTATGCGCCGCCACGCTATCGTCGTGAAGTTTATTACTATCCGACATATTATTATCCGGCTTATCCGTATTGTCGCTAATGAAAATTTGTCCAGGTTTCGAGGAAATAGATCTTCCGAATAAGATCTATTGTCCAAAATGTGAATCTGATGCTAACACAGATATCCGATTGATATTTGTAGAAGGAATCCAAGAACCTCAGTGGCAAGTTTATTGCAGAAAATGCCTAAAAGCTGGCAAAACGGCAAATGACTATAAAAAAGCAATAGTATTATGGAGTGAAGAAATTAAATCTACAACACAATAATTTTTAAAGACTTAAAATCCGTTGTGAAATATTGATAAATACATTATAATTTATTACATTGTAAAACAAATACAAACAACTAACCGAAAGGAAAATTATTATGTTAAAGATTGGTGATATCATGTATTCGACTTGGGGTTATGACCAAACAAACGTCGATTTTTACCGAGTTGCTAAAATTACTAAGACCGGAAAGTCTGTAACGCTTGTTCCTATTGGGCAAGTAATCTATAAATCAGAGAATCCTCTCGCCGAATATGTAATACCTAGTGATAACAAGTCTGGTTATGGTGCGCCTATTACACGTCGGATTAAGGTTTGGGATTGGAATGGGCAAAAAAAGGTATCTGTTAAGTTGAATAGTTATGCATCTGCATCTTTGTGGAATGGAACACCAATTCTTCAAACTCATTATCATTAAGATTAAATGACACAAGAAGACATATTCATTAATGTAATGTTGGGTAAAATCTATAGAATCCGTGTGGATATGTATAGACATATAACCCCAAAAGCTAAGGTTCGATTTGAATGGTCAACCTTAGATGAATTAAGAAAAAAAGTGTATACATTTGGAATAAAATTAGTATATCCATGGTTTTATTGCGAAAAATATGTAAATGGTGAGTGGATACAATGCTATGATGTATAATGAATAAGGGGTGGCCCTTTAATCTAAATTAGTCAATTACTTTTTATATATTAATCTAAAATATGGGTGGCCAATAGAGATAAAAAATTATCAAAAACTCATTAAATCTATACCCCCAGCCCTAATTGGAGTTGTAATATCAGAAAAATACATTATTATAATAATCAAATGGAACTGAAAAAGACAATAACATATCAATTGCAATCTGGTAAAGATGATGAGTTTATTTTAGATGAAGAATATGTTGCATTTAAGGATGATAAATGTTATCCAGTATATAAGTCTACTAAAGAATATAATACAGGATTTATAGTTGGTAATGTTAGAGTGATATTTGACGAAAAATATGAAACATTATTGGACGTTGCAGTGTCGATATTTGGGTTTCGTGGAGAATATGAATTAGTGAAAATTGATTTCTTAAATGATTGGAAGAAAAAGATCGACATATTCGAAAAGTATAAAAACGAAAAAACGGAATTATGAAAAAATGTGTTTTAATTCAGTGGATATGTCTTATGCTCAGACGAATATGGAAAGACATTTGCAAAGAGTGGAAATCAGATTTTGAAGATATAGAAGATTGAAATGAAAGACCCCTTAAAATTGTGGCGCGATATATCGTTACGATTCTCACAACAAAGTCGTTGCAGATCTAGACAAGTAGGATGTATTATTACTACACCTGATGGAGTTATGTGTTCTGAAGGTTGGAATAGTCCTCCTCGCGGCTCCAGTGAAAAGGATTGTATTCGTTGTAACGGGAATTATAAATCTGGTGAACATTTAGAATTGGCGATATGTACTCATGCAGAAGCGAATGCCATTGGTTTTTGTGCTCGAAAAGGTCGTGCCACTGAAGGAACTATACTTTATTGTACCACATTTCCATGTAAGAATTGTGCAGATTTGATTATTGCAGCAGGAATTGCAGAGATATATTATATTGATGATTATCCCAATATGCAAATGACTTATGATACGTTAAAGCGAGCAG
>Ga0302238_1003270_pt1 | contig 10475 bp, 6 predicted proteins | sample AAG_UR_Asn_MG_FD_193527 | JGI IMG/M metagenome (GOLD analysis project Ga0302238, IMG submission 193527) | Enriched activated sludge microbial communities from anaerobic digester in WTTP, New Holstein, Wisconsin, United States - AAG_UR_Asn | ecosystem: Engineered > Bioreactor > Anaerobic >...
TCCACGTTCGGTGAGACCAGCATCACCTCCAGCGATTCTGGCGTGGTCAGCAGGCAGTCGGGTGGGTCCTGCAAGATGTGTTTTCCAGCTCAATCTCGTCGATGTTGGTGGCTCCCATCGCTTGCCGCTCGACCGGCGTCAACTCGGTTTCGCTGATCGTCAAAGCGTAGTGCTCACGAGGGTTGAAGTCTGAGAATTGGTCGATGCGGTCCAACACATCGGCGACCAGCTTCTTGAGGAAAATCCGGGGAGCGATGCCCACCTTACCGCCGAGCTTGCCCGTGACCGCTTGGGCCAAATCGCTGATGTAGGCATCGTCTGCGAGCTGGGCGATGCGATCCGGAGCAACGGCGTGGGCGTGGAAGATGTTGCGGACCTTCCGGCCGACGACGGAGAGCCGTTCCAGGTCAAACCCAGGCAGCCGAATTTGCACGGCCCGCGGGTTGTCGAACCGGGCCTCCGTCTGGAAATCGACGTGCAGCCGCTGGGCCAGGGGCTCCAGCCGCTGCGCCCCCTGTGGACCGTCGAAGAACGCCGGCGTGCCGGTGATCAGAAGGTAAAGACCGGGGAAACGGCCGGAGTCCACCTCGTCGATCAGTTGCCGCAGGGCGTTCAGGCTCTTGTCCCGAACGTCCCCGCGGACCCGTTGGATCGTCTCGACCTCGTCCAGAACGATCAGCAGGCCCGCGTGCCCCGAGTCTCGGAGGACCGCTAGAAGTCCCTGCAGAAAGTTGAGCGCCCCGAAATGGTCGATTTCGCCCTTCACGCCGGCGGCCCGCTTGGCACCGGCAGCGACGTTGGGCTGACCAGCCAGCCAAGCTGCGATGCCGTCCGCTGTTGCCGTATCGTTGACGGCCTGGGCGGAGCGATAGCCACGCAGGGCGGTGCTGAACATGGGTGCCTTGGCCGTGACCTTGGCCAGCCGCTGTTCCAGCAGCTCGTTGGTTCGCTCCAGGAGTCGGCCGCTGTCGTTGGCGTCGATCGCGCCCTCGGCCAGCACATCCTGCTCCAAGACGTAAAACCAGTTGTCGAGCACCCGTCGCAGGGCGCCCTGGGGCGTATCGGCCGTCGCCAGGCATTCCATCAGACGCCGGTAGACGGTCTCCAGGCGGTGCAACGGCGTCTCGGTCTCCGACACCTGGACTTCGGACGCCGCAAAGCCGATCTTCTTGGCCCGTTCGGCCAGCCAGCGGGCGAAAAACGTCTTGCCACAGCCATAGTCGCCGCGAACCGCTTTGAACACGCTGCCGCCCGCCTTGACGCTATCGAGTTCCCGGTCCAACGAATCTGTGAACCGCTCCAGTCCCGTCGCCAGCGCATCCAAGCTGCTCCGCGGCACCGTACCGCGGCGCAGGGCGTCGATGATCTCGTGGCGGCGTTGCTGGCTGATCTTCATGGGCACACCCTGCGTTACGGCAGCTCAAATTGGCGGCAGAGCAGTTCGCGGTTCAACTCGATCGTGTCGGACAACTCGTCCCTGGTCAGGATGGGATACCCTTCGACGTTGACCACGCGCTGGATCGCAGCCAACAGGCTTGCCAAGCGGTAAGCCGGCAGTCCCATCCGGCGGGCCAGGGCGGCGGACGTCAGCTTGCCGCCCTGTTCCGCCAACGCGCCGAGCATCTTGCGGACGGGCTCATCCTGCGGCACGGCCCGCCCGCCCAGCTTCTTCTGTTCGGCGAGGACCGAAGAGGTGAATAGCTGATCCAGCCACGCCGGACTGGCCGCCGGAGCCGCAACCCCGGCCGCCACCGGTTCCGCCTTGGCTGCCGCTGCGGCCTCATCTTCCAGGTCGAAGAGCATCCCCGGCTTCTTCTTCCGTGGCGGCTTGGCCACGACAGCCGGCTGGCCCGCATCGGCCGCGGGCTGTTCTTCCAGCGGCGGGAACCACCAGGCAGGCGCGTCGGACGGCGGTTCTACCCAGCCTTCCGGCAGTTCGTCCTGGGCGGTGAGCACAGCCACGGGGATCACCATTTCCTGCATGGACACGCCGCCGTGGTAGCCGTTCTTCTTGATGCTGTAGCGGACCCGTTCACTCCACGGCGCGACCAGTCGATGGCTCTCCGGCAGTACCACCCTGGGCCCGGCGATCTGGATTTCGTCGTCGGCCGGGGCAGCCTCGGCGGTTCGCCATCGGTCGCCCTGCTCGTGCGGCCGACATTCGGTCTGGAAATCCAATACGTGCCCGTGGTCAGTAGCAAGCACGACGATGCGGCCCGCGGCCCGGGCCTCGTAGAGCAGTTTCGGCAGCACCTTGATCTCGTCGCCGGACCAGCGGATGTCGAGTTGGTCTCCCTTGAGCAGATGGTCGTCCACCGCGTTGATCACCGCACCGACGACCCGCCGCCGGGGCGATTCGATCTCCCGGATCACGCCCTCCGCCAAGCTGGCTTCGCTCGTCTCCTGCAACGCATCCTTGTGGAACAGCACCGGCGGGGTGCCACTGCGGCAGTGACGCAGCAGGCCGGCATGTTCCGCAAACCCGGTCTTCTCATCGGACGCATGCCCCTGCCTTAGTCTGCCGCACAACAGGCTGGCCCGGCAGACCTCGGTCACAGACGGAACTGCGGCGATGCCAGGCCAGACCGGCCCGCGATCCTGTCGCCGGATTTCGGCCCAGTCCTGCCGGGTGATGTCCTCGACCAGCTCTCGGCATACCGCGTAGCTCATGCCGTCGATGACCAGGACCAATACGGGCGTCTGGGCGGCCAGGGGGGCCACGACTTCGTCCAGCACCCGCTCGACCGGCAACACCTCGTCTCCCTTGGAGCCGGCGGCGATCCAATCTCGCAGCAGTTGAGCGAAACGGCGGTTCTTCTGCTCGACGATCTGGGTGACTCTCGTCAGCAGCCGCGTGTAGGCTTCCGCCAGCTCTCGCACCGGCTCGCCACCCCGCAGCGAGTGCCGGGCCCAGTCGATGAACCCGCCGACCATCGCGTATTCCCGAGCGGCCTCGGCCAGAGATGCTGCCACAGTCGCTTCCTGGCTTCGCAAACCAGCCAGCCAGCGGGCCAGCCGGGCGGCCATCTCGACCCGCTGCACCGCCCGCGATCCCTTCTGCGATAGATCGTGCTGAATCACGTCGCGGTACGCCTGGTGGAGGGACTGCGGGATTTCTGGTTGGGACGACTCAACGACGTCGGCCAGGGCCTTGCCAAAGCGAGCCAGACGCTGGTTGTAACCTAGCGGCGACGTGGGGCTCAGATGGGCGTAATCGTCCGCCTCGACAGCCTGGAGAATCTCGTCGGCTCGCTGGAGCCATGCCCCACGGGCCTTAGCGTCGGGCACATGCAGCCTGACCACCTCCGTAGCCGCCGCCTGCCACTGCCGGGCCACGGGTTCATCGAGGTGGGCCTGACCCACGTATTTCTCCATGCGCCCCGCAGCCTTGTCGAGCTTCCCAGCCGCGTCACGGTGGTAGACGACGGACAGGGCGAGCCCCACAGGCAAAGCGTCGGGGCGCTGGCTGGCCTGCACACATTCCAGCACGGCCTCTGTGGCCAAGCCTGCCGATTCCGCGATCCATGCCTTGACTGCCTGCCGGACCGAACCAGGGACGCGGACGTAGCGCTGCGTGTTCTCCGCATCCATCGACCACTTCAGCAGAGCCACCAAGTCCGGGCGGGCCGTTGTCAGCCCTAACTGCTGTTCCAGCAGCAAGCCCCAGACGGTCTCCGCATCCAGGACGCCGTTGGGCACGGGCAAATAGCCCTGATGCGGCACGGCTTCCAGCAGTCGTTCCGCGATCCATCCCTGCTCGACCACGCGCGGATCGATGTACCGAGCCTGAAACAGCTCCTTGACGATCTGCCAGTTGTTGATGGTGTAGAACTTCCGGCGAGCCAGACGCACGCGGATGTCATAGCTGATCTGCTCGTCGGGAACATTGGTCACCAGCACCGTCGCCGTCGCCCCCGGTTGCTGTTCCTGGAGGGCCGCGCGCATCTGCAGCGGCGAATCGCACTGGACGATGCAGTAGGTCTCGTTGCCCGCACTGCGGATGCGCTCACCCGTCCACCGGCCGCCGATCCGGATGCCGAACAGCCGCGCATCGGCATCGTGCCGGCGGATGGCGGCGACCTGCGCGCGAATTTGGCTGAACGTCGGGGTGGTCATGGGTGTTGGTCCGTTGTCCGTTGTCCGTTGTCAGTTGTCCGTTGCTGGGACGTCATCGCTGGGTTTGGGGCCGATTGACCTCAGGTAGGCGTTCAGCTTGGGAGAGAGTTCGTCGATGAGCGGGCGGAATCGGTTCACCTGTTCCTCTGTCAACAGGCGGCGACGGAAAGCCCGTCGAAGCCAATGGCGAGTTTCGTTCACTGACCCGCGGGCGATCTTGACAAAACGGCGGTTATCCTGGTAGCTACCTCGTCCGGCACCTTCCGAGATGTTGGCCCCGATGCTGTCTGCCGCCCGCACAATCTGTTTGCCAACCGTGTCCCGCGCGAAGTTCTCCCACTTGATTGCCAGTTCCCAGATGTGATCCGCCAGCTCCTCCGACAGCTGATAAACGCGCAAATTCTCAAAGTTGCTTCTCGCCATCCCTCACACTCCCATCCCGAAACCAGTGACAACTGACCACGGACCACTGACCACTGACTTCATTCCTCGATCCGCCATTTCACGGTCAGTCGTCGCGACGACTTGGCCTCCATCTCCCGCATCAGATCGGCCAGCAGCGACTTCGCCTCGGCCGGCGACAAACCGCTGCGTTGATCCTCGACCACGAGCTTCTTGCCCGGCGGCAACTTCTGTGGCTCGTCCGTCTTCGTGGGTCCAACAATCGGCGTCGGTGGGACCTTGGCTTTCGCCGCTCGGGCCAGCAACTGCATGGCCTGCGTCTGGTACGTCTGCAACGCGGCGGCCAGGGGTACGGCGTGTTCATCGGCTTCCAACGCCGTCTTGACCTGCTTGCGGATGTCCTGGGCTTCGGCTTGGTAGTCCTCGCCCAGCTCCACGATGTCCGCGAACACGCCCCAACTTGTGGCCTCGATGCTCACCGTCAGCGCCGAGGCACTCTTGAGGCTCTTGCCCATCGCGGTGTCCGTGGTCACCACCTCGGCCGATGCCAACGTCGGAATCACATCATTCAGATGGGCAGCCGACAGCCGGGACACCAAGTTCAACACCGCGGTCGCCGTCTTCATCCGCGGGGCCGCGGCGGGCTTGATGTCGAACTTCGGGAGACGCTCGCGGAGGCATTTGCACAGCGATTGGCTAGGGGCTTGGAACTGCTCCGCCAACTGTTTCACCTCCGCGGCCAGGTTCGCGACGTTCGAGGCGTTCAGCAACGGAGAGTTCTGCTTCGCGCCGAAAATGCTCCCCGCCAACTGCAACGCGAGCTTCCACTGGACCTCCGGCGGCCCGACCCACGTCCGCAGCTCCAGCAGATCGGGCATGTTGGTCAGCGTCGCGTCAGCCGGCGCACCGTGCAGGTAGAAGGTCCGGTTCGTCTGCTCGGCGAAAACCAGGATCAGCAGGTTCTCCACCGGCTTGGGCAATCCCATCGCCCGGGGCAGATTCATCCAGTGTCGCAACTGGCCCACGTTGGGCGTCCCGCCACACTCGATGACGCGCGGGTTGAGGTGGTTCTTCCAGTGTTCGCTCAGCAGGAAGACGTTCTCGTGGACTTCGCCCAGCAGCAAGGGCACGGCGATGGCTTGCAGCAACGGACGCACTTTCTTATCTACGTCGTCGATGCGGCCGTTGGGTGCCTGGGTCGCGCGGGAAGCCTCCTGGTACACCTTCTGCAGGTTGGCCCCCTTGGGCGGCGCCTCGAACCGCGGGTGAGCCGGGAATTGGTGTTCCAGGGCTTGGTCCAGCAGATTCTGCATCGCGCCACGGAGATTCGGCCCCACCGGCGGCTGCGGATCGAACCCGTGCCACAGCGACTGGAAGTGCTCCGTCAGCTCGTGCGACGTGTCCACCGAATCGGTCGTCTGCCGGTCGACGCCGAACGCGACCTCCAGGTGGTGAAGTACTCGCTGCCGCAACTGGCTCCGCTGGTTCTCCAGCAGGGCCTTGGCCGCCGGCCGATCCTGGTAGGGCAGGTAGCTGGAGTAGCTCCCGAACCGCTCGCCGGTCAGGATGTGCTCCAACACTACCAGATTTCCGAGGTCCCTCTGTGCGCTCGGCTTGAAGAACGACGGAATCCAACAGATCGTCCTGGAACCGCTGGGATGCGCCTGGCGGAACTTCTCCAGCTCCTCCAAATCGTGCTGCGGCGTGCATCCCGTCTCGTCAAAGGGGAAATCGACAACCAGCTTCCAGTCGCTCCCGCTGGCTTCCAGCGACGATTTCGGCAGCGTCCTGACGTTGCCGAAGATGATCTCGCACAGTCGTTCCGTGTGCCGCCAGGTGAATTCGTGCGTCAGGAAGAACTCGTCGCGGTCTTCGATCCCCAGTTGCTCGAACAGCATCTGCCGAACCAGACGCTGGCGGTTGCCGGGATTGTCCTCGCGCCGAGCCTGCTCCATGATGCTCTCGGTATCGACCCCGCTGAGCTGCACGGAGATCGACGGATTGGCGGATTGATCACCGATCTTGATTTCGCCGACTGCAGCCGCCCATTCGCGACAACGCCGCAGGACTTCGGCTCCATCCTTGCCCGGCACCGGCGTTTTAATCGATCCGTGGTTCAACGCTGCCAGTCGATTCGCGTTCAGCCCCTTGAGCGACTCGACCCCTGGGCAGAGTGCGGCCAACAGCAGGGTCTTCACCAGGCGGTCATCGGCCCGAAACGCGGCCCGGCGAGCGTCGTCGTACGGCAACTGCTCGACCTCTTCCTTGCGCATGCCGTGCCGCGATTCCAGCAGCGGCAACAGCTTCTGATGGTACAGCCGCTTGGCGTTGTCGAAGTGGTTCGCCATCTCCTGGCTGAACGCCTCGTCGCCGTGGGCGATGACATCGAACAGGTCACCGACCGGCACGATATCGCCCAGCCTGAGCGTCTCGCGATGCGCCACCAACAGCAGCATCATGACCTTCAGCGCCGTCCGCTCCCGCTGCAACACGCTCGACACACCGACCAGCGTGTCGACCAACGCGGGACTGAACGGGTACACCTGTCGGAAGATGGCGCGGTCGTACTTGGTCGTCAGCAGCGTGTCCATGACCTCGCGCCGGAACTTGGCCGTCTCGGCAAAGGCTGCGTCAAGCTGCTCACGCGCCGCATCGCTGACCGGCTGCAAGACCCGCCGCTCGGCGATCTTGGGCAGGTTCCGGTCTTCCAAGGTGATCTTGTGGAACCGGCCCTCCCAATGCTTCAGGGCGTCACTGAAGTTGAGCCGCTCGGCGCCCGTGATGTTCTCGCCGACCAGTTCCGCCAGGTCCCGCTGCCGGGCGACGAAGCTGACCAGCGGAATCGGCCGATCGGCCCTCTGGGCTTCGACCAGTTTGGCCAGCTTCTGGCCCTCCTGGTGCATGAAGTCCAGCCGTGCGGCATGGCTGGCCAGCCACAGGATCAACTCGTCCAGGAACAGGATCACCGCGTCGTAGCCCAGGCCGGCCGCGTGCTTGCTGATCACCGACAGGCCGTCGTCCAGCGGGATATACGCCTCTTCCTGGCCGCGAGCGATGTCCTGGTAGGACGTAAAGAACGTCTTCACCAGCCGCCCGACCAGTTGTATGCGGTCCTCGGAAGCCGGCCCCGGTGGAGCGGTCACTGCCGCCTCGAATCGCTCCGCCTCCCAGCCGCCTTCCAGCTCACCCCATTCGCTGTCACCGACGGCGCCCTCGTTCAGCCGGGCGAAGAAGGCTTCGTCGCCCATCGAGCGTCGCAGGCCCTGGGCATCGGCGAACAGCCCCTCCGCCAGGTACACGCCGGGAATTGGGGCGTCCGGGCGGGTACCCGCTTGCGGGTGGCGGCGGATGTAGTCGGCGTAGCCGCCCAGGATGCCGGCCTCCATGTTCCTCGCGCCGATCATGTGATACGGCACAAGCAGAAACCGTTTGCCGTTGGTCCAGGCGTTGGCCCGCTCGACGATGGGGGCCAGTTCCGGGATGCTTCGGGCCGCCGGCTCGCCGGCCAGGATCAGGTCCAGCATTGCCATGAAGTGGCTCTTGCCGGTGCCGAAGCTCCCGTGCAGGTAGGCCGCCTTGCTGGTGTTATCGACCAGGGCGCTGTGGATGAAGCCCAGCGCATCGTCGAAGCACCGAGCCAACTGGTCGGTCACCACGTACTCCGCGACCGTTTTCTGAGGGTCTCTGACGCCCTCGGTCAACTTGAGTACGAAGTCACCGCGGTGGACGGCGGTCGGGATTGGGATCAGGTCTCTTATGAGGGTCATTGGGGCTTAGTTCTTGGTTCTTGGTTGTTCGTTCTTGGTCTGCTGCTCGTGGTCAATTACTCGGCGGGCGTTTCCCGATCAGTTCCAAACGGCGACGGTTGGCGATGCGCCATGCGCGAGGTTTCAAGGCACCCATGTCATTCCCGCCTGAGGGATCAATCGACCCAGTTTTCCAGTTTGATGCCGGGAACCTGGCGGAAGTGCTTCAGGTTACGGGTCACCAAGGTGGCGTCGTTTGCCAAGGCAATACTTGCGATCAGCAAATCCGCGTGCCCGATCTTCTTCAGGTGCTTGTGCCTGCGCAGGCCGTCGAATGTGGCGGCTGATGCGGCGTCAACGCTGGCGATGTGCAAGTCGTCGAGCAGTGCCTGGCTGCTGTCCAGGCGTTGCTGGGCCAGTTGCAGCTGCGCGCCATCAGCCGCTTTCAGGAGAAACTCAAAACGCGCCCGCAGAATCTCGGCCAAGGAGATCACGGTGGTGCCCAGCACTTCAGCGGGGTCCACGTTTTCAATCCGCGCCGTCACACGTTCGTGACCGGCATGGTACAGCGATACGATGTCGGTATCGAGCAAGATCATTCGTCATCCTCGACCATAGAGCGTCCGCGTTCCTGGTAGATTCTGGCCAGCATTGCTTCCAGGTCGGGATCACCCGCCATGGCGCCGGCGTGACGCAGCAGCCGTTCTTTGGGGGAAGGACGCAGCAGCCAGTCCACCAGCCCCTTCTTGTGGAAACGCCACTGGTCCCGAATCTTACGTCCCGGCAACCCGTGCTTCGTCGCCAAGTCCACCACATCTGCCTCGGCGACCCGCAAGTACGCCGCCGCTTCTGCCAGCGTGAGCACTTCCAACGTCACTGCAGGCGGTGAGTCCGGCGCGGGTCTTCGTGGTTTGCGCGGTGGACTTGATTTCGTCTTCATCTGCGACATGGGATTCCTCCTCTTGCGTCGATCGCTGTCACGAACGTGTCAGTTGTCACTTGCCAGTTGTCCGTCGTCAATTGTCCCCCGAAACCCACAACGGACAACGGACAACGGACCAAGAACCAAGAACAAATAACCAAGAACTACTTCCCCCTTTGCGTCTTCGCGCCTTTGCGTGAGCCCTTCTTCGGCGGCTGCCAAGCCCGGACGGCCGCGACGGTCAGCCCCAGCGTTCGAGCTTCCTGCTCGACGAAGCTCTCGAAGTAGTCGCCCATCCGCATGTTGTCGAATTCGGGATCAGGATCGTTGTGCCATTGCTTCAGCCAAGGAACCAGTTCCAGGATACCGCCCAGCAATGGCACCAGCCGTGGATCGGTCGAGCCGCCCTTGTCCTGGACCTCGACCAGGTAGCCGCTGACCGCTCGGGCCAACTGCAGGTGGTCCAGGCCGGCCCAGGCGATGACCAGTGTCCCGTCTTCGCCTTCGCAGTGCGGGAAGCTGACCCAGCGTTCCTTGGGTACATCCAGCTTGCCACGTAAACGCCAGTAGCTCGACTTCTGAAAATCGGCGCTGGTGTATTTTGGTGGGACTGGGATTTCCAATTTGTCATTTGTCATTGGTCCTTGGTCATTTGTTTCCGGACCAGTGACCAATGACGAATGACCAGTGACCAATGACGCCCTTCTGTCTTCTTCTCGCTGCAACTCCCAGGTCCGCTCCCATGCGTGCCGCTTGTCGAGACCGCTGGGCTTGTACCGCAGCACGGGCAAGAGCGGCACGCTTTCGTCCGCGACCAGTTCGGCGACAAGTCGGCCGATGTCGAAATCCTGCCGGCCACGGTACAGTTCGGCCACCTGCATAAAGTCGGCGTCACGCGCTGCGATGTCCGACAGACGGGAAACCGAAACAAGCTGGATGTCGGCTAACGGCGGCAGGCGGTCATTTGTCATTTGTCCTTTGTCATTTGCCGCGTCACGAATGACCAATGACGAGTGACCAGTGACCGATGACGAATGACCAGTGACCAATGACATTCTGCCGTCAAAGTCGAAGTAGCTCTCTAGCCGACCCAGCAGCCATTCTCGCAACGCCCGCTCCAACTGCGAATCCCAGGGCTCCGTATTCCACCGGCGTTTGTACTCCGGCTGTTCGACGAGCGCGATCTGCGGGTTGGATTCGATCGCCTCGATGCGTCGCTCGACCAGCCGACGGTAGTCATCGGGCCAGTCGGCCGGAATCTCGGTTGTCGGCGTGCTGCCGTGTCGCTC
>Ga0302238_1003271_pt1 | contig 10471 bp, 10 predicted proteins | sample AAG_UR_Asn_MG_FD_193527 | JGI IMG/M metagenome (GOLD analysis project Ga0302238, IMG submission 193527) | Enriched activated sludge microbial communities from anaerobic digester in WTTP, New Holstein, Wisconsin, United States - AAG_UR_Asn | ecosystem: Engineered > Bioreactor > Anaerobic >...
TTCTGGAGCTATCTCCTACTGCTTATGAAATGGCAAAGGATTACTTTGGTGCTGCAAAGGTATCTGATCTGAACATCTCTAAGCCTATTGAACTGAGCAAACCGATTCTGATTCCGAAGATTAACGTAAAGGTTGAGAAGCCCGAAGAACTGACCCGCAAAGAACCTGAGTTTGAAAATAGGATTGCTGAAGCTCCTGAAGTTGAGATGACGGTAACTGGGTTAGTGAATGATGACCTGACTACACCCACGAAGAAAGTAACCAAGCCCAGGACTAAGAAGAAATGAAAGAGATAACCTCCAAACGGACAAAGCAGACCCAGTTCATCACTGATGAAGAATGGCAGTGGCTCAAAGAACACGGCAAAGCCAAAAACTTCACAATGAAAGAAATGGTTATCATTAAGAAGCCCGTTATCAACAAAGAAATACTGATGCCGGAAATACAAACTAAAAAGAATAAAAAATGACTGAAGCTGAACAGAAAAAGCTCAATGGGTTTTTGTCCAAAACCTTAAAAATGGACGACGAGGAATTGGCCAGCCTTTACAACGAGGCCGGGGAGTTGACCTCCTTAACCGCAGCTGAACAAGCCGATACCGCGAGAGTAACGAAACTCAAAGAGGATCAGGCGAGCCAATATAAGCGAGGCCAGAAAGAAGTGGCAAGCAAGATGGAGGCGCAGTTGAAGGATAAGTTTGGTGTTGACTCCGATTTAACCGGAGTTGAATTAGTTGATTTCATTCTGACAACTGAACTCGAAAAAGTTAAAGGCAAAGGTGATGAAGATATTACGGCTCACCCGGAGTATCTGAAACTGAAAAGCGAAAGCGACCGTATGCTGAAGGCAAAAGACAAGGAATGGCAAAAGAAGATCGAAGATCTGGAGCTGAAACACGCCAGGGAATCGATGTTTTCTAAAGTCAAAGAACGTGCTTTTGCCGAACTTGACAACCTCAGGCCAATACTGCCCGAAGATGCGAAGAAAGCCCAGAAATGGAAAGAGAAATACATTGAGGACTTCCGTGCGTACGACTTCACAGAGCAGGACGGCATGATTGTAGTTCTGAAGGACGGGAAACCGCTTCAGGATTCACACGGGTATAACAAGTCCTTTGCTGACCTGGTAAAAGAAACTGCCTCTGAGATATTTGATTTTCAGACCGCAGATGACAGGACAAGCCCAGGCAACCGTCAGCAGCAGAGTAATATCATCGCGCCGCGCAACGAAGAAGAGTTCATTCAGAAGATGAGAGAGGCTAAGACACCGGAAGAACAAGCAAAAGTTATGGAGTCTTACCAATCTAAAAAACAATGAGTACAATAGGAACTGTTGACTGTGGCTTCTTAGCCACCTACCAGGGAAAAGCCGCGCAGATGTGGACTGACCCTATCGCAAATATTGATCTTATCGGTGATGTCGAGGCTGCAAAGGCCGTGCTGGAGAACCAGCAGATTTCAATGACAGAACTGACCGGAAAGAAGAAACGCACCGTGAGCCTTGAGTGGCTTCAGAAGTGTGACATCACCACGACTGCGTGTACTGACGACTGTACGATTGACGGCGAAGATGCTGACCCGATCTGTAAGGAGTATGAAATTGAGTGCCTTCGTGAGACGAAGTTTAAGATGCCGAAACGTGCATATCGTGAGAGGACTATCGAGATGGCAGAAGCCTTTGCATTTAATATGCTTCAGCACAAGAAAGCCCTTGATGAGTGGCTGGCTCAGTATATCGTAACAGGTATTCTTGCCGCTGCCGGTACGAATGCATACACGGGTGGTGTTGGAACTGTTGCCGGTGCGCTGACGACTATTCCTGCCGCTTCATGGAACGATTCAATCTGGGGTTATTTCAATCTTGTTACCAGGTACAACAAATTCAAATCACCGTACCTTCTGACCGGAGACAATCTGTATCAGCTTCTCTTTAACAGGATGCACGAATCAATGACTGAGGCCGGACGTGCCGCAATGTCAAAGATCGGAACGATACGGAAGATTTATCAGGACCCCGAAAACGTCGAGGCCGTTGCTCCGAACTATACGTTCCTGCTGCATAAGACCGCCGTTGCGTTCATCAACAAAGCATGGAATCCGCTTGGTGCTGCAAATGCTGTTCCAGAAGCCGGTGTTTATGCTCTGTGGTCAGAACCATCAAACAACATCCCTGGTGTGTATTATGACATCATCACTCAGGAGACTTGTGTTGAAAATGAGTTCTACCTTGCCGCAAAGGTTCAGCTTCACGGGCTGTTTGCCGAAAATCCGCTGCCGTGCGACGAAACCAACACGGGCGTATTAGCATTTGCCTGCTCATAATAAAAACATTATGTTTGAATAACACGACAAAGGATATTCTAATTTTGGGATATCCTTTGTTATTTAAAAGCTATGGAAGAAAAGTGTAATTGTGGTAGCCGCAGACCGGTTCGCAGACCTAAAACAATAAAGAAATGAGCGCAATACCTTCATGTTGGGATTCCATTGTTGGATTTACCCGCACTGATGATACTTGTATTGTTGACGCTTATCCTGAGGGATACAATGAGAGTCTGTCAGGGTTGTATGTCGATGAGCTTCAGGGAATGACCCTGAGGATACTCGACAACACCGATAACTCTACAACGTTGTGGGAGAAGATGACACGCGCACGTGAAAATGCTATCCGCGCGTTTCAGACTGATCTCACAATGGAGTTGACCAACTATAAAGAACCAACTCGCAAACGCTTCACGGGTGACATAGGGGGCAAGTCTTTCACACGCACCATAACTGGATCAACTTACTACGGACTGAGGATGTATTCAGATATCAGAGGGGGCAAGTTTAACCTTCGCGGTGTATCACTGATCCTTAATTCATCGGAGGCCGTAAATCTTGAAATCTATGATGAATATGACCTGCTTTACACTATTCCGCTGACGTCCGTTGCAGGACGGCCACACAAGACAGACTTTGCAGACATTGAACTGACTTTGGGCCGGAACTATTATTTTCTTATCTCTCCCGTAGGACTTCCGTATTCGAATAAACTTACTTGCGGTTGTGGTGGGTTCAAGTGGTGTTTCTGTATTGATGACCCGTGTTACAGGTATTCGCGCGACAGATGGACTGAGTGGGCGATGGTAGCAGGTGTGTATGGCAATGATCTCACTGCACGTGAGGACTGGCCGACGGTGCGCGAAGCCTCAGGGATGATACTTCACGGCAACTTCACTTGTAATATCTTTGATGCTCTTTGTACTGATGACAGCGACTTCGTGAACAATGAACTTGATGCTGCAATGGCATGGGCTATTCTTTACAAGACGGGTGAGTTCCTGACGAATTACATAATGGACACCGGAGAGGTAAGCCGTTATACTCTTTTGGGAACTGAGGCTCTGAATGAAAACCGGATGTACTATAATAAACGTTACGCCGTACTGATGGACTGGATTGCTCAGAATATGGATGATGAGCGTAATGATTGCTTGAAGTGTAAATCACCAATGGGGCTGCGCCGGAGAACTCAGTTGATATGAAAGCAGACGAAGCGATACGGAGGATTGAATTTATAGTTGATAAGACTGTGTCAGACTGGGGCAATGTCATGTTAGAAGTAGCTCAGACGGCTGATACAATGATAAAGGACCGTGTGATTAAAACAGGTCAGAACGCACAGGGAGAACAGTACGATCCGTATTCAACTAATCCGATGTTGACCAACTGCTCACAAATGACACAATCTGCCTGTAATAAAAAAACAGGGTCAAAGGCAAAGCGTAAAGAACTGAAATGGGTGACACTGAAAAGAGGCGGTAAAAATATACGACTGTTTGAGCTTGCCGGAGGATATAAGGAGTTTCGGGAACTTCACGGGCGACAGACTAACTTCGTGGACTTTGCATTTTCGGGTCGCATGTGGGCAGATGTGCAGGTTGTATCTGGAGATGATGAACATAAACTTGGCCGCGCACGGATAAGCACACTATCGGAAGAACAGATGAAGAAGCTCGCTGGTAACACCGAGCGCAAAGGTACTATTCTTGACTTATCGACTGACGAAACTAATGCGCTGGCTCGTATAATTGAGAAGCGTTTAACTGATTTGTGGAGGCAACAGGGATTCTTATGAACAACAAGATAGCCAATATCATCGTAGATTACATCAAAGACCTGCCGTGGATTGATAAGCTCGCAGGGATGACACAGGTGGCAAAGATACAGCAGACCTCAGATAATAGAAAAGTAGAAAAGCGGTTTCCTATTTCATGTGCAATGGAATATGATGATGCCTGCAAAGACGGGTGTTATGACGAACTTGCCCCTAACTCCAAATATCAGTCGGTGGTTTACTTTGAGGACGGGTCGTTCTCATTCCGTGAACGCAGTGGTAAGAGGTTATACTACGAAAGCAATATCCGTCTGGTGGCATGGTTAAATTATAAGCTATTGGAGGGCGCGGGATGCGGTTCTACGGGTGAGTATATTCTTGACATTATCAAAGCATTGCCGGATGTGCCTCAGGACATTGACTCGATGAGAGGGATGATGATTACTGTCACTTCGCAAGCAAGAAGGGATTCAGGGATATTTTCGGCCTATACATATAATGAGCATCAGACGCAGTATCTGATGGCACCTTATGATTATTTTGCTTTGGATATTAAGACTGAGTTCTTTGTGATTCCTGAGTGTCATGAACCTAATGTTGGAGGATGTGTGGAATGTTAGAGATATTAAAGATATCAGTTGTTGCCTATGTGATTTTCATTCTTATGTCACCCGGGATGATCTTTTCATTCTATGCGCGACTGATTGACAGGATAAAATGGGATTGGCTTTATAAGCCACTGGGTGGCTGCCTGATGTGTTTTTCAGGGCAGATTGCGTGTTGGTATTATCTCTTTACTCACCTGAAGGGATACAATTTCTTTGACCATATTGTATTTGTTTCAGCAGTGATATTGATTGTAATGATACTTGACAAACTTATAGATTATGAGTCTTAGAACAATAGATTTTAAAGAAAAGAAATTTACTTGCGGAGGCCGGACATTTTATGTTCAGGACTCTCTGTCGTTTAACCGATTCCGGGAGCTACAGCGTATCTCGATTGAGTTTGGATTCTCAACTACTTTCGTAGAGCTTTTCAAAGAGATTCAAAAGGCTTATGACTTTGTTCAGACGAATAAGAACTGGGGCGACCTGGCCGTTACGCTTTACAATCTTCTGCACGGGGTTGCAGCTATTGAAAACAAAGATGCTGCTGCACTGAGGTTGTGTGCATTGTTTATCAATGAATCGGACGAGGATGTGACGGTGTTTGACGAAGCGAAGATGAAGGATAAAATAGAGTGCTGGAGTAAGGAGCTTGATGTAAGCCCTTTCTTCCACTTGGCAGCCAGCTTGGTGGACGGTTGGATGCCAGCCTACAACATCACTATCCGAAATACTTTAAACGAGGAGAAACCGAAGGAGTAAGAAACATTTATAAAGAACTTGTTACGAATGAAAAATACTGGACCGATTTACTTTATACGGTGTGCGACGGAAAGGCGACAGAGATTGATCGGTTGTGCCGGTTCGATGTATTTGAGTTCTTTGGGTTCATTTCAAACTTTGAAAAGCGAATAAGCGATGGCCGAAAAAATAGAACTGCAAATCGTCGCGGATAACGCGGATTACATCACAAAGACTAAGCAGGTTGAGGATGCAACGAAGTCAATGCAACGCAGTGTTCAGGAAGGAGAGAAGCGGCAAAAGGGGCTTATTGAAGATACTACTGATGCATTAAAGAAATACGAGCAACAGCGCAAGAAAGCATACAAGCTCGAAGACCTTGAGCGGTATAATAAGAAAATAGCCGAAGCGAAGCAGACGCTCAAAGAATACGAACAGGCAGGTCTTAAAGTTGATGAGGCTCAAAAGAAACAAGTCAAAAGCACCAATAATCTTTGGAGTAGTATTAAAAAACTTGGTGCAGCTTATTTGTCTGTTAATGCTGCGATAAAGGTCTTTAAGGCTATTATGGCAAGTACACAACCGACGGCTGACTTCCTTAAACGTGAGATTACTGGATTTAAATTTGCACTTGACGAACTTTGGCGTTCTATTGCGACAGGTGAAACAAGCCTGAAGAATCTGGCTGAGGGGTTGAAAGCAGCACGACAGGCAGGGCGTGAGTATGCTGATGAGCAGGATTATATAAATGACCGCCAACGAGAATTAACGATTCGTGAAAGCGAACGTAAGTTTGAACTCGCTGAGCTTGCAAAGATATATCGTAACACTGGACTGGCTTATTCGGAACGTGCTGAAGCCGCAGAGAAGTATATTCAGAAAACAATAGAAGGGGAGCAGGAAGCTCTGGAACTTGCTAATCTCAGACTTGAGAGTGAATTGAAACGCGCCCGCGAGATTATGGGTATAAGAGCAGAGGCAGATAGTGAAGAGGCAAAAGCGGCCAACGCCCAGATACTCCTTAATCTGAAACAGAATAAAGCGTTTGAAGAAAATAAAAAGGCTATTGAAGATTACCGGACGGCAGTATCTAATCTCGCAGCCGAAGAAGCCAAACGCGCCGAAGTAAGTGTTTCGCCCGAAGGGGTGTTGATGCCTTCTTCTGGAGGCCCAGATCCGGTACTTATTAAAGCATATAAAGATCAGATTGCCGGAACTTCGGCAGAGATAGTGAAACTGTCTGATGATCTTGAAAAATGGCAACTTGTTAATGATGATGTACGTAATAATATCGTTTCGGCACTGACCGCAATAGAAGATGCAAAAACACGGGCCGTGACAAGCACTGTGAGGGCAAATATTGCCATTGAGATGGCGAACAACGAACAGGTCAAAGATGAAAAGAAGTCGCAAGATGACCGATTAAAGAACCTTGAAAAGTTCATTCAGGCTACGGCACAACTCCGAGATGAATATGAACAGGCCCAGATTGAACAACTGACCGGAGTTGAACGCATACGCGCTGAACAGGAATTTGAGTTAAGGCAGGTGCAGTTACTTGAGGATCATCTTCGTGAACTTGGTGACTTGACAGAAGAACATTATAAATACCTTGACGGGTTACGTGCCTCGGCTAACCTTCGTGCTGAACGTGCCGTAAGAGTTGAACAACAGACGGAACTTGACTATTGGAGCGACTTTTACGGAGAGGCCATAAGCGAGAGGATGAAGTTCTACGACTTCCGTGAGGAATTAGATATTAAGACCGCTGAACTTGCCGGAGAACTCACCGGACGTAAGGAGTTAGAGATTCAAAAGAAATGGTTACAAGCACGACTTGACCTGTTGAAAGCATCAAAAGACCCTGAGTTACTCGCCCGTGCGGAAATACTTGACGCTGAAATTGGACTTATTCAGCAAAAGATTGATGGCATAGACGCAAGTGAAACCATCTGGACAAAGATGGGATTCAATGATGAGCAGAAAGAAGCATTACAGGGCGCAGTTAATGATACAATTGATGCGTTAGATCAGATATTTGATGCACGGGTAGAAGACGCACAACGGACACGCGAACTTCTCGACACTCAGATCAGTGAAACGCAACGGGCATTAGAGGCTGAAATGGAACTCATGAAGGCCGGTTTTGCTTCAAACGTAGATGCCAAGCGTAAGGAACTCGAAGAACTCCAGAAGCAGAGAGAGAAGGCACTCAAACAAGAAGAGGCCGCGATAAAAGCAAAACGCAAACTTGAAACCGTCACGCAGACAGTGTCATTGATATCAGCCGCAGCCGAGACGTTCAAGGCTTTCCCAGGTCCGCTACTTCCGATTGCCATCGCGACGGTTGCGGCTATGTTTGCGGCCTTTGCTGCGGCGAAACTCAAAGCATCAGCAGCGGCCAAACTCGCTGAAGGTGGTACGGGTACTGAAACAGGAATGATTACAGGACGTTCACACGCACAAGGGGGCGAAAGATTCTTAGATCATGTAGAAGTTGAGCGCGGTGAGATGTGGGGTGTTCTGTCGAAACGGGCAACGGCTAAATATGGCAAACAGTTTGGGCAGATAGTAACTTCGTTTAACAAAGATCAGATTCCGGTTGCTCAGATGGCTGATGTTCATAACAACATATTAGTGGATGTGTCCCAGACGAATGAAAGACTTGACCGCTTACAGGGTGAGTTGGTGAAACTTAACCGTCATTTTGGGGTGAGTGCAGAAGTGATTGAGACACCAACGGCGAGGATAATAAAGCGAGGCAATAAGACCAGAATTATAAGAAAATGACTTATCGGTTCTACATAACCATCGGATCATCACAGGTAGAAGTTCACCCGCTGAACTTCATGAAAACATCATTGCAGGACACGATGGACGATGATGTGATATTCTATCGCCGTAAGTTTAGCGGAACTCTCCGATTCATTTCTGATGATTATGATCTTATCTACATGGTCGAACAGGTTGATCCATGTACGGAACTAATACTGACCATTGAACAACGCGATTCGGGTGCTGCTACATACCATACTTATTGGACGGGGTATTTTACGACAATGGACGGGCGGTTTGACCTGGATAACTGCAGCTTTGATATCACTCCAAAGCCTCTCGATAATTACTCGAACTTCGATAAGAATGGTGAAGCCGAATATAACATCTTGGCTCCTGTTGCAGGGTTGACGGAGGTTACGGTTAATACTAATACCCAAAATTATACCCACAACCGCTGGCTGGTTGATGTTATTGAATACCTGGTCCAGAATATTGAGCCCACAGCAACGGTAGTGAGCTGGATGTTTAACAACCCGAATAACTACGTCACCGGAGGGGTGAATAAATACCAGCATCTGACTATCGCGCAGAAGTCGGATATTAAGCGTCCGGATGCAACCAATCCCGCGACAATTGCGATGCTGAGTTTTAACCAGCTCATGGAGATATTGCGACAGATGTATAATGTTTTCTGGGTGTACGATGGATCAGTTTTCAGAATCGAACACATAAGCTATTGGGACAATGCTGCAGGGATTGATCTACGAACACAGGCATTGGCTCAACGGCAGAACAAATATGTTTACTTGAAAGAGGATATGCCCATATCGGAACGGTTCTCTTTCTCTGAGGCATCGGACACGAACTTTACAACACACACGATTACTTATAATTCCGTATGCGCCAGCGGGAATAAAACCGAGGTGGCCGTAAATGTTACCACCGATCTGCAATATATCATTGACTCTGTCGGCGGAGTTGATGGCCGCACTTCGTCTGAGATCAAGGACGAAGGCTGGGTTATTCTTGCCAATCAGTTACAGGATGGCAATTATTATGTTTATCGCGGCCTGGCTTATGAGAATTCTAACTCGGTATGGAACTATCCCAACTCATGGAGCTATCTTCTCCGGGCGTTTTTCAGGCATGATCGCATACTGAAAGAGGGATATATAAATTCGGCACTTGTCAGTTTCATTTCGATAAAGAAGAACCGCCAACAGGAGATTGCGGCAGTTGTTTGTCATGAAGATGGGTATGATCCGAATGATTATATCACTACCGAACTGGGAGAAACATGGTTCGGAGGCCAGAAAGGATACGTCAAACAGGCAACCATTCACCCTGACGGGCGAATAGAATTTACCCTTGTTTACGGAGAGGATACGAACGAAGAAGCAGTAATGCCTACGCCTCCAAAGACAATACAGGTGTTCTTTAACCTCGCTACTGATCCGAATAACGTTTACATCTACCTGTCAGAACCAAATACGGTTGATACGGTGTTCTGGATTTATTGGGATTCAACCGACTGCCAGGAGATAACCGTTCCGGCGGGCGTTGTTTACCAGGCCGAACCTAAAGGATATACGGGTGCTGCAACTTTAGTTGAATTTTACACTGACGACCCTTCGCTTGAAGGATGGGATTTCAGGTATAACACCGAGGAAGTTGTGCTGACCACCTCTCCACCATGTCCTGCTGCACCTCCAGTGCCTCCGGCTGTCCCTGCTGCTCCGGTAGCTAACGGTGTAACTCAGCTGGGATTGTGCGATCCGCTTGTGTTTACCTGGGGTGCAGTTGCGGGTGCTACGTTCTACAAGGTGTTCCGGAAATCCGATGCTGACCTTTTGGATGTATGGGAAGAACAAAGCAATGAATGGGATACTACCTTTGAAGACTACTGGGCCGGGACTCAAAACGGAGTGACATTTACGTTTAAGGTTCAGGCTTGCAATATATCCGGTTGTTCAGCAGATAGTAATGAAGTAACCAAAAGCGCAGTATGTTGAAATATGAAAAAAATATGGTTTGTAATCCTCCGCTTCGTGCGGAAAATACTTTGTCGCATGAGTATCTATAATTGTCATCGCCAGCAGCCGCAGCCGTGGATGAGTTACATCTCACCGAATAAGATCGTTTATCCGGGTGAGTGTTGTCCGGCATTGGTAACTGGTTTATCTCATTTACTCCCGTTTCAGGTCATCTCCAACGGAGCTTATATGAAAATGGAATACTCGCCTTAC
>Ga0302238_1003276_pt1 | contig 10458 bp, 6 predicted proteins | sample AAG_UR_Asn_MG_FD_193527 | JGI IMG/M metagenome (GOLD analysis project Ga0302238, IMG submission 193527) | Enriched activated sludge microbial communities from anaerobic digester in WTTP, New Holstein, Wisconsin, United States - AAG_UR_Asn | ecosystem: Engineered > Bioreactor > Anaerobic >...
CTATATTCCACAGACAGACACCTACATTGCAAAGGATGCCAGCATAAACGAGGACATTGAGCGTCTTAGGCTTTCAACGACAGCCTCCCTCCTCGAACGCCGGGATGTCATAGTAGTCGCAAGTGTGTCATGCATCTACGGCCTTGGTTCACCGCAGGATTACGAGCAGATGTGCGTCACGGTTGAAAAGGGAATGAAGATAGAACGCGACGATCTCCTTCTCAAGCTCATCTGCATCCAGTATGAACGCAACGATACCGCGCCGGAAAAGGGGAACTTCCGCGTCCGTGGAGATTCTGTGGATGTCTTCGTGCCTCAGCGCGAGGAATTCATCCGTGTAGAGTTCTGGGGTGACTCCATCGAAAACCTCAGCAAATGCGATCCATTGACGGGTGACATAAAGGAGAAGGTTGACAAAGCTGTCTTCTTTCCATGTAAACATTTCGTCATGCCTCCGGACAGGATCGAGGTCGCCTCCCAAAAGATTCTTGCAGAAATGAAGGAACGTGTGAAATATTTCGAGGAGCGTAACCTGCTTGTCGAGGCCCAGCGAATCCACCAGCGTACGATCTATGACATGGAAATGCTGAAGGAAATAGGCTATTGCAGCGGGATAGAAAATTATTCCCTGCATCTCGCGAACCGCCTGCCGGGCTCACGCCCGTTCTGTCTCATTGATTTCTTTCCGAAGGATTTTATTACCATAGTCGACGAATCGCATGTGACCCTGCCCCAAATCAGGGCGATGTTCAAAGGCGACAGGAGCCGCAAGCAGACACTTGTGGACCACGGATTCCGTCTGCCGTCCGCACTCGACAACCGTCCGCTCACTTTCGAGGAGTTCTCAGAGCTGACACAGGATTCCATATATGTCTCGGCGACACCTGGCGATTATGAGGTGAAACTGAGCGGATCCACTGTAGATCAGGTAGTCAGGCCGACCGGACTACTCGATCCCGAGATCAGCATTCGTCCTCTCAAGGGACAGATCGACGATCTCATCGCCGAGATCCGCAGGTACGCGGAAAGGAAGGAACGCGTGCTTGTCACTACGCTCACGAAGAAGAATTCCGAAAGGCTTTCGGATTATCTCGTCGAAGCCGGACTCAAGGTCAAGTATATCCACTCCGAGCTTGATGCACTCCAGAGGGCGAAGGTCATCTGCGATCTTCGCAAAGGCGATTTCGACTGTCTCGTGGGGATAAATCTTCTCCGAGAAGGCATAGACCTGCCGGAAGTCGCCCTTGTGGCGATACTCGATGCAGACAAGGAAGGTTTCCTCAGGTCCGACAGATCACTCATCCAGGTGGCCGGACGCGCCGCTCGAAACATCAATGGCAAAGTCATCCTCTATGCTGACAAGTTCACTGACAGCATAAAGAACCTTGTCACTACTACCAATGCCCGTCGCCGCAAGCAGGAACAGTTCAACATCGAACACGGAATCGAGCCAAAGACGATCATAAAGGCAATCCGCGAGGACATCTCCATTTATTCTTCATCGGACAAGAAGGTCAGGGAGAAGGCAAAGACTGAGGAAGCCGAACTTTCCGAGGACATCATTACCGAACTCGAGAAGGAAATGCTCGCCGCCGCCGAGGCCTTAGAATTCGAGCGAGCCGCTTATCTTAGGGATCTGATAAAGCAACATGCAGCGGAGAGGATCGTGACGGAGAACGGGCGTGACGGCATAACGGCGAACGGAACGGAGAAAACAAAGGACAGACGACAGGGGAGAATGGCAAAATACACGAAATGAACTTATGATAATCCAGAAAGAGGGGAATAAATCATGGAATCAGCTGGACAGAAAATAGTTTCTGAAATCAATGGAATCGATCTCAAGGTTGGACAGGCGGCTTTGTGCTGGCTGGGACAGCACAGCTTTTTGCTCAAACTGGGTAAGACCGTGGTCTATATTGATCCCTATCTTTCACCGAGTAGTCATCGCCTTTTCGCTCCTCCTGTACCTGCAGAAGAGCTGACGAACGCAGACATCATCACGGGTTCACATGACCATACAGATCACATTGACAGGAAAGTCTGGCCGACAATAGCGCAGAAATCTCCAAACGCGATATTTGTCCTTCCTCGCGCTGTCAAAGATTCTGTACAGAAGGAAACAGGTATTCCTGAAAACAGATTGAAGGGAATGAATGACGGGGAAACAATAAAGATCAAGGATGTCACGATCTCAGCAATACCTGCTGCCCATGAATTCCTCGACTACGACGAGAAGACCGGCCTTTATCCCCATCTCGGTTTTATTTTCGAAGGCAACGGGGTCACTCTTTATCATTCCGGAGACTGTTGCATCTTCGAGGGGATCCAGGCAAAGCTACGTAAGTGGAAGATAGATATCGCGATGCTTCCGATAAATGGCAGGGACGCCGAACGTTACGCCCGGAACTGCATCGGAAACATGACCTATCAGGAAGCTGCGGATCTCGCAGGAACATTGAAGCCGACCCTGACAATTCCTGCCCATTACGACATGTTCAAGGGAAATTCAATCGATCCCAAGCTCTTCATCGACTACATGAAGGTGAAATATCCAGCTCTGAAGACAATGCTGATGGAGCACGGGAAGACAATTATAAACGAATGAACATCGAACATTCAACATCCAACGTTGACCTTTGAATTTAAGAAATGAATTAATTCGATGTTGGAAGTTCGGAGTTCAATGTTCGATGTTCAGGTTTTTTCCAACTTGAACGGCAATCCCTCCGGGAAAGTATCCACTGGCTCGTAGCCTATCATCTGCTTTGCAGGTTCAAGGTCGAAGACTTCCCTTGACTTCCATTTGGATGCTGCAGGAAGGATGCAGAAGTCAATTTTCTCAGCTTCCACAGCCTTCACATAGAATCTGGCTGAAGAAGAAGTCCTGGGCTCCGGGATTGTCTGTCATCTCCTTAAGCTCCTTCGGATTCCTTGTGAACCAGCCGATTCTGACGGCGATGACTGAAAGTCCGAACCTGTAGGAATACATCCTTCCCATGGATTCGGCAAAGATCTTCGTTACCCCATAATGGTTCGAAGGTACGGTCTCATATTCTATCTTGAACGGAGGTTTGCATTTTTTCCAAAGACCATTGTACACTTGCATGGAAGATGCAAGGATTATCCTTCTCAGATTATGCCTTTTGGCAGAATCCATGACATTATACACTCCGATTATATTCGCCGGCACAAGCCGTGTCATGAAATCGCAGTCATTGGATTCCGCACCGAGATGGATCAGCGTGTCCATTGAATCCATCGCCTTGTCGATGGCCTGCATGTCGGTAAGGTTGCCAATATGCATGTCTTCGATGCTCGGTGATTTCGTCATATCGAATCCGCGGACATGGTGCCCTGCGGCAATTAGCGCCGGAGCCACGGCCTTGCCGATCGCGCCGGAAGAACCTGTAAGAAGTATGCGGTATTTAGGCATTATAAATCCTATCTTCTCATATCTCGTTTCTGGTATGGAAATTTAGATTCAACAAATTCCTCCGTCTGCTCGGGTGGAGGGTTCACGAGTGATTCAAGCTTTTCTGCGAATTCCGCATCAAGCACCTTGATGTGTCTTATGGCTTTGTGCGGGATGCAAGTTCTCTGCAAAGCGGTTTCCGGCTGGTAGCTGAACACATGCTTTCCGGCTGCAAGTGCTATTACAAGATCAGAGCTTTCAACTCCCAGGACGACATTTGCCCAGAGTAAATCTTCGATCAAGGACCTCGACTTTGATTTTTCTATCTGAGATACACCTGTAATAAGGCTTTCGTATTTGTCCTGAGGCTCCTTTGGATCCAGACGGATCCGGAATTTAATGTTAGTCAGCTTGTAGTTGCTCACAAGGAAAAGGATTATCGTTTTGACAATGTCCGTTTCCGTGAAACCGCGGAATGCAGGTTCCAAGCGTGCAAGCCTTGAGGCTTCCGGAACCGGCTCGCTTATGTAAAGCACCTTTACGTCCTGTTTCGGCCGTATCAGCGGTCCTGCCTTCCTCTTCTCCTCGTTCTCGAAAAGAAGCGCCAAGTCGTCGAGATACTGGTTGTTGGTCCTGAACACCTTCCTCATTGGAAACTGTTCCTTCTGAATCAGATCGAAGGCGTATCTGTCGGTCACCCAGACCTCATCCGGTAGATAATTCATCCATGTGATGGGGATCTTGTTCCATATTTCCCTTGGCAGGAACCTTTGCTTGTAGAGGATCCAGTGATCGAGGACCGAAGCTGTCTTCACTTTGTTCTTCTTTGCATGAGCTATGGCCTTCTGTTCGAAATCCGACAGGAAGCTGGTACTGGTAAGCACAAGGTCGATGCTTCTCCTGTTGCTGCTTATGAAATCAAGCGGAACCATCTGCATTTTCCGGATCTTGCCCTCGAAGATCTTCACGGCCGGTCCTTCAAGGCAGAAGAAGTAGTTCTTGTTGGGTTTCGCCTTTATCATCGAGGATAGAATCTGGGCGCCCCCCTCCTCGGAGGAAACAACGAGTATGTTCCTTGCCTTGTCAACAGGCGAATGCATATGTTTGTTCTTCCAGTTTTTATGACCATGAATATACACCCATAAGCAGAATGAATCATTCCATAAGTGTTCGAATTTACGTCCTGCGGTCATATATTATTGATTATGAGGCATAAATTTCTTATATCAGTCGTTTTTATATTCCATGCGGCCATCTGCGCCGCAGTCGACCTGCCTCAGGTCAAGTTTCTGGACGAGAACGAGACTAAGAAGGAGATCGTCAATGATTCCCTCGCTCCCTACTTCAACCAGCTCCAACCAATGGAGATGTCAGCAAAGACCGGATCCCAGATCACCGGAGCCACGTTGGAGGAAATGCAGACTGAATGCAGAAAGAGATACCAGAATGCCGCAAGATCCTTCACCTATGATGAACAGGAGGTGATTAAATGGATGATCTCGCGCATTTATCCGGTCATGAAGAAGGAGTATCCCAAGTTCGCCGATACACCTTGGAGCTTTCTCAAGGTTGCCGACAACATTGAAGGTGGACTCCCGCATACCAGGGGCCACCATATAATACTTTCCGAAAGCTTCTGCAGGAGACTGCCAGCCGCCGTAAACAACATGAACTTCCTCGAACTTCTCATCCATGAACAGTTCCATGTGTTCCAGAGGCTGAACCAAGGTTTCTTCAATTCGTTGTATCTAAAGATCTGGGGCTTTGAAAAGGCTGAAAAGATAAACGGTTGCGACTGGCTCATCAGCCACCATCTCGCAAATCCAGATGCCCTCGACTGTACCTGGATCTTCCCTGTTAAAAATGGAAAAGATATCTCCTATATTCTTCCCCTTATAGTGTTTTCCGACGGAGAAAGTCTGAAAAAAATGCCCAGGGACTTCAGGATGATCGGTATTTCACTGGAGAAATCTGCTGATGGCTTTTCCGTGAAGCCACAACCTGAACAGGCCGGCAAACCCCTGTCGAAAGATCTCATGTCAATAAAGGAATACACTGATATCTACCAGAATCTGACCACCGACATCTACCATCCTGAAGAGGCCAGTGCCGATATCTTCGCCAAGATGATTATATTCGATTATCTCTACTCTACAGGCAAGATATCCAAGGAGAACTACGAGAAAACGGATCCGATAATAAGTAAGCTCCGGAGCTGGTTTAAAGACCATACAAAGAAAGAATAAAAAACCCCGGCTTTGGGCCCGGGGTTTTAAATTTCAATGAGAATGCAGCTTAGTCCCTGCTGCTGTAACTGCTGAAGCCGTAGCTGCTCATTCTGGGACGGCGTGCCGCACGGCGTTTCTTCTCGCTCGGTTTCTCATAATGCCTGCGGTTGCGGATCTCCTTGAGTACTCCTTCCTTGTCAAGCTTCTTCTTAAGCCTGCGGAGTGCACGGTCGATCTGCTCGCCTTTCTTCATCCTGACTTCGATCATCTGTCTTCACCCCCTTCACTTCTGCTATGGGTGGATATTAAGTATATTTTGAAAATCATGTTATCCAGTCAATTATTCTCACTCATATACAAAACCGGACTCGTCGATGAGCATGGTCTTGAGTTTTGTAAGCGCCTGGTTCTGGATCTGTCTGACGCGTTCCCTGGTCCTGCCGATCTCCTGGCTGACTTCCTCGAGGGTGCGTGGCTTGTTGCCATCGAGACCGAACCTCATCTTGAGGATCATCTTCTCCCTCTCGTCAAGGCTTTCCATCAGATTTGTCAGACGACCAACCGACTCGAGATCTCCAAGTATCCTGTCAGGTATCGACGCGCCCCTGTCGGGAATGATGTCCTGGAATTCGCCGTCCTCACCCTGCTGGATGGGATCATGAAGGGAGAACGTCCTGAGATCCGCGAGGCGGAGACCGGCAACCGTTCGTTCACTGAACTCAAGGTAGCTTGCGATTTCCGCATCAGTAGGCTCGCGACCAAGCTTCTCGGTGAGCTTGAGACGTGCGGATTTGATCTTGTTTATCTTACCGGCAGACTGTACCGGGATTCGGATTGTCTTGCTCTGGTTTGCAAGGGCACGGCGCATTGACTGCTTGATCCACCATGCGGCATATGAACTGAACTTCGCGCCTTTCGCGGGATCGAACTTTTCTACAGCCCTCATTAGACCGATATTACCTTCGGAAATAAGGTCAAGGAGCGGAAGCCCCAGGCCTTTGAAGTCATGAGCTATCTTTACGACGAGACGGAGGTTAGCTTTGATAAGGGTGGCACGGGCCTCTTCACGGAGTTTCGGATCGTTTCCATGAATTTTGGCTGCAAGCTCGACTTCCTCATCCTTGGTCACCAGGGATATCTGTCCGATATCCTGCATGTACACCTTCATGGTGTCGTTCTTGGAAAGTGAAGCCGCATCGTCTGCGGTTTCCCCTTTTTTGGCTTTTGCTCCACCATCCTTTGCCTTGTCCGCATCAGATTTCCTTGGTCTTCCGACCTTCCTCTTCACAGGAGTCGCAGAGGGTTCATCGGAGAAATCAATTTCTATCTCATCTTCTAATTCCTTATCTTCCCCTTTTTCCTTTTCAAGCGCGAGGAACTTGGCCTTTTTGGCCTCGGCCTTTCTGATGGCTGCCAATTCCTTCCTGGAAAGCTTCTTCCCTTTTGGCTTTACAGGAGGCACAGGTTTTGCAGCAGGCTTGGCTTTCTCAGCCTTTACCGGAATCTTCTTCTTTGCAGGAACAGGCTTTTTAGCCTTAACGATTTTCTTCTCAATCTTTTTCACAGGTTTCTTGGATTTCAAAACCTTTACGGCCTTTTTGACAGGCTTTTTCACCTTTGCTGGAACGGGTTTCTTAACGGATTTCTTCGGAGAAACAATTTTCCTGGCTGCAGGTTTTTTGGGGGTAGGTTTCTGGACTGGTTTCTTGACCTTCACTTTTTTGGGAGCTGGTTTTGCCTTCTTCACAGCTTTCTTGGAAGCTGCCGGCTTTGCTGATTTCTTTATTGCTTTCTTACTATTTTTGGCTTTCATAATACCTGCAAATTATGTTAAATTCCAAATACCCCCGAAAAGGAAACCCGATTTTAGCAAATCCTTGGACAAAAGCCTCTCTTCAAAGCTACATTTTGCCCAAAAAGGTTGTACTATACGTTATATACTATAAAAGTCAAAATAAATGAAGCATATCCACTGGAAAAAAGAACTTAATTTATGGATCTCCTCAGGAACTGAGGCTGGGACCAGCTTCCTGAACACCGATCCGGACACATCCTTGCCCTTGATTCTCAAGGCCTTATATGATTTTTCAGAATCAGCCATAATCATCGTCCCCAGATTGAGCATGGCTGAAAATATTTCCTCCAATCTTGAGTCCTGGTCCGGAATTTGTGGCAAGTTTCTACCACCTGTCCTAATTCCTGAAACAGAGGAGGGAGAACGCTTCATGCCGGAAAATGAGTTCCAGCGGATGAAGGCCCTCTATCTCGCCGCTTCAGGAGCAAAAGGCAATATCTTCGTCGCCAGTGCCATCTCGTTCACAACCCCGGTTCCTGATCTTGATTCACTCGGCAAGGGAACTATTAAGCTCGCAAAGGGGATGACTTTCAGCATAAAAGACCTTACGAAACGGCTTGTCGATATGGACTACGACGACGAGATCGAGGTCAACACGCCTGGAGAATTCGCAAAAAGGGGAGGGATCATCGACATATTCTCACCTGGAAGTGTAAATCCTGCAAGGATCGAATTCTGGGGTGACGAGATAAGCTCCATCAGGACTTTCTCCACCGAAACACAGCTTTCCCTCGAGAACATAGATGAATATACCGTTATTCTGCGCAACAGCTTCATATCGGGCAATAGCAGTTCTTCGTTCATGGACTACTTCAAGGGAAGGAAACCCAGGTTGATATTCCTTAATCCCGGTGAATCAATCACGCATCTCCAGAGATTCGGCAATGAGAAGTCAGAAGATATCTTCAAAGCGGCGTTGAATAATCCTTCCCTGAACATTGTCAGACTCCTCGATACAGCTGACTCATCATTGATTGAAAACGGCATCGACTGCGACTGTATTTCTCCGGTTCTTGAGATCCGGAAGAACATTTCCGGTGAAACTGAAGGTGCTTATGCCAGCCTGATGAGAAAATTGATAGCAGGCCAGCTCAATTCATGGCTTGCTGACCAATACAAGGTCGCCCTGCTCGGTTCAAACGAGAGCAGCCAGGAACGCATTGTTTCATGGTGCAAGGAGAATGGAATAGATAAGAATTCCGTTGAAATCGACATCTCCGAGATCAATTCCGGATTCGTCCTGCCTTCCGTCAAGCTTGCAGTCCTGACGGAAAGGGAGCTTTTCCTCATGCCTCACCAGCGGTTTGCGAATTTCGCACCTGCAAAAAAACTCAAGGAATCGCTGAAATCCAAGGGAATTCCTCCACTCGCAGACATTGAAGAAGGCGATTATGTCGTGCATAGCGAATACGGGATAGGTCTTTTCAAGGGCCTAAGGACAGTGGAGGAAAAGGGCGTTTCCCAGGAAATGCTCAAGCTGGAGTTTGCCGATGATGTCACTGCATATGTCCCGCTCTGGCATGCCGACATGGTCTCAAGGTATACCGGTGCCGGAAAAAGCATGCCTGTACTGAGCAAGATCGGCAGCAGGAAATGGATGAAGTCCAAGATCGAAGCCGCCCAATCTGTTCGCGGACTTGCAATCGACATGCTCAGGATACAGGCATTGAGATCCCACAGTTCCGGATTCTCATTCCCGAAGGATGATTCCGACCAGCACGGTTTCGAACAGCTGTTCCGTTTCCCAGAGACGCCAGACCAGAGGAAGGCCACTGACGACATAAAGAAGGACATGTGTTCCCATGTCCCTATGGACCGCCTCCTTTGCGGCGATGTCGGTTATGGCAAGACGGAAGTTGCAATGCGAGCCGCCTTCAAGGCCGTGTCCAATGGAAAACAGGTAGCTGTGCTGGTTCCTACGACCGTGCTCGCACAGCAACATCTCTACACGTTCTCCGAACGTTTCTCGGAATTCCCATTCATCATCGAGATGCTCAGCCGTTTCAGGACGACAGGTGAGCAGAAGAAGATACTGCAGGATCTTTCCGAGGGAAAAATCGACATCATCATCGGCACTCACAGGCTGATCCAGAAGGATGTTGGCTTCAAGAACCTTGGAATGATAATCGTCGACGAGGAACAAAGGTTCGGTGTCGAACACAAGGAACGTCTCAAGCATCTTAGGGCAACAGTAGACATTCTCACGATGACAGCTACACCGATCCCGAGAACCTTGTATATGGCGATGACAGGAATCCGCGATTTAAGCACGATCATGACCCCGCCAGGACTCCGTCTGCCGGTCCAGACAATCGTCTGCAAGTATGATGACAGGCATATCCACGAGGCGATTTCGCGCGAAGTCCAGAGAGGCGGACAGGTTTTCTATCTCCACAATAGGATAAGCACCATCGAAAACACCTGCAAAAGGCTCAAATATCTTATACCGTCTGCGAACTTCGCAATCGGCCACGGACGCATGCCGGAACACGAACTTGAAAAGGTCATGATGGACTTCATAGACGGCAAGACCGATGTTCTTGTAAGCACCACAATCATCGAATCAGGCCTCGACATCCCCAACGCCAATACGATAATAATTGAAAGGGCTGACAGGTTCGGCCTAGCGGAATTATACCAGTTAAGGGGGCGTGTCGGCAGATGGACACGTCAGGCATATGCGTACCTCCTCCTTCCTCCACATACGATCCTTGAGGGGCCTGTACGGGAGAGGATAAGCGCGATCAGGCGTTACACTCATCTCGGTGCCGGATTCAAGCTTGCGATGCGGGATCTCGAGATCAGGGGTGCCGGCAACATCCTTGGCGCAGAACAGAGCGGTCACATCAACAGGATCGGCTTCGATCTGTATTGCAGCCTTCTCAAGTCGACAGTATCAGAAATGAAGGGCAGACCGGAAAAGTTCCTACCACAGACGGATATGTTCTTCGACTTCATCG
>Ga0302238_1003280_pt1 | contig 10446 bp, 6 predicted proteins | sample AAG_UR_Asn_MG_FD_193527 | JGI IMG/M metagenome (GOLD analysis project Ga0302238, IMG submission 193527) | Enriched activated sludge microbial communities from anaerobic digester in WTTP, New Holstein, Wisconsin, United States - AAG_UR_Asn | ecosystem: Engineered > Bioreactor > Anaerobic >...
AATTCTCGATCACTTTGCGCGTCGCCTCTAAGAGAATGTCGTCTACCTCTATGGAAGATGCAGATTCTCTGGGTTCGCAGATAGCTTTCATAACAGCCTTATTAGCCTCGATGATCATTGGTATGGCCGAGCTATGCGGAATTTTGGACGTATCGATGACGAGATCGAAATTGGTCATTGAATCCCACTTTATGCCATAGTGAACCTCAAGAAAGGCCGATCTTATTCTGTCTGCCTCGAGTATAGCCACCTCTGCGTCGTGCTGATTTAAGACCTTGTAACGATTCATGAATGTGGCCACCCTATACGGAAATGGGCTCTTGATTCGCACATTCAGCACATCGCGGTAAGGAGCAAGCACCCTAAATGCACCTCTGCCAATAATCACTACATTGCCCAGCTTGGCCAACGCTTTTGTAACGCGATCGAACATGGTGACAATCTGATGAGTCCTATCATCGAAGCGTGTCCAGAAATTGGGCATGCTATCGTAGGCTTCCGCCACATCGACAAACCCATATTGAAGCAGTACTTCTTCGATCGATTTCTTGGTGGCAAGACGATAGCCGAGTTTTTTAGCTACAGATTGGGCAATAAGAGTACCATTAGAACAGGGCTCCCTAGAAAAGGTTATAACGCTCATCGTATACCTCCTTCTCTAATTATAGTATTGGCTAAAAGATAAGCGAAGTCAATGAAAGATATGTACAGAAAATGACGATAATAAAGTTATGTGTGACACTCTGTGTCCCTCGCCAGGAGTATAATCAGAAATAAAAAAATAGAAGGTGGAGGCCTCCATGAGCCAAACCGAGAGAATTTTCTACATCGATCGCATGATAAGGGAGCATGGAGGCGTCTCCGCCCGCCAAATATGCGATAAATTCGAGGTATCTTCGCGCCAAGCCAAGCGCGATATAGAATATTTGCGCGATAGGCTCGACGCACCTATTGTATGGTCGCATCGCAGACTGCGCTATGAATATTCAGAAACATGGAATGGCCTTCGTTTTGCAGACGAGACATCGTTCTTTGCTTTTGCGTTCCTGAGAGCCATTTTGGATCGCTATGCCTATGTTCCCGTTGTCTCGGAAGAGACAACCAAACTCCTCAAGGAAAAGATAGGCGGGCGCTACATCTCAATATCGGATAAAGTGCGCTATGAACTTCCCGACATGGAAACCATCGACGGAGAAGTAGCCTTTACGATGTGCCAGGCCCTGCTCAACAACAGCGCGCTAGATATTTCTTACATCGATGCTAAAGGCGAATCGAGCCAACGAAGAATTATCCCCTTGAGGCTCATCAACTATGCCGGCAAGTGGTATTGCATCGCTTTCGATTCGAAGTCCATGGAGCTGAGGACATTCTCTATATCGCGAATGGACAATGTGAGAGCCGCGGGCGGATTGTCTGCAAGCGCCGAGTCATCAAGAGCGCTGCCTAAAGGCAAGCAATCCAGCGAGACTTTATCAAAATGCGCACCCGATTTTGCAATTCCAAGCGATGACGCAATCGAAAGCTATATTTCATCCTCATATGGCATTTTCAAAGGCGAAGTGCTCGGCATAGCGACCTTGCGATTCTTTGGGGGAGCAGCCCGTGCCATCAGAATCCAACAGTGGCACAAGGATCAGATAATTGACCCAGTTCCCGATGCTACAGACCCCGACGCCATCGACCTCTCCCTGCCCGTCCACAACTGGACCGAAATCCTTGGCCGTGCCCTCCGCTGCGGTTCAAACTGCGAAGTGCTCGGACCGCCAGAATTTCGCAAGCTGTGGGAAGAAGAGATTCGCAAAATGGGGAAAAGAGCGAATAAGAAATAGAGAACTTTCATACAAGAATGGTAAAAAAGAAGCCATGCGGGACATCATGTGTCCCTGTTCCTGTTATAGAATAATCATTTAAAACAGGAGGAAAGATATGAAAAAATTCTTTTTGATTATGACATTTTGCGCGGCGGTTTTTTCAGCATATGCCCAATCCAATAAGACATACGATGACCTTGTAGTCACTCTCAAGCAGGCAGCCACAGAGCAAGACGATAGCGCAAGGCTTGCCTTATACGATGGCATTGTTGGCAGCCTTGACTCAGTAAATCCCGGCCAGACTGCCGAAAGTCCATCGATTCAGACTTCATCAAAGTGGATATTTGATCAGAATGTCGACCCTCTGACCGATAATAAGAAATATTTCTTTATGCTGAAAGCTGATAGTGGCAAAAACAATTATGGGGATCTGCCAGTGCTCGTTATACGCCAGGACGGAGATGAACTTGAGCTCTACATTAACTGGCATACCTACCTTGGCAATGATACAGATGATTACAAATATGAAGCAAAATACATCACCACTCGTGTAGATCAAGATGAGCCAATCAATCTCCTTTGGGACAATTCCACCGACAGCAAAGCCTCATTTTGCCCTTACAAGTATACGCGTGAACTCGTACAGCGACTTGGCCATGCATCGCAATTCGTCGTGCGCTGTACACCCTATGGCGACAGCCCCATCACCGCAGTTTTTGATGTCCGCGGCCTAAAAGAGATTTCAATGCCCTATAATGATCAATTGGGGTGGTGGGAGTGAATGGTGATTGGCTTAAATCTTGCTAGAGAGTGCAGTATATAAAGAAAGCGATTCGTGTAGAAATAGAAGGTGGTCATAATAGGGAGAAAATTAACTATAGAGCGAATAAATTGTTGCATCATGAAGAGGAGATGATATAATCAATTATAGATAAACAACTAATTATTGAGGAAGGTTGATTGATTGCCAAAGTCTATGATTTCACTAAGAATTAAGCATGTGATAACACAATGTTTCAGATATGGAATAATAATATTTCGAGGAAATAAACTATGGAAAGCATGAAAGAATGAGCCCTTCAGAACAATTCAATGCTCATACTCCTCGGAAGGGTAGTAAGGAATGGCATAGACTAGAATCCCACCTGATAGAAGTAGCAAAGCTCGCTGCTCGATTTTGTCGTCCATTTGGAGCTACTGGCTTGGCTTATCTCGTTGGTTTATGGCATGATCTAGGTAAGGTAAATCCTGCCTTCCAAGAATACTTAAAGAATTGTGCTACAGGCAAACCCGGTATATCGGTTCCGCATGCACGTGATGGAGCCATCTATGCATATCTTCGGTTAGTAAAGAGCTCAAAAGCTGATATATGGCCAGAAATAGCTATGCCAATTCTCGGTCATCATAATGGTCTAATTGCACTAGGTGAGGCAAGCCTGCGACTAAGCGATTATGATAAAAATCTTCTTAAGAAGATAATCCCATTCGCAGATTTATTGCCTTCACCGAAGATGAGTTTCATTTCCATTTCCGATGCGCAAAAAGAACTTTACCTGCGCATGATCTTTTCTGCTCTCGTTGATGCTGACTATCTTGATACAGAAAAACATTTTGCTCCGAGGAATGCTTCTGCTCGGGGTGAATGGACACGTCCATCTGATCTTTGGCCTGTGTTTCGGGCTAATCAACTTCGCCTTATGTGGAATAATCGAAATGAAAGTGGAGTCAATTTAATCCGGCGACAGATTTATAATGAGTGTATCCATAGTGCTAAGCTGTCACCAGGTGTTTTTCGCCTTATGGTCCCTACGGGAGGAGGGAAGACTCGTAGTGCGCTTGCCTTTGCCCTTCGTCACACAGTTGAGCATCCAGAGCAACATTTTCAAAGGATTATTGTCGCCTTACCCTATACCAGTATTGTCGATCAGACAGCCTCTGAATATCGTCGTATTTTTGGTGACCGGCTCGTATTAGAGCATCAAAGTCAGGCAAATGTACCAGAAGGAGAAAATCAAGAAGAGTTTGCATTAAAAGAACGGCTCGCAAGTGAGAATTGGGATCATCCCTTGATTGTTACAACAACAGTCCAACTTTTTGAAAGCCTTTTTAATAATAAACCCAGTCACTGTCGTAAACTTCATAATATTGCTAGAAGTATCATAATTCTTGATGAAGTACAGACTTTACCTCCTGAACTAATGGAGCCTACACTCAATGTACTTCGAGATCTAGTTGACAACTATGGTGTAACAATTGTGCTTTCTACAGCGACTCAACCAGCTTTTGACCAAACTCCCTATTTAAGGGCCTTCCAAGGTATCTCGATCAGGGACATTGTACCAAGACCTGAACGGTTTTTCCAAGACGAGATCATGAAACGCGTGGAGTACATGCCTATCAGATGGAATCAGGACCTAGATAGCCTCGCTGATGAAATAGGCAAAATTGACCAAGTGATGGTGATTTTCAACACGCGCAAAGCAGCGTTCGATATGCAAGATCTATTGTTAAAGAGAAATGTAAAAGATGTCTATCATCTTTCTACTTTACTTTGTGGTGAACATCGTCGTCGTATTCTAAACGAAATCAAAAGACACTTGGATATTGAGGCCCCTCACCCAATTCACTTGATTAGTACTCAAGTTGTCGAAGCCGGAGTTGATCTCGATTTTCCAGTAGTCTACCGTGCCATTGGTCCATTGGATCGAATCGTTCAGGCCGCTGGTCGGTGTAATCGTGAGGGACAACGCAAAGAAAAGGGGAAAATGATTATTTTTGATTTTGTGGATAATAAAGCTCCTCCTGGAGCTTACAAGACTGGTCTAGATGACTCGAAGATCCTTTTGGAAAGGAACGAGCCAGATAGTCTATATGATCCTGCATTGTATAGTGAATTTTTCCAATGTTTATTTCGTGATGTTGATCTTGATAAAAGAAACATCCAATCTTACAGAAGAGATCTCAATTATCCTGAAGTTGCGAAGCGATATAAACTTATCGAGAATACTGTGCTTGTGGTAGTCAGTAGCTACAATGACAACGAAGGCGAAAGACGCTTACAAACATATCTCCATGAATCTAATCGGGAGACATTCCGTGAACTCATGCCCTATACGGTCAACATACGATATGATGAATTAAAACGTGAAGAAATTGCTGAATGTGTGGAAGAGGTAAGTCCTGGACTATATCGCTGGATCGGTGGGTATGATGACAAGACGCACCGTGGTCTTCTCGGCATCGTACGCGATCCGGCCGACCTTATAACGTAAACGGAGGTCGTATGGCAAGTCCTATTGATATTAAAGTATGGGGTGAGTATGCATGCTTCACTCGCCCTGAATTTAAGGTGGAGCGTGTCAGTTATCCTGTTATCACTCCATCGGCCGCGCGTGGTATACTGGAAGCAATTTACTGGAAGCCGCAATTTCGGTATTGCATCCAGTCTATCGGTATTCTTAAGCAAGGCACTCAGTTCGCCTTGCTGCGTAACGAGATCAAATCACGACAGAGTGAGACTCCAAATAGTAAATCGGTCGAAGAGTACTATGTGGTGGCCGAGGAAGATCGAGCTCAGAGAACATCACTCGTTCTACAGAACGTATGCTACCGCATCATCGCCAGGATCGAGTTGCGCAACGGTGAGACAAATATCGGAAAACATCTTGACTGTTTTCGCCGACGTGCCGAAAGGGGCGAGTGTTATCACCGACCGTATCTCGGTTGTCGTGAGTTTGCTGCCGATTTCGAAGCATCGACCTACGCCGATGAACCGGATGACACCCTGAACCTGTCTATTGGCACTATGTTATTCGACACGGCGTACATCAAAAATTCAGAGTGGTACCATGAGCACCCTGAAGATCGCTTGGAGTTTTGGCGTCACGATGGTCGAGAACCCGAAGAAGTGAAAGGATATACGAAGCGCCTATTCTTCAATGCAGAGGTCAAAGACGGTTGGCTGAATATGCCACAGGAAAAATACGACGAACTGAAGCAATTGGAGGCCGGCGATGGGACTGCTTAATGCTTTAGTCGATTCGGCTGATCGGTTCAAGGATGATCTTTTGCCTATCGGCTATACGATACCGGGGCAGTCTGTGTGGGTAATAAACATCGATCCTGCCGGAGGAGAAGCTGTCGTCAAGAAAAAGTCGATAGACAAGGTTCCTTTAACCCCTAAGGATCGTACATCTTCAAAGACAAGCCCGACTCTACTTGTTGACAAACCATCTTATGCTGTGGGCATCCCAAACCAGGAGATCAAAAGTGATGCAAAAGCGGTCGCTACTAAAGAGCATGCTGCATTTGTCAAGCTCCTTTTCGATGCTGCTGATGCTACAGGCAATTTAACGATAAAGACGATAGCAACTTTCATCAGCGATGAGAAAAACCTGAAATCCTTGAAGTTTCCTACTATTCCCAAAAAAAGCGACTTGATCACTTTCCAGGTGGGATCTGAAGCTTGGCCAACTGACGATCCTGCTGTTCAGCGTTTTTGGGAAACATATATTCAGAAGCGACTCGGAGGCGAAGAACGAACTTGTGTGGTCTGTGGCCATCATCGTCGCACTACACGAATTATGCCGTTCCCAGTAAAGCTCTTTGGTTATAGTCCCCAGATACTTTCGTTCAACGAAAGTGCCTTCTGTTCAGGCGGTGGTACCAAAGATTCACCGTTCATCGCTTCCATTTGTTTCTCATGTGCAGGGCGTGTACCGCAGGTCCTCCAGCACCTCCTTCTACTTGATAAGAACGCGGAGGGAAAGGATGCTAACTCTGGCCGACATGCTGTGGTGTTGGCGCGAGATGATGCTAAAGGAGGTACTAAACAACCATTACGTAATCAAGTCGCGGTGTTCTGGACGAAAGAACCATTGCATTTAGTGACTTTGGGCAGCAGTCATGAGGTGGATGAGCTGCCCCGATTAACACTCGCGGATTTGGAGGAATTGCCAACCAAAGATCAACCCGCCTATGCCAGTCAGCTGCGCGAGATGTTGGAGGCACCGTGGGAAGGCGGAGCAAGTAGGGCCGCATTGGCTATGAATCGATTTTATTTGGCTATTCTCTCGCCGAATAAGAGTCGGCTAGTTGTACGGGAGTGGCTGGAGCAGGATATTGGGCCGGTTCACAGAAACTTAGCACGCTACATCAATGCGCTTCAGATTATTCATCCCGATGGACGTGGCATCTGGTTCCCTCCTCTAGCTGCGGTCCTCGCGGCATTACAATCCCCAACTAGCGCAAAACGCAAGATTGACGAAAAACCGCGATTGCCTCAAGTCGATCCAGATCTGACGCGCAAACTCATCCGTTGCATGTTCACAGGCACTAAACCACCGCAAGCGTTGCTAATAAGAGCGCTTCATTGTTTTCGTATCCCAGATCCACCGACCGATAATGATCAACAACACGAACGTCAAATGCTTCGCCGCATGGCGCTAGCGGCAGCGATGAAATTAGTGCTGACTTACGATAGAAGTGAACAGGAGGAACGAGCTATGGAAGAACGACACACTGAATATGACGACGACAGTGATTACAAGAAGCAATCACCATACCTTTGCGGTTGCTTACTTGCCATTTTGGAAGCGATTCAAGCGCGACCTGGTAAAAAAGTTAACACCACACTTGTCGATCGCTTCTACGGTGCTGCTTCCACTGCACCAGCAATGGTATTTGGCAACTTAATTAACATGGCAACCAAGGCACATTTGCCAAAGTTGCGTCGGGAGAACATGGAGACTTTTATGTTGCGAAATGGTGAAAAAGTCAACATCAATGATTTGATGACCGAATGCTGTGATCAAATCGACAAAGCTGGTGGCTTTCCGCCCCCATTGCCCCCTGAACAACAAGCGCAGTTTGCCCTGGGCTTTTACCACCAACGCGCTGAACTTCGTCGTCCCAAAAAATAATACTCGAAAATCAAAGCTAAATTAGGAGGTAAGTAATGAGTGAACAACAGAGCCTTTGGGAGCGGATCAAAGACAAACCCTATTGTGATCCAACACGGCGAATGGATTTCATTCTGCTTTTCGATGTCAGGGACGGGAATCCTAATGGTGATCCGGATGCAGGCAACCTGCCACGTATGGATCCAAGCGATCAACATGGTATCGTCACCGATGTATGTATCAAACGCAAGATTCGTGATTATTTGGCTTGTGTTTTACAGCGCCCTATTTTCATCCAGAGTCAAGAAGCGCTGAACACGCTTTACTTTAAGGCGGCCCGTGAGATCAAGAATTACGATCCAGAAACCGATAAAGAGGCGACCGAACAGCAGAAGCAAGAGCGAATCGAAGCTAAAGAATCCGTCGCAACTCTGCTCGCAGAGCTAGATCAAGGTAAGAATACAGCTTTTGGACAACTAATTAGATTATCAGGAAAAAGTGAAGCAGATGAAGATGTGGACGAAAAGAGTTCAAGAGAGTTTCGCGATTGGCTCACTCATATCGATGTTGATGGCTTGGAGTTTGACCAGGAGGAAGGAATACTGCGGTACCTTGGAGAAGCCAAAGGAAAGGACGATTTTCGAAAACTCTTGTCACAAGACGAGTCTAAACCAGGTGAATTCAAAGATAAAATCAAAATACTTGCCGACTTGCTTGCCAGAGCAAAGCCAACAGGGAGCCCGAAACAACGCCGTGCCCGCGAAGCGATCAAAGTAAAGATGTGCGATTTGTACGATGACATTCGCCTTTTTGGAGCGGTTCTCACCGCCGGAACAAACGCTGGGCAAATCCGAGGTCCGATGCAACTCACATTCGCTCGGTCAATCAATCCAATTCTTCAACAAGACGCTGCCATTACTCGTTGCGCCATCACGAAAGAATCAGATCGTGCTCGCAAGGAAACGGAGTTTGGTCGAAAACCGTGGCTGAGCTATGCCGCATATCAGCAATATGGTTTCTTCAATGCACCGCTCGCTGAGCAGACTCGCGTCAAGAAGGACGACCTTGCGCGGTTCTGGGAAGCTGTAGCCTGCATGTTCCCGAATTCCGCTTCAGCGAGCAAAGGCTTGATGGCGACCCGCGACCTAGTCATCTTTGTTCATCCCAATAGCCGCGGTATTTTCCCTTCACATAAGTTATTTGGATGTGCAAAACCCTTTGAAAACGATAGAAGCGAGATATCATTTAAAGTCGAAGACGAAGATATGCTCAGAGTCATAGGAATAGAGGTTTACCGTCCTTTAAGAGACATGTGGGCTGGTTTTTAATGTCAAAAGAGATCAGCCTATTTCATTTCTTGCCAAGGAGTTCTGGCCAATGCATATAATAGAGTAGTTTTTTGTTGACTACCTAAGCTCTTTTTCCTACATGCACTATTTTTGGCTTCGGCTTTCCATTGGGGCAAGGAATACGGAAAACACATTGTACTGAACAGCTAAAGCATAACAGAATGCTTTCTCTGTAAAATGTGCAAATGTGGATAACCGCCAACCCTATTGGCACCTATCATAATAATCGCTAATATAGTTGGCGATTATTATGATGTTGGAGGGTGATGGATGCGTAGCGATTATCGCCATAGAGTCTTGGATGTAGGCCCTGCTCTCGCACAGAGGTCGGTCTTTCTCTTTGGCCCACGGCAGACCGGAAAATCTTCGTATGTACGAGAACAACTCAAGCCAGAGCCGATGCTGAATTACAATCTCCTCGACGGAGGGTTGCGTCTGCGGCTTCTCGCTGATCCGACGCTCATGCGGCAGCAGGTAGAGGCACGAAAATTGCGGGACTGTGTGGTTTTCATCGATGAAATTCAGAAGTGTCCGGAACTTCTGGATGAAGTCCATTTGCTAATCGAAGAGAGGGGCATACGGTTCCTTCTTTCAGGATCGAGCGCGCGAAAGCTGAAGCGGGCTGGCACAAATCTTCTTGGTGGGCGGGCGAGGACGAAGTACCTTCATCCCTTTGTGTATCCGGAAGTGGCAGAAGATAATGATCTGCTGGAGCACGTCATGGCACGCGGTTTGCTTCCTCCCCACTATCTGTCGGAAGCGCCAGATGAGGACCTGCGGTCCTATGTGGACACCTACCTTTCGGAAGAGATCGCGGCCGAAGGACAGGCACGCAATCTCCCCGCCTTTGCCCGTTTTCTGCAGACAGCGGCGACGCTCAACGCAAAGATGATCAACTACACCAACGTTGCAAACGATGCTCAAGTGCCCCGACAGACCGTACGCCTTTGGTTCCAGATTCTCATCGATACAATGCTTGGATATGAACTTTCATCCTATACATCCACGGTGAAGAGAAAGGCGGTGGAAACTGCAAAGTTCTACTTCTTCGATATAGGTGTGGTGCGCACATTGCGGCGACTCCCCGCAATACTTCCCGAAAGTTCCGATTTCGGTGAATTCTTCGAGCACTATATTTTCATGGAGCTGAAGGCCTGGATTGACTACCGAAGACCTTCGTCCCGCCTTTCATACTGGCGTTCGCTCTCGGGCTACGAGGTGGACTTTGTGATCGACGACGATGTTGCGGTTGAAGTGAAATCAGTGACAATCGCCCACGACAAGCATCTTTTGGGCTTGAGGGCGCTGCGGGAGGAAGGAAGGATTAAACGCTTCTTTCTCGTCTGCAGGGAATCCCGTCCCCGGAAGGTCGACGGAATCGATATT
>Ga0302238_1003290_pt1 | contig 10410 bp, 6 predicted proteins | sample AAG_UR_Asn_MG_FD_193527 | JGI IMG/M metagenome (GOLD analysis project Ga0302238, IMG submission 193527) | Enriched activated sludge microbial communities from anaerobic digester in WTTP, New Holstein, Wisconsin, United States - AAG_UR_Asn | ecosystem: Engineered > Bioreactor > Anaerobic >...
GGGCGTGCGAACGGGAACGGCGTTTCGTTCAACGGCATTGTGTTCCGGGAGGGAGGCGAGTTCCTGTCGACCACCGTCTCCGGGGAACTCACCGTGCCCGGCACCGGTCTGTTCGCCACGATCAAGGTCGTCAAGTCCGAGATCGTCCCGGTGGCGCTGCGCCACGAAACCGGTGCGGCGCCGATTATCACTCAGGTTTCCAGTGGAAGCCAGCAGGCGACTTCGTACGAACCGCCGGCCAGGCAACTGGAATTCACCTCCTATGCCGCTCTCCGCATTTTCTTCCGCCGCGTCGACACCGCAGGTCAGGAAGGTGAAGACGTCGAGTTGCCACCCGAACTGTTGGAGGGCGGGTTGTTCGCTGTCTTCCAACGGTTTCCCAACGGGCGGTATCGCATCTACCTCAGGGAAGCCAATTCGGATCGCGAACGCATGATCCAGGAGGTGAATGTCTTCCAGGGCCGCATCGTGCCTCCGGATTTCCGCGACAGCGCGAGCGAGCGGCAGATGGGCGACGAGTCCCAGAAGCCAAGCGAGCAGCGTCCCGCTGACGAGCCCAAGCTGGAAGACGAAGCCCGCCGCGCCGAGAAGCCCCCCGTGGCGAAACCGCCGTTGCCAAAAGCGGAACGTAGCGCGGCAGGCGGCATGTCGGCTCAACCCGCTGCCTCGACGGCCGCCGCTGGCGGAGCCGCCGGCACCCTGGGATGGGCCGTGGGCGGAGGCGTCCAGCGGTGGGCCGAGCAGGTTGATCGAGCCTTCCACGCCGGGCGGCGGTCGCTGTCCCGAACAGCGCGGCTGGCTCGACGCCTGCGGCGGGAGAAGCCGGAAAGACGAAGGTTGCGGGATTAGCGATCAGGGATCAGGAATCAGGGATCAGGAATCAGGGATCAGGAATCAAGGAGATGACGGCGGCGCGGGGCGTGGTGAAGTTGGACGGCCAGACGCCGGTTGATGATGGCTCTGGCGACATCGCTTGACGGCAGAAGGCGGACAGAGACGGCAGCAATGGCAAAGAAACCGTCCGGAAAACAGGATCCGAAGAAGACGACTCCCGACGTGTCAGATCTGGGCAAGACGATCGATTCTGTCGACGCTTCGGCCCTCTCGGCACAAAGCGGTCAGGCCGCCGACAAGACCAGCCAGACGGTCGATTCCCTTGAGTCGGTTGGCGACATCCTTCGATCCGGCGCGGGAGGCGTTCCGATTACGAACACGCTCGATTCCGTCGATCTTGCTGAGTCGCCGGCCCCGGTTCCCGGCAAGGAGGAACGCCCGGCGGATCTCGGGCAGACGATAGAACTGCCCGCTTCGCCTCCGGATGCGGCGGACTCGCCCAGGAAGCGGCAGCCGACGCAAGTCCAGTTTGATCGGACCATCGAGTTGTCGCCAGCCGTGGCGGCAGGGTCCGCCGACGGCTGCCGCCCCCGCGTGGACGCGACGATTGAGTCCGTGGGGGACGTTGAAGGAGCGGGCCGCACCGGCCCGATGCCTGCCGACGTCTTGGCGACGCTGGACTCGACGGCAGGCGAAGCGCGCGTCACTCGGCAACTGAGCCAGATCTGGGGAGACGACGTCAACGACTCGAAGCCGTCCATGACCCTCAAGGGCCCAGCGCCGGCAAGGGTCAGCGGCCGTTCGACGCTGGTCATCCAGCCGCGGGCGTTCAGCGCCGTGGAGAAAGACGATTCGCAGCCGGCCCCGCAGCGCGCGGACTACGACCTGATCGACCTGCTGGGTGAGGGCGGCATGGGCGTAGTTTACGCGGCCCGCCAGGCGTCGATCGACCGCACGGTGGCGATCAAGATGCTCAAGCAGAAGGTGGCCGACGAGCATCAGCGCAGCAAGTTCCTTTCCGAGGCCGTGATCACCGGCGACTTGGATCACCCCAATATCGTGCCCATCTACGACTTGGGAACGAACCAGGACGGCGCGCTGTTCTACTCGATGAAACGCGTGCAGGGGACGCCGTGGGACGAGCGCATCCGGCAGTTGTCGTTGTCCGAGAACCTGGAAATCCTGATGAAGGCGGCCGATGCGGTGGCCTTCGCGCATTCTCGCGGCGTGATCCATCGCGATCTGAAGCCGGAAAACATCATGCTCGGCGAATTCGGCGAAGTCCTCGTGATGGACTGGGGCTTGGCCTTGCCGACGGCCGAGTTCCGCAAGAGCCGCAACGTCACGCCACCGGTGACCATGGGCGGGACGCCGGCCTACATGGCACCCGAAATGGCGCTGGGGCCGGTCGAACGGATCGGTGTCCACAGCGACATCTACCTGCTGGGCGCCGTCCTATACGAGATCGTCACCGGCCAGCCGCCGCACACAGGCAAAGATGTCACGACCTGCTTGATGTCGGCCTCGAAAAACACCATCGCTCCGACGCAGAAGAAGGGCGAACTGGTCGACATCGCGCTCAAGGCCATGGCCTCTGACCCGGCCGACCGCTACGCCTCGGTCCGCGATCTCCAGAACGCCATTCGCGGCTATTTGTCTCACGCCGAGAGCATCGCCCTGGCGGCACGAGCTGAAGAAGAACTGACGACCGCCGCTCAGACGAACAACTACCAGGACTTCTCCCGCGCGGTGTTCGGCTTTCAGGAAGCCTTGCTGCTGTGGGAAGCGAACGAACGGGCGCGGGTCGGTCTGCAAACGGCCAAATTGGCCTACGCTCGCAGCGCCTACGCCAAAGGCGATTTTGACCTGGGAGCCTCGCTGCTGGACCCGCAGGCGCCGGAGCAGGCTGAGCTGCTGCGCGACATCCAGTCGGCACAGCAGGAACGCGAGGCGCGCCAGCGGCGGCTGAAGACCTTCAATCGCGCCGTGGCAGCCCTGGTAGCCCTGGTGTTCCTCGTCGTCAGCGCGGCGTTCTTCCTGGTGAATGAACAGCGGAAGGAAGCCGAACGCCAGCGACAACTGGCTGTGGCAGCCAAAGAACAAGAGGCTCAAGCTCGCCAAACCGCCGAGCGGGCCAAGACGGAGGCAGAACTGGCACGCGAGCAGGAGACGAAGGCCAAAGCGCAGGCCCAGTACCAGGCCTATATCACCTCGATCGGCCTGGCCGCCGCCAAGATCGAGGAGAACGCCTTTGACGCCGCCCGCGACCTGCTCCAGCACTGCCAGCCCGTGTACCGGAATTGGGAGTGGGGCCGTTTGAGTTTCCTTTGCCGGCAGGAAGTCCGCACGCTCGAAGCCGGTTCGCCGATTGAAGCCTTGGCGATTTCAGCCGACGGCCGGCGAGTCGCCGCCGGCGGGTGGAACGGGCTGGCCAAGATCTGGACGCTGGAAGGCGACTCGCCGCCCGTCCTCATTGCGCACGGGCCGACCAGCTTTGTCAATGCCGCGGCCTTGGCTCCCGACGGCAAGCTCGTGGCCACCGGCAGCAGCGATCGCGCGGGCGGTTACCTGCGGCTCTGGGATGCCGCCAGCGGACAGCTGGTGCGCCGCCTGGAAGGCCACGCCGATGCCGTCACCAGCGCTGCGTTTTCCCGCGACGGCCAGCGGTTGCTGACCGGTTCCTATGACGCCACGGCGCGCCTTTGGAACGTGGCCACCGGCGAGTTGGTCCGTACGTTCGCCGGCCACGATTGGTGGGTCTGGTCCGCGGCGTTTTCACCCGACGAGCGGCGGATCGTGACGGCCAGCCACGACGGCTCGGCCATCGTCTGGGCGACGGACACGGGCGAGGTTGTCAACGTGCCCTTCACCGGGCATCGCAAGGATGGAAGCCAGACGCCCGTGTTCGTTGCGGTCTTCTCGCCGGACGGTCGCCGCGTCGCTTCCGGCGGACTCGACAACCGCGTGCTGATCTGGGACCCGGACGAGCTTCAACCCTTCGACTACGCCAGGGCGATCGCGGGCCAGAAGCCCGCGCAGCAACCGTTCGTCGCCCTCTCCGGCCACAAAGCCGCCGTCCATGCGCTGGCTTTCTCGCGGGACGGCAAACGGCTCGTCAGCGGCAGCCACGACAACACGGTCGTCGTGTGGGATGCGGAAGCTTGCGCCATGATCAAGACCTTGCGAGGGCATGACGGCTGGGTCCAAGCGTGTGGCCTGACCGGCGACGGCCGGCTGGCAGTGTCCGCCAGCCACGACGGACGAGTCAAGTTCTGGGACGTGCAAGGGTACGAGGAAGCCCGTGTGCTGCGCGGACACATGCTGGCCGGCCATCTGGACGCGGTGCTCGCGGCAGCCTACTCGCCGGACGGAACGCGCGTGGCGACGGCCAGTCGCGACCGGACCGCGAAGGCCTGGGACGCGGGCACGGGCGACGAACTGCTCCAGTTCCGCGAAGGACACGAGTTCACGACGGCGAGGGCGGCATTCTTCCCCGATGGCAAACGGCTGTTGACCACCGCCATCGACAATACGACCCGCATCTGGGACGTGGCTACCGGGAGCGAACTGGCCGGCCTGCGCCTGGAAGGAACCGGACTGCAAGGCACGGCCGCCGTCTCGCACGATGGCCGCTGGATTGTCACGGGCAGCGAGAGACCGCAGCAGGGCCACGCCTGGGCGGCCAAACTGTGGAGCGCGGCCGACGGGCGATTGGCACACGAATGGAAGGCCCACAAGACCGAAGTCTCGGCCGTCGCCTTCTCGCCGGACGACCGGCTGGTGTTCAGCGGCGACTGCAACGGTCGCGGTGTGCTGTGGAACCGCGAAACGGGCCAGCAGATCGCCACGCTTTGGGAGGACGACCAAATCAACGCGGCGGTGTTCCTGCCTGACGGCCAGCGCCTGCTGACCGCCAGCAACTACAACGCCGTTCGCCAGTGGCAGATCCCGGCCGGCGCGGAAATCAAAGACGGCGTGCTGCGTCATCCCGGTGCGGTCGCTTCGCTGGCTGTTTCCGGTGACGGTCGGCTCGCCCTGACCGCTTGCAGCGACGGGGCAGTCCGGCTGTGGGACATCGCTGCTGCCAAGCAAATCCGTACGTTGGCGGCAACCGGCGGCCGTGCCGCTTTCGCCCAGAACCTCCGCCGCCGGATGCAGGACTTCCGTTGGAACGTCCAGCAAACCGCCGCCCAGTGCCAGGTCTCCGAAGCCTTGATCCGCGACCTGTTGGCGGCCAAGACCGAGGCGACGCCCGAACTGGCCGAGAAGTTGGCCGGCGTCTTCGAGTGCCGGCCGGACGACCTGTGGAAGACCGTCTTCTCGGTGGCGATGGCCCCCGGCGGCAAAACCGCACTGACCGTCGCCGCTGGCGATCGCCAGGTGCGGCTGTGGAACCTGGCGGATGGTTCCGAGGTGCTCTACCCCACCGCTGCCGATCGGCTGGGACCGTTTCTCGACTTGACCGCCGGCTTGGCTCGCGGGCTGGTTTGGGCCGCCGAGTTCTCGCCGCAGGGAGACCGCATCGTGACCGTGGGCGGCGATTCGGCGCGGCTGTGGGACCTGCGCAAAGACGTGGCCCCCAGAAACCGCGAACGGATGAGCTTCAGTCCCCACGGCGCCGTCGCCTCCGCCCAGTTCTCGCCGGACGGCAAGTACCTGGTGACCGGCAGTTGGGACACCTCGGCTCGCGTCTGGGATGCGCACAGCGGCCAGGTCGTCCGTCAACTGGGCGTCAAACTCGACCAGCCGCAGCAGGAGCACCGGGGCAAGGTGAACCACGCGACGTTCTCTCCCGACGGCCAGATGGTCGTCACGGCCAGCGACGACGGCACCGCCAAGCTGTGGAGCACTGCGGATTGGCGCTTGCTCCGCACGCTTGACGGACATGGCGGCGCAGTCCTGCACGCCGTCTTCTCGCACGACAGCCGCCGCGTCCTGACTTCCTCGCGCGACAAGACGGCACGCGTCTGGGACGCCGCGACCGGGCAATCGTTGAGCGTTCTCGCCGGACACGAGTGGGCGGTTCGGCACGCGGCTTTTTCCGCCAACGGCCAGTGGGTCATCACCGGCAGCGACGACAACTCGGCGATCGTGTGGAAGCTGGAGCAGAACCAGCCTGCGATCCTCCACCACCTCAAAGGCCACACGGCCGGCGTGGCGTCGGTCGCGTTCTCGCCGGAACCGGAGCCGACCCGCATCCTCACGGGCAGTGAAGATTACTCGGCGATCCTCTGGGACGCCAAGAGCGGCCAGGAAGTCCTGACCCTGAAAGGCCACACGCAAGAGGTCACTTCCGTGGCCTTCGCGCCGGACGGCAAGACAGTCCTCACCGGCAGCCAGGACGGCACGGCCATCCTCTGGCTGACGACCGACTGGAAGCAACCCGCCGAGCCATTGGCCGCGGGAACTCCCGTCGAATCGGAATCAGACCGCGAGGCAGTCCAACGCCGCCCGTGAAGCAACATGCGGAACACGCGGAAAAGGTCGGCGCGCCGGGCAGAGCACCCTCACGGCACGAACTGGAACGAGTACAGCCGCGCGTCGCGCATCACGAAGCGCAGTCGCACCGGGCGACCGGCCAGCGTGCCCACATCCGGGTCTCCCTCGGCGCGGCGCATCTTGCCTATCACCTCCGCCCGCCAGCGGGCCGGCACCTGGAGGAAGTTCCCGTTGATCTCGCCGGCGTCTTCCAGCGCAAAGCCGGGGATCGGGTTACCCGCCTGGTCCTGGATCTCCACCTGCACCGTGCCACCCGCGCCGCTATCCATGTTCAGCTGCAGCTTGCTCCCCTCGAAAACGAGCGGCCGGGTGGTCAGCTCGCCGCCGGTGTAGGCAGCGTCGGCGGAGATGAAGCCATCCCGGCGCAGCACGGCGCGGCCGATGACTGTGGCACGTGGGCAGCGCGATGTACGCGCCGGCGCCCTCGCCGTACTGGCGGATGTTGGGGCCGTAGAAATCCAGGCGCGTCAGGCCGGCGGGCGAGTTCGACTTGTCCAACTCGTCTGGGCGGATGATAATCTGGCCCGTGCTCCAGTGCAGCAGGTCGTCCGACTCGGCCCGCCCGATCATGCGCACGTTGAGGTCCGGGGAATCGACGCCGAACCGCTCGCGGTAGAAGGCCACCCCTTGCGGATCGGGTGGTTTGATGCGCGAAAACTGCACGTACTTGGCGAGTCGCGCGTCCCCTCCCATTCCCAGAGTCCGAGGTTGGGACGTTCCCAGTGAATGCCGTCTCGCGATTCGGCGTACAACAGGATGATGCTGTAGGGATCACCCCGCCGCAACGCATCCGTGCTATCACGCGAGCCGTAGTACATGCGAAAAAAGTCTCCGTCCTGGAGCACGCTCAACCAGCAGTCCGACCGATCCCAAGGCCGGTCGTGTACGATCATCCGCTCGCCGGTGACGCGAGCCTCGTTCATCGTCATGGTGACGTTGCGCATCGACTCGACCAGGTAATCGTCGCGCCCATCGTCGGCCCAGGGGCCCAGGAACAACTGCCTCTCTCCGCCCACCTTGATCGGTTCAGCGCGCCCCGCCGCGGCGATGGTCACCCCGGCAACGGCGGCCAGGGGCAGGAACGATTGAAACATGGCAAACTCTCCCGATTCAACCAGAACACCACCGTGGTATCGTCGAATTTCTCCTTGGCCTTCCAGCAGCCGCATGACGTTTTGCCGGGGTTACGGGAAAACCCACTCTGGCACCTTGCCGTTTCCCGTCCGTTCTCCTTCCAGGATCCAGGACAGGTTGAAGCGCGCGACCTGCATGGCGGAGTATTGTCCGTCCGGCCCGCCTTCGAACAGCAGGTAGATCCGGCCTGCGCCGGCCGTGCCCGGCCGCCCGGCCACCAAAGACGAGTACGCGCCGTGCGCGGCATACACAAGCCGTTTCACGGGCCAGGTCGCTCCGCCGTCGAAACTGGCCCAGACGGTCATCTTCTTCCGCTCTCCCCCGGCCGTGTCCGCATTGCTGAAAATCAAAATGTCCCGGCCTTTCACGGGCAAGCGCGTCAACCCGCCTTTCATTCCGTAGCCTCGGCCGTAGCCGCCGGCGTCGGGAAGCGGCCTTCCCCCTCGAAAACGACCTGCATGTCGCAGGAAGGCTCGTTCAGAAAGACGTCCAGCGGCCCTTCCGCCGGTTTGCCCGCTGCGGTCAGCAGTTCCTGCCCAGACGACTTGACACCAGAGCCGATGCCAAGAAATGCCACGACAAGAAAACAAGCGATCGGTCTCCAAGGTGGTCTCACGCGGTACATGGTGACTCTCCTTTCTCAGACTAACAGACTCAGCATGGTGTGGTTTCTGGAGAAGAAAGCGGGACAGGTTCAATACTGTTCGGCGCAGACGCAAGGCACGGATCCGTCGCGTGCGCTGCAAGCGGTTCGCGATCGCGAGGCACAGCGCCGACGGGACCGGGAAAACCGGCAACGGCTGACGCAGGAACCCGTCGAGAAGGATTGGTGATGAGAAAAAGAGCCGGGCTCTTATTCACGCTGGCTGTCTTGGTCGCACCGGCGCCGCTGTCGGCAGAGGACGTCCGCGTCGAAGTTGCCATCCAGAAACCGCCCTACTACACGGGCGAACCGGTGACGATCCAATTCACCGTCGAGGGGTTCGACGAGCAGCCGGAGCCCACGTGCGAGATGCAACTCGAAAAGCCCGCCCCGAGCCTGCGCGGCCAAATGGCCGGGACCACCCCGAGTGTCTTCTCGCAGATCATTCAGCGGAACGGCCAGCTGTACCAAGCCAAATCCATCACGTATCGCATCGACTACCTCGTCACCGCGGACCAGCCGGGCGAATACACCGTCGGCCCGTTCGCGATCAAGCAAGGCCGGAAGGATTCGCGTGTCGAGTCGCTGAAGATGACGTTTCAAGAGGTGCCCGCGAACCCCAACATGCGCGTCCGGCTGCTGCTGCCGGACAAGCCGCTGTATCCGGATCAACGAGTCCCGGTGCGCATCGAGTGGTGGTACGCCGGCGACTTTGACGACGTGCTCAAGCTGCGGATCTACTCACCGTTGTTCGATCAATTCCGCTTCGCGCCCGACCCGCAGCCCCAGCGGGGCGCGTCCCGGCTGCCGATCGACACCAAGGACGGGAGTTTGGGGTTGACCGCCGAAACGCGGGAGGAAGAACTCGACGGCAAGCGATTCCCCGTGGTGACGGCGACGCGGACGTTGATCCCGGACCGTGTGGGCGAGTTTGCCCTGACGCCGATCGCGGCCACCGCGCGCAAGGTGACGGAGTGGGCTCGCGACCGCTCTCCGTTCGGCGACCTGGATTCCGGGTTCGGCGGTTCCTTGTTCCGCGACTTGATGGGCGACCGGCGGCGCCCCGCGAGTACGGAACTGGTCCGCGCCCTGGGCGAGCCGCAGAAGGTCATTGTCAATCCGTTTCCGCTCGAAAGCCGGCCGCTTCCGGTGGCTTGTCAGATTTGCTGGCCTCAGACTCCAAGGCAAAAGCAGAACTCGCATGATAAACGGGACATCCGGCTCCAGCGATCGAATTCGCGTTCAGGATGTCACGGGCCGAGCCATACCGGATCGTCGTCAGTTGCTAAGGCGCCGTCACGAGCAAGCCGGCCGGATTTGCGTCGCGGCCATGTCGCGGGCGTGGTAGCTGCTGCGAACGAAAGGCCCGCTGGCGACTTGCAGAAAGCCCATGCTGCGCGCCGCCCAACCCAGTTCCGTGAATTCTTCGGGCGGCAGGTAACGGGTCACGGGCAGCAAGCGGCCGCTGTCGGGCTGGAGGTACTGGCCCAACGTCAAGAAGTCCACTTGCCGGTCGCGCAGGTCGGCCAACACGTCCAGGATCTCCTCCTGAGTCTCGCCGACACCCAGCATCAGCCCGCTCTTGGTTTTGATCGCCGGGTTCAATCGCTTGATGCGCTGCAGCAATTCCAGCGTCCAGCGATAATCCGATTTGGGCCCGCGCAGGCGGCGGTACAATCGCGGCACCGTCTCGGTGTTATGATTGAAGACGTCGGGGGCTGCGGCGGCAACTCGCTGCAGTGCCTCTGGGCGACCGATGAAGTCGGGCGTCAATACCTCGACGCTCGCCCCGGTTCTCTCGCGGACCGCCAACACGCACTGGCAGAAGTGATCGGCGCCGCCATCCGGCAGATCATCCCGCGTGACCGAGGTAATGACGACGTGCCGCAGGCCCAACCGCGCAGCCGCCTCCGCGACTCGCCGCGGTTCATCCGCATCGGGCGGCTCGGGTTTGCCCCGCGGCACCGCGCAGAAACTGCAGGCACGGGTGCAGACGTTGCCCAAAATCATGAAGGTGGCGGTCCTCTGCGAGTAGCACTCCATGCGGTTCGGGCAACGGGCGTTGTCGCAGACCGTCTCCAGGTGCAGTTCGTCCACTAGCTGGGCCGTGAAATGGTTCGCGTTGCCCTTCGGCACGCGGCGTTTCAGCCAGCGCGGCAGTCGGCGTTCGGCCGAAACCGGGGACCGATCGTCCTGATCGGAGCCGGGGGATCGAAAATGGGACAGGCACCGATCGTCCTGATCGGAGCCGGGGGATCGAAAATGGGACAGGCACCGATCGTCCTGATCGGAGCCGGGGG
>Ga0302238_1003301_pt1 | contig 10384 bp, 8 predicted proteins | sample AAG_UR_Asn_MG_FD_193527 | JGI IMG/M metagenome (GOLD analysis project Ga0302238, IMG submission 193527) | Enriched activated sludge microbial communities from anaerobic digester in WTTP, New Holstein, Wisconsin, United States - AAG_UR_Asn | ecosystem: Engineered > Bioreactor > Anaerobic >...
GGTGGCAATGGAGGCCCGCCAGTTGGAGAACGCCACCGGAGCGAATTCTCTTGGCTGCGTCACGAGCCTGTCCCGACTCGAGGTTGAATCCGAAACGACTCCACTGAGGGGTGCCGTCGGTAGCCAGGTTGATTCGGATGGCCACGTCTGGGGTGAGGCCCAGTTCTTTGGCGATTTTCTCTGCCAGCGCCAACTCATCGAAGTGGTCGATGTGGAGTATCGCCTTTTCGGAGAGCGCTTTTCGCAATGCGCCGGCGGGTTTGAAGGGGCCGTTGAAGTGGATACGTGAGCCGGGGATGCCGGCGGCCCGGGCTTTGTCGTATTCGAATTCGGAGACCACCTCGGCCCAGGCCCCTTCCCGGTGGAAGACGCCGCAGATTGATGAGAGGTAGTTGGTCTTGTAGGACCAGGCGAGCCTTACTTTGGGGTATCGCAGGGAGACGGCGTCGCGAAGTTCTCGGAAGCGTGAGATGAGAGTCTTCTCGGAGAAGACGAAGAGTGGAGAGCCGTAGGTCTCCACCAGTTGGCGCACGCTGACCCCGTCGATGGCCGAGATTGGCTTGGATGCCTGGGTTCTGGAGAATTTGTTCATCATGCCCATCTGGTGGCGAACCAAAATAGGGCGTTCGTATCTAGGCAGGCTCATTGTTCTTCTCCTCTCGCCGGATTTCGCCGGTCGAAGCTATCTGCTGGAACTGGTCCAGGCTTGCAATCTGGTCTACCGAAACCCTCACGAACATGGTTCCGGGTGTGAAGTTGTGCAGGGGCTGGGTTGGCTCTCCAAATGCCATACTAAGTGCTGCCAAGGGGAGGTTGGCGCCGGCCCCGGCGCTCAGGTAGGTCCAGGCTGGGAAGCGAGGGTTGATTTCGATGAGGTGGAACTTCCCATCACGGTCCTTGATGGCTTCGACCTCGCAGGGGCCTCGCCAGGAGCAGCTCTTGACGAAACGGAGGGTGAGGTCGAGGAGGTCCGGGTCTTTGATGGCAACGCCTGCCCACCCTTTGCCCTTGTCGGTGATGTAGGTCTTCTTCATGGGCACGGCGCCCACGAGGTTTCCTTTACCGTCGCCCAGGGCGACGACGTTCACCTCTTCGCCCACGACGTGTTCTTGAACCAAAACGGGGTAGCCCCACTTGGCGACGGTTTTGTGGAAGGCCGCCACGGCCTCGTCCACGGAGTGGCAGATCTCGGCTCCGTAGTAGATGCCCTTCACCACGATGGGGTAGGGAATCTCGTGATGAATGGTGTAGAGGGCTTCGGGCTCGGAGATTGTCCTGGTTGCTGGAACGCTGATGCCTGCTGATGCACCAAGTTGGGCCAGCCTCTCTTTGGAGCGAAGCTGGAACTGTTCGGGGGTACACATCAGCATTCGGACGCCATCGTCGGCCAGGCTTTTCTCCAGCCGGAGGAAGTTAGGCAACTCTGCGTCGAGGTTAGGGATGATGGCGTTGAGGCCGGTCTCAGCCCTGATGTAGGCGAGGCGTTCTCTGAGGGCTTCGGGGCCCTGGCTGGGGTATGGGATCAAGAACACGTCGTCGACCCACTGGCTGCTGTAGATGCCGGGGTCGAGGCTGTCATAGGCCAGCCCGACGATTCGTCCTTTGAATGCATCGGTATGTCTCAGGGAGCGAATCACCGAGAGCCCCGGGCCGGGGTTGTCGGTAGCGTTGAGTCCTGTGACACCGACCACAGCGTTCATGGCGTTCATGGGTGCTCCTTGTTCAGAGCTGGAAATCGTGCGGCAGGATGCCGTTTTCACGCAGTATGTAGATGAACTCGTCCACATCTCTTTCGAGGTCATCTTCGCCATCAAGCTCGAATGCGCCATTGAGCTTCTTGACCAGGTCCTCCTTGGAGAGCCCCTCCTTGAGGCCGTCGAGGATGAGTCTGCCTGTGGGATTGGTGTTGAAGGTGTAGCCCGAGTTCGGATCGAAGACGAAGCCAGACTCACTAATAGCAAGGTCTCTCAGTCGTTCGGCGCTTGTCATGGTGTTGCTCCTTGGTTGCCGTACCATCCTGAGCCTTTGCACGCCGCGTGCCAAGTCGCTGCCGGATCAAAGCGGCGCTTCATCAGGCCAGGTTGTTGCGGTTAGCGCTCTGCGAAGGGGCGAGTCGGCCAAAGGGTGGTGAGAAGGGCTTTCACAGTACCGAGAAAGCGTTGCTCGCCGCCTTTGCTGCGGGGGCTGGCTCTCCCGTTGCGAGGCTATTAGCGCCTGCGGCCTCCGGGGGCACAGATGCCCTGCATGTTGCACTGGTACTGAACCCCACAATCCCAGCCATCGTTGTGGCAGTTGGGCAGGCAGACCGAGAGGAACGGGTCGCAGACGTAACCAGGGCGGCAACTGCCCAGGGAGCCGGGGCCAGGGGTGCAGCTTGTGAGACACCAGGCCGAGCCGGATAGGGCCGCACATTGGGTGGCGGGGGGACACTGGCCAAGGGGGCCGCAGGGTATGGTGCAGAGCCCTCCAACCCAACCGGTGGGCCCCTGGTCGTCGCTCTCCTCCAGGCACCAACCCGTCTGGCACTGCCAGTCTGCGAGGCAGGCCTCTCCACCAGCGCCGAGGTCTGCGGTGATGAATGTGCAGAGCCCGTCCTGGCCGCACTGGTATCCGGTGCCGCAGGTCCAGCCCGACCGGCAGTCGGGGAGGCATGCGCCTATTTCGGGGTTGCAGAGGTAGCCATCTCTGCACTGGGCGCTCTCGGTGCACGATGGCAGGCAGACCGGCGTAGCGTCGAGGACCACGCACTGGAACGGGCCATCACATCCGTCGGTGCTGCACGGCATGCTGCATATGCCGTCGGTCCAACCTGTGGGTTTGCCGTCCAGGGTTGGTGCAATGCAATAGCCGGTCATGCAGTCGTTGTGGGCCTCACAGGGCGCCCCCGGGGGGACCAACACTTTGTGGTCGGCCTCGCAAATCCCTGATTCGGCACACGAGAGTCCCGAGGGGCATCCCGTTGCGATGCAATGGGGTAGGCAGACGTTGAGTTGGGGGTGGCAGAGGTAGCCCTCTCGGCACTCCGTGGATGAGCGACTGCAATCGGGGAGGCAGTAGCCACCATCTCCAAGGTCAGTGCAGATCTGGTTGCCGGGGCAGTCATTGCCGGTGCAGGCCTTGGTGCATACGCCCCCAGGCCAGCCTGAGAAGTCGCCCCCCACCTGTTCGGCGATACACAACTCTCCGGAGCACTGGAATCCCCACTCGCACTCCTCTCCATTGCTGCGGTAGCCCCCTTCGGGGGTGGGCTCGCCGCAGCCATAGAACAGTATGCCAACAATAATGTAAAAGATCCTCGACTGGCTCATTTTTCTACTCATCGAAGAAGAATTTATGTGCTAGCATGACAACAAGCGCGTGCATGCCACCTGGCAGTGATTGTCTTGTACCTAACGTATCGAAAGCCCGGTATTCATATAGGGCGGTCAGCCATAGGCTTCTTGAAAATGCAACACCGATACTACCCCACGCTGACCAGCGCATTCTCTCGGCCACATTGTAGACCACTGAGGTATCGAGGTAGGTGGGGCGGTACTCTTCCCCATAGGAGAAGCCGCCCTCCAGCGAGAGACCCTGCCAGTGGCCCGCCACGGCCAGGGCGGCGTTGTACCAGAACTGGTCGTCCCCGTATTGGGCGGCCAGGCCCGGGGTCAGGGAGACGCCGGCTCCCAGTGGGAGCGAATGGGCGATGCGGCTTCTCCAGACTTCCTGGTCTTCGTAGGAAGAGAGCGATGCCTCGGTGGCGGTTGTGCCCCACGAGATGAGCTTGCCGGAGATGCCGGCGACGTGAACCCTGTCCAAGGCACCAGAGTCATTCCAGACGTATCCGTAGTGGGCCAGGAGGTTTCCGGCGGGGCGTTCCAGGCCGCCGTTGAGCATTGCCTCATGCTGGTAGAAGCCTCGCTTACCCCAACCCCTTGGGGCACCTGTGCTGCCTTTGTATTCGTGGTGAGAGAACCGGTAGCTCAGGGCTCCTGACCATTTGGATGGATGGAGGTAGTTCGCGAGCAAGCCGGCCCCCAGAGCTCCTTTGCGTTCAGGTGAGTCATGATAGAAGAGGCTGGTTGCTGAGATGCCGGTGGTGAGGCGAGGCACATCCTCAAGGGCTGCGAGGCCGTCTCTGGCCGATGGGTTGTCGGGCACCGTTTCGAGGACGAGGGCGAAACCCTCCTGGGCGTCCCGGCGTTTGCCGAGGTAGAAGCGGCTCCAGGCCAGGCCCAGGGTGGCGTCGACGTTGCCTGGGGAGAGTGCCAGGGCCTCTTGATAGTGCTCTTCGGCTTTGGGGTAGCTCTTTGCCTGGAAATGGAGCCAGGCCAGCCTGATCCGCAGCAGAAAGTCCTGCGGATAGTCAGGCAGCAGGTTCTCCAGCAGCGATGCGGCCTGAGCTGGTTCGCCCTGCTCTTCCAGGATGCGTGATTGGGCCATGGTCTGGTCGTACTGGAGGGGCTGGGCCAAAAGGCCTTGGGATGCCACCAGGGGCCAGAGGAGGAGGGCCGAGGCAAGGGTGAGCCTCAGGGTTTCGAAGTTCCTTGCCGAGCTTTTTCTATTTATCATCAATGCCAAACCTCTTCAGCTTGTATAACAGCCCTCTTCTAGTAATACCAAGTATATCAGCTGCCTTTGTTCTGTTTCCTCCTGTTGCTCTAAGAGCTTGCCTGATTGCCTCGATCTCCATGCTTTCAAGGGTTGCTCCCTGGTCCGTGGCGGCGGAGGCCGTTTGTTGCCAGGGCTGGTCATCTTCGGCGTTATCTTGGAGTGGTGAGCAGGTTCTCATAGCAGGTGGGAGGTGTTCCGGGAGGATCACTTCGGTTCTGGAGAGGAGGGCCGCTCTCTCGAGGGCGTTCTTCAGTTCTCTGATGTTGCCTGGCCAGGGGTGATTGAGGAGGCATCTTGCGGCGCTTCTGGAGAGTCTGCGTTTTTCGCCGGGGCGGCCGGTGAGGATGGCGGAGGCGAGGGGCAGGATCTCTTCTGGTCTCTCTCGAAGGGGTGGTATGGTGAATGCGACGACGTTGAGCCTGTAGTAGAGGTCCAGGCGGAATTCGCCACGTTCTACGGCCTCTTCGAGGTTTTTGTTTGTGGCGACGACTAGGCGGAAGTCAACATGCACCTCCTTATCGCTTCCTACCGGGGTGACCTTTCTCGATTCGATGCTTCTGAGCAGTGCGGCCTGGAGGTCGAGGGGCAGGTCACCGATTTCGTCGAGGAAGAGTGTTCCGCCGTCGGCCTCACGAAAGCGGCCGATGCGTCGGTGGTCGGCGCCGGTGAAGGCTCCCTTTTCGTGGCCAAAGAGTTCACTGGCCAGCAGTTGTTGGGGAATTGCTGCGCAGTTCAGTGCCACCATGGTGTGTTTGGCCCTGGTGCTGGCGGCGTGAATGAAGGAGGCCAGGACCTCTTTTCCGGTTCCGCTTTCGCCCGAGAGGAGGACATTAGCGTCGCTGGCGGCAATGCGGTAGGCGTCTTGGAAGACCAACTGCATTGAGCGGGATTCGGCGACGATACCATCCATGAGGTGGCGGGGCACTCCGGCTTCTTCGAGAATCCAGGGGGTTCCGGCCGCTTCGGAGACGGCCATGAGCAGTTCATCGAGGTCAACGGGTTTCTGGAGGTAGTCAACGGCTCCAAGCTTGAGAGCGGCCACGGCCTGGCGGACGTCGGGGAAGGCGGTGACGAGCAGGAACGGCACTTCCGAGCCCAAGCGTCTGGTTTCTTGAAGCAGTTGGATGCCATCCATGCCTGGCATTCTGACGTCGCTCACGACCATGACGAATCGGTGTTTGGGGATGAGGCTGAGGGCTTCTTGGGCACCGGCCGCCTCGGTTACTACGAAGCCGGCTTCGGAGAGCACTTTTGAGTAGAGGCTGCGAAACTGCGGCAGGTCGTCAACGACAAGTACTTCTTTGCTCATGGCTTGGCCTCGGGTGGTTGAGCCGGCGAAATCCCGGAGATGGTGACGGTGGTGCCGGAGCCTGGGGTGCTATCGATAGCCAGTTCCCATCCGTGCAGTTGGCAGATGCGGTTCACGATGGCCAGCCCCATGCCATGGCCGCCGGGGCGTCCGGAGACGTATGGTTTGGTGGCGTTGGCGAGCAGGTTGGGTTCCATGCCGCACCCACGGTCTGTCACGACCAATTGGAGGTCTCGTCTGGCTGCAAGCAGAGAGACGTGCACTTGTGAGCCTGGAGGCGAGGCTCCGGCGCTGTTGAGCAGGAGATTCAGCAGGACTTGGAGCAGCATGTCCGAGTCGGCCATGATCCAGACGTCGGTGTTGGTGTTGCTGACGGTAACGGATGAGTGTTCGAGGTCAACGCCCAGGACGTCCAGGGCTCGGTCGAGAACAGTTTGGAAGGGGACTGGGGCCGGTTGGACTTCTCGAATGCGGGCAAAGGAGAGGAACTCGCCAAGGCGGGCCACGGCCAAGTCTGATGCATCAACGATGCGTTCTGCCACCTTTTGGACATCGGCCGAGATGTCGGTTCTGGCGGAGAGTTGTTGGGCGAGGCCCCGCACCAGTCCCAAGGGGTTCTTTGTTTCGTGGGCCAGTCCGGCGGCCATTAGTGACAGTTCTTCGAGGTGTGAGCGAGCCAGGGATTCGCTTCGCAGTCTACTGGAGAGCATTCGCGAACGGATATTGAAGCCCCATGCCACGGAGAGTCCCAGGGTAGCCAGGAGAGCCAGTGCGATGCGCAGGAAGAGAGCAGCGAAGTCGCGTTTACGGGCTTCGGGTGGGCGCTCCATCTTCATGGCGAGCAGGAGCAGAGGGGCTTCGAGGGGCAGTTCGGGGCGCCCTGCCAGGGTGGGTGTCGGGCCAAAGAGTTCCGGTGCAGGGGGTCCTGCCCGGAAGGGGGGTGGAGGCACTCTTCCCGATTCATCTCGGGCGGTGAGGGGGCGCCAGAAGCAGTAGTGCCCGGCAACGATGCCCTCGCCCAGTGGGGAGGGCGGATGAAAACCTTCGGCGACGGGCGGTCCGGCGGAGACCACGCCCAAAGGTTCAGCGTGCAGCACCGCAGCGTAGACGACCTGCCCCTCCTTGCCCGCAATTCTGGCCAGGGTGCGGCTGAGGTTTTCGTGGGTAACCTTCTGCTCGTCCACCAGATCTTGCCACTGGCCGTTGTAGGCCTGGTAGATACCGTCTGCCAGTTGCCTGAGCTCGGCCTCCTGGAATTGCGACGTTGCCCCGTAGTCCACGAAGCCCCATGCGCCAATGAAGGCGGCGCCCAGCAGCCCAGCGACGATGGGACCCAAGTAGCCAGAGGGCTCGGCGTGAAGTTTTTTCACAGTCTCCTCCCGGACCTGCTATCTACAGCATATCTCATGCCAAGAGACAACGGGCATGAATCTGCGGGCGCCGAACCGTTCGTGTCACCGTGGCGTTGGGGTTGGACGGGTGTACGTGTCACCGTGGCGTTGGGGTTGGACGGGTATTCGTGTCACCGTGGCGTTGGGGTTGGACGGTCCCAGGGCTCCGGCGCCGGCGATGCCGTCGCCTGCGGCCTGGGCTATTTAAAGCGCCGCCCCTCTGGGGCTCTGTTTGGATTGGGGTTTGTTCTGGAACGGTGGTGGGATGGAGGGTTTGCATCGGTTGGGGTAGGCCGTGTACGTGTCACCGTGGCGTTGCGGTTGGACGGGTATTCGTGTCACCGTGGCGTTGCGGTTGGACGGTCCCAGGGCTCCGGCGCCGGCGATGCCGTCGCCTGCGGCCTGGGCTACTTAAAGCGCCGCCCCTCTGGGGCTCTGTTTGGATTGGGGTCTGTTCTGGAACGGTGGTGGTGGGCGGCCTATCTATGCCGTGGGTGATTCTCCCATTGCGCACCGGCGTGGGCTCAACTGGCGTACCAGCGGTTAATAGAGTTCGTCATGACGGATCCTCCCATTGCGCACCAGCGTGGGCTCAACTTACGGTCGGCCAACTTGCGAAATGCCAACTTGCAAAACTCGAAGTTGATGATATCGTGGTCCTTGGACGGCCTTGGTGCCTCCGCTGAGGGCGATATGAGACGTTTTGTGGGAAGGGAGAGAGAGATTGCAGCTTTTGGGCGGTTGCTTGGGAGCAGGTCGTCGTTGAGCTTGCTTTATGGGCAGCGGCGGATTGGCAAGACATTTTTGCTTCAGCATATCTTGGAAGGGCGCTCTGATTGCCTCTTTTTCACATCAGATGAGACCACATCGCCCATGCTTCTGGAGCGATTTCTGGGTGATGCCCATGAGCGTGGGTTGCTTCCCGGAGGCGTGGTGTCAGGCATGGTGTCTGACTGGGGGGCAGCGCTTACGTTGGTGATTCAGCAGGCTATCCTTGACAGCCGCTCTTTGGTGATTGTGCTTGATGAGTGCCAGTATCTGCTTGATAGGGAGCCATCACTGGCCTTGGTGCTTCAGAGGATATGGGACACGTACTCGTCCAGACTTGGCCTGCACATTGTGCTGTGTGGTTCGGCGCTGACCACCATGGCCCGCCTTGGCGAGAGCAGCCAGCCGCTGCACGGTCGGTTCGACCTGAAACTGCACCTCCAGCCCTTCAATTACCTCCAGGCCTCCCAGTTCGTTCCCCAGTGGGCGGGTACGGATAAGCTTCGTCTGTACGGTATCTTTGGAGGCTTGGCCAGGCATCTTGCATATGTCGATTCATCTGAGGATCTGGTTACCAATCTGAGCAGAGTGGTTCTTGACCCTCTTGGGCCGCTCAACGGTGCGCCCTACGACATCCTTCGAGCAGAGCGCCTCTCGGCCCCCGCCGACTCTGAAGCGGTGCTAACTGCCCTGGCCCTTGGCGAAACCCGTTTCAACGCCATTGCTGCCAGAACTGGCCTGGCGGCTCCCAGGCTGGACTCCGTTATAAAAGAGATGATAGCTCTTGATATAATTCATAAGGACACACGATTTGGAGATAATCCAAACTCGAAGTTTGTTAGGTATCAATGCATAGATCCATTTATGACCTTCTGGTTCAGGTTTGTTCGAAGCAACCGAAACGCCCTGCTCTCCATGGCCCCTGGGGCAGTGTTCCAGCAGAGGATAGCTCCGCAACTTGACCAGCACATGGGCAGCGTGTTCGAGTGGGCAGTGAGGCAGGCGCTTGTATCGGGGCTTCTCTCAGATCGGTTCGGGCCATTGGATGAGATTGGCCGCTACTGGAGCCGCGACGGCAAGACCGAAATCGACATCGTAGCCCGAAGCGGCCAGAAGACCCTCTTCGTAGAGTGCAAGTGGCGAGACGACTCCGTGGTGCGCCAGAGCGACCTGGTCCGTCTGCGAGACCATGTTCATCGCTCTTCGCTTGCCACCAAAGAGGCCACCCTATGCCTGGCCTCAGCCGGCGCCTTCTCCGATGGTTTGCGGCAGGCGGCCCAGGCAGAGAATGTCATCTTGCTGGGCCTGAAGGAGTTGCTTGGCCCACGACCACCTGGGGGATAGCGGTTATGGGTTGCCTCGCTCCAGACACAATTGCCCGGAGGAGCGCCGAAGTCACCGCCAAAATTTGCCGTATTCGCCGCCCCTCTGGGGCTCTGTTTGGATTGGGGTATTCTTTGGAACGGTGGTGGGGGGGCGCCCTAAGTTGTCGGGGTTATGTAGCCCCAGGATACGAACTGGTGCTGGAACTCCTGGTGGCCCTTGAACGCTGTGAAGAAGAGGTACTCCGCTGCCAGATCCAGGTCGTTTGGCCAGGTTAGAGTGCCGTGAGCCACTGCGAAATCAGCGAAGGCCCTGACATCCCTCAACGGCGCAAACGGTGGCGGAGCCTCATTGAGAATGAATGGGGCCAAATCAGCGGTCCCTTCCATTCCGTTGCTGAACTTGAGCAGAACCTTATAGTCTCCAATAAAATGAGCATGTGTTACTTCAAGTTGCATGCCAGTGTTCCTATACCAGCGGAGCTATTCTGGCATAGCTCCCAGTCGTATTAAGGCTATTCCAATTAGCAATCAACTCTTCTTGGTGTTGTATCGCCCACTCAACAACCAAGCTCATCACCCTTGGAGGCAATGAGCCTCCCAATAGACCAATCGGAGAGATCTGTATGGATGCTTTGTGGTCATTATATTCTGCGTGAAAATGAGGAGGACTATGCTCCTTAAAATACATGTAAATCACGATCCCAAGGAATCGGCTGATCTCAGGCATTCTCTCCTCCGAAGCCTTCGTGGGGGATGAAACGCCCAACCGCCCCAAGCTCCCAATGCTACCGCACTTTTCCAGGCATCGCAATGCACTCAGTCACCGTGGCGTTGCGGTTGGACGGGTATTCGTGTCACCGTTGCGTTGCGGTTGGACGGGTATTCGTGTCACCGTGGCGTTGGGGTTGGACGGGTATTCGTGTCACCGTGGCGTTGGGGTTGGACGGGTATTCGTGTCACCGTGGCGTTGCGGTTGGACGGTCCCAGGGCTCCGG
>Ga0302238_1003307_pt1 | contig 10372 bp, 1 predicted proteins | sample AAG_UR_Asn_MG_FD_193527 | JGI IMG/M metagenome (GOLD analysis project Ga0302238, IMG submission 193527) | Enriched activated sludge microbial communities from anaerobic digester in WTTP, New Holstein, Wisconsin, United States - AAG_UR_Asn | ecosystem: Engineered > Bioreactor > Anaerobic >...
TGGTAAAGCTATCTGTGCCTTGGGTACCCACCTTCAGATTGGCAGAGAGAGCGTTTTCGTTTATGCTTACAGTGGCTCTTCCCAAGGTCAGTCTGAGGTTGGGACGACTGCTGGAAGTAGAACCACCGCTAAACACGTAGGTCTGGTCAGATGAGTCCATACGCACAAAACGATAACCGTTGCTCACGCTCGTATACTGAACGGTTCCAGTTTTGCTGTAGGAGGCTGTCTGGGCAAAGGCCGTGTCCACCACGATGTTATCTGTTCCATTCCAGAGGAAGGGAGTGGAGAGGGTAAACATGTTCCAGCCGGTAGCAGTGGGCTGAAAGGAGGTGCTGCTCCAAACACGAGTGAGACCGGCGGAGATCCAGTTTACGACATTGGTGGCCCTGGTGTGTCCCATCCGGATCACGAAATTGGGCATAGCCTGTGTCGGCAAACCCGTGATGTTGAAACCAATCTGGGTGATATAGATGGGCCCAACAACTCCGGCTGCGTTGAGCTCCGCTTTGGTATAAACTGACTGCCCGTGCAAGCTCTGGAAATATACATTTACGGGGCAGGCTTCAGTAGTACCGGTAGAGCTGGTACCTGTTCCGATGATTGCTACGGCGGGTGAAGCGCCAACATTCATGCTCTTGGTAGTATTAGCACCGTAATGACCGGCTGTAGCTGCGAAATTGAGGTTAATCACGGTGCCTTGCGCCACTGAAGAAGCTGCTGTCACGCTGAAGCTGAGACTGGTATAACCGTCTGCGGCTACGGTGTCAAAGTTGACGGTGGGAGTATTGACTGTGATACCTGTGGTAGCGCAGCTCAGAGTAGCCGTTCCGGTCGAAGAGGCAGCACCGTTGTTGTTCAATCTTATCGTAACGGTCACGGTTTCGCCTGGGTCAAGTCTGCCGTTGTTGTTGCCGGTAGGGTCATAAGTGGTCATAGCACCAAAAGCTAAAGCCGGCGCTTTCAAGGTCAGAGGAAAGTTGTAAGTCCAGGGATTGTGACCACTCATGGTCATAGTGATGGTAAAAGAGGCCACAGTACCGTTGGCAATGTTGTCAGCAATCGTGATGGCGAAAGCGTCTTCGGCCAAAACAGAAGCACCGCCTGCCAAGCTGCTGATTGTATAGTTGGAGTTATTTATAGTAACGCCAGGGGTAGAGCAGCTCAGCACTACGCTCACATTGGTAGCACTCTGCGCACCTTCGTTTTTGAAGGTCACATCCAGATAACCGCTTTCATTGTACTCGGGAATGTTGTTGTTGGCATCGTCATAAGCAACTGCAGTCACTGAAATATGGGGCCCAGTGTTGCTCGTGACGGCAATGTCCGCTATCTTAGTAATCCTGTTCTGTGCAGTGAGCACTAACTTAGCGGTTCCGGCTGTGGTGAAAGGAGTGATGGTAAGGTTTGCGTTACCGGAAGCGTCAGTCATGCCGCTGCCATGGATCACGCCATTCATGCTAAGGCCAACGCGGGTATAGGGTGCAGCTCCCGTGATGGCATAACTGTTATTCCCGACCATGATCTGGGCATGATAGGAAGCGGGATTGGCAGTAGGGACACCCATATAGGGCATCAGAGAGGGGTCGCCCATGATGTGGTAGATTTCCCAGTAGTAGTCCCTGAGTGAGCTATTGCTTTGCACTACTGCCAAGTTACCCGCATAAACGGTTTCACCGATGGTGGTAGCCCATTTGTCATAGGTTTCACCGTGGGTGTGGAACATGGCGTCGTAAGCACCCAGCCTATAAGCATTATAAGGCTGGGCAGTACCATCGGGGCCAGGTTTGTAACCCACCGCCCAGTAATAATCCTCATACCAGTAAGTGTTGTTGGTACCGCCGATGTAGGCCACACCACCACCGTCAGCCTTGCGGATGACGGCTTCGCCAAAGCAGGTGCTAGTGTGGTTAAACTTGTTGGTAATACAGCAGTTGCCCACCATTACACCATATTTGCCAGAGTTGGTCATGGCATTGACATTGGACACAGAAAAGCTGGGGTTTGCCCATGAGGTCTCGCTCCCGTGAGCGGTATAGACCATGTAACCGCGTCCATCATTGGCGTTGGCTCTGATCTGTGCAGCACTTTGGCCGGATTCAGGATAGAGATAGGTGTTGGAGGTGATACCGTGGGCAGCATTGAAATACTCGGTGGTAGCATAGTTGATGGCACCGTTGCCATGGGTGGTTGCGTAGGTGGCATCCACACCGGCAATGAGCACTGTTTTGCCCAGATAGCTGAGGTCTGGCATCTGTGTCTTTTCAAAGGTGATGGTTTTGTTGATGACGTTGGCCAGCTCGGTGGTAGATGAAACGGAGAAGCGGCCGTGATACATCTCCGGTAAGTAGTCATTGCCACTGAGGCGCACATAGGTGAGGTCGGTGATGTGATCACCGGTCTGAGTGGTGCAGGTTCCTCCGGGATTTGAGACAATAGAGTTGGTGCCGGATTCATCACCGATGATGATCAGATAGGTAGGGGCTGGATTTTGAGGAGTAGCATTATTCCACAGGTTTTGCATGTAGTTTTTAATAGAAGTGGTAGTATTGGCCACATTGCCTCCATTACCGACGCTTACCACGCTTACCGCAAAGCCCTGCTGGGTCTTCCAAGTCACGTAGTCCTGCAGGCTGGTATTATTGGTGTAGCCAACCGGGCAGAGAATGACCATCTTGGTAGGTTGACGTACCAGCACGGTGCGGGTGCTGGTATCCCAATTGAAAAGGGTACTGGCATAAAGACGTTCAAACTCCCAGGAAGCTGTTTTGGCCAACAAATCTGCTGTAGCACCTAAATCCGAATTGATAAAGTCTACGCGCAGATCGAGATTTTCCAATACGCGGATGCTGTTGGTGACGGGATTGTAGCGCACGGGATAAAAGTCGAGGGCGAAAACACGCACGCCGCGCATGAAACCCAGCTCCGAAACCTCCACCCATTCACGGGTGTTGAACTCATTGCGGCGATAAAGTGCTTTATTTACCTCAAAGGGTATGGTAGTGGCAGCTTTGGAGATAGGTGCCTGAGCGGGAATAACGGGATTGCGCAAGGTGTTGGCTTTACTGTCCAGTTCCCGCATCTGTTGTGCATTGAGGGTTAAGCGGACTTCTGCACCCAAAGGTACAGATATGATCCTGCGCAGCATAGGCAGCTTTGGCTCGCCCACTTCAGTGCTGAAGCCCCAGCCTTCGATGGAGAGCTCGTCAAAGGTGCCCTCTTGGGTTTGGACTTCCATGATTTTAAGCTCGCCAACGCTATAGTTGACGTCAAAACCGAGGTCGCTGTTATTCCTTAGCAGAGCCTGGTTTGGGGCAAGGCTCAGCTCCACCTGCCGGGTTTGGGCAGTCAAAGCAAAAGCCGCAGTCAATATCGCTACCAGCAGCAGCAATATCTTTGTCTCGAGCTTGAAGTTCATAAGTTTCTCCTTATGGATTCATTCGAATGGTTAAATTGTAAACATGCCAAAACACTCAAACATGTGGCAAAATCAATGCCTCGACAAGTAATAGAACTCGAAGCTATCTGTCAAGTGAAAAATCCCCTGCCCCACCACAAAACCGATGCTATAATGCTGCAACCACCTGTTCCCTCAATCAATTCCTGCTCTGTCTAAAAAGAGGTGTACACCCCGATTTTGGTTGCACATCTGCGCTTGCTCCAAGTGACAAATTGGACTTCCAGCTCGCCTTGTAGGATAGGGAGAAAGTCCGCTATAGAAACTATCCTGAAGCACGAATTACAAAAAAGCCCCGAGACTAAACCCAAGGCTTTCATTCATTGATCTGTCCTGCTTTACTTCTTTAGAATCACTTTCTTGGCGGCGTGATAGCTGCCACAGCTCATCTTATAGAGATACACACCGGAGGCCAGGGCTTTACCGGAGCGGTCGCAGCCATTCCAGATGAGACGGTAATACCCCGGAGTATCGTGGCTTTGCTCAAAGCTGCGCACCAACTGCCCTTTTAGGTTGTAGATGTCTATCTTGACCTTGGCAGGGTCTTTGAGTTGGTAAGGGATGGCGGTATCTGGGTTGAAAGGATTGGGATAGGCGTTTTCCAGCCTGGTCACGAGCGGGATGGGTGGAATGACTGTGCCGGCTTCAGCATCGAAAAGCACGCTTACGGGGCCGTGATAGCTGGAGCTGCCATCAAGATCCACATTTTGCAGCCAGTAGTAATAGGTGCCGCTCTGCTCCAGTTCCTCATCCACATAGATGTAAGTCTGTGCGGTAGAGGTATTGGTGCCTTCTATCATACCAGAGATCTTGATCGCTGAGCTCAAGTCTAAAGCAGCGTTGCGGTAAACGTTGTAGCCCAAAAGGTTGCTCTCAGTCTGCGAGACCCAGGTGAGCTGGACAAAGTTTTCTGCGGTCACGGTTGCGGAGAAATGCGAGAGCTCCACGGGCAGGGTGGAAGGGTCTCCACCATTACTGAGGACGACGTAGACGTTACTCTTGGCGGTGAAATTGATGCCGCTGAGCACGATGGTGTTATCCGTTGGTGAGACAACCAAGGGGAAGGGGTCGGCTTGATGCCAGTTTCCGCCCCAAAATCCTATCAGATGGTAGGTGCCTGCTGCAGTGATATTGAAGGTGAGGGTAACGTTGCTGCCCGTGCCAGAATAGCCGGCAATAAAAGCAGTTGCAGGATTCAGATTGGGCAAGGCGGCAATTTCTGGCGTGGTTTCATCTATTCCATCGACAACGATCAGGTTATGGCTGGAATTGTAGCTGACGCCGGGCAAATCATCGACGAGATAGTCCACCCCGGGAAGGATTTCGGTGGGCGAGCTGCCCTCCCACACATTCATGCCGGCGTTCACATTCAAGACAGGGTTTTCGGGGTCGTTGGACTGGATGGTAAGCAGAGCTTGATAGCTGCCCACAGCCATGCCCTCGGCGGAGAAACTGGCGGTAATGGTGGCGCTTGCACCTGCAGGAATGGTGCCGAAGAGAGGTTGTACAATCAACCAGGAAACAGGGGACAAACGTTCGGTGAGCACGATGGAGCCGGAGAGGGTGTGAGGTAAGGATGCCCATCCATCGCCAGTGATGGTCCAAGGCAAAGAGAGGTCGCCGCTGAGACTGGCACCTATGGTCACGTTGACCGTAGCTGAGGCGGATTGACCTCCCTGGATAAAGCCGAAGCCTTGGCCGGATACATCGCTCCAGGTGATGGTCGTAGTGTTGCCACCGGTCACAGAAGGTGTCAGATTTCCGCCGCTGCCGCCCACGAGATTGGTGACGCTATTTACGGTCACATTTTTGGGGAAAGTAATGCTCACGTCTTTAATCCATTCTGAGTCCACGCTGCCGTTGTATACGGTAAAAGTCCAGTTCACCGTAGAGCCGGGCTGGTAGTTCGTGGTATTCAAGGTTAAGGTGCTGCCTGCGATGCTTTTACCTTGACCGGAAGCTTTGCCTACGGTTCGGGATGAGCCGCTACCGGTCAGCTCTTCCAGGTTGATATTAAAGTCGAGAGCTTGTCTACCGGTGTTGGTGATGACAAAGCTGCGTGTGCTTGCAGCTCCCACCTGCAGGTTGGCATAGAGTGCGTCGCTGCTGATGTTGATGATGGAGCTTCCCAGGGCGAGCTTTAGATTGGGGCGGAAAATAGAGGTGGCACCAACGTTAAAGACGTTGGTCTGATCAGTATCGTTACTGATTGCATAGCGGTAACCGTTATACGCAGCAGTATACATGACGGTTCCTGTGGAGCTGGTAGAGCCGATCAGACTGAAAGCGGTGTCGACCACGATGTTGTCGACTCCATTCCAGAGGAAGGGAGTGGAAAGGGTAAACATGTTCCAGCCTTTGTCTACAGGCTGGTAGGTACTGCTGCTCCAGACTTGTACAAGACCGGTAGTGATCCAATCGGAGGCGTCGATGGCGTTGGTGTGTCCCATGCGGATGATATAATTGGGCATAATCTTGTCTGGTAATGCCTTGATATCGAAGCCAATCTGGGTAATATAGGTCGAGCCAACCACACCGGCAGCATTGAGCTCCGCAGCGGTATAAACTGACTGCCCGTGCAGGCTTTGGAAACTTACGTTGATAGGGCTGGGGGTAACAGTGGTAGTGGTAGTGTTACCAGTACCGATGATGACTTCTGTGAGCACGGAGTTGGCAGGCATAGCCTGAACCGTGTTGGAGGGGATGGAGATCCCGCTACTATAGGCTGCGACCACATAGTAGCTGTAGATAGTTCCATTTACTACAGCGTTGTCTGTATAACTGAGGTCTGTGACGGTAGTCAGCAAGCTGCCATTGCGATAGATACTATAGCCTGTGGGGATGCCGAAGAGCGGAGCTTGCCAAGCGAGGCTCACTGTGCCATTTCCGGATGTGGCAATCAGGTGTCTGGCAGGATTGAGGCTGATTCCGCTGACTGTGAAGGGATAGTAGTTTGAATCCGAGTGGTTCGTGCCGATGAGACTGACGCGGATATGCACATTGGTGCTATTGTTCATGGAAGGCACAAAATTCCAGGTGAAGCTGCCGGTATTGTTCAAGCCTGTGGCGATCAGATTCCAGCTTTGGCCTCCATCACTGCTGCATTCGAGTTTCACGTTCCCGGCGGTGGACTTGCTCTTCCAGGTGATTTCTTTGTTTTCGCCACTCTGCCAGACCTCTCCCCCATGCGGATAGGTGAGCTGGATGTCTGATACTTTCACCTTGAAGCTGATCGTATCGCCCGCATAGCCCACGTCAAAGAGATTCAAACCTCCTGCTGAGCCGTCACCCAAAAAGCCACTTGGCGTCGTGGCTTCGCTGATCTCGGTGCGTCCAATCTGCTGGGAAAAGTGGGCTTGGCTTAAGGTTCCATTCACATCGTTTGTCCCACCCGGTCTATAGATATAGAGCTCATCGGGAGGGCCTTGGGCGTTTCCGTTTTTCGTCGCATCCAGTCTGTAGACCAGCAGTCCGGTACCCGGAAGGTTGCCATCGTAGGTGCCATCCGACTTTCTGTATTCTAGCAGATAGTATTCATTCGCTTTCCAGCTATTGAGGCGGTAGATATTGTTGGTAGAGGAAGATGCTACCGGGCTCAGGGTGTAGGTTCCGGAAGTGGTGATGGTGGGCACGTTATCTGAATTTATCCACTGCCCGTATTTGTGCTTCATCCAAGCGCTCATGTGTTGAGGAGGATTGAGGTTGGTAGCCATCAAGTCCCAACTCCCTATGGGAACGATAGTTTTATTTACATACCTATACAAGTCCGGAGCCCCCAGACTGTGGAACATCTCATGCGCCAGCACGCTGGTGCCGGAGTTGTTAAGTGAGTTCTCCAGTTGAAAATTGTAGTTATAGACCCGTTTACCATTGATATTGACGGTTACAGAATAGAGAGACCACTGGTGTGGCCAGAGCAGATTTGCCCAGGCATCAGTTTGACCTTGGATGATGAAGCAAACGTTATCCACAAGGCCATCGTTGTCTCCATCTATATTCAAAGAGGTTGGAATCGGCGAGTTTGTATTTACAAAATCTACAGCTCTTTGCAGCAAGGCATGTTCTCGGTTCTTGCGCTCGGTATCACCGGAGTAGCCATTGGGATTGTTGGTGATGTGATAGAGCTGGAAGTAACTGCGAGGAAGTGTATCCTGATAGCAGATCACAGTATTCCCAACCGGTGCAGGGTAGAAATAGGAGTCTACGGTCAACTGATTGTAGGAGGCGGCCTGGAAATAGCGTTTCATCGAGTTGGCCGCTGATGCGTTGAACATCTGTTGATAGTTGCTAAGAGGAGTGCTAAAATCCGGACTATCAGAAAACTTGATAAAGATCACGATATTGTTCAATTGACCGGTGTGCGGGGCGCGGTTACTGGAGTAATCCCGCATTTCTGCATAGAGGTCATATTTGGCTCTGATCTCTGCCTGGCTCAGGTTCAGCCCCGGCGCAATGCTGCGCACATTGGGGCTATCTCTTCCCACCAATAAATCCGAAGGGACAAGGCTGCCACGCTCTTGGATAGCATAGACATAAGCTCCGCTTTCGTCCCTTACGATAGTATAGTTGTTTTCATCATGCAGCCAGTTGTGAAATTCGTCACCGCTGGCATACATAGTGATCTTGCTCCCATCCGGCTGAGTTGCCTCAATCGGGAGGAAGCTGTGAGGTGCAGCCACCAAGTTAGCGCCTATCAAGACCATAAACAAGAAAGCCAGTTTCATGATCCTTTTCATCTTTTCCTCTCTGAATCTGACTTTGTTATGGTTACTATCTCTGTCGTAAACACCGCTTCAGCAGCGGATGTCAATCCTAAACATTATCTCTCAGGTTTGTTAAGGGCACGAAAGCGACTAAGGACTCACAAGCTGGGCGAATCCGATAGTCGAATGACATTATACTCAAACCCATGGGATCAAGCAAGGACTTTTTTAAAAAAAACAAAACTGATGCTCCGGAATCTGGCTCTGCGAAAGCAATAGGGAAAGTGAACGTGATTCACTTTTGAGGGTGGCTGGGCGGCTTCGCCGTAGTTGTGAGTGGCGGCCAAATGTAGATGGGAAGCGGTGTTTCGAGGATCGGGGCGCTGGTAGAATACGGCGATTCAAGATGAGCCGGGTACCTTTTTGGGCGGTTTTGTAAGCGAACATACTTGGTCGGTTCAGCCACCACCCTTACTTACCCGCAGGGTGATGCCGTGGTGATACTCGGGTTTTTCCCGAGTGGCTCCGAGTAATCACCGGGCGGCTAAGCAAGAAAGAGGTAAGAAAGCAATACGGTTTTTCTCGGTCAGCACCATGGTAAATATCGTTTCGCATCCTTAGAGCCTCCTTTGTTTAATTAAGGTGGAATTAAGGTGGCTCATAGGAGCCGCTGCATTATCTGGGATTATTCTGGATAAAGTAAAAAAGGCCAGCGTTGACTGGCCCTTTAATTCGTGCAATTAGTGTAATTCGTGGGGAAAAGAAAAAAGCTCCAGACCTGGGCGTATCCCCACTGCAAGTACCTGTATCTCCGCCACTTGCGCAGCGACTGACGACTGACGACTGATGACTGACGACTTAATTAGGATAACTAAGGCTACAATCCTGCGAAACCTTGATCCAATAGCCTTTTCCGGGTTCCATGTTGGTAGGATAGCTACCTAAATGATTCACACCCTGCAGATATGAGGAAATGGAAGCCAGGGCAGTAGAAGTGGGCTTAGCCTCTTCAGGCAGGTAGGAAACGAGGTTCCAGCCGGCTTTGAGGCTGATGGGTGTGGTAGAGGCTTGTACCTGTGCCCCACTCACCGTCAGCGTAGCAGGAGCAGACATATTCACCCAATAGCCACCGCTCACAGTCAGCTCTTCCAAGGTATTGAAATACGCTGCCATGGAAGGCATGTAACTGAGGGCTTCGTTCTTTACTTGGATGAGTCCGGGCATGCCAGAGAAGACATCAGTCAAAGCAGAGGAAGCGGGCACTTTGTTCAGGCTGATCAGGTTCCAGCCGGCATTGAGACTGATTTCCAGATCGTTGGGAAGCTCGCCGAAGACCACGTTTAGGGGCGTCATCTGATTTGCATTGACGGTCACCTGAACATCTTGAGGATCATAGCCGGCAGTGGTCACGGTGAGGGTGTAGGTGCCAGGTTGGAGGTAGCGGTAGAAATCACCGTGCGTGGCGTCTGTCTCAACGATGGAATAGGTGTTGTCATAACCGGCGATGCTGATCGTGGCAGCCAAGGGATTGCCGTATGCGTCCACAACCGTGCCATGGATGCCGTCCAAAGCCAATTCCAGATAGCTGAGCATGGCTTCGTAGTTGTAGCTCCAATAATTGGGCATGGTGGAAGCGGAGGGCAGCTTGGTGTTTGAGCATTCGATCGTCACTTCACGACCGTTGCGGGTGTAATTCATCCAATCTTGGCGTCCACCGGCGATTGAATACCAGTCGGCACCGTTGGTGATGCCGTTGGAGCTGATACCGGTAAAGTAGCCGCTGGGGCCGTTTGCTTGGGCATTGGAGGCATAAACCAGGCTGGAGGAGATAAACCAGGCATCGTCCGGATGCAGGGTGTAGGTGTAATCCCAGGGATAGTTCACCACCTCTGCGCCGCCGTGGAAGTTTGCGCCAAAGACAAAGTCGCGGCTATTGGCAAAGTCCATCATAGCCTGCGTTTCAGGCTGGATGGCGCCTTGATTGAGGCTGCCGTTATAATTGGGATAGTTGCGGTTGAGGTCTACCCCATTGGCATTGTAGCGGCGGGCGTTGGCCACGGTGTTGTCACCACCGTAGTAAGTGCCGTCAGGATTGGTGTTGGGGCAGATGTAGAGCTCCATAGAGTTGACGATGTTGGTGAGGCGGGGATTGGTTCCATATTGGCTGAGGAGTGTGTCGATGAGGCGCAGCATCAGCATCCAGCCGGTAGTC
>Ga0302238_1003308_pt1 | contig 10370 bp, 10 predicted proteins | sample AAG_UR_Asn_MG_FD_193527 | JGI IMG/M metagenome (GOLD analysis project Ga0302238, IMG submission 193527) | Enriched activated sludge microbial communities from anaerobic digester in WTTP, New Holstein, Wisconsin, United States - AAG_UR_Asn | ecosystem: Engineered > Bioreactor > Anaerobic >...
CCGTTTTTGAAATAAAGTCTCAGCGGCACCAGCGCCAGTCCCTTTTCGCGAGTTTTTCCGTACAGCTTGCGGATTTCGCGCTTGTGCAGGAGCAGTTTGCGCGGCCGCAGCGGCTCATGGTTGAAGCGGTTGCCGTGGTCGTAATGGCTGATGTGCATCTCGCGCAGAAACACCTCGTCATCCTTGACGACGGCGTAGCTGTCCTTGAGATTGGCCTTGCCGGCGCGCAGCGCCTTGACCTCCGTTCCGGACAGTACGATGCCTGCTTCGTAAATGTCGTCGATGTCGTAATTGACCCTCGCGAACTTGTTCGACGCTATGAGTTTATGAGCTGTGTTTTCTTTGGTCATGGCATGATTCTATCTTAATTTTTCGGTTTTATCATCAGGTAATCCGGCTTCACGTGGCTCAGGGCGGTATAAATATTATGACGAATCTCCGGATTGTCCATTTCAAGCTGATCCAGCAATTTTTTGATATCGCTGCGCTTTGAATTTCCGCTGGTCGGGCAGGCGTTTTCCACATGGGGAAACTGACGCTCCCTCGCATACTTTTTCAGAAGGACCTCGCTCAAATACGCCAGGGGACGGATAATGTGAAGCTTTCCGCCAAAAATCGATTGGTTCGGCATCATGGTGCTGATTTCCCGGCCGTAAAACAGATTGATCAAAAGCGTTTCAATAATGTCATCCCGATGGTGGGCAAACGCGATTTTGTTGCAGCCTTTTTCATCCGCAATTTCAAAAATTCTTTTGCGGCGCAGGCGGGAACAGAGGAAGCAGGGATTTTTCCGGTTGAAATCGGAATGGGCAAGCGTCCCAATGTCTGTTTTTTCCATTACATACGGGTATTGATGCGTTTGCAGGTATTTTCCCAGCGATTGATAAGCCGTGAATTCCCGATCAAAACCCATGTCAATATATACAGCGATAAAGGAAAATCGCGGAACAAAGACCATCGGTGAGTCGAGCAGATCCAAAAGCGCATAACTGTCCGCTCCTCCTGAAATACCGACCAGCACACGGTCTCCTTCTTCAATCATGCGATGGTCCAGAACCGCTTTTTCCAGCCACTTTTTCAAATGCAGAAACAATTTTGAATCTTTGTTCGCCATCCTGCAATACTTTCCGGGAATAAAAAATCCCCTTTCACTAACCGTTTATTGCTAATGAAAGGGGTTGTTGTTTTTCTGAAAAATGAACCTTTTTCTAACGGTGCGCGGGCGTTGTGTGCGTGGGGGTTGTATCTGAAGTCCCGCCTGTCGCCGCTACCGCTGCCGCGACCGCTGCGGCTGCCACTGCAGCTGCGGTAGCAATTGTCCCGGCGCCGACACCGGCTGCCGCCGCTGCCCCACCGGCCGCTCCGGCCGCGCCTGCGCCTGCCGCTCCCGTTGTACCTGCCGAACCGGCCGCACCTGCTCCTGCAGCACCCGCTGCACCGGCCGCGCCGACGGTAATGCCTGTAGAAGTAATAACCGCCGTCTGACCTGCAACAATGCCGGACGTCGCCACGATGGCGCCGGTGGCCGACAAAGCGGACACGGACAGGGCGCCCGTCGTACAGGTCGCAGTCGTCGTCATGACGGTTCCGACCATGGCCACTTCCACACCGAACAAGGTTCCTCGAACACCGCAGACGGCTGTCGGCGAATGAACCTCAAACTTGTTGGCGCCGCCGATGAATTTGGTTACGTTGGCAACCAGTTTTCCAAGCGACAATGAAAAGATTCCCTTTCTGTCCTTCCCCTCCATGCCGAATTCTCTGACCTGCATCCGCGTCTTTGGGGACAGGGTAATGGTGCTGTCGTCGGTAAAAACCATGACCGCGGAAGCGCCATCACCCGTAACGATTAAATCCTTTTCGTTGACGGCTGAATTGACGACCGGCCGGTAATCTTTGCCGTCCCTTGTCAGGACGACATTTCCCACCACCGAGGTGAGCCTGCCTACCGTGGCGGCATACAACGGATACGGAAGGACCATTTGCAGAATCAATACAAACGCTATAATCATTTTTGTGCGCTTTGTCATATCATCCTCCCTGAAAAGCAGGTGAATCCGATTGATAAAGGTGATCTTTTTTCCTACTTTTCCCCCTTTTTGTCAACGACTATCTTCATTTTTCCCGATGGCAGAGCTTTGTCTCCCCTTTCGCATTTCTCATCCGAGGAACTTCATCTTGCTGTCGCGGGGCATCTCTGTTATGGAAAAAACAGAAAGGAGGTTTCCATATGCCTGAAATTATTAGTATTCATGCCAGGGAAATCCTGGATTCCCGCGGCAATCCAACCGTCGAAGCCGAAGTCACAACGATCGCAGGCATCACCGCCAGAGCTGTCGTTCCTTCCGCCGCTTCCACCGGAGAGCATGAAATGCTGGAATTGCGCGACGACAACAAGAAAAGATACAACGGAAAAGGCGTGGAGAAAGCCGTCAGGAATGTTTTGCACAAGATTGCTCCGGAAATCATCGGCATGGACTGCCGCAATCAGCGCGACATCGATTTCGCCATGATCGAACTCGACGGCGCCGCCAATAAGGGAAAACTCGGCGCCGTCGCCACCAATTGCGGCCAGATCAAGAGCGGTTCACTGTCCCGCACGGACCGTCTGGCCAAGTACAACCAGTTGATGCGCATCGAAGAAGAACTTGGCGACGCGGCCTGCTACCGCGGCAGGGACGCCTTTTACAACCTGAAAAAAACGGCCGGCGGCAAAAAGAAATAGCGCGGAAAACCCAAAGGCCATATTCCCGCGATGGGCATATGGCCTTTTTTCACAGGCTCACAGGAATTTAAACAGGCGTCGCCTCAGCACTTCCAGTTGCGCCCGGTTGTTTGCCAGGCTGTAAAGGATTTCCCTTTTGCCGCCTTTTTCTTCCCGGGACTGGGAAACGATCATTTCCGCACTCTCCAAAAACAGAATGGCATTCTGATAGTTGGCTTGCGACAGGGCTTCGGCGCGCAGGACTTCCCCCTTGCGGAACATCCGGTCTCCCAGTGAACGGATCTTGGCCAGCCATTCTTTTTGCGAAAGCGGTTTTTTCTTGAGATATACCAGGCTGCGGATAACGATCCAGTAAGATTCGAGGTAGTTATGAATCAGACCGGCAAACGGTTTGAGCCTGACCTCCCCCTTGCTTTTGATTTCCACCCAGGCTTCGCCGTCGCGCCTCGAGGTCAGAATCATGGATTTCGAGTGCAGGTAGGTCAAAGCCTCCGTCACGTCATCGGCATCCTCCCGGTTTTCGTCAAAAATAAACTCATTCCACAAAAGTCCCTTCAAAAACCGGTAATCCCCCATAATTTTGGCCAGCGACATGGAGTCTTCAGGATTTTTGACCATGGAAGTCGCCACAAAACACAGAGGAATGAAAAAATGAAGAATGTTGTTTTTATAATACTCCAGATTCAGTCTTCTGGCGTCGGTGAGGGAATAGACCACTTCCTGCATTTCCTCTTCCTCTTCCTCGGCTTCTATCTTGGAAATGATGTCCGTCTCGTCGAAAATATTCAAGGCGTCCGTAATCGCCCGGTCCCGGTGAGCAAAGGTATCTGCAAATTTCACCTGCCGGGTGGACAGATATTCGTAAAATTCGTTTAAGATGCCCCGCAACTCCTCATGGGATATGCCGCGCCGGTCATGGCTCAAGAGGCCGGAGGCCACCAGCGCAAACGGCGTGACCACGGAGACTTTATTGATCTCCAGCACCACCTCGTAACCGATTTTCCGGTAAAGGCTCTGGCGCTCTTCCACGGTCATCTCGTCCATGGATTTTTCCTGAGCGGCCAGATAGTCCTTCAAAATGATCGGTTGGCCGATGTTGACATAAACGCGGCCGTACCGTTTGCGCAGGATTTTCGTGGATTTGATGATTTCAACGGTATTTTCCTGGACCTTCGGCGCGCCGGAGAGCTCCTGCAGATAGGACTTTTCCTCGATCACGCGGTCGTAGCCGATGTACACGGGCACCGCGGCCAGATTCTCGCAATACTTGTCCTGATAGGCTTGGATAATCATGGACAAGAGCCCGTATTTGGGCATCACCATTTTTCCGGTCCGGCTTCGACCGCCTTCGATGAAGAACTCGAGCGGGAGGCCTTCCTTGAGCAGTGTGGCCATATATTTGGAAAAGACCTCTCCATAAACTTCGTTCCCGCGAAAGCTCCTCCGCAGAAAAAACGCTCCGGACCTTCGGAAAATATACCCCATCGGGAAAAAAGAAAGATTGTTCCCCGCGGCAATAAACGGCAGCTGAATGTTATTTTTGTAAAAAACATACGACAGCAGAAGATAATCAATGTGGCTGCGATGGCAGGAAATGATGACAAAAGGCATTTTTTTGGACAAATTGCGGACGTTGGCCAGCCCTTCGGAGTCGATGGATACGCCGTCATACACCGTGTTCCACAGCCAGGTCAGAACCTTGTCCCACAGCTCAACAAACGTTTCCCGGTAATCCGACGCAATCTCATGCAGATAGCGCCTTGCATCCCGGGCCAGAGCGGTCCGGTCTTTTTTAGATTTTTGGGCGTAGTCATCCAGAAACCGGTTCAGCTTCGGGTCGTGCATGACCATTCCGATCACGGCTTCACGCGATTTCAGTTCCGGCCCGACCACGGAGGTCTTTTCCTCTTCAATCCGGTCAATCAGTTCACCGCGCAAATCCATGACGAGTTCGTTGTGGGTCAAATGACTGTTCGCCGACAGATACTCCGCCAGATGAACCGGCTCGGCGGGGAGAATAAAGGCCTGCTTGGAATAGCGCATGAAAGTGATGAGACGACGGAGCGTTCCCGTTTGTTCCGTCTGACCGAACAGGATGTTGAACAGGCTTTCGTCTTCCTTCTCCCTGCGCCGGCCGTAGGCCACCAGCACCGGCACGATATAGACGGGAAAGGAAAGACCGGCCTGCAGCTTCATCAGGCTGGCGATGGCGTCCTCGGCGGCCCGGCTTTGGATGAACTCCGACTCTCCCAGATGAATAATGACGCTTTTCCGGGCGGCAACTTTTGCGGCAAGGAAGTCCAGTTTCCCCTGGCGGGCGAGCGCAGTCTGTCTGAAGCGGCGCAGGAAAGACGACCAGAGAAACTTCATCATCTTGGACACCGGCTGCCAGAAAGACATATTGACGCCGTGGCTGTAAACCGGCATGGGCAGACCATTGCGCGCGGTGATCTCGGCCAGGATCAGGCTGTTGAGTTTGCTTCTTTGCTTGATGGCATAAACCACAGCGCCGCGGCCGGCCAATTCTTTCAGGGCATGGACGTTCTCGTCGGCAATGGAAACCCGCGACAGATAGGCTTTCACTGGACGAAAGCGCCACAGGTCCTGCTCGTCGTAAATACAGCCGGAGTAATATTCTTCTTCCTGCCGGCCGGCTTCCGTGGGCGTTTTTTCGCTCATACCTCTCCAGTCCCTTCGTTTGACGGACCCGGATTCACATCCGGAGCCTACAGATCCCTCTTCTGAAACTCGTCGGGAAAGTGATGAATCATGTAGTTCTGGACATAGGCCCGAACTTCGGCGGCGCTTTTGTAGGACAGGGCCTGCGCCAGAAGTTTGCGGGACTCCTCCAGGCTGGACTGCTGAAGGATTCTCTTGATGCGCGGAATCGCAAGATGGTTCATGCTGAGTTCATCCAGCTCCATTCCCAGGAGAATCGGGCAGCAAAGAGGATCGCCGGCCATTTCTCCGCACATGGCCACGCGAATGCCGGCCTCGTGCGCCGCATCCACAATGCGCTTGATCAGCCTCAAAACCGCCGGATGCAGAGGTTCGTACAGGTAGGTGACTCTTTCATTGGATCGGTCGATCGCCAGCGAATACTGGATCAGGTCGTTCGTCCCGATGCTGAAATAATCGACTTCTTTCGCCAGCTGGTCGGCAATCACGGCGGCGGCCGGCACTTCGATCATGGCGCCGATCTCCATGCGTTCGGCTACCGGAACTCCCTGGGTCACCAGCTCCCGGCGCGCCTCTTCCAGCAGGCGTTTGGCTTCCCGGATTTCCTCGATGCAGGAAATCATGGGAAACAGAATCTTGACCTTGCCCAGAGCGCTCACCCGCCAGATGGCGCGCAGCTGCGTCTTGAAAATGTCCACTTCCCTGAGGCAGAAACGGATCGCCCGCAGCCCCATCTGTGGATTCATTTCTTTGGCATGCTTCTGATACTTGGTAAATTTGTCGCCGCCCAGATCGAACGTACGGATGGTGGACCAGGAAAAATTCTTTTCCTCAACCACCTGGCGGTAATTGTTGAAATGATCCTCTTCCGTCGGCAAATCATCCCGGTAGATATAAAGAAATTCCGTCCGGTAAAGGCCTACGTGCTCCGCCCCGTGGGACACCGCCGAGGAAATCTCTTCGACAAATTCAATATTGGAGCCGATTTTCACGGCATAGCGGTCCAGTGTCACGGCCGGCTGCCGGGCGTATTTCAGATATTCGTCTTTGGCCTCGTCGTAGTGGCGTTTCTTTTCCTCATACCGTTTGAGCATGTCGGGATAGGGATTGACCACCACAAGCCCCGACGTGCCGTCCACGATGATGTCGTCGCCGGTGCGGACAAAGCGGGTGACATTATCCAGTCCGACCACGGCGGGCAGTTCCATGGACCGGGCCACGATCGCCGTGTGCGACGTCCGGCCGCCGCTGTCGGTGGCAAAACCGACGATTTTATCCATCTTCATCTGCGCCGTGTCGGCGGGGGACAGGTCGTGGGAGACAATCACGACGCCTTCCTGGCCGACGTCCCAGACCATTTCCCGTTTTTCGCCGGAAAGATTGCGAAGAATCCGCTGGATCACGTACTGCACGTCGCTGATGCGGCCGCTGATGTAAACATCCTCGAGGCCTTCGAAGACCTGTTTATAGTGGTCCAGCGTCATGCGCAGCGCCCATTCCGCGTTGACGCCCAGACGGCGAATATACTTGATCGTGCGGTTGATGAATTTCTTGTCCGACAGAAGCAGAACGTGAACATCAATGATGTACAGCGGCTCCGTCACCTTTGTTTTCCTGAGGTTTTCCTGAATTTCCAGCAGCTGCCGCGAAGATTCCTTGAGCGCGTTCTTGAAACGCTCAATTTCGCGCGGAACCATGTCGGCGCTGTGAAGTTTATAAAATGATATTTGCGCATCGAGCGGATCAAAGCGGTAAACCTTGCCGATCACCACGCCCGGAGAGACGCCAATGCCTTTGAGAACAAAAGTTTTTTTCCCCTGATCCGACATCATGTGCTGACTTTATTCTTCTCCAAATTTATTTTCAATCAAGGTCTCCAGTTCGGCAAGCGCCTGGTCGGCGTCGCTGCCTCTGGCGCTTACGGTGATCTGTCCGCCCATCGGACAGGCCAGGGTCAGGATTCCCAGAATGCTCTTTCCGTTGACCGTCTGGCCGTTGCGTTCAATGACAATCTCCGAGCGGTACTTCTGGGCAATTCGCACAAACAGCGCGGCCGCCCGCGCATGCATGCCCAGTTTATTTTTTAACGTAAAGGTTTTCATTTCCAGCAAAGCCACAAACCTCTCGTTGAATAAATCATCGCCAGCGCCGCGGCTCCATACAGCAGATATACCTGCGACACTCCTCTTTTCACCAGCCACCAGCAAAGCAGGATGACGGCCAGCATTGCCGCCGCTGCGGCAGATCCGGGAGCTTCGGCGGCAACGCCCCGGTATCCGACCCGCAAAAACCAGAGGCTGCCGGCGCAGAGCGCCGCCAGGGCCAGCCATCGAACACGGCCGGAAATGCCCGGAAGATCCATCCTGCGAATGCATTCAATCCCATGCTTTCCGCTCGAATAGCCTTCGAAAAATCCCCGCCATCTCACCAGGATATGCGCCGGTAAATACATCAGAAGAAACGCGAGCGGCGCAAAAGCGCAGCCCAGCCAAACCAGACCGGCGGAGCAGATTCCCGCGCAGGGTCGAAGCGCTCCCCAGAAAAAAGTGTCGCCGATCGCGGCATACGGCCCCATCAGGCTCTGCTTCACGGCCATAATGGGCGCGGGGTCCTCTCCTTCGCGCCGGTCTTCCTCCATTTTGAGGATCGAACCGACGAGCGGGTGAGCCAGATAGGGGTTCGTGTTGAACATCTGCAGCTGCCTGACCAGAACGCCTTCAACTTCCTTGTCCGGTATTTTCCGCCTCTGGAGCAGAGGAATCATCGCATAAGCGAAACCGAGATTCTGCATTCTTCGGAAGTTCAGCGTCGCATGGATGAAAAAAGTTCGCCAGAAAATCTTCAGTAAGGAACCCCTTTTCATTGACTCCCTCAAACGCGCATCTCTTGATTATTTCCCCGTTTTTATGCACTGAGGGAACTAACACAAATGCCGGGTTGTGTCAATTTAATCAGGGGCGCCGGTAAGCTCCAATTTTCTTTAATTTTTCTTGACAGTCGGTTTTTTTGCTGTTAAGGACACGCCGGTTTTTATTACCGGAACCCCTGCGGAGACCGCCGGATGGACCGTCGCTTTCCGCAGCGTTCAAAATTTCAAGGGATTTCTATATAAGGGGGTTGTGTAAGATGCTTTGCGATACGGTCAAAAAGGGAGTGGAATGCGGCTTCATGACGAAAAAAGGATGCGGTTTTTTCGGAAACAGCTGCCATCCGGTCATCGAACAATGCGGGGATTGCAATAAAATTTTTGAATACGAAATCGGCAGGTATTGCAAGGTCTATCCGGACCCCAAAAGCAAATGGATGACCGGCAACTGTCCGACCGCATCGCATGTAAAGATAGAAATCAAGGAAGCACAGAAGACCAACCCGCTGAAAGCCTCCAAAAGAGCCAGCAAGAAATAATCTTTGCCTTCCCGCGGAAAAACAAAAAGCCGGCAAAAACCGGCTTTTTCAGCTCATCATCTTTTTAATCTGCTGCAATTCTCTTTTAATGAGGACTAATTTATCCTGAGAACAGGCTTCGGGCGGTTCTTCCCGGCCGCCGCGGATTTTCAACAACTGTTTTTTGGCCCCGCTGATCGTGAATCGCTCTCGGTAGAGCAGATTGCGAATGGTCAGCAATTCTTCGACGTCTTTTTTGCGGTACAGCCGCTGGGCGGTTTTCGTCCGCACCGGCTTTACGGTTTTGAACTCCGTTTCCCAGTAGCGGATGACATACGGCTCAACATTAAGGATTTTACTCACTTCTCCAATGCGGAAGTAAGCTTTTTCGGGAATGATGCCGTCCATACGATTCCTGAGCTCTTGCGGAGAAATACATGGAGAACTTTGAATAACGGCCATTTTTGTCATTTCGACCGAAGGGAGAAATCCATGTCCCGAATGCAATGAGGGATCTTTAGATTTCTCGTCGCTCACGCTCCTCGAAATGACACTTTTCAAAGCTCTTACATGAACACGCAGAAAACAGCAAAAATTTTCCGGCCGCCAATCAACCGGCAAGCCTTGCACAGGTTCCGCCGCCGGTTGTGAAGAGAAGAATTTGACCGATTAACCGTTTAATGATTTACGCAATACCTGGGAGGATTTGAACGTCAAAACCCGGCGTGCGGTAATGGATATTTCCTCACCGGTCTGGGGATTACGGCCGCGCCGGGCGCGCTTTTCCTTCACCATGAAATTCCCAAATCCCGATATTTTCACCCGTTCGCCCGCGGCCAGGCTGTCTTTAATGATGTCAAATACGGATTCAACGATATCCGATGATTCCTTTTTGGAAAAGCCGAGTTTTTCGTAAACATTCTGAATAATATCAATCTTTGTCATGTCTATTCCTCCGTTTTAACGTCATATAAACTGTTAGGCTCTTATCTTGGCACCCGTCTGCTGCACAGTGTTTTGCACAATTCTGTTGTGAATGGAATTGATTTCCGCATCCGTTAACGTTCGGTCAAGAGCGCGGTAGGAAAACCTCAACCCCAGACTCTTAGTTCGTTCTTCAAGTCCTTTGCCGCTGTATATATCAAAAATGGAAACATTTTCAAGCAAATCTTCATGTTGACTCAAAACAATTTCAAGCATTTTCTCGGATTCCATGGACTCCGGCACAACAAAAGCGACATCGCGCTGCACGGCCGGAAATTTGGATAGTTCCCGGTATCGAATGCGCCGGCCAGTCTGTTTCCCTAGCAAATCAAGATTGATTTCAAACAGATAGGCATCACTCCTAATGTCCATTTTTTTCAGAACCTCCGGATGTGCCTTCCCCAGGAAACCGACCCGGACATCGCCTATATACACGCCGCAGGACTGCCCGGGATGCAGAAAGGGTTCCGATGTTTCCGTCCGGCAGCGGCATGAATCCAGCTTCAGGTCCTGAAAAATATTTTCCAGAGAGCCTTTCAGATCATAAAAATCAACGCTGACTTTCGATCCCCAGAGGTCGTCCGCGGCCTTTCCGGCG
>Ga0302238_1003309_pt1 | contig 10370 bp, 9 predicted proteins | sample AAG_UR_Asn_MG_FD_193527 | JGI IMG/M metagenome (GOLD analysis project Ga0302238, IMG submission 193527) | Enriched activated sludge microbial communities from anaerobic digester in WTTP, New Holstein, Wisconsin, United States - AAG_UR_Asn | ecosystem: Engineered > Bioreactor > Anaerobic >...
GTCATGGCAGCGCTTCAGGAAGAAGAACCGTCCACCTGATCTTCCAACTGCTGCATGTCTGCTGCCAGTTCAGCAGTAAACTCTTTGACATCGCCGCTGAAGCGGCGTGCCGTACCCACCGCAGCCTTGCCGCAGAACGGTACCAGCACAAAACTGCCCCGCGGCAGGCTTTTGCCCAGGTTGCGCATAAAGACCGGCACCACCGGCACCTGGGGAAAGCGTTTGGCCAGGTGCGCCACCCCCGGCTTGATCTGCCCCAGTTCTTCCGGTTTACCGCGGCTTCCTTCCGGAAAGATGATGACAATATCTCCCCGCTCCAGCGCGGCAGCCGGTCCTGCCAATGGATCAGCATGGAAACTGCTCCGCTTCCGCTCAAGCGGTATGATGCCTAAGAACGTGCGGGAAAGCCAGGATATGAGCGGGGTGCGGCAAAAATAATCGGCTGCCGCCACCGGGCGCAGCAGCGGCAGCGCCTTGAACGGCAGCAGGGCAATCAGGTAGAGGATATCCAGGTGACTGTTGTGGTTGGCTGCAATAATGGCCGGGCCGGTTGTTGGCAGATGTTCCTGCCCCTTGATACAGCGCCCCAGCAGCAGCGCCACCAGCGGACGGACCAGACAGGCAAGGAAGATGACCCGGACCAGGCGTTGCATCACCAAGGCACCGGTACCGGTGCCGATGGTTCACCGCTGGGGGGTGGCGGCGGTTGGCGCAGTTTCTCCTTGGGAAGCCGGGTGTAGGGCACAAACTTCAGGATCCGTTTCTGCCGTGATGGCTGGCCTGCCTGTGATGCTGCCACCATTTCCTGCACCTGGGCCGAGATGGCCGCCTCCATATCCTGGTCCAGCGGCTGCGGTTCCTTGCCATGCTTCAAACGTTCCAACTGCTGAAAGATCTTCTTGGCGTAGATCTCACTCTTCTCCGGGGTCTGGCTGTTGTAGCAGCCCACAGCCTTCCAGTTGTAGCCGTATTTGCTGATGCAGGCCGCCAGGATCCAGGCCCCGGTCTTGGTGTTGTAGCAGGCATCACCCAGGTACTTCCAGCGTTCCGGTCCCAAGGTGCTTTTCCAGATGGTATTGATCTGCATCAGTCCCACATCGGTTGAGCCGTTTTGATTGTGGCCGACCGCATCCGCCCGGTTACCGGACTCCTGCCTGGCAATGGAACGCAGCACCATCGGATTGATGCCGTACAACTGGCCGGCTTCGGTGAAACAGTAGGACCAGGCATTGTCGCTCAAGGTGGTAATGGCAAAAACAATGACAAAAAGCCTAGTGAATCCAAAGGCCATGGCATGATCCTTTTGTTGATCCAAGTCAGTACGAGTCAACGCAGCTATCGCCTTGATCTGACACTGACCTCAATAAAACAGATACCAGGTCAGATGAAAAAACACCGGCGCAGTGTAGGTCAGACTGTCCACCCGGTCAAGTATGCCGCCGTGTCCCGGCAGGCTGCTGCCGGAATCCTTGACCCCGATATCCCGCTTGACCGCTGATTCCACCACATCACCGATAAACCCGCAGCCAGCCAGCAGCGCACCAACCCCGGCACCTGCCAGCTGGCTGTAGGGGGTCAAAAGCGGCAGCAGAAATGCCGCCAGCAATGCGCTGGTGCCCATGCCGCCCAGAAAACCTGACCAGGTCTTGCCCGGGCTGACCGTGGGGATGATCTTGGGCCCGCCCAGCAGCTTGCCCCAGATAAACTGGAACACATCGTTTAAGGCAGTCATGATCACCAGGCAGAGCACATACCCCAGGCCATGCCCCACGCCGGGCGCCTTCAACTGCATCAGAAAGGCCACATGACTGAGCGAGAAGATCGTCATCATCGCCACCCAGTTCAGCACCCCGGCAGAGCGGATAAACCCGCCGGTCTCACCGGCCAGCACCAGCCGCAGCGGAATAAACAGGAACAGCCAGACCGGAATGAAGATGATGAACATGCCGTACCACTGCATCCCCACCCAGATGTACTGGATGATAATGGCCGGAAAGAGCCAGAACAGGGCACCGCGGTCTGCCGGACGGGTCTCCAGCAGGGTGATGAACTCACGCAGAGCCAGAAAGCTGATAAAGCCGAACAGCCAGGGGGCAAAGCCGGGACGCCAAGTGCCCAGGCTAAACAGGGCGATGATCAACAGCCAGGTGCGGGAACGGATCAGTACTTCGTTGTTTTTCAGCATCAGACCGGCCAGCATGCCGATGACCGCGCCGCCCACCATCAGCCCCAGCACCAGAAAACCGTGGGGCAGGGTGGCGTAACTGGAGCCGGAAATCAATTGCTGCAGGTTCATGGCCGCGCCTCCTGAATCCCCCGGCGAACCCGGTTGGCAATGGTAATCAGCGCCAGCAGGCTGGCGATCAGCATCGCCCAGTTCATCACAATGCCGTGCAGGGCCTGCCTGTTTTCAAATACCGCCCAGGCAGTAAACAGTCCCAGTGCACCGAAAAAGACCGCCCGGTCACTCTTGCCAAAGGGGCCGTCATAGCGCCGGGAAGCTCCGATGGTCTTACCCTGTAGCCCCACAAACTCGGTCAGGCAGCAGAGGCCGATCATAAGCACCCAGCCCAGGCCATGCTCCATCAGATCCAGAAACGGCAGGTACAGGGCAGCGTCAGAAACCACGTCACCCACCTCGTTCAGGTAGGCCCCAAACAGGCTCTGTTGGTGGTGCTCACGGGCCAGCATGCCGTCAATGGCATTCAGGGCCATGCGGATAAGCAGGAACAGTCCCAGAAACAGAAACGGGTACGGGTTGGGGCCGTGGGTGGCAAAGGGTTGGTAGATCCAGATGCCGTAGGCGATGGAGCCCAGCATGGCAGCCAGAGTAACCATGTTGGCGGTTACGCCGATCTTTGCCAGCAGGTTTACCAGCGGGCGCAGAAGGTTCTGGAATTTGGGTTTCAGGTCGTAGACCGAGGGCATGGGGTGATTCCTTTTAGACTTTTGGCTTCAGATAACGTAGCGTAAGTCCTATATGTTAGAACGGTTTTTATGGAAACCGATTAAAAGCCATGATGATAGCACGCGGATGACGCGGATCAGGCGGATATACACGGATCTGAAATCACTTGGTTTTTAAATCAGCGTAAATCCGTCAAAATCAGATTTAATCCGCGAGCTATGTCTTTGACGTTCTCTGAGACCTCTGTGTGCTCTGTGGCTATCTGTCTTTTTGGATTTTTAACAAACGTCCTGGATTGCTGAATACCTCCTCCGGTACACCCAACGCCCGCTTCAGCTCCAGGTCGCGGTCCCAGGGATTCTTAATCGCCATCAACCGGGCCACGGTCCAGGGGGCCAGACGGGTCAGGTGCCCCAGCGGCGAGACCAGCGGGGTGTTGGTCAGCGGCATGTCAGTACCGTAATGCAGCCTGCCGTGCAGATGGTGTTGCTGGATCAGGCGGCGCAACTGGCCGGGCCGGTTGATCTGGGTCAGGGCCGAGATGTCGGCATGCAGGTTGGGGTGTTGATCGCACAGGCGCAGGAAACGGCTGAAGTTATGTTCTCCCTCATTGGTGCCGTTGGCAGCCGCATGGGCCGCAATCACCGTTACCCCCTGCTCCAGGGCCAGTCGCAGCCGGTGCGGATCTCCCAGCTCATTACGGGCATAGGTAAAGGAGGCCTCATCGCCGGTATGGGTCAACAGTGGCAGGCCATGCTGCTGCATCCGTTGATAAAATGGCACCAATCGCTTATCTGCCAGATCAGTATGCTGGATTGAGGGCAGCCACTTCATCAGCACTGCGCCTGCCTCAACCGCCTTGTCCAGCAACTCCAGCGCATCCCTGCGGTACGGGTTGATGCTGGCACCAAAGCGCAGGTTGGGGTGCTGTTTCACCGCCTCTGCCAGAAAGTCATTGGGGATGTACATCTCAGTACAGCTCTGGTCCAGCTCTCCCTGGCTGTCCAAAGCCCCGTCCATGGCCAGCACGACAGCCAGATCAACCCTGCCGGAGGCGGTCAGGGATTCGGACAGCCGCTGCAGCACCAGCTGGTCGCCATGCCGCAGCAGTTCATGCTCCTGTACCCCGAACGAGCTCAGGTAGATCCGGTACTTCCAGCTTCTACGCAGGGTAGGGGAGATGAAGCAGCCGGAGTTGCCGGAGCCGATCCCGGCAGTGTGGCAGTGGATGTCGATAATGGGGTGCATTATATGATCTCCAGACTCAAACTCCAAAAAACGACAGCCGAAAACAGTGCAACCATCCTGCTGATACGCTACAATACGGCTCAGTCTGGACTGAAATCAATACAATCACAGGTGCCGTATGAATCGACTGGGTACAATCATGTTTCGCGGTCTGGTGGCGATGCTGCCGGCCGTCCTGACGATCTATATCCTCTTCTGGCTGGTGCGCTCCGCAGAAACCGTGCTGGGCGGCGTACTCAAGGTACTGCTGCCGGCTGGCTGGTATATTCCCGGCATGGGGCTTCTGGCCGGGGTAGCCGCCACCTTCCTGTTCGGCCTAGGACTGAACGCCTTTATGGTCCGCAGGCTGCTCGACCTGAGTGAAAAGATTGCCGACCAGATTCCGCTGATTAAAACCCTGTACGGTTCGCTCAAGGATTTCATCGGTTTTTTTGCCAATCAGCATGATTCGCAATTCAGCCAGGTGGTCAGCATTGACCTTGAATTTGGCGGCAAGCCGATGCGTCTGATCGGTTTTGTCACCCGCAGTGATTTCAGCAGCCTGCCAACCGGGATCGGCGAGGAAGGCGAAATCGCCGTCTACCTGCCGCTCAGTTACCAGATCGGCGGTTATACGGTGATCGTGCCACGCTCCTCGGTAAAGCCGCTTAATATCTCCACCCACCGGGCCATGGGCTTTGTTGTCACGGGCGGCATGGCCACCGACAAGGGGCATGCCGACAAGGCAACGCCGTAAGTTCAAGCCGATGAAACGTTAAAGGCTTCCCCTCTATCCAATTGTCTTTGATTCGGCAGCTGGCAGCGTCCCAGCTTTGCCCAGATGCCCGAACTCTGCTGCTCTAAGGCTTATTTCGCTACAACCGATAAACTCAGCCTTTGGCTTCAAACAGTATCGGCTGTTTACGCTCCATTTTGCCAAGAGCAGCAACGAGTTACGGACAATTCGCTCTGCTGGAACGCTGCCAACTGCTGTTTCAGTTTAATGGCTGGGCATGTTCGCTCCCGCAGGCCCAGCAGTGGCGCGCCTGGCTATGCATCGGTTTGCCACAGGCCGGGCAGGGGCTGAACTGCACGTAGCCGCAGAACGGGCAGGCCTGTGCCCCATTGGGCAGATGCTTGCCGCACTGCTGACACTCCCCTTTGGCTATCCTGCGTTCAAGCAGTTTCTCCCGCGAAAACAGCTTTTTCTGGAAGATATAGATCAGGAACAGGGCCGCGCAAATGGCCAGCGCAATGATCAGGTAATGCCAGATCGCCACCAGCTTGAGCGCGGTCAAGAGCGCAATCAGCTTGTGCAGCAACTGCTTGGGGATGATGTCGTAGATCGCCTCGATCAGTTTGCAGAAGATCGGGATGAACGAGACCCCCAGCAGGTGGGATGACACCAGGGTCTGCAGCCCGCGGCTGCGTCTGATACTGGCATTGTTCCAGGCATAGAAGATGCCAAACAGCGGCAGCAGAAACAGCATCTGCATGCCGAAGCGCTTAACCGGATACCAGAAGTTCAGGGTGCGCAGATCAGCCAGCAAGGCCTGGCGGTCGCTGGCCTGGGATGCCTGTAGTCTGGCCCAGAGCGCTGCCACGGTGGGGTGGCTGTTGATCTGCTCATCCAATGCTGCCAGCATGGCTTTCAGGCTGTTCAATCGGCTGGTCTTTTGTTTGAACTCCGCCTTGGTGGCATCAATCTCGGTGACCGGTTCCGGCTGCTGGGCAATCGCCTCCAGCAGGGCCGTATCGTAGCTGCCCTTCAGTTGATCAATCCTGCGTTGCAGTTCCTGGGCCTCGCGCTCGGCCTTCTGGCGTTCATCAAAACTGGTGGCCAGTGCCTTGTCGTTCTTGATCCGATCCAGCAGGGTCAGGTAGGGGGTGCAGGACGGGTGGCGCTCGCGTTGGCTTTCCTGCGGACGATACTCGTAGCTGTTGTTGTAGCCGTTCACCAGTTGGGCAAGGTTCTCAATCCGGTTGGTGGGGTTCCAGGTGCGGTCGATCACCATCTCGCGGCAGGCGCTGGGGATAAACTCCTCCGGCGTGCTCAACTGGCGGGTATGGGCAGCCAGGCCGTTGAAGATGGCAGTCAGGATGAAGATATCCAGAAACAACAGGATCACCAGGGTGGCCTTGCTTAAGGGCTGATTATCAAGGTTGGTCAGGCTGGCCTTGACCCGACATAGTTTGTCTTTAATGCGTCTGCCCAGACTCATGATGTGCTCCTCGGTTGCGTGATACCTGTTATCGGATTACCGCTTACTAGGCGCGGAACGAACAAGTGCAGTGGCATGTTAGAGCGGTTTTAAATCCTTTTGTCCCTTAATGCTCATTTTTATTGCATTTGGTAACTTTGATTGCCTTTCGAAATCTTCATCCGAAATTGGGTTTAGTATTGTCACATTTTGCTCACCTTCACGAAACCACAGAACTTGATGACAGTCCTTCTTCTTAGCCTTCATTATTGGGAATACTATTAAGTCTTGATCACACAAAATTGATTGTGCTGGGCCGTATGTTGGTTCTGGGCCAAGTCCGATTTTGCGAATTGAAGACATTGATATGTTAAAAGAATTATTTTTCATGCTTTCGTACAACTGAGGGTGGCAAAAAGGCGGGAAAATAACGACATAATTATTAAAACCCATTACGGGGACCATAATATTTGCGATCGGCATCATGCCGACCCATGGCGGCATCTCGAAATGGTCAGATGATGCCAAATAATTTACAGCTATTATTTCTTTTTCTGGATTCAGGATTTGTTTGCGTACTTCGTTTAGATGGTCTTGAAATATCCATGAGTACCCTAAAACACCAAACCACATAAGATACCCTGCAGTTAAAAATCCCACGTTTATCATGTGTTGGTTCTTTAAAATTGGGAATGAAACTTTAACGTTCATGCTTGAAGGATATCTGCCGTGACGCTCCTCAAGTTTCTTCATAACATCTGGAGGATTTCTGTCGGCGTAAATAAGGAAGTTTATTATTTTATTTTCGTCCTCATGGTAATTGCCGTTTATTTTTATGCCATCAATTTCAAATGAACGAGTCTTATTACTGCGAGTAAATATTGAACCTTTGTTTTGTATGTTGAGAAATTCGCCAAACCATTTATCCTGTTTAGTCCCAAACGTATTGTTACAAGTAACGCAAAGATAAGTCTTTAATGTACCCTTAGCGGCTTTCGGGATAATGTGTGCTTCAGATATCTTCGACTTTTGGGCAATAGGTATTTCTTTGAAGCATACGGGACAAATAAAAACATCTGCCAAATCTGGCCTAAATATCTCCAGACTGTCTGCAAGCATTCTTAATATTTTTATCTTCTTGTTGTCTGACATATTTGTCTCTAACTTATTAATCTACGGTTTCCCTATGTGGGATACTTGTTTCTTGTCTAGGTGACATGAATTATTCGGTTATTCTTTGCGTCTTCGTGAGAAGTGCTCCTTTACGCCACCACCTCTGCCAGTTTTTTCAGCCCCTTCAGGTCCTGCTTGCCGCTACCCAAGAGCGGTATCACCCCAGTTGCCGCTAATAACGGCGGCTTCCAGAGGTTGAGTAGGTCAGCCTGTTAAAGCAATAACGACAACGGCACAGCATGAAACGTTCTGTCGTTAACCTTAAAAGGCAGTGTCTTGTCACCTGAGTACAGCAGTATGCCGTGTAAAAAACGGTCTTTTGCATACTCTGCCAAACTAGACAGCCCGTTAAAATCCTCCTGTTTAACGGTCATGGATGCCTTGACCTCAATGCCTACTATGCCTCCATCGCTCCGTTCAACAATAAGATCAAGCTCACGCTTGGCAGTGTCGCGGAAGTGATAAAATCTCACCTCTTCGTCGGCCCAGGTTGCATGTTTCAGCAGTTCACTAAAAACCAGGTTTTCGACCAGCCCGCCAAAAAAATGCGAGGTGTGCAAGGTTTCCGGCTTTTTAAGCCCCAGCAGGTGACATGCCAGGCCGGTATCAATAAAGTGGAGCTTAGGCATGCCGACTACTTCGCGCTTTGCGCTGTTATGTACGTATGGATGCAAGCGGCGGATGATGAACATCAGCTCCAGTATCTCTATGTATTTTTTTACGGTCTTGTCATCCTGAGACAGATCATTGGCAATATTGGCGTATTTTATGAGATTGCCGGTCATACCTGCCAGGTTGCGTACAAGGGCCGACAATTTGGTCTGGTAGTCGCCCTTGGCATGGTGCACGACCTCAAAGTCTTTCAACAGGCGGCCCCGGATGTACGAATCAAACCAGATGCTGCGAGAGCGCGGGCTTTTGGTAGTTGCTTCGGGATACCCACCTTCAATCAACATCGTTCCCAGTTCGGATCGATCCAGTGCTTTGCATGAGGCTGTCGTAAACGATCCGCTTATAAGCCGGTCAATTGCGTTGTCATGTTGCTGGTTTCGCTCTGCATGTGACAAGGGGAAAAGCTCAATCCTCGCCATATGTCCCGGCAGTGCCTCCTGTACCTGTGCCGAACGAAAAACATCTGATGATCCGGTAAGGAGAAAGATGCCTTTCTGGCCATCTGCTGTGTCAGAAGCCATTTTGATGGCGCCGATCAGGGCAGGAGCCATCTGGAATTCATCAAGTACCAGCGGTTTAGGCAGTGATGCCAGGAACCCCAGCGGATCGCTTTCGGCAGATCCTGCCAGTGCGGCATCATCAAGGGTGTAGTAGCCCAACCCTTCTTCGTTTGCTATCTCACGTACAAGGGTGCTTTTGCCTGCCTGTCTGGGGCCGGTAAGATAGACAATTCGAAAATCGTTCAGAAGCTCTTTTATGCGTGCTTTAATATGGCGTTTAATCATGTTTTGTCGCCTCCGTCATGCAAAGACGGTACGCAATAATCCACAAAAAGTAAACTAATAATCCGAAAAAAATAAGAACATATTCCGAATAATAGTAACATATAATCCGAGAAATTGATTTTCAGTTTCATGCTGCAAATCATGGCTAAAACCGCCTACGCCGCCATCTCTGCCAGTTTCTTCAGCCCCTTCAGGTCCAGTTTGCCGCTGCCGAGCATCGGGATCGCCTCGGCTGCCACCAGCAGGGATGGCTTCCAGAGGTTGGGCAGCTCAGCCTGTTCTATTGCCTGTTTAACCTTGGCCTCATCCAATTGGGTCTGATCAAAGACCACGGCGATCCGCTCTCCCTTTTTCTCATCCGGCACAGCGGTGACTGCCAGCAGCAGGTCAGTGCTGGCCAGGACTGCCAGCAACCGTTCTTCTACCGCACCGTGGGGGATCATCTCGCCACCGATCTTGCTGAAGCGGGCCAGCCTATCCGTAATCACCACAAAGCCTTGCTCATTGATGTAGCCAATATCGCCGGTGTTGTACCAGCCGTTGCGGATCACCTTGGCAGTCTCTTCAGGTTTGCCCAGGTAGCCGGTCATCAGGTTGGGGCCAGCCACTTCAATCAGGCCCGGTTTGCCATCATCCAGCAGCAGGCCGCTGTCCGGGTCAGTAATCCGCACGGCCACACCAGGGATCGGTCTGCCCACACTGCCGGGCAGTTGGCCTTTCTGGCGGATGCCGCCGATCTCCACATCCGGGATGTTGAGGGAGATGACCGGCGACAGCTCGGTGGCACCATACCCTTCCAGAGGGCGCAGGCCGAATTTTGTTTCAAAGGCAGTGGCCAGTTCTGTTTTCAGCTTCTCAGCACCGGTAATCACCAGCCGCAGGGATTTGAAATCATCCGGATCTGCCTTGCGCAGGTAGGCAGACAGAAAGGTGGGGGTGGCGATCAGGATGGTGGCCTTTTCATTGCGCACCAGCTTGACCACCTGGGTCGCTTCTAACGGATTGCTGTGGCAGGCTGAGGAGAAACCGGACAAGAGCGGCAGCCAGAGTGTGCCGGTAAAGCCCAGGGAGTGGAACAGCGGCAGCACTGCTGCCACCCGGTCGTTCTGGTCCGGCTGGAACACGGCCCGCAGTGATTCGATGTTGGACAGGATGTTATGGTGCGACAGCATGACTCCTTTGGGAGTGCCGGTGCTGCCGGATGAGAAGATGATGGTGGCGGTGTCATCCGGTGCCGGGTTGCCAGCCACCAGGGTAGCCAGCGGTGCCAGTCTGGCAGTGGCCAGCGCCTTCAGTTTTTCCAGTGATTCCAGGCCAGTCATTACCTCTTCCAACAGGATGATTGTCTCCGGCATCGGCAGGTCTGGCAGCTTCTCCAGCACCTTCTTGGAGGTGACCACGCAA
>Ga0302238_1003317_pt1 | contig 10352 bp, 8 predicted proteins | sample AAG_UR_Asn_MG_FD_193527 | JGI IMG/M metagenome (GOLD analysis project Ga0302238, IMG submission 193527) | Enriched activated sludge microbial communities from anaerobic digester in WTTP, New Holstein, Wisconsin, United States - AAG_UR_Asn | ecosystem: Engineered > Bioreactor > Anaerobic >...
AGCAAATGGAATCTGTCACGCTGCCAGACAGTTCGGCGACGGCGACGGCGACGTCAACCCGCCTTTGGCGGGACTACGGCCACGAAATGCACCCGGCGGACGTACCGGCCCCCGGCAACGGAACCGCACCCGCTAACGAACCGCTGTCATGCTGCTCCCACGAGCACTGCCTGAGCCCGTTGCCCGCCGCAGCTCTTAGGGAGATGGTCCAAATGGAGTGCCCTTCAGACGTTTCTGCTTGCCTCACCCCAACCGGCCGGTTAGTAATGAACCTCGAACCTTTACGAGGGGGAAGAGATGGGACTCTACGAAGCGGTTATCGAGGCGCGTGACTTCATCTGGCAGGCAACTCCGCTCAGGCCGCAGGTGGCCCTGGTATTGGGCAGCGGGTTGCAGTTCCTCGAGGAGAAAGTGGAAGAAGCAGTGGAGCTCCCGTACCACAAGATCCCGCATTTCAAGGTTTCCGGAGTGTCGGGGCACAGCGGCAAGATGCTCATCGGTCGCTGGGCAGGTGTGCCAGTAATGCTGTTGTGCGGCAGGATTCACATCTACGAGGGACACACTCCCCAGGAGGCATGCCACGGAGTCCGCACCGCCATCGCATGCGGCGCCCATACTGTCATTCTCACCAACGCAGCCGGTGGCCTCTCCCCCAGCATCATGCCAGGCAACATCCTGATGCTGAAGGACCACCTCAATCTTCAAGGCACGAACGTTCTGACGGGCCCGGAAGAGCCTCGCTTCGGCCCCCGCTTCATGGACATGACGGACCTCTACACGGCGGAGCTTCGGGGACGAGTGAAGGCTTGGGCCAAGGAGAACCAGTTCCCGCTGTTTGAGGGGGTGTACGCCGGCCTGCTGGGCCCATCCTACGAGACGAAGGCTGAGATTCGGATGCTTCGAACCCTGGGGGCCGACACCGTCGGCATGTCCACTGTGCAAGAGGCCATAGCTGCCCGACAGTTCGGCGCCAAAGTCCTCGGCTTCTCCATCATCACCAACCTCGCTGCCGGTGTCTCCCCTGCCCACCTCTCTCACGAGGAGGTCAAGGAGACCGCTCTTGCGGCTCAGCCCAGAATCGAAAGGCTCTTCACGGGGATTATCCCACTGCTGCAGCCCAAGACCCAGTGACGTGGTCACCTGGCGACCCCGGTTCGCTTGGTAAGCCGCTGCTTTGAGCCTCAGGAGAGATGATGTTTCAGAAAGTGCTGGATTTCTTCAAAACTGGACCAGACAGACCCCCCATCAGCGACGACCCGAAGATCATTGCAAAGATCTATGAACGAAAGCGCTGGTCTGTTTTTTTATCAGTTACTTTTGGCTACGCTTTTTTCTACGTGACTCGGATTAATCTGGCCGTTGCCAAAAAGCCCATGATCGATGAGGACATCTTCAATGCCACGGAGATGGGTATCATCGGTTCATCGATGTTTATCGTGTACGCTTTCGGGAAGCTCTTCAATGGCTTCTTGTCGGACCGTGCCAACATCAGGCGCTTCATGTCTTTTGCTCTCATGGGGGCAGCGCTGGTGAATTTGGCGCTGGGCTTTGTGGAGTGGTTCGGGGTCTTCGCCGTGTTGTGGGGGCTCAACGGCTGGTTCCTCTCAATCGGGTCGGCGCCCTCGGTGGTGTGCCTGTCGCGATGGTTCTCCCCCAAGGAGATGGGGACTCGATACGGCATCTGGTCGGTGAGCCACAGCATGGGGGAGGGTGCCACGTTTCTCATTACGGCCACTCTGGTCTCTGCCATTGGGTGGCGTTGGGGGTTCTGGGGGCCGGGCCTACTGTCGGCCGCAGCAGCACTGATACTGCTGAAGACGCTGCAAGACCGCCCCCAGACCTGCGGCCTTCCCTCGGTGAACGAGTACAAGAACGACTGGCCCGAGACTCCCGCCAATACCGACACCAAGGGCGCAGCGCGCAAGGTGTGGCAGATGCAGGTGGAGGTCCTCAAGAACCCGGCCATTTGGGTTCTGGGGCTTGCAAGCGCCAACATGTACGTCGCCCGCTACGGCGTCAACAACTGGGCCATGATGTACCTCCAGGAGACCAAGAGCTACTCCATGGTCGAGGCGGGGGCCATGCTGGGCCTCTATCCCGTGTTTGCGCTGGGCGGGTCACTGCTGTCCGGAATCATATCGGATCGCTTCTTCAACGCTCGCAGGAACGTGCCGGCGCTGGTGCTGGGCCTTTTGCAGGTTGGATCGCTGGTTGCGCTCTGGGTAATCCCCCCGGGCAACAAGGCCCTGGACATGGCCGCTATCTCCGCCTTCGGGCTTGCCATGGGCGCTCTGCTTGTCTACCTGGGGGGCCTCATGGCCGTGGACCTCTCCCCCAAGAGGGCCGCCGGAGCCGCCATGGGCGTTATCGGGATGTTCTCCTACATCGGTGCGGCCATCCAGGACACCATAACCGGGGCCCTGCTCAACCGCACTGCTGTGGTCCTGGAGAATGGACAGAAACTGCACGATTTCGACGGAGCCATGATCTTCTGGATATCCTGCTCTGGCCTATCAGTGCTGCTCACCCTCACGGTCTGGCGAGCGAAGCCCAGGTTGTAAGCCCCCGTCGCCCTCTTCTTTCCTACCCAGTTGGTTCTTCAGTGCTGCCCATCTTGGGCGCAGCGCCCTAGGTCCGTCGTAACGTAAACGCTTGCGTTGCGTAAACGTTTGCGCTAGGTTCATTGGCGGGTAGAGCCAGGGAGGGAAAATGGCCGTCACCATCAAAGAGATTGCCCAATCGGCGGGAATATCCATAGCAAGCGTCTCCAGGGCGCTCAACGGCATGCCGGGCGTATCCCCAAGAACCAGGCGCCGGGTCGAGCGTCTGGCAAGAGACCTCGGGTACGTCCCAGATGCACAGGCGCAGGCCCTGGTCAGCGGTCGGCTTCCTTTCATCGCCCTGGTAGTGCCCGATATCACCAACCCTTTCTTCCCGGCTATGGCCCGCGGTGCCGAAGAGGCAGCCTACGAGGCCGGATACTCCCTGCTGCTGGTTGATACAAACTGGAATGAAGAGCGGGCCGAGAACGCCTTGGGGCTGCTCTCTTCACGAAGGGTGGCCGGACTCCTGCTCTCCGTTCCCATGGCCCACTGGGCGGGCTCCTCGCACTGGGAGACACTGAAGGACAAGGCGGTGATGGCAGGGCTGCCATCGCCCAACGGTTCATGCCTGCCATCCGTTGAAGTAGATGACATCAAGGGTGGGGCCGCAGTGGGCCATCACCTGGTTGAACAGGGCTTCAGCCGCATCGCCTACATCGCAGGCCCCGAAGACGACCCCGCCGCCAAGCTTCGCCTGGCAGGCATCGAGCAGGCGATCTCCCACGGCGGCGCCACAGCCTCCATCGTCGCCCGCCACTTCGGCCAATGGACCGAAGAGTGGGGCACAGAAGCGGCCCGCCTCGTCCTTGAACGAACCGACGCCGACGCCATCTTCGCAGCCAACGACCTGTTGGCCCTGGGAGCCCTGCAAGTCGCCCTGGAGATGGGCCGCAAACCCGGCCAAGACCTTGCCATTGTGGGCTACGACAACATCGACGCCGTTGCCAGATGCACCGTGCCCCTGACCTCGGTGGACCAACCCACCAGAGAGGTAGGACGCCAAGCTGTGAAGAGACTCATCGCAATAATCGAGGGGAAGGTGGGCCAGGAAGAAGCTCAAAGCCCCCCCCACCCTACCCTCACCCCCACCCTGATTTGCCGGGCAAGCACGCTTGGCCCTTCAACCAGCACGAAACCATAGGAGAGCACCATGGGCGGACCACTTCTCAAGAACTACGTCGACGGCAAATTCACGGCACCCTCCACACGGAGAAACCTCGACGTCGATAACCCCGCCACTGGCGAAGTGATATGCCAGGTGCCCATGTCCACCGCCGCCGACCTGGACGTTGCTGTCCAGGCAGCGTCACGGGCCTTCTTGACCTGGTCTGCAACGCCAGTCTCAAGAAGGGTTTCTTATCTCTTCTCGCTCATAAGCGCCATGAGGCGGGATGAAGAAGAGCTCTGCAAGGTGCTTGTAGAAGAGATGGGAAAGTCCCTCGCCGACGCCAAAGCCGAAATGAAGCGGTCGGTGCAGAACATCGAGGCAGCATGCGCAATGCCCATGATTCAGCAAGGCGAACTGCTGGTCGGCGCTGCCCCCGACATAGACGGCGAAGTGCTGCGCTTGCCCCTCGGCGTCTTTGGAGTCATCGCCCCGTTCAACTTCCCCGCCATGGTGCCCTTCTGGTTCATCCCCTACGCCGTGGCCACGGGCAACTGCGTCGTCGTCAAGGCCTCGGAACAGGTCCCTAACACCCTGGACCGCATCTTCGCCCTCATTCACAAGACCGGCCTTCCCCCCGGAGTCTGCAACCTGGTCCACGGCGACAAAGAGGCAGCAGAAGCGCTCATCGACCACCCCCAAGTGGCGGGAATCTCCTTCGTTGGATCCTCCAAGATCGCCAAGACCGTGGCCCGACGCTGCGTGGAACAAGGGAAACGCTTTCAAGCCCTTGGCTCGGCCAAGAACCACCTGGTGGTTATGCCCGATGCCAACATGGACGAATGCGTGAGGAACATGGTCACCTCCTGCTACGGATGCGCCGGCCAGCGCTGCATGGCCTCCTCGGTCATCGTCGCCGTGGGCGACCAGACCTACCAGGAGGTCATCCAGCGCTTCACCACCGCATCGCAAACGGTGCCCGTGGCCGACCCCCTCGATCCCGCAGTGGCCGACGACCCCATGGTTATGGGCCCCGTAATATCGGCGAAGAACAAGAGCTTCATCGAATCAATGATCGAAATTGGTGTTCAAGAAGGCGCAACCCTACTCCTGGATGGCCGTGGCATCGAAGTCGATGGCTGCCCCGGCGGCCACTTCGTCGGCCCGACCATTCTTGCCGATGTCCAACCCAGCACCCAGGTACACACCACAGAGATCTTTGGCCCCGTCGTTGCCATCATGAAGGCCGACTCATTCGATGAGGCCGTCAGAATCCTCAACGACCACCCCTACGGCAACGGCGCCTCCATCTACACCGCCAGCGGCTACTGGGCCAGGCGCTTCAAGCTGGAGGTCAAGGCCGGGATGATTGGGGTCAACGTGGGAATACCTGCCCCGGTAGCCTACCTCCCCTTCGGCGGTCAGAAAGCCTCTATCTTCTCCGATATCAAGGCCCAAGGCAGAGACGTCCTCAACTTCTACACCGATGCAAGAATAGTTACTCAGCGTTTCTGGCCAGAAAAGTAGATCAAGGGAGGCAACATATGAGCGCACAATACAAAGGACCGCTTCATCAGACCGTCTCCACCACGCCAACGGACTTCTGGAATGACTCCTGCGCTATCTCGGAACTGCGCTACGCCATGGAACACGGTGCCGTGGGCGCCACAACCAACCCCACCATCGTCCTGGAGGTCCTGAAACTGGAGATGGAACAGTGGCGAGGCCCCATCAACCGAACCATCTCCCAGAACCCCACCTGGTCCGAAACCGATGTGGCATGGGAGCTCATCGAGCAGATGGCAGTGCGGGCCGCCCAGTTGCTGCTGCCCGTGTTCCAGAAGGAGCAGGGCCGCAAAGGTCGCCTCTCCATCCAGACCAACCCGCAGTTCTACCGCAACGCCAAGGCTCTGGCAGACCAGGCCCGGCACTTCGCCTCCCTGGCCCCCAACATGCAGGTCAAGATCCCCGCTACCCAAGCTGGAATCGAAGCAATAGAAGATGCCACCGCTGCCGGGGTCTCGATCAACGCCACCGTCTCTTTTACTGTCTCCCAATGCATCGCAGTTGCCGAGGCCGTTGAGCGTGGCCTGCAACGCCGAATAGCCTCGGGCGCCGATGTCAGCTCCATGAGCCCCGTCTGCACCCTCATGGTGGGACGCCTGGACGACTGGCTCAAGGTCGTTGCGGCCCGGGACGGCATCATCGTCGCCCCCGGAGTGCTTGATTGGGCCGGCATTGCCGCAGTGAAGAGGGCCGCAAATCTCTTCCGAGAGCGTGGCTACACAACCCGCATGCTGGCCGCTGCGTATCGCCACCACCTCCACTGGTCAGAACTCATCGGCGGCGACATCGTGCTGACAATCCCGGCCTCCTGGCAGCGTCGGTTCAATGGTTCGGATGTGGAGGTGAAGCCAAGATTCCAGGACCCTGTGCCGCCAGAGGTTTTGGCAGCGCTCCAGAGGCACTTCCCCGACTTCATCAGGGCCTACGAGCCGCAGGGGCTCGCCCTGGAAGAGTTCGACTCCTTCGGCGCCTCGGCAAGAACCCTGCGCACCTTCCTGGCCTCGTACCAGGAGCTGCTGGCCCTGGTGAGAGACTTCATGATCCCAAACCCCGACAGCAGGAGCTGAGCCATGAGCCAATCCCGCCACCCGCACCACCTGCCGGCCCCCGCACCCGATGCCCGACGCTCGAAGATCTGCTGCCGCGGGTATGAACCCCACTGTGAGATGGACTTTGACCTCGTCTGGCTCCGCCCTGGCGATAGGCTGGAGGAGACCTCCCCCGACGAGACAGCCTGGCTGCTGCTCTCGGGTAGCATCACTCTGGCCTGGGACTGCGGCCCCTCCGTGCAGTGCCGCCGGGAGTCGCTGTTCGATCAGAACCCCTACTGCCTGCATCTGCCTCCAGGTACGCCCATGGTCCTACAGGCCGTTACCGAGTGCGAGTTGGCCAGATTCGCCACCGACAACATCCCGAACGGCTTCCCGGCAACCCTCTTCACGCCGGACTCAATGCTAGAGAGCGAGGACCGAGGAAAGGGACTGCTTGACGACGCTTCCTGGCGCATCGTCCGGACCATCTTCGACGGCCGCAACCGCCCCGGGGCCAACCTCGTCCTGGGCGAAGTGGTGACCCTCCCCGGCCGCTGGTCCAGCTACCCCCCGCACCACCACCCCCAGCCCGAGATCTACCACTACCGATTCGACGACCCACGGGGTTACGGTCACGCCGAACTGGGCGAGGCCGTGGTCAAGGTCCGCCACATGGAGACCACTGCCATACTCGACCAGAACGACCACAGCCAGGTAGCCGCACCGGGCTACGCCATGTACTACATCTGGGCAATACGCCATCTCCCCGGTGCCCCCTACAGCGTTCCCACCTTCACGCAGGAACACGAACGGCTGCGCTTGCCGGGCGTTGTCCCCTGGGCCCCGGACCGCAACAAGCAAGGTGTGTAAAGATATGAACCCGGCTTCACCACTCCCCATCGCTCTAACGCAGGCAGCGCTTCGTTCCACGTGGCGAGCCTCGCCTCTACACGGCTGCTCACATATCTCGATCCACCCAGCAGCCGTGTACCCCGAGCCGGCCGGAGGCCGAGTCGAGGGGGGGGGACGAGAGTGGTGACCAATGGTTCAGGATGCTTGGGGTGGGATGGAGAGCCCGGTCACCTATGCAGGAGTAACCATGGCAACTGAGAAGATGACAACGGCGCAGGCGCTCATTCGCTTTCTGGCCAACCAGAGCATTGAACGAGATGGCAAGGTGCACCCCTTCTTCGGAGGCGTCTTAGGCATCTTCGGCCATGGCAACGTGGCGGGAATTGGCCAGGCCCTCCAAGAGAACCCGCAGCTCACCTACATTCCGACCCGCAACGAACAGTCGCAGGTACACGCCGCAACGGCCTACGCCCGAATGCTCAATCGCCTTGGTGCCATGGTCTGCACCTCCTCGGTTGGGCCGGGAGCAACCAACATGGTGACCGGAGCCGCGCAGGCCACCATCAACCGACTGCCGGTACTCCTGCTGCCCGGCGACATCTTCGCTCGGCGGAACGTGGCACCGGTGCTCCAGCAGTTAGAGTCCGACGCCAGCCAGGATGTCTCCGTAAACGACTGCCTTCGCCCAGTCTCTCGTTACTGGGACCGCATCAACCGCCCCGACCAACTGCTCACCGCCCTGCCCGAAGTCATGCGGGTGTTGACCTCGCCGGCCCAAACCGGTGCCGTCACCCTCTGCATGCCCCAGGACGTTCAGACCGAACTGCTTGACCTTCCCATAGGCTTCCTGGCCCCAAGGGTGTGGCACGTCCCACGCCAAAGACCCGACCAGGACGCCGTGCGACGCGCCGTGGAGGCCATACGCTCGGCCCACAGCCCCATGATTATCGCCGGTGGCGGCGCTATCTACTCCGAAGCGTCAGCGGCCCTGGAGGCTCTGGTATCCGCCACTGGCATCCCCGTTGGCGAGACCCAGGCTGGCAAGGGGGCCATCCCCTGGGACCACCCTCAGTGCCTCGGGGGCGTTGGGGCCACAGGCACCCTGGCCGCTAACCTCACCGCTGCCAGTGCCGACCTGGTCATCGGTATAGGTACCCGCTACTCTGATTTCACCACGGCATCCAAGACTGCCTTCGCTAATAAAAATGTACGTTTTATAAATATAAACGTCACCGAGTTTGACGCCATTAAACACGACGCTATATCCCTGGTGGGAGACGCAAAAGTCATTCTGGAAGAGCTCATATCCAAACTCGATGGGTACAGGGTTGCGGCCGGCTACGCCAACAACCTGACCTCCATGAAGGATCTCTGGGATTTGGAAGTGGACAGGCTCATCCGTGTCTCACGCCCGGGCAGCAAGCTGCCTTCACAGGCGGCAGTAATCGGGGCCCTGAACCGCAACGCCCATCCCTCCGACGTCATCATCAACGCTGCCGGAAGCGCCCCAGGCGACCTGCACAAGCTCTGGCGCTCCCGGGATCCGAAGCAGTACCACGTTGAGTACGGCTACTCGACCATGGGGTACGAGATACCTGCGGCCGTGGGGGTCAAGCTGGCCTCCCCCGAGCGCCACGTCACGGCCCTGGTGGGAGATGGCACCTTCCTCATGTGCCCCACGGAGATAGTGACGGCAGTTCAAGAGGGGCTGAGCGTCACCACCGTAGTCGTAGACAACCACGGCTTCGCCAGCATCGGGGGCCTGTCGCAGTCGTTGGGCAGCGGTGGCTTTGGCACCAGCTTGAGGGCAAGGTCTTGGGATGGGGAGCTAGGCGGCCCGGCGCTGCCTCTGGACTTCGTAGCCATGGCCCGGGGGATGGGCGCCTACGCCGAGCAGGTAGCCGACATACCCGCCTTCGAGGCGGCCCTTGCCCAGGCACGAATGCGTCCGGGGCCATCGGTTATTGTCATCGAGACCGACCCAGAAGCCAGGGTGCCAGGATACGCCTCCTGGTGGGACGTGCCCGTGGCAGCACACTCCTCCATGCCATCGGTGCAGCAAGCCAGAGAGATTTGGGAGAGCAACTTCGTCCGGGAGCGCAACTTCTTTGCACGCTCCGGGGATGAACAATAGAGAGGGCCGAAATCGGCCAAAAGGAGAACTCATGGGTTCCTTCAGAGTGGCTAATGCCCCGTGTTCCTGGGGAGTCCTGGAATTTGAGCTGGAAGGAAAGGCCCTGACCGGGCCGGAGGTGCTTTCGCAGATGGCGGAGGCCGGGTACGAAGGCACAGAGTTTGGGGACTGGGGCTTCCTGCCCACAGAGCCCAAACCACTGGGCCAGACTCTGGCAGAACGAGGGTTGGCCCTGGTGGGTGCGTTTGTTCCTGTGGCTTTCGTGGACCCCAGCGCCCACGAGGAGGGGATAGCCGTGGCTTTGAAGACGGCCAGACTGCTTGCGGCTGTGAATCCCCAGGCCATGATTGTGCTTGCAGACAACAACGGCTCGGTGGCGGCAAGGAGGCTCAACGCAGGGCGCATAACACCCGACTTGGGCCTCTCCAGCCAGCAGTGGGACATCTTCGGAAAGGGTGTGGAGAAGGTGGCCCGGGCCGTGCTTCTGGAGACGGGGCTTCGCTCTGTATTCCACCACCACTGCGCCGGATTCGTGGAGACCCCCGATGAGGTCGAAGCCCTGCTCACCAGAACCTCGCCGGAACTGGTCAACCTCTGCCTTGACACGGGCCACTGGGCCTTTGGTGGGGGAGACCCCGTAGAGGCGCTTGCCCGCTGGCGTGACCGCATCGGCCACATCCACTTCAAGGACCACTCCCCCGAGGCGGCCCAGCGGGTAAGGAAGGAAGAACTCGACTATTTCGCCGCAGTGCGTGCCGGGGTCTTCTGTGAGTTGGGCAAAGGCGACGTGGACTTCGCTGCCGTTCTGTCTGGCCTGGGAACAACAGAGGCGGACCGATGGATAGTGGTGGAGCAAGATGTGCTTCCTGGCATGGGAACACCTTATGAAAGCGCTGTGAGAAATCGTCAGTTCTTAAAGGGTCTCGGTCTTTAACACTATAAGTTATGGAGACAATATAATGTCATTGAATATTGCGATTATTGGAGCCGGTCGGATTGGTAAAGTACACGGACACAACCTGGCTAAGATGAAGGATGTCCGTGTGGTAGCCGTGGTAGAC
>Ga0302238_1003318_pt1 | contig 10351 bp, 10 predicted proteins | sample AAG_UR_Asn_MG_FD_193527 | JGI IMG/M metagenome (GOLD analysis project Ga0302238, IMG submission 193527) | Enriched activated sludge microbial communities from anaerobic digester in WTTP, New Holstein, Wisconsin, United States - AAG_UR_Asn | ecosystem: Engineered > Bioreactor > Anaerobic >...
AAAAGGACCTGTCGGATTCAGAACTGATCGACAGGTTCCTCAAGGATGAACTCCCAGCGTTCGAGGCGTTGTATGACAGGTACAGGAAACAGCTTTACTCATATCTGCACGGTCTTCTTCCGGGACAGCACGCCCTGGTCGACGAGATATTCCAGCAGACATGGATCCGAGTCATCAACCAGTTGTCCGGATACAGGCACAACCAGAAGTTCCTCGCATGGATCATCAGGATATCCCACAATCTGGCGATCGACCATTTCAGGCGTACCAGGCACGAGGAGACCTGTGATTTCGAAGGTGACAGGAACCCTCTCTTCTCCGAGGAGAAATACGAGCCATGGCGGAAGATCGATGGAGAAGAGCTTTCAGCAGTGCTGGAGAAATGCATCCGGCAGCTGCCTCCGGACCAGCGAGAGGTCTTCCTGCTCAGGCAGGAGGATATCGGGTTCAAGGAGATCGCCGAGATACAGAAATGTTCAATCAATACAGTTCTCGGTAGAATGCAGTATGCCATCAGGAACCTGCAGAAATATCTGTCGGAATACAAAATAGCAAAAGGCAACTCTTGAGGACAGGAAAAATGAAATGCGAAAAAGCTAATGAACTGATACTCTCTGACAGCACCGGCGACGGGCTTGATGAACATATTTCCGCCTGTGAAAGCTGCCGGAACCTCAGGGAGATCTGGACCAACCTGAAGAATATCCGCCTGGAAGAGCTTGCCCCCTCGAGGACCATTGATTTCAAGATCAAGGGCGAGGCCGCCACCCATATAGACCGCAAAAGGCACCAGGGACGGGTCATATTGAGGAAATTCGTAGTTTTTGCCGCCGCAGCATGCTTCGTCATGGCCACATGGATTGCCATAGGCATAATAGGTATAGGTCCGGCAGAGACCGTTCAGAAGTCCGAAAATTATCATGGTATCTGGAACAAGCTCGAAATGGACAGGGAGCTCCTGGTCCTCTCCACAGAACTGGAGATAGAGATACAGAACATCTCTCCCAGGAAGAAAGAATCCAAATCTGAATTTGAGCTTGAATTTGATGCTATCGACATATTGACATAAGAAAGTTCCTGTTTTTTGTTTTGAAGGAGGTATTTATGATTAGAGGTAGAACAATTATCCTGGGCCTTGCACTGGCAATAACAGCCTGGACGGCAGCAGTGTTTGCAGCGGATGAGAACGCAAAACCGTCCGATGAACAGAAACCCGCCGCCAAGGAAGGCCAGGCAAAATCCGAGCAGCCCCAGTCCGAATCGAAGGAAAAGGATTTCATAAAGAAGTTCTTCTCATCGCCTGAAGAGGTTGAGAAATTCAAGAAGCTTCAAAAGGAGAATCCGGATGCCTTCAGGGACGAGGTGAAGAAAAAGATGGATGGACGCAAGGCAGAACGCGAAGAGGTAAGCACCAGGACAAATGAACTTGTTGAAAAGTACCAGAAGGCACAGACCGACGCCGACAAAGCCAAGATCAAGGAGGAGCTCAAGGCATCCATCAAGGCTGAATTCGACAAGAAGATGGATTCTTCAAAACAACGCCTCGACCATGCGGAGAAGCAGCTCCAGGAGTTCAAGTCCAAATACGACGAGCGCAAGAAAAACGCCGATCAGATAGTTGATACCCGTCTCGAGGAACTGCTCAAGGATCCCAAGTTGAAATGGTGACATATAAGTGAACGGCCCTCCATCGGGTTTCCTGATGGAGGGCTGTTTTATTTTTACTGATATTTTGTTTTTTGCCGGGACTGGCTGTATAATGGCGATGGATTTTATCCAATTTGAAGATATAGAATTGCCCGTACGCCATAGACGCACAAGTCACGGGCAGGACTCTTCGCCGGGACGGCGAACCCTACATCCGGGGAGATATGTTCCGATGAACATCGACATCACCGCATGTTTCACTTATGCGATTGAAAAAGTCAAGGAAAATCCGCCGTTCTACTTTCTTGGATTTTTCCTTATCCTCGGTATTGGCGTAGCTATCAAGCTCCTGGCACAGGGCACCGCATTCATGTTCAACCTCGTGGTCCTCCAGTCAATTCTCGGCATCGGGCGTAAGACTGCGACAGTCCACGAACACATCGCCGCTATCATAATTGGCATAGTATTGAGCTTCTTCCTCGCACCGTTCCTGGTCGGATATTTCAGGGGATTAAGGAAGGAATACGAGGCACAGAAGGCTGAACCGCTGGATGTCCTACTCGGGGTGGACGTCATGACACAGAGCGTCACAAACTATGCTACCGCCCTTTTCCTGGTGCTGGGAGGATTCATTTTGCTCATAATCCCCGGACTTATACTCTCGCCCATCATCCCCCTCACGATATTCTTCCTTGCGAAAGGGGAGACCCAGGGGATTGACGCGTTGAGGAAGGCCATTGTGATCTTGAAGGAGAATCCCTTGCTGATACTTTGGAATCTGGCATTCTTGATACTGGCATCTGCCGCCACAGCCCTGCTCTTCATAAAGGTGATATTCGCACTTATCCTCTTCCCGGTGATCCTTGTCGCCGGAACCATCTTCACCTGCGCCACCTATATGCTCTTCGAACAACTGAGCGCAAAAACATCAGTCAAAATGGTTGACAATTATCGGAATCTTTAGAATGGATATGCTTTTTTTTATATAAAATAGGATAAGGTGATTGAAAGAATACCATGAAAACATTCCTGTGCATTATACTTCTATCTGCAATTACTGCATCGAGCGCGTTAGCAACGGCCCAGTTCCCGGACAAAATAGTATACAAGGGCAATCAGTATGACCTCCTTTCCAATCCCATGGAATCATACTTCAAGAAGAATCCTGACAAGAGACCCCACGGAGCCATGTGCAGCGCCCTTTGGCGGGGATACGTAGCGACCTTTGAAATCAAAGACAAGGATTTAGTATTGACTGACATTCAGATCATGGATGCATCCGAAAATGACATCACTTTCAAGTCTGTAAAGGATACTTTCCTGACAAAGGGCGAACCTCTCAAGCTTGACTGGTTTTCTGGCATCCTTGTAATTCCGAGCGGCAATCTTGTGAACTATGTACACATGGGATATGGTTCGACATACAGCGGTTATATCCTCCTAGAAATCAAGAACGGCAAGCTCACGGGTGAACGGACCTACAACCAAGAGCAATACGAGAAATTCAAGGAAAAACAGTTCCAGGCATACAAGAAGACTGAGGCTTACCGGAAGCAGGTTGAAGAACTCAAGAACAAGACTGGTACACAGGAGTCCCTGGATTCATTCCTTCGAAGTTTTGTTGTGGAATATACTTCTGAATTCCTAGATGAAGGTTCACCATCAAAAGAGCCAAATACCCCAGCAACAAAGACAGAAGCTCCCAGTACAAAATAATTTCTTCGCGGCGGATGAGGGAACAGGCAGACTCTCTACAGAAATTGTCAAAGCATCACTGTGTCCTATTTACCAAGAACTGACGACTGACGACTTCAACAAGACGATCCTCAGTCAAACAGCGGATATTCCTTGCCGGTGTCGACGATCTCGACTTCCTTGACCCCGATGCCCAGGAGGTGCCCCTTCATCTTCTCGAGCTCCTCATCTTCACCGTGTACCAGGAAGACCTTGCGCAGTCTCTTCAGGTCAAGGTTGCGGACGAACTCCTTGACGTCATTGTAGTCGGCGTGGGCACTGAAGGTGTTGAGGATCTTCACACGAGCCCTGAGTTTGTAAAGTTGTCCAAAGATCTTGACCTCCGGTTGTCTTTCGGCGATCTTTCGTCCGAGCGTGTCCTCGGCCATGAACCCGACCACGAGGATTGTGTTGCGCGGATCCTCGATGTTGTTCTTGAGATGGTGAAGGATGCGGCCCGCTTCGCACATCCCACTGCTTGAGATTATTATGCAAGGCTCGTCCTTCTCGTTCAACTGCTTTGATTCCGACACATTCGTGATGTAATGCAGAGTCTCGAATCCGAAGGGATTCTTGTCCTGGATCAGGAATTCCTCGCGCACTTCCTCGTCGAAGCATTCCTGGTGGACCCTGAAAATGCTGGTGGCGTTGAATGCCATTGGGCTGTCGACATATATTTCAATCCTCGGGATCTTGCGTGCGTTGACAAGCTGGTGCAGGAAGTAGATCAGGTCCTGGGTCCTTTCAACGGCGAAGGCCGGAATTATTATCTTGCCTCCGCGTTCGACGGTCTCCCTTATGATCTCTGCAAGCTGGCGGCAGGCGTCCTCAATAGGATCATGCAGGCGGTTTCCGTATGTGGCCTCGCATACAAGGTAGTCCACCGGCGGGATCTGTTCCGGGTCGTGGATGATCGGCGTTCCCTTCCTTCCCAGGTCTCCTGTGAATCCGATCTTCCTCCCCTGCCCTATGTCGAACACGGGCATTGCTGATCCGAGAATGTGTCCTGCATTGTAGAAATAGCATTTGATGGAATCCGCGACATAGAAATCACGGTGATAGCTTATCGTTATGAACTGTTCAAGGACCTTGATGACGTCCTTAACATCGAACAGCGGCTCGAACGGTTCCTTGTCGCCGTAGGTCTTTTTCTTCTTCATCCATTCGGCGTCCTTCTCCTGGATGTGCGCCGTATCCGCCATGATGAGACCGGCGATGTCGCGCGTGGCGGGAGTCGCGTATACATTGCCCTTGAATCCCATTGCGGACAGATATGGCAGCCTGCAGGAGTGGTCGCAGTGGCCGTGTGTCAGGACTACAGTCTCAATTGTCGCCGGATCAAAGAAGAACTGCCTGTTCTTCTCTTCGGCAATGACACGTTTACCCTGGAACATTCCGCAGTCAACAAGGATCTTCACACCATCGATATCAAGCATATGGGTTGAACCGGTGACCTCCCTGTTCGCGCCGTAGGAAACAAATTTAATTGACATTTATATGAAAATCCTTTTAAATAAAATTTGCGTTCCATTTAAATATCCGTCGAAAATGTTTTTTCAATCGAAGGCTCAAGAATAATTTGCTCAAAATTAAGAAGTTATTGGCCACAGACCATCGCAGACTTAAAACACAAACCTCCTCACCACGAAGCTCACGAAGGGCACGAAGTTAATCTCCTCCAGAAGAATCGGCTCAGGCGAACAGTTCGCCCTGTAATGCGGAATATGCATGAGAATATTAACTCGTTCATATTCTCATGACATTTCCGCATATTTCCCTCTGCAGGAGCATAGGAGAGCCGATTCCAATCCGTGTCTATCAGCGTTCATCTGCGGTTCAAGAATCTTATCTCTGTGCCTCTGTGGCAAAATCATACTGTCAGGCGTCTCGGGGCGGTGGGAATCTGTTCAAGCCATCTCCGGTATCTCGGTGTTGGTCCGCGCCTGACGTCCACGAGGAATTTTTCCAGGTCGTCGAGGGTCTTTATCTTGCATACCGAGTTCCTGAGTTCCCCGGGATATCCGCGTCCCTTGAGGTAGTCAATGACGACCTTCCGCGAAATTCGCACGCCGATCACTTCACCGTAGGTTTCCGCCATCTCCTTCACATGGATCCCCATCTCATCTGCAAGTTCGGCAGCTGTTGGCGGCATGAACGACTTTCCTTTTTCAATCTCCTCAAAGATCCATGGATTTCCCATGGCTCCCCGAGCGACCATGACGCATGTGCATCCGGTGCTTTCTCGGAGAGAATCGCAGGTCGTCCAGCTGAAGATCCCGCCGTTGGCGACAAGCTGTGTATTTACATTCTTCCCCACTTCTGCGATAATAGCAGTCTTGACATCCCCCGAATACACCTTCGACATCACTCTTCCGTGCAAGGTGACCGCCGACGCACCTGCTTCGACCAGGCGTCTTATCAGATGGATTGTCGGTGCAGGATCCGCCTCGTCGATTATCCTGGTCTTGACCGTCACCGGCACCTGCGAATTCCGCGTTATCATCTCGAAGGCCATGATGGCTTCCTCGGTCTTCTTCGCAAGCGCGGCCCCCTCACCTTTCTTCACAACTTTCTTCGCCGGGCATCCGAGGTTGAAATCGATAACATTGACATCGTACTGGTTGATTATCCGGGTGGCCTTCCTGAGTATGTCGTGTTCCGAACCGACGATCTGCACACCTAGCCATGACTCCTTCTCGCCGCGCTTCAGCATCGACAGAGTCTTTCCATGTCCGAATACCAGAGAACCGGCGTCGATCATTTCGGTGAATGCGAACCGGCATCCATGCCGCCGTGCCGAATTCCTGTATGGAAGATCGGTGTATCCCGCAAGCGGAGCAAGAATGACGGCTTTGTCAGGATAGATAGAGGTCCTTGGATGACTGGATGGTTGGATGGATGGATGATTGGATGGCATTTGGAATTATATTTTCTTACTGATTACTGGTTACTGGTCACTGATAACTTCTTCCACCTCGCCGGTTCTCAGCTTCTCCGATACGCCGGTTCGCCGTTACGCCGACACTATTTAAGCGCTCCGCGCCGCACTGCCTCAAATATTATCACTGTCGCTGCCTGGGCGACGTTGATCGATTCGATCTTGCCGGGCATGGGTATGATCAATGGAATGCTGTCCTTCAGTTCTCCGGCTCCGTGGGCTTCGCTGCCGAAGACGATTGCGGATTTCGCAAAAAGCCCCTTTTCCTCGAAGCAGCTTGCCGTGCCAGATGGATCAGTCCTATAAATTGTCCCGTATCCGAATTTGCGAAGTTCGCAGGCAGTCGTCTCAAGATCCTTGAACTCCCTGATGTTCAGCGCGAACTGCGATGCGAGTGCAGAACGTATGACCTTGTCGTTGAATGGATCCGCAGTCCCTCCGGTTATCCACAATTCCTTGAGGCCTGCCGCGCGGACCGTCCGGATTATCGTACCGAGGTTTCCGGGGTCGGAAATCTGGTCGAGGACGACTATGAAAGGGTCCTTCGGAGCAATCTTGACTTCCGCCAGTTCCGGTTTTTTCGTGATGATAAGGCAGCCCTGAGGAATGACGGTTGCCGAGAGTTCGGCAAATTCCTTCTTCGGAACGGCTTCAAATCTTATGCCTGCAAATGATGAGGCGTTGAAATCTTCAGAGCAGACGGCCAGCTCCACGAGATCGGGGCGCAGCTGAAGGAGTTCACGGCAGCAGCGCAGACCTTCGCACACGCAGAGGTCATGCTTTTTCCGTCCATGCCTCGTATAGAGGGATTTGATCAGAGCTGTCTGGCTTTTCGTTAGCATCTGCAAACTTCCTGTCCGGTTGATTTCAATTGAACATATTATATATTAAGAACGGGGTTATCAAAGATGCTTAAACTATTATCCACATTATTTTTGGCGGGGGTGCTCATGACTGCTCTTTTCGGACAGGAAAAGTCCAATCTTTCGGTATCGTCCACAAGTTTCCAGGATGGCAGAGGATTGGCTGCGAAGTTCGCAATGAAGGCTGTTGACGGGGGGCAAAACACCTCGCCTCAGCTCTCATGGAAGGATGCTCCGCAGGGCACAAAGGTGTTTGCGGTCACCTGCATCGACATCCATCCGATCGCGCAGAAATGGGTGCATTGGATCGTCATAAACATTCCCGCCGGGACCACCGAGTTGTCCGAAGGCGCATCTCCATCGAAGATTCCCGCCGGGGCAAAGGAACTCGAGAACAGTTTCAGAAACAATGGATATGGCGGACCTCAGCCGCCAAAAGGTTCCGGAGTCCATAAATACGTTTTCACCGTCTATGCGCTCAGTGACGCAGTCAGCGCAGACGGATTCCTTTCCGAGGACGCCTTCCTCAAGCTGGTGTCGGGAAAAATCCTCGCCAAGGCAAGCATTACAGGAACATTTTCAAGATAAGAATGACCATATAAAACAAGGAGTCTGAAATGAATATTCTCAGGAAACTGTCTTTCGCACTGTTGATCGCTCTCCCTTTCATCGTGGCAGGAGGTGACAAGATCGATGCCGGAACTGTAGACAACGGAGTCTTCAAGAGCGACTATTTCAACTTTTCGATGCCTCTTCCCAAGGAATGGACCGTCATAAGCCCGGAGCAGAACAAGATGCTCATGGACAAGGGCAAGAAGGTGATAGCCGGTGACGACAAGAGCATGCAGGCGGCATTGGATGACAGTGTACAGACGACCATCAACATGATCACATTGTTCAAGCACCCCCTTGGTTCACCGGTGGCATTCAATCCCAGCATCGGTATAGTTGCCGAAAAGGTCTCCCAGCTGCCCGGCATCAAGAGAGGCAAGGACTACCTATTCCACGTAACAAAGCTCCTGCAGGCTTCCAAGCTGAACTATGATATCTCAGATGAGATCAAGACAGTCAAGCTCGGGAAGATGGACTTCGACGTGCAGGAAATGAAGCTGTCGGTGAGGAACCTCGACATCAAGCAAAAATACTATTCCGCCATCGTTAAAGGCTATGCCCTGGGCATAGTGGTTTCAAGCACGACGCCTGAAGACGAAAAGCTCATAGATGAGATACTCTCAAAGATCAGCTTCGAGGTGAAATGAACAATCTGAGGCTGGTAATTTTGGAATTACTGCCGATATTAACTGGCTCATGGCAATATTTTAAAGGTTGAAATGGATCCATTATATGACATAAAGATAGAGACGGGGGCCACATACGTGGCTGCCGCACCTACGACCATGAACCTGAAGGTCAAGGATTTCGTCGTTGTCCGCAAGGACAAGATCCTCGACTATGGGCAGATAATCACCTGCCTCGGAGAGAAGGTCAAGCTCACCGACAAGGAGAAGGAGGAGCTTCCCCATATAGACCGCAAGGCGACCGTCATCGACCAAGGCAAAGCCAACGAGAACCTGATGCGCAGCAAGTCCGCGTTCAGGACCGCCATCCAGTATATCCAGAACCTCAAGCTTCCGATGAAGCTGCTTAATGCTCATTATTCGTTCGACATGAAGCTTGTGACATTCCAGTTCACTGCTGACGGGCGTGTGGACTTCAGGGAGCTTGTCAAGCAGCTGTCCCAGGGGCTCAACACCAGGATCGAGCTGAGACAGATCGGAGTGCGCGACGAGACCGCGCTGATCGGCGGATTCGGCGCATGCGGCCTCGAACTCTGCTGCTGCAAATTTCTCAGGACTTTCGCTTCGATCAACGTCAGGATGGCCAAGGAACAGGACCTCTCACTCAACCCAAACAACATCTCCGGCATATGCGGACGCCTGAAGTGCTGCCTCAAATATGAGCATGCGGGATATCAGGAACTCGACAGGGACATGCCGCGCAGGGGCGCCTGCTGCGAGTGCGCCGAAGGCAGGGGCCGTGTCATCGACCGCAACCTCCTCACACAGAAGGTAACACTGCACATAGAAGAGACCGGAAAGAATGTCACCTGCCCCAAGGAAGAGGTGCGGATAGTCTATCTCGACAAATACAAGTTGCCGCATGACCAGCAGCACGACATGTATGACGGCCTTGACGAGGAACAGAAACGCCTCCTCAAACAGCTCGACGAGCAGTAGCTTGATGAGGGGATGGATTACTGGCCTACCCGAGACGAACTCTGGTCGGCCTGGGATTAGCAGATGACCGGTTTTGACTTCAAAACAAATCTCTAAGGAAAAATCTTGCATGCAAGTTCATGAGAAGATATTTCATATTTTTCCAATGGCCAATACCCATTCATCCAGCCATCCATCAATCCAATCATCCAAATGACCGTGAAACGGATTACTGCCATGTCAGATGAAAGCAATAGCCAGCCTCAGGATCTGAGAAACAGGTTCGCCGGAATCCTCTGCATCATTGCGGCGATAATTGTATTCGCCCTGCCGTTCAAGTTCGGGGGGATAGTCGGGATACCAGAGGTGCTTTATTTCCCTGATGACATCTTCCAGTGGGCCCTGTTCACCTGGCCTCCGGTCATGTTCCCGGTGATCTCCTCGCTTTTTCTCGCACTTTCCATCTTTGCAGCAGGAAATCTCCGGCTTGACTTCAAGTTCATCCTCGCCATGATCTGGATACTCCTTGCATTGTCTTCATTGATCGGCTTCAAGAATGCAAGCACCATGGACTTCCCGATACAGGAGGTCTCGCATTTCTTCGGGATCGCATGTTTCACAATGTCGATCTACTTCCTTCTTGAAGCCAGGCCCGACATGAGGGAACTGCTCCTGAACGCCGTGATACTCGCCCTGGTTGTCTCACTCTTCATGGGACTCCAGCAGTTCCTCTGGGGTTTCAAGGAGACATTGAACTATGTCTACGAACAGGAGATCAAGACCGGCCTCAGGACCACATGGCACCTCCAGAACAGGCTCGAGCAGACACGTGTCTATTCACCGTTCACACTCTGCAACAGCCTTGCAGCGCATCTGGTCCTGACGATCCCTCTCTGCCTTGTTCTCATCTGGAGGAGCAGGACGACATTGAAAGCGGTCATCATTGTCTCCGC
>Ga0302238_1003320_pt1 | contig 10349 bp, 6 predicted proteins | sample AAG_UR_Asn_MG_FD_193527 | JGI IMG/M metagenome (GOLD analysis project Ga0302238, IMG submission 193527) | Enriched activated sludge microbial communities from anaerobic digester in WTTP, New Holstein, Wisconsin, United States - AAG_UR_Asn | ecosystem: Engineered > Bioreactor > Anaerobic >...
AAGACAACAGGAGGATAATCCTTGACATCGCCGACAAGTGCTTCGTAAAATCGTCGTCCCCGGCATTCGACTCGTATTGCGGGCAGAACTTCATCGACAACGTCCTGCGTGGCGGGCTTCCGGTATCGATCAGATCAGCAAAAGGGGAGAAGAGGGACGTCATACATGTCTACTCCAGGAAACACGGGGATCCGGAAAGGGACTACAATTCGTTCCTGATCATGCCGACCTTCTATTCTCAGGGCAACGGAGGATACCGTGACATCAACCAGAACAGGCGCAACGATGTCTTCTGCAATCCGGACGTCCTGGAGTCCAACATAGAATATTTTCTCAGCCTCATACAGCTTGACGGTTACAATCCGCTTGTTGTGAAAGGGGTCTCATACAGGTTCGAGTCATCCGGTGACAACAGGAGATTTCTCCGAGAGAAGACCGATAATCCGCAGATGCTATACGGATTCTTCAGGAAAAAGTTCATACCATATACGTTGATAGACTTCCTGAAATCAAGGAAGATCAGGCTCAAGATGCCTCTCGAGGATTTTGTCTCCGAGATACTTCTTCGTTCCGAGAAGAACGGTGAGGCTTCACACGGGGAAGGATACTGGATCGACCACTGGTTCTACAATCTCGACCTGATAGACAGCTATGAAAGCATGTTCCCCGACAGGATCAGGGAACTGATGCTTGAGATGACATTGACTTTCTACGATGACTGCTACTTCGTCCAGCCCAGATCACGGAAATATGTCCTTTACAATGGAACAAACCCGTCGCAGCTGAATTCTCTGGTCAGGATTTTTGCTAAGGACAAGATGATCCGTTCGAGGAAGATAGATCCCAACAAGGTCCGGACACAGAATGGGAAGGGTGTGATATACCGGACAACCCTTTTGGGAAAACTTCTCATCCTTCTCATCAACAAGGTGTCATCCATCGACGCCAGCGGCGTCGGTGTTGAGATGGAAGCGGGGAAACCGAGCTGGAACGATGCCATCAACGGGCTTCCTGCAATGTTCGGATCATGCATTTCCGAGACTTTCGAAATAAAGCGTCTTGCCGAGAGCATCAAGAGGTATGCCGGGGTCCTGAGGGACGATGATGACTCCATATGCATTCCAGTTGAGGCTTCCAAATTCTTCAATGCAGTAAGCAAGGCGCTTGAGAAGAACTTGGAATCCGGTGAATTCAGCAATCACGAGTGCTGGGACTACGCAAGTTCGGCCAGGGAGAAGTTCAGGGAGGAGACCAAGTTCGGGGTAAAGGGACAGGAGAAGGATGTCACTAAAAATGAGATCCTGCTTTTCTCGGAGCTCTGCATATTGAAGGCGGAGAAGGGAATTTCGAAGTCGTTCAACATGAAGACCGGCCTCTACAGCACTTATTTCATCAACATCCCGGAGAAATACGACATTGTTGAATTCAGAAGCGCAGATGGTGAAAAAGTTGAAAAAGGGATTGTCGTCAGGAAATTCAGGCAGGTGCAACTCCCTCCGTTCCTGGAGGGGCAGGTGCACGGAATGAAGGATTCGGATACTGTGGAAAAGGGCGCTTTGCTATACAAGTCAGTACGGAATTCCCAGCTCTTCGATGAAAAGCTCGGGATGTACAAGGTCAACGCCTCGCTTGAAAAGTATCCGCTGGAGATCGGAAGGATACGCGCGTTCACTCCCGGCTGGCTGGAGAACGAGTCGGTCTTCCTGCACATGGAATACAAATATCTCCTTGAACTCCTTCGTAAAGGCCTCTACAGGGAATTCTTCCGTGACGTGCAGAATGCTCTTGTGCCATTCATGGACCCCGGGACATATGGCAGGAGCATTTTTGAGAACAGCTCCTTCATTGCGAGTTCCGCAAATCCCGACAGGTCGGTTCATGGAAGCGGCTTTGTTGCCAGGCTCAGCGGATCTACATCCGAGTTCTACAATATGCTGCTCATAATGGCTCTTGGAGAAAAACCCTTCAGGCTTGATGGGGATGGGAAACTTGTCTTCTGTGTTTCTCCGGTGCTGCCGAAATGGATTTTCACGGGAAAGAAGGATAAAGGGTGGATCTTCATCGATGGGGTTGAGAAAGAGATTGAAATTGAAGAAGGCTCATTCTACGCCAGATGTCTTGATGGAATCCTTCTTGCCTACCATAATTTATCGGGCAAGGATGTCTTTGGACCGGATATGATTACGGAAATGGTATTGACCGGGTACGGAAAACCCGTGAAGATCAAGAGGGCCGTGGCCCCTTCGCCGGTGGCTGAAATGATCAGGGATGGGAAATTCAGAAGGATAGATTTTTACATAAAATAATGGAGCGCCGACATCTTGCCAGAGAATTACTTGCGCTCCATAAATACAAAAAGGAAGACATATGAAAATCTTAATCTCCATTCTTTCTTGCTTGATGATTCTTTCCTCTTCCGCACAGGTGAAGATAGAAAAGTCTGCTGACGGGAAATTCGGACTCTCCGTGGATGGAAAACCTTTTGAGCTCAAAGGCGTCACTTTCGGTGTGCCGATAAAGGAGGATACGGTTGATGCAAGCTTCAAGGAGCTTCAGAACATGGGGGTCAACGCCATCAGGAACTGGGGTTGCGGAAACGACACACAGCTTCTTCTCGATACTGCGGCGAAATACAACATCAAGGTATTGCTTGGAATCTGGATGAGACATGGCCGATCCGGAGCAGAGGGGGACGACAATTTCAATTACGTGAAGGATGAGACTGGCAAGGAGAAGATGTTCGCAGAAGCTATCAAATGGGTGAACAAGTTCAAGGATCACAAGGCGATACTGGGATGGTGCGTAGGAAACGAGGTCATCCTGAACATCGGGCCTGAGGAGGAGAAGGTAGCGTATGCCAAGCTTCTTGAGAAGATATGCGGCGAGATAAAGAAGGTTGATCCCAACCACCCTATCTTCTCAGCCGGCGCATGGACAATTGAGTGGAAATTCTGGAAGCAGTATACCCCATCGCTTGATGTCTACGGAGTAAACACCTATGGCTGGGGAGCAGGCGCGCTCCCGGATGAGCTGAAGAAGAATGGCGTCGAAAAACCGTATGTCCTGACGGAGTTCGGTCCTCGTGGCGAATGGGATGCGCCAAAGGACAGCAACGGACTTAAGATCGAACCTAGCGAGAAGGAGAAGGTTGATACGATCCTTCAGGGATATCCGAAATTGATCAAAGCCAACAAGGAATGCCTTGGAGCTTTCATCTTTAATTTCGGGAGGAGCACCAATCATGGCGGCGTATGGCTCAACTTCAAGATGGGTGAAGCATATCGTCCATATTACTGGGCAATCCGTGAAATATATACCGGACAGAAGGCTCCGGACGCATGTCCTGATATCTCGGAATTCTCAATCCCCAACAGCGTTGTGAAGCCTGAAGACTGGGTGCCTGTGGTACTGAAAGTTTCCGACAAGGAGGACAAGGACCTCAAGATCAGCTTCAACTACAATTGCAGGGAAAGGGGCTCCAGGGAAGACCGGGACGCCATCAAGCCTCTCAATTCGAAGAAGAATGAGAACGGTTCCTACTCGATACAGGCTCCAAAGGATGATGGGCTCTACAAGGTATACGCATACTGCCAGGACAGCTATCCGAACCTTTCAATCGCATACACCTCGCTTTTCGTTACGAAGCAGGGAACTGCTGTAGGTGAACCCGGACAGAAGGCAGAGCTGCCGCTGTTTGTTTTCGACAATACGACGCCGCAGACCAAGCTTCCATATATCCCCTCCGGGTTGATGGGAAATTTCAAGGCGCTGAAGCACAACATGGAATGCACTGACAATCCGCACTCCGCGCCGAACTGCATAGAGGTCGCATACTCCGCGAACGGAGACTGGTGCGGTCTTGCCTGGCAGTCGCCAGCGAACGACTGGGGCGGAGAGAAGCCGGGCGGCTATGATCTCACCGGTGCGAAGAACTTCAAGTTCTGGGCGCGCGGCAAGGAAGGCGGAGAAAAGGTCAAGTTCGGTTTCGGCATGATCGGCAGGGAGAAGAAATATTTTGATACAGCCAAGAAGGAGACCGGAGACCTGGTGCTTGAGAAGGAATGGAAGGAATATACGATTTCACTTGATGGCTGCGATCTTCGCAGGATCAAGACCGGATTCACGATGTTCTTCGGCGGACAGGGCAAGCCGATCACGTTCTATCTGGACGACATCAGGTTCGAGTGAATGACATTGAAGTAAAATGGAAAGCTTGAATGGGTAGGAAGAAATATTAGATTAGTGGCCAAGGGGAATTTTGATGTCCGACGACAACAGTAAAAATCTTGAGAGCTTTTCACGATTCGAGCCGATCATCTTCATGGCCGTCCTGATCATCGGAATTGTCTCCGCTCTCTTCTTCCTCGTCACCAAGACGGCAGTAAAGGACGAGAGAACTCCCGACGGCCGAATAATAGTAAACTACTGGGAGAAATGGACCGGATTCGAACGCGATGCCCTGGTGGCTGTCATTGATGACTTCAACAAGTCCCAGAACAAGATCTTCGTGAAGCTGCTGACCGTCAGCACGATCGACCAGAAACTCCTTCTTGCCACCGCCGGAGGAACTCCTCCCGACATTGCCGGTGTCTGGGTGCAGAACGTGAACGTCTTCGCGGAAAAGGGAGCGCTTACTCCGCTGAATAAGATGCTTGAGAAGAAAGGCATCTCGAGAAAGGACTATATTCCCGTATTCTGGGACCTCTGCGAGCGCAAGGGATTCATGTGGGCTCTGCCTTCGACGCCGGCGACCGTAGCGCTCCACTGGAACAAAAGACTTTTCAGGGATGCCGGACTGGATCCCGACAAACCTCCGAAGAGCCGTGCAGAACTTGATGAGATGAACGAAAAGCTCACAATCGTTTCACTCAAGAGGGGTTCAGAGGTGGTGAAAGTCCGTTATTGCGAACTGACGGATGAGGAAAAGAAGCAGAAAAACTTTGACATTGTCCAACTCGGTTACACCCCCACGGAACCCGGCTGGTGGAATTCGATGTGGTGCTACTGGTTCGATGGAGAACTCTGGGATGGGGAGAGAAAGATCACTGCCGACAGCAAGGAAGGTATTGAAGCACTGAAGTGGTTCAAGAGCTTCGGAGAAAAATACGGTATCCAGAACCTGAGGAACTTCGGTGCGTCCTTTGGAAACTTCTCATCACCCCAGAATCCATTTCTTTCCGAGAAAGTGGCGATGGTGTTGCAGGGAGTCTGGATGTTCAACTTCATAGAGAAATATGCCCCCCAGGTCGAATGGGCTGCCGCTCCGTTCCCCAGTCTTGGCGAGAACCCGAAGAATCCGTTTGTCTCCATCGCGGAATGCGATGTGCTGGTGATACCGAAGGGTGCGAGACATGCAAAGGAGGCGTTCGAGTTCATGAGCTATGTGAACAGCAGGGGGCCGATGGAGAAACTCAACATGGGGCAGAGGAAATTCAGCCCCCTCGCGGAAGTAAGTCCTGATTTCGTGAAGGACCATCCGAACAAATACATACAGGTGTTCATCGATCTTGCAAAGAGCCCCGGCGTCAGGACGATCCCGAAAATGCCGGTATGGAACGAATACAACACTGAACTTTCAGTGGCATATGACCAGGCCTTTACAGATGTCCTCAGCCCTGAGGAGGCGTTGAAGAACGCCAGGGAAAGGACACAGTGGAAATTGGACAAGATACTCAAGAGATGGGACATGATAAAGGATGACAGGATGAAGGAGTGGAAGCAGGAAAATGACGCGTGGTGAGAAATACAATCTGAAGATGGGACTGCTCTTCGTGAGCCCGTGGATAATCGGGTTCATGGTGTTCACCGTATACACTGTGGGAGCCTCGTTATTCTATTCCTTCTGTGACTACGACGTGCTCTCAAAGCCGGTGTTCATAGGGACTGCAAACTATACGGACATGATTCAGGACACAGTATTCTGGAAAGCGCTTTATAACACTCTGACCTTTGCGTTCTTCGCGATTCCGCTCGGACTTATATCATCGATCTGTGTGGCGATACTGCTGAACATGCCTATCAGCGGACGACCGATATTCAGGACGATATTCTTCCTTCCTTCGCTTGTTCCGGCAGTTGCGACCTCGATGATATGGCTGTGGATCTACAACGGCAAGTTCGGTCTTCTCAATTATTTCCTGAATCTTGCCGGGCTTCCGGGGCCGGAATGGCTGACGAACGAGCATTATACCAAACCTGCTCTTGTTCTGACGGTGATATGGGGCATAGGGCATTCTGTCGTGATATATCTTGCCGCCCTGCAGGAAGTACCGATTCAGCTTTACGAGTCGGCTGAGATCGACGGTGCCGGATTCCTCAGGAAAGTCTGGCATATAACAATTCCCTCGATATCTCCGGTAATATATTTCAACCTTGTAATGGGAATTATCGGATGCCTTCAGGTCTTTGCCCAGCCATACATCATGTTTGGTGCAGGAACAGGCGGTCCCAACCGTTCAGCGCTCTTCTATGCGGTTTATCTATATGAAAATGCATTTACATACAACCAGATGGGATATGCCTGCGCGATGGCGTGGATACTTTTCCTGATAATCCTCGGGCTGACATATCTGGCGACGGTCATGAGCCGCAAACACATCCATTACGGGGAGTAAGAATATCCAATATCGAACAAGAAATATCGAATGATGAATTAGATCAAACACTTGGATATTGATACAGGAGTCTGAAAAAGGATTTAAATGATAAAACTTAATACATTCGGAAAAATGATTGTGTTCCTCCTCCTTGTGATAGGATCCATCATCTTCAGTACCCCGCTCATCTGGATGATCTCCACGGCGCTAAAGCCGATTGATCAGACGATGAGCATGCCCCCAACATGGCTGCCATACAGGTATTTCACGGATATAGAAGGGAAAAGGACAGCCATAGTTCCAAAGGTCAGGATAGAAGAACCATCTGTTGCGATTCTGCCCGAAGGTTCCACTGAAGCTCAGATAGTCCCTCAGGCAAAACTTGAAAAACAGCAGGGGAAATACAAGGTGATCAGGGAAATCCAGGCTGATAAGGCAAATCTCTGGTCGGCCGTCACTCTGGAAAAGATCACCGGCAAAGAAAACATATCCGAACAGTATTTTGTTCCGGTGAAAAGCATCGAACGTACGCTGTGCTTCCGCTGGAGCAACTTCAAGGGGGCGATCCATGCGATGAAATGCTTCTGGATGTATACGAAGAATACTCTTATCCTGTGCTTCTTCACCGTCATCGGCACAGTGATATCAAGTGCGTTCGCCGCCTACGGCTTTGCAAGGATCCAGTGGAAGGGACGCGACAAGATTTTCCTCCTGGCTCTCGCAACAATGATGATTCCCTTCCCGGTGATCATGGTTCCGCTGTATTGCCTCTACAGGACATTCGGACTTGTAGGTACGCCTCATCCGCTATGGATAGGATCGTTCTTCGCAGGAGCATTCAATGTCTTTCTTCTGAGGCAGTTCTTCCTGACGATTCCCCAGTCCCTTTCCGAAGCTGCAAGGATAGATGGCTGCAGCGAATTCCAGATATTCATGAGGATAATCCTTCCAATGTCGAAACCGGCGTTGCTCGTAGTCGCGCTCTTCCAGTTCATGGGCACCTGGAACGACTTCCTCGGACCATTACTCTTCCTGACGAACCAGGAGGACTTCACCCTTGCGCTCGGACTCCAGTTCTTCCAGAGTCAGCACGGAGGAACGGAATGGAACTATCTCATGGCGGCAAGCCTTCTTGTCGTCACACCAGTAATCGTGCTGTTCCTCTTCACTCAGAAGGCCTTCATCGAAGGAATTTCCACGACCGGAATAAAGGGGTGACAGAAAATCAATATTTCCCGAGTTCGCGTGAAAGCCTGACGAATTCGCGGAACATTTCCAGCGATACGCAGTCTGGTACGGAATGGTCGCTGCTGATCACGAATCCTCCGTTCTTCTTCAGGAGCGGTATTACGCGGTGCATTTCGGTCCAAAGCTTTTCCGGTTCATTGTAGAGAAGGGCATTAAGTCCTCCGTGCAAGACAAGCTTGCCACCATACTCCTCCTTGATTGCAATTGGATCCATCCCGGCCTTGACCTCAAGGGGATTCAATGAATCGAGACCCATTCCTACAAGTTCCGGCACAAGTGGGCGTATGTCGCCGCATGAATGAAGTTCCGCCTTGATCCCTTTTGCGTGAGCCCATTCAATGGCGCGTTTGTGATAAGGCTTCAGGATTTCACGGTATGTGTCAACCGAGAAGAACTGCTTGAACTTGTATCCCATGTCATCGGGCCAGCGGATGGCGTCGAACTTGTAACCGGCATCCCATACCATTTCAAAAAGGGCGATGTCGACTTCCAGCTGATGTTTGAACATGTCCATCACCCATTCAGGCTCGGTGACCATCGCCATAAGAAGCGTCTCTGTACCGGTCATCCATGAATGTGTGACATCGAATCCGAACCAGAATCCCGCCCTGATCCAGCAACCATCCTTCCTCCATTTTGGATAATTCTTCTTGAGATTTTCCCAGTCGATGCGGTCACGGGATGGTGTCATCCTCTCCTTGGCCTCCTTCCAGGCATCCGGGGTGATGATCTTGCAGTCCAGGAATTCCGGAACACCGCCATGGCTCTTCCAGTCCTTGATGGTCTGTCCCCAGGCAGTTGTACGGATGACGTATTCCTCGTTCTCCTCGATGACCTTTGCTGGATAACGCGGGCTGTTGTCGGCTCCGATATGTGCAAACTTGTCTAGACCGAAGAATTCATCATAGCCTACCTTCTCCGGCATTCCTTCCCTGTGCCAGCGCTGGACTGTCGCGCCCCATGGTGAATCTGTGACGGGGACGCAATCCGCATCCCGGTGCTCATACATGCATTTCATACGCTCGAAGGTGGTCATTGGTTTCATCGGCAACTCCTAAATAATTTATCAGATTACGATATGATTAATCAAGTAAACAGCTGCAACACTACTGGTAAATATTGGAATTAGTATTTCCTTTTTCGATAAAATGATATAAAATATCGACTTAGATAAAAATGGGTGAATGGATGGTTGGATGAACGGATGAATGGGTTTGGAAAAGGAAATCAAATGATTGTCAAGCTTGTAGTAGTCCTCCTAAGCAGGATTTGTGTTTTCGCAAATCTAAATTCCAACTTGCCCACCCATCCAATCATCCTTTCATCCAGTCATCCAAGGTACTTATGAACTCCCACATCATCATCCGGACGGCGCACAAGACCTACTGCGGACCGAACTGGTTCTGGGACAGCCGGCTGCAGTCCGGAGACATCCGTCTCGGTTATAATCTCTGGTATGTGGCAGAAGGTAAAGGGTTCCTCAAGACACCGGAAGGGCAGTTTGAATTGAACCGCGGAGAATGCTTCCTCCTCCGATCCTGGGAGGAGCACATGGGTACATCCGTAAAGGAAGATCCTGTTGTCGTTTCATGGTGCTGCTATGACTACTTTGATGTCAGAGGCAGGAGGATATCGCCTGAAAAAGTGCGAATCCCGCAAAGGCATCGTATGCTGACCGAGACATCATTCTTCGAATCTCTCATGGACCGCCTGATAGAGTCTTTCCAGTCGGATCCTAACGGGAAACGCACGATAGAATGGCTGCAGGCAGCATTGAACGAGGTTGATCATCAGGACCAGCGTCTCAAGACACTGCAGGGAATTGATCTTGAGCATGAGGAGATGATCGGGCAGATCTGCCGGAACATCCGTGAGAATCCCGGGCATAAGTTCCGTATCCCGCAGCTTGCGTCCAAGGCATCTATGTGCGTGGATCATTTCATCCGCGTCTTCAGACGGCACAAGGGCATGACACCCGGTGAATATGTCATCAACTGCCGGCTCGAGGCCGCGCGGGGGCTCCTGCAGTCGTCCACCCGCAATATCAGCCAGATCGCGGAGATACTCGGGTATCCGAACGTCTACGCCTTCAGCAAGCAGTTCAAGGAGCGTACCGGGAAACCTCCTACGTTTTATCGTGGACGCAGGGCTTGAAATATGTTTTGAACAATGTATAATAAGACATAATAAGAGATAAGAAGAGGGAGTTTACTATGAAAAGGACATTCATAAATTGCGCAATGGGTCTGTTATTGCTGGCTGCCGCACCTTCCCGTATCGTGGCAGATGAAGGGAAGGTCATAAAGGTCCTGCAGGACTTCGAATCAATGGGCGGAAATATAAGGACAAATCAGCCTACGGCTATAAAGATGGAGCTTTCCGACAAGACAGACATGGGGAAATCATGTCTTCGCATCACAATACCGAAGGACTTCGACTGGAAATGGAAGGGATGGGATGGAAAACAGGAAAGACAGCTGGATAACGTCTCGGTGATGACATTGT
>Ga0302238_1003325_pt1 | contig 10339 bp, 11 predicted proteins | sample AAG_UR_Asn_MG_FD_193527 | JGI IMG/M metagenome (GOLD analysis project Ga0302238, IMG submission 193527) | Enriched activated sludge microbial communities from anaerobic digester in WTTP, New Holstein, Wisconsin, United States - AAG_UR_Asn | ecosystem: Engineered > Bioreactor > Anaerobic >...
GTGAACATCATCGCCGTTACTGCCCGGAAAAAGATAGTCATGATCCGCCAGTTCAGGCACGGAAACAAGAAGTGGGAGATCGAGATACCTGGAGGGCTGATTGACAAGAGTGATTCCGATCCTCTGCATGCAGGACAGCGAGAGCTCCTTGAGGAGACGGGGTTCAAGGGTGAGAACGCAAGACTGATCGGAGCAGTGTGTCCAAATCCTGCCCTGCAGGACAATATCTGTCATACCGTACTTGTCGAAAATGCCAGGAAAGTGTCAGGGCCTGCCATGGAAGATTGCGAAGATATCGAGACCATGCTTGTGAGCCCTGAAAAGGCCATGAAGCTCATTAGGGACGGAAAGATAACGCATGGGCTTGTCCTGAATGCCTTGATGTTCTACTTTATGGAATGCAAGATGCTCTAAACTTACTGGAGAACTGTTTGTCATGAAAAGCTCATTTGAACTGGCGATGGAAAGGCTTGGTGGCTCTCTCAAGAAGCTTACTGAGGAGCAGAAGAAGGCCATCGCGGAGATTGAATCGAAATACAAATCTAAAATTGCCCAGGTCCAGATTGCCTCCGAGGACAGGTTGAAGAAAGTGAAGGAGGACGAGGAACTCGACAAGATAATGAAGCAGACGGCTTCCGAGATAGCCTCGCTTCAGGAAAAATGCGAGTCGGAGAAGAAGAAGGTGCGAGGGGAATAACTCGTAACTTGTAACTGGCAACTTGAAATTTGATATCTTATAGGAGCGCTGGCCTCTGGCCGGCAAAACAGGGAAAATGGAATTGGGGATCTGAGATTTGTTTGAGGAATGTGGCATAGGCGTCTCGCCTGTGATTAATTAGAAGGTCCGACTTGGAAATACAGGCGGGACGCCTGTATCACATTGTTGGAGGATGTAAAGTATAATGAGTGACGAGAAAACAGAACTGACGCTTAACCAGCAGAACTACATCGAGACAATCTATTCACTATGTCTCGCGCACCAACACGCCCATGTGAAGGCTATCGCAGAAAAGCTGAACATCAAGATGGCATCTGTCACCGAGGCAATGCAGGGGCTGACAGCCCAAGGGCTGGTCAACTATTCTGTCAGGCAGACAATAACCCTCACTCCTGAAGGTGAGAAGATCGCACAGGAATTGCAAAAGAGACATGCGGTTCTTGCGGAATTCTACCGAGAGATCCTGGGATGTCCCGCCGAGAAGGCCGATTTGATCGCATGCAAGGTTGAACATGTCATAGATCCCGAGTTCCGTGAGAGGCTTTCCGAATTTATGCGCTTCCTCAAGGAGATGAAGCTTCCAGACGGCACAAATCCTGTCATGGAATTTACCAGAAGATACTCTTCCGTCAAAAAGAGCGGAGGCTGAAATGGAAGACAGAATCCAGATTGCCCATGGTGGCGGTGGAAGGCTGTCGGCCGAACTCATCAGGGATGAAATACTTTCCCGTTTTGGAAGAGGTCCCCTCAAAGATTTGCCTGATGCTGCGACTCTTCCTGCTGCGAAGAGCAAGGACATTATCATGTCCACTGACAGTTTTGTGATCCAGCCGTTGGAATTTCCTGGAGGAAATATCGGCAATCTCTGCGTATACGGCACGGTGAACGACATCTCTGTCGCCGGAGGAAGACCATTGTGGTTGTCACTCGGAATGATCCTCGAGGAAGGACTGGAGATGTGCATGCTCAGGAAGATTTTGGATTCTGTCAGGAAATCAGCTGATGAGTGCGGGATCCGGATAGTTACAGGAGATACAAAGGTTGTTCCAAAGGGACAGTGCGACAAGATATTTATAAATACTACCGGTGTCGGTGAACGTTACAATCAATTTGATCTTGGTAGGCGGATGATTAGGAAGGGGGACAAAGTGATCGTGAGCGGGAACATCGGAGATCATGGAATGGCAGTCCTTTGCGTCCGCGAATCTATCGGCATCAGAAAAGGTCCGGTGAGCGATCTTGGCAGTGTCCAGAAGCTTGTATCTTCCACGTTGAAATGCGGGAAGGATGTCAAGTTTATGCGTGACCCCACAAGAGGTGGGCTTGCTGCGGTGCTTAACGAGATTGTTTCAGGAATGGGATATGGGATACGGCTTGACGAACACGCACTTCCGTTTTCGAAAGAGTCAAAGGCGGTATCTGAAATGCTTGGACTTGATCTCCTGAGTTCACCATGCGAAGGCAGGATTGCAATGATATGTTCTGCATCTGTCGCAAAGAAGTTGATAGGAATGTGGAGAAAGCTTCCTGAAGGCCGTAATGCGGCAGTAGTAGGAACTGTGACAGATGACAAAGGCAAGGTTATCCTTAATACGGCTGGAGGTGGAGCAAGAATTGTTGATCTTCCGAGAGGTGAACTTCTACCAAGGATCTGTTGATCCATCATGCGCTTCTACATATTCATATTTGTGTTCCTGTTCAGCCTGGCGACAATACTGATCCAGAGGGGAGTGTATTTCTACGCCAGATACGAACTGCTTCTAAGCGATTTCCAGAATCTTCTTCTTGCCCTTGCTACAGGTGTGACCTATATCGCCGGTGCCCAGTTGTCACACAGGTATTGGGAGGCTGTCGGTCCAAGACGGGCAATGGTTTCTCTAATTGTCATCCAGCTGATACTTCCGGTAACGGCCTTCGTATTCCCAATAGCTTCTGTTATTGTGTCAATGACGATTCTCTTTTCGGTATTCAATGGCATGGTTTGGCCGATAGCCGAGAGCTATTCAAGTGCGGGTTTGGATGAAAAAGGCTCCTCCCGGGCGATTGGGATATTCAACCTCTGCTGGAGTACTGCTGTACCGTTGGCGGTAATGATGTCGGGGCTGGCGATCTCGATTTTCAAGAACGGCGTGTTCATGCTTGCATCGATTCTCATTCTCATTTCAATGCTGCTGATATTCTTCCTGCCAAAAGTCATTCCTCATCACCTGGCTTCAGGGGAAATGTCCGATGATGACAGGGCGATTCCCTTTGAAGAAATGAAAGGGATGCTGTTTTCAAGCAGATGGTCGATGTGCTTCTCATATGCCTTGATGCAGATCCTGGCTGCACTCATTCCCGGAAAATTTGCGGGTATGGAGATTTCCATCGCAAAAGCGACTTTCTTTGCGTCGTTCATTGATTTCTCCAGGACCCTCACATTCCTGCTTATGTCGACCACCGTCTGGTGGCATGGCAGGAAGATCATGCTGGCGTGCGTATCCGCAGTCCTTGCCATTGGATTTTCAATAGCGATGTTCCCATCTTCGATAGGATTTGTCATTTCCGGCGAAATCATATATGGGATCGCCGCAGGCTTCGCATATTATTCGGCGCTTTATTATGCAATGGTCCTTAGCAGGGCATCGGTCGGGGCAGGGGGCTCCCATGAAAGCGTGATCGGGGTAGGATTCACCATCGGACCGATTTTGGTGCTTGCCGGGAAGCAATGCGCTTTGCTCTTCGGTCTTCCGGTTACTGCCGGAATGCTTTTCGGCTTCGCGCCAATGGCAGTCCTTGCAATCCCTGTTTCCGTGCTCTACCTCAAAGGGAACAAACGGGAATTATAATTATGACAGCATCTCTTTCAGTTCATTGAGATGCTTTTCATATACCCCGCGCGGTGTGGTATTCTCCTTGATGCAGATCGCCGCAGCCATCCCTATCACTTCTCCCATCATTCCGGTAGTGCGCATTACACGCACCGTTCCAAGGGCAACATGCGTTACACTGATATTCCTGCCAGCCATGAAAAGATTTTCAACGTTGCGGGAGTACAATGTCCGATACGGGATCGGATAGGGATTTATCTTCACATGTTTTGCGATCGAGCGGAATTCCTGTCCGGGGAAATCCTTTGAGTTCTGCTCCTGGGGATAATGAAGGTCGATGGTCCATGTTGTAACAACACAGGCGTCTGGAAAGGATTTTGCATCCTGTATGTCCTGCTGGCAGAGTATCACATCACCGAGCAGGCGCCTTGACTCGCGTTTTCCTGCGACGTAGGCGACCCATGAAAGATCATTGTTTGCGAACTTCGCACGTTCGGAATATTTGTTTTTCAGGAACGCCCAGTTGCCATAGACAACACGGAGTCCATAATCGCGGACAAATTCAAATTCGTCTATCTGGTGCCGGTTCATTCCAGTTTCCCAGTCCCATTCGCCCATTTCAACCTTCTGCGCGGTATTTTCATTGAATTGAACGGCCCATGGACATTCTGGAAACTCGAGTGGAGCCGACCTTTTCTCTGAATACCACTGAACGGAGGAGCCCATGGTCATCTTATCACCTTTTTCAGGCGCGATGGATTCTCCTGTATCGTTCCTGCCTTCGCGCCCCATCCTGAAATCCGCCCCGGCAAGATACCCAACGCATCCGTCACCAGTACAATCGACAAATAATTGCGCCTTGAACCTAAATTCGCGTCCGCTCCGGATGTCCTTGCCGATAAGTGCAGTGATCCTGTTGCCGGACTTTTCGACGCCTGTTGCGTGGATGTTAAGGAACAGCTTGATGTTCTTTTCATTCCTGACGGCTATCAGTTTTTTCTCATCCTCATATGTTTCCGGTGGCTGGGCATTTCCCTGTTTGAGCGGACCAATCTCGTTGACGATATTTCCAAGTTTTGGGTAAGGCGGGAGATTTATTTTACCTCCGAGATGTACACGCACTTCGGAACTGTTGTTCCCTCCAAGCACAGGGCGGTCATGGACAAGGGCGACCTTGAGCCCGTTGCGTGCGGCTGATAGCGCTGCACACTCACCAGCAATTCCTCCACCGGCAACTACAAGATCGAATGTCCCGGCATCATCAGGCTTTTCAGGAAGCCCAAGGGCTTCTTTTCTGAATGTAGCAAGCTCATTGAGGTTTTCAGGGGGTGCGAAGTTCGCATTGGAGGAAAAAATGATCGCATCGCATCGGCCGTCGAAGCCGGTGAGATCATGAAGGGATATCTTAGCTTTCTTGTTTTTTATTTCGACGGTCCCACCTGACTGCCAGTGCCAATCGGCGCCCTCAGTGCCGAAAACTGTACCGAGTGGTTTCCCATCCACGAGGATCTGGAATTTGCCTGGTGCGCCCGGCGCCTTCCATTGTGCTACCCAGTCCTTTGTCCTCGCCCAGATACTATATTTGCCAGTCTGCGGAAATGTCACAGTGGTAGTCGAATCCTTCACCGGTTTTCCGAGTCCATGCGCGACCAGGTAGGAAGAGCCCATCTGGTCCATGAACTGCTGGTCGAGACACCATCCCCCATAATCCTCGAAAGTTCCTGATTGTACGAAAACAATTCCTTCAATCATGATATTTATCCTTCTTGGCTATTCTGTTTCTATTTTGCTTGCGGTATCTTTTAAAATCTTATAATATCTGCATGCATCGACAGAACTTATTTTCCCTGAAAGCGCTATGGCTGAATGCGGAGGATTGCCGACAGTCACCGCTATGGTGGTATTTGATTTAGGAGAATGGATGACGGCATATCCCTGTTTGCGAATTTCGCAGATTTTCTGCAGAAGTTGGTTTACCCCTTCCGGATAACCAAGTATTTCTTTTCCCTTGTAGATTTGCCTGATTTCAGAATCCTTGAGTAGAGAAAGGAGCACCAGTCCGATGCTTGAAGTGCTGGCCGGATGTAGCCCGAGGCGTCCGAGTGCCTGTTCGACAGGTATCCCTGGTCCCCCATGGTAGAGATAGCTTACGTTCTCCTTCCAAAGGACTCCATAGGCGACAGTCATTCCATATTGGAGCAATGCTTCAAGATGTGGCAATGATTTCCTGATCAGGCCGGACGCGAATATGCTCTGTGCCGCGAGGACATGCATTGCCGGACCGGGGGCATATTTCTTATCTGGTGTCTGGCTCGTGATTCCAAGGTGGGACAACGTTTTCAGGAGCCTGTGGACGCGTGTCGGTTCAAGGTTGAGAAGTCTTGCGACCTCCCGGACCCCGAGGGGTTTTCCGGAGCTTGCGACGGCCTGCAGGCAGGCCAATCCATCGATCAGGCTTTCATTTGGTTGTCTTGGCAGCATGTTGCTATAATAGCAACGCAATGGGCTTATGCAAGCCCTGATCTGTGAAATTATCAAATATTCTTCTTTTCATGATGCCGGTGGCAAATTGCCGATTTCAGGTTATCTTTTAAGCTTTTAACAATAGAGAAAAGTTATGTTGAACGAACTTGTATCAAAACTTAATACGAAGATCGCAGGCGCAGAAGAGGTGCTCAAGTCAGCAAAGACCGATGCCGACATCGAGGCCGTACGTGTCGACATCCTCGGTCGCAATGGATTCATCCACTCGATCAGCTCGGAAATGAAGAATATCCCTCCGCAGGACAAGCCTGAATTCGGCAAGGCGTTCAATGCAGCTAAGAACAAGTTCGAATCTCTGCTAACAGAGGCAAAGGACAACCTCAGGGCTAATACTGCAAGACAGGCCCGTGGCCAGATCGATATCACCCTTCCGGGAAGAAGATGGCATCTTGGCACCAAGCATCCCATTTCACAGGTGATTGACGATTGCGTCGGTATATTCCGCAGGATGGGATTCATCGTCGCGGAAGGGCCCGAGATCGAGACAGTCTATCATAACTTCGATGCCCTCAACACTCCGGCAGACCATCCATCACGGGATCCGCAGGACACTTTCTATTTCGGGGATGGTCGTCTCCTTAGGACCCAGACATCGACTGTTCAAATAAGATATATGGAGAAGAACCAGCCTCCAGTGAGGATCGTTTCTCCCGGACGCTGCTACCGCCGTGACACGCCCGACGCTACGCACAGCATGAACTTCCATCAGATAGAAGGCCTCTATATCGACAAGAATGTTTCGATGGCCGACCTCAAGAGCACCTTGCTCTATTTCGGCAGGGAACTGATGGGTTCCGAGACGCAGCTCCGGCTCCGTCCGCATTTCTTCCCATTCACGGAACCCAGCGTAGAATGCGATTTCTCCTGCATCATGTGCGGAGGGAAAGGATGCCGTGTCTGCAAGTTCTCCGGCTGGCTCGAGATAGCCGGTGCGGGAATGGTCAATCCTAATGTCCTCAGGAACGTCGGCTATGATCCTGAGCAGTGGAACGGTTATGCATTCGGGATGGGAATTGAACGCATCGCGATGATCCGCTACCGGATCAATGACATCCGCTACCTCTACGAGAACGATATGCGCTTCCTCGAGCAGTTCTGAACATTGCCAACTACGGTTTAAATTCCTGAAATTCGATTCCCTTGAGACTGGCAGTTTCGGTTAGGAATTGCATGAGGCGATCTTTTTCCTTTTTGAAAATTCCAGTCGCATATCCTTCTGATTCACAATTGCTGAGGATCTGGCGGAATGAAGTTGACAGATATCCTTCTGCCCAGGTATGCATACCGAAAACTGTCTTCAATGATTTGCATGAGAAAATGGTCCACTGCCATGTGCCTTTCTCGGAATTACGTGTATCAATGGCATTTTCAATCTGGATTATGTCTCCAGGTATTAGAGGTGAGTCGATGATTACCCCGAATCCAAATCCGCGCCACCAGGAGATATGGAAGGATGAATCTATCTGTCCTCGGACTTGTTCGACCATCTGTGTGCAATTCAGTCCGGGATTTGGGTTCCAGCAAAGGACGCCGCGATGCATGTTCAATGTCTTGTGTTCCCATATCTGCCATGCGGAATCAGCCGATGATGGTTTTTTCTTGAGATACTGCTGCAGAACTTCATCAAGATTCAATGTTGGCTTCCTTCCTCTTGATCTTCAGTGAATACTCGATCTGATGGATGATATATTCCGCTTCTTCGTATCGAGCAATGTTGGTAACTAATTTCTTTTCACGGTTGTCCGGTCCGACATATATTATCTGAGCGGACCCCCTCTGGCCTTCTCCTGTTGGACGGAGTATGACATCGAGGATGTCCTCTCTTGGCACTTCGCGGTTTGAGAGCCAGGGCAGGGGATATGTGCACACCTTTATGTTATACGGAGAGATTATGACATCGGTGCGGTTGACAAGACAGCTCAGCACATAGTAAGTCAGACCGACTCCGACAGCGACGTGTCCGATTGGAAACACGACCATTATCCACGGGACCTTTGGGGAATTCAATGCAGCCATATACCAGAAGACGAGGAAGGAATCCCATACGGCCGTGAATATCGCAGTGGGTATTATGCTCCATCCTAACCAGGTTTTCCTGATTGTCAGGATATCCCAGTCGGTTATTACTTTCAGTCCCTCAGGTATTGGGATTGAGTTGTTCATGCATGTAATATACAATCTAAGTGGGAGAATTCATGATTGTCACGGGTCTTATTCGATAGCTGAATGATCTCTGATGGCTTGATCACTGGTCACTGGTTGCTGATTCAAACCGGCGCTTCGGTGATATTGAGGATTTCCTGAATGACAGACTGTTTCTTTATCCCTGAATACTGTGCCTTATTCTCCAGAACTATACGGTGGGCGAGGACTGTTACAGCGAGAGCCTTGACATCATCCGGAAGGACATAGTCCCTGCCGTTGACGAAGGCCCTTGCCTGGGAGCATCGCGAAAGCGTGAGCAGGGCGCGAGGACTTGCACCAAGCCTGATGCGCGGATCCTTCCTTGTTGCACGTATCAGCCTGACCATGTATGAGGCGATCGATTTTTCAATCTCGACCTTCTTCACATCTTCCTGGAGCTTGCAGATCTCTTCGCATGTGATAATTGGTTTGAGGACGGATATCGGATCGATCTCCTTGCGTGAATAGAGGATGTCGATCTCAGTTTTTTCATCCGGGTATCCGAGAATTATCTGCATCGAGAACCTGTCGAGCTGTGCTTCCGGCAGTGGATATGTACCATGGTATTCGACTGGGTTTTCCGTGGCGATCACCAGGAAGGGGCGTGCAAGCTGATGGGATTCGGCCTCGACCGTGACCTGCCCTTCGTTCATTGCTTCAAGGAGGGCTGACTGCGTCCTTGGTGACGCCCGGTTGATTTCATCTGCGAGAAGTATGTTCGTGAAGATGGGGCCTTTCCTGAAATGGAAATTGCCGTCCTTTGGATTGTATACCGGTGAACCGATGATGTCATAAGGCAGGAGGTCCGGTGTGAACTGTATCCTGTGGAAGGAACCGTGGATTGACAGTGCAAGAGCCTTTGCCATCGTTGTCTTGCCGACGCCGGGCACGTCCTCCATCAGTACGTTCCCGCCGCTGCAGAGAGCGATTATCAGGAGCTCGACAGCGTCGCTCTTGCCGGCGATTATCGAGGAAAGATTCTCCTTGAGCCTTTCAATCTGTTCTTTTCCGGCTTTGTCCATTTATAGGCCTATGCTTTCCCTTACTTGCTTCATCGTGTTCACGGCTGTCTCCCTGGCTTTCTCTGCACCTTTTTTAAGGAATGAATCAACATATCCCATATCCTTGAGAAGTTCCTCTCTACGTGTGCGGAAAGGCCTGAAATATTCCCAGAAGACATCGAAGAGTTCCTTCTTGGCATGCCCATATCCATAACCGCCCTTCCTGTAGTTTTCGGCCATTGCGGCGATCTGCGGTTCAGACGCGAAGAGCTTGAACAATGCGAAGACCGGACATTTCTCCGGATCCTTAGGGGATTCGAGCGGTGTGGAGTCTGTTTTGATCGCCATTATCTTTTTCCTCATCTCCTTCTCATCTCCGAAAAGTTCGATCGTGTTGTTGTATGATTTCGACATCTTCTGTCCGTCGGTGCCAGGAACTATTGCAACCTCATTGCGGATCATCGGTTCAGGAAGGACGAGTATCTCGCCATATTGGTTATTGAACTTCTGGGCGATGTCACGCGCGACTTCAACGTGCTGTTTCTGGTCTTTGCCGACCGGTACGATGTTGGACTTGTAGAGGAGGATATCCGAGGCCATGAGAACAGGATATGCGAAAAGCCCGTGATTCGGGCTCATTCCGTGTGCGAGCTTGTCCTTGTAGCTGTGGCACCTTTCAAGGAGTCCCATCGGCGTGACGCATGATAGTATCCATGTGAATTCAGGTATCTCGTGAATGTCTGACTGCCTGAAGAATACAGTTTCCTCAGTCAGTCCGCATGCGATGAAGTCTACGGCGACATCCCTGGTACGTTCCCTGAGCTTCTCAGGTTCGGGCAGGACGGTCAGCGCATGGTAATCTGCGATGAATAGATATGCTTCCCCTTTTTTGGAGAGTTCCATCGCCGGCTTCATCATGCCGAAATAATTTCCGACATGGATTGTCCCGGAAGGCTGGATTCCTGAAAGTATTCTCATTGATGTAGGACTATTTAAATAGTGATTTCGTTTCTTCCCACTTCTTGATCTCGCCGTTGGCCTTTTCAATGCAAGGGTCGTTTGCCGGGGTGTCGGAATGGGCG
>Ga0302238_1003328_pt1 | contig 10327 bp, 3 predicted proteins | sample AAG_UR_Asn_MG_FD_193527 | JGI IMG/M metagenome (GOLD analysis project Ga0302238, IMG submission 193527) | Enriched activated sludge microbial communities from anaerobic digester in WTTP, New Holstein, Wisconsin, United States - AAG_UR_Asn | ecosystem: Engineered > Bioreactor > Anaerobic >...
GGAGTGGTCATCACCCGGTGCGCTCCATCGCAGGGTCACTGCCGGCAGGCGTCGGTTGATGTCTGCCACGGGGTCAACCTCGTACAAGAAGACCTCGGAGGGTGGGGTTACGTCCACGGTGAGCGGCACTGAGAGTTCACCAAGGTTGCCCGCAGCGTCCCAGGCTGAGAGCAGCATGCTGCTTGGGTCAACTTCGGCAAGAGAGACCGAGAGAATGGGCATCTCTATAGCTTGGGTGGCAGTGCCGGAGGCAAGATTCGTTGGAGAGAGGCCCGTCTGCTGAAGGCGGTACGTTCCTCCGGCGAGGTTGTCGTCGCTGATTTGGGCGGCCACCTCGGTCTGGCAACCGGCGGTGAGTTGGTTGGTATCCACGGCCATGTTGCAGACGAAGGGTGCTTCCGAGGGGGTAGTGAAACCCACTTGAGGTGCAACGAAGTCGGTCTCAGCACCATAGGAGCCAGTTGTGAAGAGGGTTGGACCGGTGTTCGCTACCAGCTTTGCCTCAACATTTGCAATGGTAGCGTGGGGCAGGTTCACGAGGAAGAGTGCGGTGCCGTCGGCTTCAGGGGCTTCGGTTCCAAAGGAGTTGCCGTCCAGAAGCAGTTCAACCCCGGTTATGTCGCCACAGGGGCCGAAGAAGGCCACCTTGACCGGGACGTCAGCGAAGTCGCAGTCGCTACCCGGGACCAGGCAGAGCTCGTTGTTCCAGTAGCCGTTGTCGGGCCACTCCGGGAAGCTCACGGTGCAGCCGCCCGCAGCAATCTGGATGTCGACCTGATCCTGCCGAGTGTTTCCGCAGCTGTCCTTCACTGTTGCAACAATACGCCGATATTCTATTGGTAATAGCATCTTTGAAATAGTAACGGTGATAGATAGCTGTCCATTGCCTGCGTCTATTACGGATACAGGAGTGACCTTGACCGGGTCTTCGCAATTAGAGTAGGTAGCATCAGTGCATCTAACTGTCGAAATATCGTATTCGGTTACGTCGCTGGTATTGAGCAGCAGCAAGACCTGGAAGCCGCCCTTGGTGGGGGCCGCATCGTCGGTGGGGGTAAGAGAGGCGCCTTGTGCCGGCTGCATGATATCGACTGCGGGTGGGGTTCGGTCCACGGTGACGGTTGGGGGTTGAGTGATAGCCGTGGCCATGTTGCCGGCGGTGTCGGTGACGGTGGCCATGAGTTCGTAAGAGCCGTCGGATGCCATGGTTCCTGCGAAGGTTGCCAGGCCGTTGCCTGCGGCGGTTTTGCCGTTCAACTCTACGAAGTTGCCGCCCTGGTTTCGGCTGAGCGTTACGACCCGGCCCACGGCATCGGTGTAGACCACGACATCGGCGCTGCTTCCTTCTGCCACGCAGGCCTTATTGGGGGTCTGGAAGAAGAGGAAGGGGCTGGCAGTATCAACAGTGATCTGCTGGCAGAACTCAAGGGTCTGGTTACCCACGAAGTCCCAGACAACGACGCAGACGGTGTTTGCGCCCTGCTTGCAGGGCAGGTAGATCTCGAAGGTGTTACCGGCAACGGGATACTGTCCTATGAAGACGCCTCCGCTCCAGACCGATATCTGTCCACCCACGGCCTCTCCAAGCTGAATAAGTGCCGGGAAGGTGCAACCTGCTCCCACCTCCTGGCTGTTGAGGGTACCAACGGGGGCCTGGGTATCCGAGGGGAAGGAGATTCCGCCAACCACGGGTGCGGTGGTATCAATCCAGACGTCCCGGAAGGTTCCCAGGGGGTTGCTGCTGTCTGCCGATGACTGCCACACCTCGGTGTCCTGGCGCCAGCCCTCAACCATGAGGCGGTGTTCGCCTTCGGGGAGGGCAAGCACTTCGCTTTTGGTGAACTCCAGGGACTGGTAGCCGCCCACGGCGTCGAAGACCTTGAGCACTCTGAAGGTTCCTTCGCTGGAGGGGCATATTTCGCCTGACAGACCCTCATTGTCGCTGCAGATTCTGAGGCCGCCTTCACCGGCGAAGAGAGAGACTGGGAGTGCATTGACCTGCATGGATTGGGCAGCGGCACGCCAGCCTCTCATACAGATGTTGCCCCCGGAGGTTGGGGCGCAGACAGCGCCTGCCTCGGGGCAATCGGCGTTGCTCGTGCAGCTTTTGGGGTTGACGTAGGAGGTAACGAAGAACTCGACCTCGGTGCGTTGCTCTGAGAACTCAACGGCCTTGGCGAGTTCTGCGGCATTGCCCGCTGCATCAACGGTGGAGACTGTGATAGTGTTGATGCCATACTCGAAGGTCAATGACGGGAAAGAGTAGAGAGTACATATGTTGCCTATCTTGGTTGTAATATTAAGACTGACCACCTGCTCTTCCCCCGATGGGCCTTGGACCTTCAGTTCCAGCACCTGTCCTGCATCGAGCTGAGCGGCCCTGACGCGTACGGTGTACTGGAAGCCCTCTTCGCCCGGACCCTCGTCCCAATCGGACGGGAGGATTGCGAATTCGGGTTTGAAGAACTCGCAGATGTGTGGAGGAGAGCGGTCAATGGTAACGGTGACGTCGTTGCTGGTGGCCGTCTGGCCAGCGGCGTCCACCACCGAGGCCGTGAGGGTGCATGTGCTGATGTCGGGCAGGGCGACCTTGGGGAAGCTGGCGGTACCGGTTTTGACCTTGCTCTTGAGCGGCGCATCGAGGCAATCGGAGAGCAGCAGCACTTCGGCGCCGTCCTCGACGTGGGTTGTCTGAACCTGCACCGTCATCATGCATCCTGGAACTCCGGGCGTGCATGACGTATATGCCCAATTAATAACATCGCCGTTCATGGGCTTCACGATCTCAATTTCTGGAGGCTGGTTTTTATATGTAACTTTGCGTATGTCAGAATAGCCTGGCTCGGCGGGGAAAAGCGGATGGGAAGCCTGCACCTGCAGCTCCACAGGGATATCCTGCTGCAGACCGGAATACTGCATCTCGTACACACCGTCTCCGGCGTGAACTGCTGCCTGAGTTGCCACGCCACCCACCATGAGGGTCACTGCGGCATCGGTCAGGGGCAGGCCCGTGCCGGGCGCGGTTACGAGGGCCATCACCGTTATTTGCGGCTGGAGCACCACGGTGTCTTTGAGGGGGGTGAGCAGTTGTACTCGGGGTACCTCCTTGGCCAGGGAGACGCTCCAGGTCAAAGAGGAGTTGTTACCAGCGCCGTCCACGGCTTCGGCCTTCAACTCGTTGGAACCAGCGATGAGAGTAACGCCGAAGAAGGCAGCTTCCCAGGAAGCTCCGTTCTGGGTGGCATTTCCGCAAAGGGACTCGCCTCCGTTGGCGGTGAGGCAGACCCTGGTAAGCTCGGGGCGGTCTTCTTTGGTGACTTTGATACGGATATCAACCTGGTGACCGTTTCGAAGGGGCACCGAATCGACGCATGAGGGGAGGCTGCATATGGCCATGGGGGCGAAGGGGTCCAGCGGGGTGAGTTCTGCTGGCGTGCCATCGATAGTAATATCGACGGTGGTGATGTTGCCGGCCTGTTCCGATGCAATATTGCCGAATATGTCAGTGCCGTCTACATGGAGAGAATACTTGCCATCATCAATAGATAAGCCATTAATCAAAGTATAGAAGCCATCAATGGCAGCACGTTCCAGATCGACATCTAGTGTGCCATTGGCAGCTATTTGTCCATCAGATTTGAGTGAATAGGAGAGACTCTGCCACCCTTCGGCGAGGCTTCTGCCAACAACCAGGAAGTTGTTCGGGCTGACGAGCTGGTCTGTGACGGGTTCCAGAAGCTCCATGGTCGGCGCCGGGAGGCCGATGGTCAGCGTTATTCTGGGGCTGAGGGCCAGGGCCCCACCGCTGGCCAGTCTGGCCTTGCAGACTGCCACGCTACCGAACTGGAGCTTGTTGAGCAGGGAGGGGATTGAGTAGACGAAGTCCTCGTCGACCTGGGCCACAACCACAGAGCCGACCTCCACCCAGGGAGAACCGGGGGGATTGGGGCGGCATTCCAACTCGATGGTATCGCCGACCTTGGCCGTGGGTGCCTGCACCGAGAAGGTAAGGGCGTAGAGCGAAGGGGAGCCTCCGGCAGCATTATCCTTTGCGAGCAGCGTGGCGTTGTCGGCGGGGGCGATGATGCGGAGGTCCGAAGTGTCGAGCACCGCCACGGCAGAGTAGCTGTATTCGCCCATATTTCCGCAGCAGTCCGTTGCACGAACGACGAACTGGTAGGGGCCGGTGGTCTCCAGGGTGAGCGGGAAGGCGAAGGCATTGCCCGAGCTGGTTACCGAGTCTAGAAGCGCCAGTTGCGATTCTCCGGGGGCTTTGGCCCACAGCTCCACCAGCGCACCTGGCTCAACGAGGAACACGGACCCTTCCATGGTCAGGTTGATACCGTTGGCGATTTCTCCATCCTCATCCATTCTAGCGCTGATAACGGGGGCAGTGGGGTAGGCCAGGTCGACTTGGGGTTGGGTTGTGCTGAGTCTGAATATGGCGGAGGTTGTCTCTTCCCGGTCGGGGTAAGCCTGCTGAGTCACATGGGCGACGACCTCGACCTCCTGACAGGTGACCGACGCCGAGGGGGCCAGGGTCACCTGAATCACCGCCGAGCCGTTGATGAGGGCTCGGGGCTCTGTCGACTCTTGTCCGTAAGAAATCCAGGCCAGGTCGCATCCGGGCATGACGCTGGAGACCAAAAAATCCATCTGGAATCCGGCCAGGGCAGGGTTGGTGTCCTGGGTCTGGCAGACGGGGGATGAGGGCTGCAGTTGTGGAGCGCATCCTCCCGTGTTGGCGCACACGGTGAGGGCCGTCTGCAACTCGGTATCCTGTACCCGTACGACGAATTCGGGGCAGTTGGGAGCTTCGGCGTGGCTCAGCAGGATAGCATCGAAGGAGAAGGTCTCCTCAGAGACTTCCCGATACTGAATCAGGGCGCCGCTTTTGAGCAGTTCGACCCTGGTGCCCATCTCAACGTTCTGCACGGTCACCTGGAATGCTGCCTGGAGCCCCGGGACGGCAGGCTGCAGGTCATGCTGCGCCAACTCCAGCGCAAGCTGCCCGGTCTCAGGAATCTCAAGGCACCCGGTTGCCGTTACGAGGCAGACCTCGAGGGTCGGCTGTTGGACCACCTCTATGTCTGTATCGGTGACCTCGGTGTCGACCTGAGGTGTATCGTCCATCTCCACCAGGTCATCGGGGGCAACCTCTCCCACCTCCTCGATTTCACCGGCTTCGGCATCAAAGCTGCCGTCCTGGTCGGTGATATCTTGGTCCACCACAATCTTCTTGTCGTTGGAACTGCACCCCGGGCTCAGCACCAGGGTGACCAGGAGTGCAGCGAGGCAAGAGCGCACCAGTGACAAAGTTCTCATTTCAAACCCTCCAGGCCGCGTGGCCCCAACACGGTAAAAGAGGTTCCGCGGGCGCAGATTATAGCAACGACTGCCCCTTGTGGAAAGGGAAAAGCCCGTGGCTTCCGGGCCATAGGCCCCCGCCGACGCTGTTTCTGGCAGAAGCTGCCGAACGGCACCCGTTTCAGGGTTGCATCTCAATCGCTTTCGCGATATTCAGGTAGCCACTATCGGGAACAGTGGCAGCGGACAAATCCTGTTGAGCGTTTTTGCGGACGGTGCTACTGTAGGCGTACAAAAGGGGGGATCGATGGAGATGACCAGCATCAAACCTGTTCGGTTCATGCTTGTGGAGGACTCGGAAGGAGACGCCTACATCTTCAAGCGCACCCTGGCTGAGGCCAAGATTGCCAACGAGGTCACTGTCTTCGATAACGGGAAGGAGGCGCTGGCCTACTTGCATGACCCGTCCAACGCCGACCGTCTCCCCGGCATGATTTTCCTCGACATCAACATGCCTCAATTATCTGGATTCGATGTACTCAAGCGCTTGAAAAGCGATGACAAACTCAGGAACATTCCAGTTGTTATCCTGACCATATCTCAGGAAGAGGAAGACGTGCTCAAATCCTACGATTTGGGTGCTCTTTCATTCATTACTAAGAGCATTCGACCAGAGAATCTGACTGATGTTGTTGTCGGCACGCCCGGTATTAAGTTCTTGGTGATTCAGTAGCCACATATGCTGTGTCGCTTGGTGCGGGGCTCCATCTATGTTACGTCGGGGTGCGCATCGGCGCAGGCCACTTCTCGTCTTTGCCCCCTTTCGAGTTGCCCAACGGGTTGAGGTGAGCCATGAGCGTTAGCCACTGGCGGTCGGGACTGCTTCCCGAAGCTCTCGAAGAGGAACTGGACCGATACCAGAGCAGTTTCAAGCGGCCCACGGTTGTTGTGGTGGATGACGAGCCGGACTTCTGCGAACTGGTGGCTACCTACCTCGACGACGGCGGAAAAGACATTGTGCAGCGCAACGATGCCACCGGGGCCCTGGCTACCATCGGTGAGCTCAGGCCCAGCCTGGCTATCATCGATATCCGGTTGCCGGAGATGGATGGCTTCGACCTGGTGGCGCGCGCCAGGAAGCTCTCCCCCGACACTGTATTCCTCATGATGAGTGCGCACACCTCCGTGGACCTGGTACTCCAGGCCATGCGGCGCGACGTGCACGACTACCTGCCCAAACCCCTGCCCTCGGCCGAGGACCTCAACCGGACCGTCCGCCATGCCCTCGAGAAGCAGCGCCTCCAGACTGTCTACACCCTGCAAACCCTCGTGGGGTCACTCACGCTGACCCTCGAAGGAATCTCGTCCGTGGGCGAAACACGCAACCACTTCTTCAAGCAACTGGTCCGGGGAGCCGCTCAGATTTCCCCAGGGATTAGCCTGGCCGTGGCCTTCCCTGAAGGGCCCAATACCCGATGCCTCATCGAAGGCGGCCAAGGCCTCTCTCGGGAAGCCAGGCAGAGGCTTGAAGTGCACGCTTCCAGCATGCTTCAGGCTGGCCGTGGGGCCGGCACTTCGGTGCCCGTGCTGGTCCCACACGACTTCTCCCAGGAGCTGCGAGCCTCGCTCTTCCCAACCCTGGTGGGCATCCACATCAGAAGCAGGCGGGGGGCCGAGGCTGTACTCTTGCTTGCTGCACCCAGGCCAAACGCCGTTCCAAGAGAATCCGTGGACCTCACCGTCTGGTTCGCACGCAGCGCTGGAATAGTCATCGAACGCCACCAGGCCAGCCTCGACCTCGAATACCACATGCTCGTCAACCAGTTGGACCACCTCTCCGACGCCGTGGTCGTGCTCGATAAGACATGCAGCAAGGTGCAATACCTCAACATCGAGGCCCGTGCACTCCTTGGAAAGGTCTCGCAGGACCCCTACGTGGCAGCAATAGAGATTCTGCCCTCCCTGGCAGGCCCGGGAGGTGAGCAGATGCTGAGAACCAGAAACGCTCTTGGCCCCGTTAGAAGGGAGTCAACCATCGTCGTCGATGGCGAAGAGCGCATCTTCGACGTCAGAATTCACCCCTTCGACAGCCCCGCCAGAGTCTCCTACAGAATGTTCGTCCTTCATGAAATAACACAAATTAGACGAGAGGCAACAAAAATACAGGAACTAAATGAGGAATTACGGGTGCAAAATCTTCATCTAGAGGCGATGAATAAAGAACTGGATAACTTCGTTTACATTGCTTCCCATGATCTTCAGGAGCCATTTCGCCATATCGAGATATTCGCCAAATATCTGGAAAAGGACCTCGCCCGCAGTCCCGCCATGACTGAGGATACCAAATTCCATCTGGACCAGATCGGCAAGAACTCCGACGTCGCCTGCAGAATCCTGGCAGACCTCAGGACCCTATCCAGAATTACTCGCCTGCAAAATGCCCAGAAGCGGCTCTCCCTCGGACAGATCCTCCGTGAGGTCGTGGAGCGCTTCGCCTCGGATGTGGCCAAAGGCGAGCTTCGCATAAGGGTTCGCTCCCTTCCCATGATGAAGTGTGACCCTATCAAAATGAAAGAGCTGTTTCAGAACCTGATTTCCAACGCTGTGAAATACAACAAATCAGAAAAGAAAGAGATTGAAATAGGGACCGAGACCCGCACCGGTGAAGTCCTGGTCTACGTTAAAGATAATGGCGTTGGCGTCGATCCCGAGTCCCTTGATTATATCTTTCAGCCATTCAAAATCCTGCCGGTCAAAGGCATCCCAAGGGGCAGCGGGCTGGGGCTATATATCGCCAAGAAGGTGGTTGAGGAGCACGGGGGGCGAATCTGGGTGGAATCGGTGCAGGGTGTTGGCAGCACATTCTTCATGGCCTTTCCAGGGGTCTTCCGTTCCCAGCGTACCACGTCCAGCCGTTGAGGCGGTTCTGGTCCACCAAGGGGGTCGCTAAGGATGAATATCCAATCCAGACGAGCGGTGGCAGCGGAGTGGTTGGCCGCGGGTGGCAGGGTCGCTGCGGTGACGCCAATTTCTTACCCCAGGGCGCTGCTTAGGGCGCATGGCTTTCTGCCCATGGAGATATGGGGGCCACCTGGCGTTTCGCCGGCTCTGGCCGACCCCCACATCCAGAGCTATGCCTGCTCCGTGGTCCGCTCCATCACTGCTTTCCTTCTGGGCAACGGGGCCCGTGAAGCAAGTGTTCTTGTAATGCCACATGCCTGCGACTCGCTGCAAGGCGCCACGGGGGTCTTGGCAAACCACGCCAAACCGGGCATGCCCGTGATTCCAATCTACCTCCCTCGCACTACCGGCCAGGCAGCGGCAGAGTACCTGGAGGCCGAACTGCGAAGTGTGGGGGCCAGACTTGCCGCTATCTCCGGAGTGGAGCCCCACGATAAGGAGCTTGCGGAACAGATCCACCTGGAGGAGGAGGCAGACCGAGCATCGCTGGAGTTCATCAGCAATGTGTTGCCCGAATCCGGGAATTCCGGGGCGGCCTATGGGACCTTGCGCCTCAGAGAGTATCTGCCCGCTGAGCGCTATCTCGAGGCCCTGCAATCCTTCGTCCCAGAACCGGCGGACCCTGACACCACTCCTCTTCTGCTCTCGGGCGTTCTTCCTGAGCCCATGAGCCTCTTCGATGTGCTCAAAGATTCGGGGGCCAGGGTCGTTGCCGACGACATGGCCTGCATCTCCCGCCGCATGGGGCCCCCGGGTACCTCGAACAACCCATACCGACGAATGGCCGAGGCCCTGTTGTCCCAGGCCCCAGAGCCCATGCGGGGGTCGGACCTGACCATGCGTGTCGCCAGGTTGCGGGAGCTGTGCGCCCGCACTGGTGCTCGGGGCGTTCTCTTCTGGGTGGTGAAGTACTGCGAGCAGGAGCTCTTCGACCTGCCCGTGCTGCAAAGCAGCCTCAAAGACCTTGGAATTCGCTCCATACTCCTGGAGCTTGAGCTGACTCAACCGCTTCCCATGCAGGTCTCGGGCCGGCTGGAGGCTTTCTGCGAGATGCTGCGATGAGCACACTGGACAACATCCGTTCCCGTCTGGTAGCCGGAGTCCTTGGACCCGCCGGTCTGGCCCTTCGTCGCAGGCAGGATGAGCGAAAGCTTCGCCGCAAGAGGCACGACGAATCTGAGCCCCTTGGCCCGCCGCTGCTAGCCGGCCCCAGGTTCAAAGAACTGGTGACAAGGCACTATCTCACAGGGCAGCACGCCAACGCCATGGGACGCCCTGTGGCCTGGGTGACCTCGGGCGCACCGGTGGAGTTTCTGGTTGCCCTGGGCTACTTCGTCCACTACCCCGAGAACCATGCGGCCATGTGCGGTATCCGGCGCAAAGCCGTGGAGATTATGGGTGAGGCCGAGTCCCAGGGCTACTCTCGGGACATATGCTCGTACGCCCGCACCGACTTCGGCTCGCTGTTCTCGGGCAAGACCCCGGCAGGCCGACTGCCCCGCCCAGACCTGCTTGTCTGCTGCAACAACATCTGCCAGACGGTCCTCTCCTGGTATCGTGTGCTCTCCCAGCATACCGGAGCGCCACTGATAGTAATTGATACCCCATTTATTTATGATGAGGCGCCACCCCACGCCATCGAGTATGTGAAGAGGCAACTGGAGGAGGCCGTTGAGGTTGCCCAACGGGTGGCGAAAAGGACGCTGAAGCCTAAGGAGCTTGAGCGTGTGGGGCGCCTCAGCAAGGATGCCGCAGAGCTCTGGATGGAGGTGTTGCTGAAATCCAGAAACGTGCCGGCTCCAATGAGTGCCTTCGACCAGTTCATACTTATGGGACCAATCGTAGAATTGAGGGGCTTCCCATACACTGTTGATTTCTACAGGCAGCTTGTCCTGGAACTGGACGGACGAATCTCCAAGGGGGTTGGGGCCGTGCGCAAGGAGCGTCATCGGCTGATCTGGGACAACCTGCCCATCTGGTTCCGGGTGAAGAAGCTCTCCACCTTTCTGGCGCAACATGGGGCCGCATGCGTCACCTCTACCTATACTAATGCCTGGGG
>Ga0302238_1003331_pt1 | contig 10322 bp, 8 predicted proteins | sample AAG_UR_Asn_MG_FD_193527 | JGI IMG/M metagenome (GOLD analysis project Ga0302238, IMG submission 193527) | Enriched activated sludge microbial communities from anaerobic digester in WTTP, New Holstein, Wisconsin, United States - AAG_UR_Asn | ecosystem: Engineered > Bioreactor > Anaerobic >...
AAGGCAGAGGGCCAGCAGGGTGGGGCCCGTTCCGTACCCCAGGACCGGCACCGCCAGGGCGATGACCGCCACCGAGGGCAGGGTCTCGGTGAAGGACGAAAGGCCCACCAGGAGATTCCGGAAATCCCGCCCCCGGGAAAGAACCGCCAGAAAACCCAGGACCACTCCGGTGAGGACCGAAAAGGATCCGGCCAGAAGAACCAGAACCAGGTGCTGCAGGGCCAGTTCGGGCAGACCCGCCCGGAGGGGCGCCCCGGTTCCGGTCCGAACCAGGGGCCGCAGCAGGGCCTCCAGCAGTTCGAAGCGGAAGATGGACACTAGAAAGAGGGCCAGGAGAAGGAGGGTCCCCAGCCAGGGTCGGACCTTCATTTTTCCCACTCTCCCGCGCCGGAGGCGAGGAAAAAACCGCCGTCCTCCAGAGTCCCCAGGACCTCCCCGGCCTCGTTCAGGATCCGGAGCCGGGAGGAGGTTTCTTCTTTCGGGCGAAGCCGGAGGAGGTTCAGGCCGTAATCGGACCCCAGAAAGCGGGGGATGAAGGGGTCCCGGCTCCGGAACAGAAAGTCCTCCGGCCTTCCCCACTGGACGATTCGTCCCCGGTTCATCACAGCCATGGTGTCCGCCAGTTCCAGGGACTCCTCCACATCGTGGGTCACGAAGAGGACCGTCATCCCCAGCCTCCGCTGGAGGCCGCGGAACTCCTTCTGCAAGAGCCGCCGGTTCAGGAGGTCCAGGGCGCCGAAGGGTTCGTCCATCAGAAGGACCGACGGCTCCGCCGCCAGGGCCCGGGCCACCCCCACCCGCTGGGCTTCGCCCCCGGAGAGCTCCCGGGGGTAGCGGCGGGCATAATCGAAGGGAAGCCCCGTCATGGATAGAAGCTCTTCCACCCGCCGGGCGATGCGGTCTTTTTTCCATTTTTTCAGCCGGGGAACCACGGCGATATTGTCGAAAACCGTCATATGGGGAAAAAGCCCCACATTCTGGATCACATAGCCCAGGCTCCTCCGTAGTATGTCCGGGGGGACCTCTGTCGTGTCTCGGCCGTTGATCCATACCCGGCCGGAGTCCATGGGGAGGAGCCGGTTGATGAGCCGCAGGGTGGTGGACTTTCCGCAGCCCGAGGGCCCCAGCAGGACGCAGAGTTCCCCCTTCCGTATCTCCAGATTCAGGTCCTGCACCGCCGGGACGTCCCCATAACTCTTGGCGAGTCCCCGGATACGGATCATCGTCCCCTCCCGCCGCGCCGCAGGAGGAGGTCCTCCAGACGATGCATGAGCCGGTCCGCCAGCAGGGCCGAAATCGCCACCGGAAGGGCGCCGAGGAGGACCAGGTCGGAGGCCGCCTGGGCGAGACCCAGAAAAATGATCGCCCCCATCCCCCCGCCTCCGATGAGGCCAGCAAGAATGGCGTTACCCATCGATTGGGTCAGGGCGGTTCGGATTCCCGAAAGGACGACAGGCAGGGCCAGGGGCAGCTCCACGGCAAAAAATACCCGGCTCCTCCCCATACCCATCCCCCGGGCGGCCTCCACCACCGCCGGGTCCAGGGCCCGCAGGCCCGCCAGGGTGTTTCCCGCCACCGGCAGCAGGGCGTAGAGACAGAGGACGATCAGGGCCGGGGCCCAGCCGGTCCCTCCCACCCCCAGACCCGCCAGGGCGGGGAGCTTCTGCCGCAGCAGGGCAAGGGGCAGGATCAGGAGGCCCAGCAGGGAGAGGGTGGGGACGGTCTGGGCCAGGTTGATCCCGAAGAAAAGGATCTTTTCGTCCCGCGGCCTCCGGTGACTCAGAACCCCCAGGGGCACGCCCAGGGCGGTCCCCAGGATAGTGGCCCCCAGAGCCAGGGCACCGTGCCGCCGCAGCTCCCGGAAAAAGGCGACCCGGCGGATGAAAAACTCCTGGACCAGGGAGAGGTCGTCCAGGACACCCAGGCCGAAAAGGAGGACCAGACCTCCGGGCGCAAGCCAGAACCCCAGGCTTCGCAGCAGGGGCCTTTCTTTCAGATCCAGGAAGCTGAGATAGCCGTGACAGTACATAACGAAAAGGGCGGCCCAGAACCCCGCCCCCAGGGAGACCCGGCCCGCCGGCCCCAGACCCGGACCCCCCGCCGCCGGCAGCCCCGGTCCCCGGACCAGGGCGCTTCCGGCCCAGCCCGCCGCCGCGGCCAGCAGGACCGCCGCCGCCGGGGCCGGGAAGGCCCGCAGCGACGGGCCCGCCACCTTCCGCTTATCCCCGGGGATCCGGTTTTCAGAGAGGGCCGATCCGGCCATGAGAAGGGCCACGCCGCACAGGAGGACAAAAAAAGAGGGGGACACGGAAAAGAGAAAGACCGCCCGGCCCGCCAGGACCCGGTTGGGCCGGACCTCCAGGAAGGGAAGAAACAGAAAAACCGCCGGCAGAAGGGCCGCCGCGCCGATGGCGGCCCAGCGGCGGACCGGCCGGGACCCGGTCACCGGTCCAGCAGCCCCTTCCGGGTCAGATAGTCCCGGGCTACGGCCTCCGCCGGACGGCCGTCGAAGGCGACCTGGGCGTTCATCTTCTGCAGCACTTCCAGGGACAGGCCGCGGAAGGCGGGGGTGAAGAGGTCCTCCAGCTCCGGGTACCGACGGGCCAGCTCACCCCGGAGGACCGGCGTGGGGAGATAGACCGGGGGCACATTCTTCGGGTCCGCCAGAACCAGAAGGTCCAGCTTGTCCAGTGCCCCGTCGGTGCCGTAGACCAGGGACACATTGATCCCGTCGGTCCCCTCCGCCAGGGCCTTGAGCATCTCGGCGGTGTTTCCCGAGGACAGAAGGACCAGCTGGTCTTTCCGCAGTGTGAACCCGTAGGCCTTCTCGAAGCCCCGGAGCCCCAGGCTGTTGTCCGCGAAGGTCTGGGCGCAGATGAGCTTCACCCGCCCTCCGCCGTTGACATAGTCGGCGAAGCTTCCCATGTCCCGGACCCCCGCGGCATCGGCGAAGTCCCGTTTCACCGCCAGCATCTCGGTGTTGTTCGCCTCCGCCGGGCTGAGCCAGAAGAGGTCCTTCCTCTCCCTGTCCAGCCGGCGGGTCATTTCGTAGCCCCCCTGGGGATCCGACCAGATTGCCGGGTCAAAGCCCCCGTGATAGTACTGGCCGCTTCCGGTGTAATCGATGACCAGGTCCACCTCCCCCGCCTCCAGGGCCGCCCGCAGGATGTCCGGGGTCCCGAACTCGGTCCTGTCGATCACCTGGAAGCCCGCGTTTTTCAGCAGGAGCGCCAGCATCTTCCCCAGGATGGCGCCCTCGGAGTCGATCATCGAAGCCACCGTCACGGGGCCCTTGGCGGGGCCGGTTTCGCCGGCGGCCTCGCCCTTCCGGGAACAGCCCACCGTCGTCAGGACCGTCAGCGCCGCCGACAGCGCCACGGCCGCAAGAAGTCCCGTCGACACGGATCTCTTTTTTTTCATGGTTTCAATATAAAGTTTTACCCCCCGCCGATCAAACCCGTTCCCGGGAATATTTTTTCTCCACATGGTCCCGCCAGACATTTTCGAACCAGAAGTCCTCGTCGGGGATGGGCCTGCGGGGGATGAAGGAGTGGGAGAAAACCGGGCCCCCCCCGGGGGTATCGTCCGGCCCGGAGGCCCCGCCTCCTTCGCCCCTGCCGCCTTCGCCCCTGCCGCCGGCCCCGCCCACCAGCCGGGTCACCAGAAGCCGGTCCCGGAACTCTTCCGCTTCGGGCTTGAAGCGCCACTCCTTTTCCAGTTTCGGGTGGACCTCCGTCCCCGCCGGGTCCATCACCAGACAGGAGCCCCGGCTCCCGCCGCCGGCTTCGAGATAGGCCTGGATGGCCGACAGGTAGGCGGCATGGGCCAGGACCAGGTGCCGGTTCCGCAGGGCGGCGGGCAGTTCGTCCCGGCCCTTCACCCTGGTCCGGGGGAAATCCGACGCCTGGCGGCGGGCCTCTTCCAGGGCCGCCTGAACCTTTTCCCGGCTCCGGATATGGGCCCCCGTCCGGGTCATCCGGCTCTGAAACTCCCGGCGGTAGCGGTCCTGGGGCGCCCCCTCCCCCTCCTCCAGAAGCCGGCCCACCAGGGCCAGGATTCTCCCGGCGACCCGCTCCGCCGGTCCCGCGAAGTCCCGGAAATCCAGATCCCGGTCCCGGTAGGCCTGGGAGATCTTCCAGGCCGCCCGCAGGGCCCCCACCTGTCCGGAGTTCAGGGCGGAGCCGCCGGGGCGGTATACCCCGTGGGAGCCGTTGACCTCTCCCACCGGAAAGAGGCGCCGGATGTTGGTGGACTCCCACCAGATGTCCCCCGCCAGGCCGCCGTTGTTGTGCTGGGCCGCCACGGCGATCTCCAGGGGCTCCCGGCGGAGGTCGATGCCGTTGGAGGCGTAGAGTTCCACCGCCAGGGGGTTCATTTTCAGGAGCCGGTCGATGGGGAGCCCGAAGAGGGCGCCGGATTTTTCCAGGTAGACCCGGGCTTCTTCCGAGAGGTCCTGAAACCGGAACTCCTCCCCCTCGCCCCCGGGGTTCCGCCGGAAATCCATGAAGACCCGCCGCCCCAGGAGGACCCGCTCCCGGTAGACCAGGATGTCCACCAGGGAGGAGCCCCCCCGGGCGATCTTCCGGGGATCGAAGGGCCACTGGTAGCCCTTCAGAAAGACGGCGGAGCACATCTCCCCCAGGGACCCGAAGAAGGGCCGGAGAAACTCCTTTTCGTCCCCTCCCTCCGGGTCGGCGCTGATGTACCGGGGAATCACCTGCTGGTAGGTGCCGGACACGTTCCATCGGAAAGCCACCGACGCCAGGCCGTACTGGGACTCGGTGAGGTTCACCGCCTCCGCCCCCGCCTCCAGCGCCAGGCCGACGGCCCCGTCGTGCACCGGGGGGTAGACCGAGGCCTCGTACAGTCCTCCGGGCCCCCCCACACCGAAAACCACATTGTCCGCCATGAAAAAGACCAGGCCGTAGTCTTCCTCCTTCAGCCGGGACTTGTCCATGGCCAGGGCTCCCATGGCCCGGCCCCCGTCCACCACCAGGGACACCACCTCGTGACCGTCGTGGATCCGGATGCCCCGGCGCCGCACCTCCGCCAACAGGTGTTCCACCATGCTCCGGGAGGTGTAGGGGCCGATGGAGGTTCCCCGGTCCTTGGGGTCGTGATCGGTCTTGTAGCCCACCACGCCGCCGTAGCGGTTCCGGGGAAAGGGGACGCCTATGGACAGAAGATGATGGAAGGCCTCCACCGACAGGACCGACTCCACCAGGGCAAGGTCCCCATGCATGGCCCCCCCGGAGTACAGGGCCTCGGCCATCTGGTACGGCGAATCGGGGGTCTTCGAGGCCGTGGCCAGCTTGTAGTAGGTCTGCTTGTCGCTGCCGGTGTTCCGGGATGTCCCCCCCGCCAGGTCCTCGGTGACCACCGCCAGGTCGGTGACGCCGAACTGATGCAGCCGGTCCGCCGCCGCCAGGGCCGCCGCCCCGCTTCCCACCACCAGGGTGTGCACCCGCCGCACCGGAATCTCCCGGCCCCCCGCCGATAGTCTGTCCTGCGTCATCGCGATCCTCCCGGGGCCGCGCCTCGGGGCGGCCCTATGGTGTCGCCGGGCACGTACTCCCCGGCTATCAGTCTGCGGATGTCCGCCTTTTCCCGGTCGATGATCCTCCGCCGGAGCCATCCCGCCGCCTCCCGGCCCAGGCTCCGCACCGACAGACTCACCGTGTCGATGCGCCGCCCCGCCAGTTCCCGCACAGGCGAGTCGTCGAAGCCCGTCAGCGACAGGTCCCGGGGGATATGGATCCCCTCCCGCAGGGCGGCCTGACAGAAGGACACCGCCACCACGTCGTTGAAGCACATCACCGCGGTGTAGCCGGTCCGGAGAAGGCGGGAGGGAAGCCCCCCGGAGACCTCCTCCAGGCCCCGGAGGGAGAAGGCATCCCCCGCGCCGGCGGCGATGTTCAGTTTTTCCGCCGCCGCCAGAAAACCCTCCCGGCGCCGGGCGTCCACCGAAGGGATCCGGGCAAGACCCAGATAGCAGGGGCGGTGGCCCGCCCCCCGGGAGGCGATCCGCCGGAGCAGCAGCTCCATGCCCGCGGCGTTGTCGCAGGAAACGAAGTTCCGCCGGGGGTTGACCCGGTTCAGCTGTACCGCCGGCACCCCCCGGGCCAGGAACTCCCGGTGGGTCTCCTCGTCAGGCTCGGAGAAGGCGAAGACGCAGCCGTCGATGTCCCCCAGCTTCTTCGTCCGGAAGGGGGAACCCCCCGCCGCCAGCCTGACGACGATGTTGGCCCTGACCTCCCCGAAACCCTCGTAGAGCCCCTCCACCAGTTCCGCCGTGTTGTAGAAGAGCCCGGTGTACATCCCCGGCCCTTCGGGAAGGAAGAGGGCGATGTTCAGGATGGTCCTGAGCTTCTGTCTCTTGATGGGCCGCTTCCGGTAGCCCAGCCGCCGGGCGGCGGCGTGGATCCGGCGCCGCATCTCCTCCCCCACCAGGATGGAGTTGTTGAGCCCCCGGGAGACGGTGCTGGTGGAGACGCCCAGGTCCTTCGCCACATCGTAGACCGTCACCCGCTTGTCCTGCATCAGGCGCCCTTCTTCCCCAGGTTCCGGAGCATGTCCCGGTAGTACCCGTCGTACACCACGCAGCCGTCGTGCACCTGGTTCACCATGAGCCGGGTGCAGCCGGAGCAGGCGGTGCAGTAATCGACGGGCTCCCCGGACCGGAGCTTCCGGGGAAACAGCGGGTCGGCGAAGCTCTGCCGGCCGAAACCGATGAAATCGGCGTAGCCCCGGGCGAGGCTCTCCTCCCCCTGGGCCGCCGCCTCCTCCTTCATGATGGTGTAGGCGGACCCGATGACGGCCCGGTCCGGCAGCAGCTCCTTGACCAGCCGGCTGTAGCGGAGGTGATGGAGGTAGAAATTCCGGGAGGGCCGGGTGGGCCGGGTGACCTCCGGGGTGATGGCGGGGATTCCGGCGGAGACGTTGACATAGTCCATCCCCGCCTCCCGGAGGAGAAGGACCAGGTCCTTCATCTCCCGGAGGTCCTCCACCTGCTCGTCCGGGGCGGCGGTCCCGCACCCCCCCCGGATGGCCTCGTACATGGAGATCCGCGAGCCCAGAACGAAGGGCCCCGCCGGGAGCCGGGATCGGATCTCAGCCATGGTCTCCCGGATGAAGCGGGTCCGGTTCTCGAAGCTGCCCCCCCAGCGGTCCTCCCGGATGTTGGCGGGCCGCAACATCTCCGCCCCGAAGTAGCCGTGGCAGAGCTTGAAGTCGATGCCGTCCGCCCCGGCCTCCCGGGACAGCAGGGCCGCCCGGACGAAGTCGTCACGGATCCGGGCCACCTCGTCAGTGGACAGCAGATGGGCATCCCCGGCGCCGTCGGGGTAGAGACAGGTCCTCCGGGAGAAAGGCCCGGAGTGACGGCCCGAGTGGGTGATCTGAAAGAGGAGGATGCCCTGGGGGAAAATCTCCTTGTAAGCGTCCACAAGTTTTTTATAGTGGTCCAGGCCCGCCGGGGACATGATTAGGCCGTTGACCCGGGCCAGGGACCCGGGGGTGACGGAGATGGCCTCCACCACCACCACACCCCAGCCTCCCCTGGCCAGCTTCCTGTACCTCTCCAGGGTCCGGGGAGAGGGACGGCCCCCCTCCACCCCGTCGTTCCCCTCCATGGCCTGGGAGACAAACCGGTTGGCAGACTCCAGCGGGCCCAGGGCATGGGGGGAAAACAGAAGGGGAAAACTCATGGGGGCGCTCCTCGAAAACGGAATTTTGTTGCATGCAAAGATTACATCACCGCCGCGGGGCTGTCAAGATTTCCTTTTTCCATTGCTTTTCCCCTTCTTTTGGCGTATCTTCTTTTTCATACATATTAAGTCTTTGGAGGATCAAGAACATGAAACGACGGGTTTTCGGCCTTCTGGCGGCGGGACTCCTTTTTGCCGCGACCGCCTACGGGCAGTCCACCATCAAGGGCATGTCCCTGAACGGCACCACCGGCCTCATCGCCACCCCCACCGCCCAGATCGGCTGGGAGCGCTCCAGCGACCTGGGTCTGGACTTCGGGTACCACTGGGTCAAGCCGAAGAACCAGGACGCGGCCAACATTCCCAAGGCCTCCCTGAGCCTCTTCCGGAAGGCGGAGCTGTCCTTCGCCTACGATTCCATGGGCGGATTGTATGCCGAAGACAAGGGCTCGTTCCTGGGCGCCGGCAAGTTCCAGTTCTTCAACAAGGGGCCCTCGGCCACCGCCATCGGGGCCAACATCCAGATGATCGAGGCGGGGGGTCAGGACTACCAGGCCTTCCAGATCTACCTGGCCGCCACCTACGGGGGCGAGTTCTTCGGCATGCCCGCCACCACCACCGTTGTTTTTGGAAAGACCTTCGGTGACACCGAGCTGGGCATCGAAGAGGGCAACATCGACTTTTCCATGGGCTTCGAACTCAGCCTCTTCCCCAAGGTCCTGCAGGGTCATGTGCAGTGGATCAACGACTTCTCCAACTACTCCTACAGCGCCGCCCCCACCGGGGCCGCCACCTGGTACCGGGGAGCCTACAACACCGGCATCCGGATCGATCCTCTGAAACACGCCAAGTACAAGTTCGTCATCGACGCCGTCCTGGCGGATGTCTTCGACGAGGACGATCGGGCTTTCATCCTGGGAGCCACCTTCGGCCTGGGGCTGAAGTAAGGTCCATGAAAAGCCCCCGCACCCCGGTGGTCACGGAGATGGAAGTCATCCCCGTGGCGGGGTACGACCGGATGCTCCTGTCCTTAAGCGGCGCCCACGCCCCCTTCTTCACCCGGAATGTCCTCGTTCTCGGCGATTCCGCGGGGAACACCGGCCTGGGGGAGGTTCACGGCGGCGAGGCCATCCGCCGGGTCCTGGAGTCCTACCGGGACCGGGTGATGGGGCGCCCCATCGGGGAGTATCGGGAAATCCTCCGCTCCCTGCGGGGGCTGGGCCGGGACGGCGACGACGGGCAGGGGCTGCAGAAGCTGGACCTGAAAAACCTCCGCTTCGTCGTCCGGGCGGAAACGGCGGTGGAATCGGCCCTGCTGGACCTGCTGGGCCAGTTTCTGGACCTGCCCGTGGCCTCCCTTCTGGGGGACGGTAAACAGCGGGACCGGGTCCCGACGCTGGGCTACCTCTTTTTCGTCGAGGACCGGACAAAGACCGACCTCCCCTACATCGAGGACGGGGACGACCGGGACCCCTGGTTCGCCGAGAGGGGACGCCCCACCCGGACCCCCGAGGATGTGGTCCGCCAGGCCCGGGCGGCCCGGGCCCGCTACGGCTTCCGGGACTTCAAGCTGAAGGGCGGGGTCTTCCCCGGGGAGCTGGAGATGGAGGCGGTGCGCCTCCTGGCCCGGGAGTTCCCCGACGGGAGGATACACATCGACCCCAACGGCGCCTGGTCCCTGGAAGAGGCGGTGGCCCTCTGCGGCGCCCGGCGGAAGGACCTGAGCTATGTGGAGGATCCCTGCGGCCCCGAACAGGGTTTTTCCGGCCGGGAGATCATGGCGGAGTTCAAACGGGCGGTGCAGATCCCGGTGGCCACCAACATGATCGCCACCGACTGGCGGCAGTTTCACCATTCGGTGATGCTGAACGCCGTGGACATCCCCCTGGCGGACCCCCATTTCTGGACCATGCGGGGGTCGGTGCGGGCCGCCCAGCTCTGCCACGACTGGGGACTCACCTGGGGCAGCCACTCCAACAACCACTTCGACATCTCCCTGGCCGTCTTCGCCCACACCGCCGCCGCGGCCCCGGGAAAAATCACCGCCATGGACACCCACTGGATCTGGCAGGACGGCCAGCGCCTCTGCCGGGAGCCCTTCCGGATCGAAGACGGCCATATCCGGCTGCCGGACCGGCCCGGCCTGGGGATCCGGATCGACAGGGAAAAACTGGAGGAGGCCCACCGGCTGTACGGGGAGGTTACGGCGGGGGGCTCCGGCGATCGGGACGACGCCCTGGCCATGCAGTACCTGATCCCGGGCTGGACCTTCGACCCCAAGCGGCCCTGCATGGTGCGGTAGCTCCCCGGGGCATCCCGGCCGGACCCGCCGGGGGCGGCCCGGCGCGGCGGCTCCGTCGGCTTCAGCGCGGCGAACATTCACTGCCCCGGCGCGGCGGCGCCGTCGGAGCGCCCCCCAATCTTCAATGCGCCGACAGGGCCTTCTCCGCATCCACCAGGCGGATCTTCTCCCAGGGCCCGAAACGGAAGCGCAGCACCACCAGGATCCCATGGATGACCACCGAGACGATGAAGACCTCCCAGACCGCCACCGGGTTCATCCGCAGAACCCGGATCAGGACGAAGGCGGCGGCGGCGAAGAACCACTGCACTCCC
>Ga0302238_1003334_pt1 | contig 10319 bp, 11 predicted proteins | sample AAG_UR_Asn_MG_FD_193527 | JGI IMG/M metagenome (GOLD analysis project Ga0302238, IMG submission 193527) | Enriched activated sludge microbial communities from anaerobic digester in WTTP, New Holstein, Wisconsin, United States - AAG_UR_Asn | ecosystem: Engineered > Bioreactor > Anaerobic >...
AGTAGGTTCCGTAAGGCTATTTCTTGTGTCGCGAGCAAGAGTAAGAGACCACTTGCTGACTATTGAAGTTCCTTTTTCATTCTGGAAGATGTCAGAAAGATCATCATCCATGTGATATACTTTTACTTGTTCAATTGTGTATCCGAGCTTAACACTTGTAAAATCGTCATTGACACCAATCCATGGGATTGAGAAATTTTTGGCCAGACTGAATTGACCTCCAATATATCTTTCGTCCCAGTATTCGTAGGTTCGAGTATGATAGAAACCGGACATGTCAAGACGGAGAGGCATATCGAAAAGCCAGGGTTCCGTGAACGAAAGATAGAAATTGCTCAGATCCACGCCGTATTCGGCATGCAGTTTAAGTCTCTGTCCGCCACCAACAAAATAGTTCCATGGATCAAGCAAGTCGAAGTTTGACTGGGAAAGCTCAACTATTCCGGAAACGCTGTCAGAATCCGAATAACCGGCTCCGATTGAAAATTTACCTGTGTCCTTTTCCTGGACATTAATGTCCACGTCCTTCTTTCCCTGATCTTCTGTATTTACTGAAACAATGTTTACCTTTTCAAAGTAGTCCATCCCTATCAGGCGGGACTTGCTTGCTTCGATCAGGTTGTTGTCGACAGGGTCTCCGGGTTGAATAGCAAGTTCACGGCGGATTACCTTGTCCTTTGTATTGTGGTTGCCGGAAATCTGGATATGCCTTACAGTGAATTTTTCACCCTCGGTTATCCTGTAGTCTATGCTTACTGTATGGGTGTTGAAATCAGGAATTCTCACTGGCTTACACTGGAAATCAGCATATCCCAGAGGGAAATACATTGAACCAATTGAGTCAATGTCCCTCTTTTCTATTCTGTTGTCGAAAACATCGTCTGTCTTAAACGAGAGCAGGGGGATAAGCTCATCGTTTGTAAACTGTTTGTTTCCAGAAACGGATACTTCCGACACCTTGTAAGGAAGACCCTCTTCCAATGTGAAAGTAATGTTTACATATTCAGGATTTGAATCTTCCTTAACATCTATTCCTGTTACCTTGAAATCAAGATATCCTTTATTCCAATAGAGATCTTTCAACCGTTCCTTGTCTATCTCAAGTTCATTCTTGTCATAAAGTCCTATATTGAGGGCCCAGCTTAAGTATGAATGCTGGGTAGCTATATTGTTCCTAAGCTTCCAAGATGAATATACTGTGTTTCCTGTGAACTCAACATTGTTTACTTTCAACCTGAGATTTTCAGTGATATTTATGACCAGATTCACAAATCCATCTCCTGCATCTTCGGTACTATGGGAAATCTTTGCGTCATTGTATCCCTTGTCGAGATAGAATTTTCTTATGCCTGCAAGTGTCTTCTGGAGTTCTTGGTCGTTCAAGGCTTCGTTTGTCTTGACAGTGATCTTGTCCTTGATGTCTTCATCGGTATATTTCTTGTTGCCCTTAAGTAAGACGGATTTGACCTTTGGCTTCGATACGAGCTTCATTAGAATATTGATTTTTCCGTCAGGAGTATCTGAAGTTTCAGCAAGGACATCCAGGAAGTTACCAGTAGAAATTAGCCTTTTGATGTCATCGTCAAGTATCTTTTGGTCGAAGTTCTCCCCCTTCTTGCTCTGCATGTTATATTTGAGCATTTCTTCGGGATAGGCATAACCTTTCTGCTCAAATTTGACATCGTTGATCTCCGCCGACATCAAACAGATTGAGAAGATAAAAAATACAATTATTGTGTGTAAAAACCTGACAGTTAAAGACATATTCTTTAATGCCCCCGATGCTCCGGTAAATATGAAAATCAATAAGATATTATATATCCTGCTAATTTCAAAGAAGATGTGTGAAAAATATTGTATTTAAAGAAACATCGGGTAGAAGGGTATCAGGCAGAAAAAGAATGGAAGGTTACAAAAGAGCAAGGCTTCAGTTTTTTGGGACGTCTGAATCGTCGTATCTCGCCCTGCTGCCAAAAGACGCAATGTGGGGGAAGAATGAAAGAAGCATTTTTCCCGGCTCACCGTTCCTGTTTTTTTCAATTATGAATTCGGATTCAAGTCCTTTGATTTTGTCCTCTTCTGAGGCATCCTTCTGTTTTTCAGTATCTCTATGTATGAATCCAACGATATCGGCATCCTGTTCGATGGAGCCTGATTCCCTCAGATTACTGAGTTTGGGTCCACCTTTTTGAGTTTCTGTAGCACGGTTCAACTGTGCAAGTACCAATACAGGAAGATTTAATTCCTTTGCAAGAGATTTTATACCGGCGGAAATAAGGGAAACCTCCTGCTGGCGATTGTCATTCTTTCTGTCAACATCAGCTCTCATCAGCTGTAGATAGTCTATTACTATCAGATCAATTTTCTGCTGGGATTTTACTCGTCTTGCCTTAGCCCTCATTTCCATGACCTTCATTGCAGGTGTAGGATCAATAAATATCCTGGCCTTGTTCAATGCAGAAGCTGCTCCAGTTATCCTCTGCCAGTCCCCCTGTCCATGTTGTTTATCCCTGAATCTCTTCTCGGATACTCCAGCTTCAGCGCAAAGTATCCTCCTTGCAATCTGTTCAGCCGTCATTTCCATTGTGAAGACAAGGACAGATTTGGGATTTGTCGGATTTAAAGCAACATTTCTGACTATGCTTAAAGCAAGAGAAGTCTTTCCAACAGAAGGTCTTGCAGCAATGACGAACATCTCTCCCTGCTTCATTCCCGTAATTTTGTCGTCAATGTCGGTGAATCCCGTCGGGATGCCTGCAACGGTTTCATCCTTCTTAGAAAGTTTTTCAAGATATGGTATTGCTGATTCAAAAATAAGGGATTTGAGTTCTAAGATATTCTGCTTTTCACCAAGGGTCCTTGCCTCAAGAATCGATCTTTCAACTTCATCAAGAATGTCTCCAACTTCCTTTTCCGAATCAAAACATTTTTCAGTTGCGATAGAACAAGAATCAATTATTCTTCTTAATACGGCCCTGTCATGCACCATCTGACACCAAGTCTCAAGATTGGCCGTTGTGGCGATGAGGTTCTGTATCTCCATCAGATACTCCTCTCCGCCTATGTGCTCCAACACCCCTTTGTCTGAAAGGGCCTTTGAGACTGAAATAGTGTCTATTCCTGCGTTTTTCTGGCGCAGTTCGATTATGGTATCATATATCTTCTGGTGGGCGTCCGAATAGAAGACTTTTGAATTTCCAAGCTTTTCTATGGCTAGGTTAGTTGCAGTAGGGGAATCAATAAGCATCGCGCCAAGAACAGCCTTTTCAGCGTTCAAGTCATGGGGTTTGGGCCTGTCTTCTCGAAGAACATTAGGCCTTTTCCTTTCAACCCCTTTCTGCGATCTTTCGTTCAGTGCCATTTTCAGGCCTTGACCACCCAGACCTTCAGAGTGGCATTTATTTCGTTGTGTAGTTTTATTTCTATACTGTAGTTTCCGATTTCTTTTATTGGCTTTTCAAGCTTTACGCGACGCGACTCGAACTCGATGCCATGCTTCTTGGCCTCTTCAGAAATAAGGTGGGAAGTGACCGAGCCAAACAACTGATTGTCCTCGCCAGCCTGCATTGGAATTGTAAGTTCAAATTCGGAGATTTTGACGGCAAGTGCCTTGGCCTTTTCAAGTTCCTTCCTCCTGTTCTCCTCAATTTTCTCCCTTCTTGATTCAAACTGGCGCATTGCGGCAGGAGAAGCCTTTACGGCATATCCATTCGGGATCAGGTAGTTCCTGGCATAGCCGGTGGCGACATTAACAGTTTCGCCGGCATTTCCGAGGTCTTCAACATCTTCAAGCAGAATAAGTTTCACATTCATGTCAAAATCTCCAAGATTTTTATACGGAAGAACCGTAATTTTTGATTACATAACCAAGGCCATGTTCCTGGCTTTCTTGATAGCCGAAGCGAACATCTTCTGGTGAACAGCACAGTTGCCTGTTATCCTTCTTGAAAGGATTTTTCCCTTCTCTGTCTGGTATTTGCGCAGAAGTTCCACATCCTTGAAATCAACATACGGAATGTTGTTTTCACAGAGACGGCATGTCTTCTTAATCATGATCCTGGCTTTTCTCTTCATCCTTGGTCTTACAGTATTTGTTGTTCTACCTGGCATATTTGTTCTCCTGTTTTTTATTTAATGTATGCTCTTGGTCAAAACGGAATATCATCGGCAGGTTCATTGTCGACTTCGAAAGCCTCCTCAGGAGGCTGTGGAGGATTTTGCTGCTGTTGTCCCTGCTGCTGATTTTTTTGCTGATAATCCTGCCTCTGCTGTTGAACTGGTTCCTGCTGTCCCGAAGCGTCAGATTGCCTATAGCTGAGGAACTGTATCCTCTCGGCAACGACAAAAAGGCGGCTTCTGTTCTTTCCAGTCTCCTTGTCCTGCCATGAATCCATCTTTAGCCTGCCTTCTACAAAAACCTGGGATCCTTTCTTGATAAAACGGTTGCATGACTCCGCCTGTCGACCCCAGACATTGATATCTATGAACGAGACTTCCTCCTTCTTCTGTCCATCGGAAGTCATATATTGTCTGTTGACTGCAATCCTGAAATCGCATATGGCTGAACCCTGCTGAGTATACCTTAATTCAGGATCCCGTGTCAGATTCCCTATTAGAAAAACTTTGTTGAAGTTGGCCATTGGAATTCAGTTCTCTTTATTTTGGATATTTCAAACCTGATCGTCTGCCTCTCCAGAAACAAGCTTCTTGGTATTGGCAGGAATTTTCTTTACCCTTTCATCATAGTCGAAGGTCTGCATGCGTATGATTCTTTTGTCGAGACGATATCTATTCTTGACTTCCTTCACCTTGTCCTCATCAATGGAGAAAATGAAATCATAGTAGATTCCGCTTTTTTTCTTTTCTATTTTCCTTGCAAACTGTCTCCTCCCCATGGGGACAGTCTCTTCAAGCTTTCCTCCAAGGTTGCTGATTAGGCCGGATATCTCATCGGCGAAAGCCTTGCCCTGATCATCCACCTGCCGTTCATCAAGAATGAAAATTGATTCGTACTTTTTCAATTTAAAAACCTCCGTTAAATTTCCTTATTTATCATCATTAGCGCCGTCGGCGTCTCCACCGACAATACGTCCATTGTATTCATTCATGGCTTTTTCAATTCCACGGTGGAGCAACAATTTAACTGCATCCGCCGCCATATCAATCACTTTAAGGAACAATTCAGATTCTTGTTCCTCGAATTCAGATAAGACATAGTCCTTCTTGTCAGGATTGTCTGATTTTCTCCCTATTCCTATCCTGAGCCTTGAAAAATCAGCAGAACCGATGCGTTCTATCACGGATTCAACGCCCTTATGTCCTGCGCTGCCACCCCCCATACAAAACCTTATCCTGCCAAGAGGAAGATCCATATCATCGTATATCAACAGAAAACTTTCTGCTCCAATATTGTTACCTGTCATGAATGACAATATGCAATCACCGCTTAGGTTCATATATGTCATCGGCTTAACCAACCATAGACGTCCACCGCGGCATCTTCCCTCTTTTAGTATTCCCCCTCGAATTTTTCTTTCAATGAACTTTCCAGATAAAGACTTCTCAATAGCATCAATCATCATAAATCCCGCATTATGCCGGGTCCGGCTGTACTCGCTGCCGGGATTTCCAAGCCCTGCGATAAGACAGAAGCGCTGTTCTTCTCCGGATGACATATAATATCAGAGAAAAGGAAAAATTACTTCTTTTTCTCTTTTTCCTTGTCCTTGCCGGCAGCATCCTTGGCAGGAGCTTTTTCCTTGCCAGGAGTAGCGGCTCCCTCTTCGACTTCACCTTCCTCGAGCTTCTTGCCCTTGGCTCCGACGATTTCCGGTTCGGCAGGAGCAGCACCCTCGGCACCCTCGACAACTTCGCCTTCGGCGGCTTCAGGCTTAACTTCTTCCTCTATGCGGAGCCTAATGACATGGAACACTATGCTGTCTGGAGACGGAACTGCAGTAACACCTTCGGGAAGTTTCAATTCCTTGACATATATTGCCTTGTCAAGTTCTATTCCGCTGATCTCAACCTCTATTTTTTCAGGAATATCCTTAGGTAGACATTTGATTTCCAACTTATGGACGAGTTGTTCAAGAACTCCTCCCTGTGTTATTCCGATAGGAGTTCCATGTCCTATGACATCTATGGAAGTAGTGATGACTTCATCCATCTTGACCTCAAGGAAATCTATGTGGAGGGTCTTGCCGTTCAGGTAGTCGAACTGTATATCCTTCACAAGGGCGTTCACAGGGCTGCCCTTTTCGGACTTTAGTTCGACGATATGCACGTTTCCATGCTGTATGATCTTCTTCCATTCGTTTTCAACAAGAAGAAGGGAGGTGGCCTTTTTACCATGTCCATACAATATTCCAGGAATCTTTCCTTCCCTGCGGTTCTTTCTTGATGCACCGGAACCGAAATCGGTCCTCTCCATCATCGACAATACATTCTTCTGTTTGCTCATTTTAGGTTAATCCTTATTTTATTTTTCAATTTTAAAGAGGGATGATACAGAAGATCCCTCATGAATTCTCTTGATTGCTTCTGCAAGAAGGCCGGCTATGCTGAAAATCTTGATCTTTCCATTACAGGTGTCGTTTACAGGTATGCTGTTTGTGACAATTAGCTCATCAATTGAGCTTTGCATCAGTCTTGTCCTTCCAATACCTCCCAGAAGGCAGTGTGATACGGCAGCATATACTTTTTTGGCCCCCTCCTTCTTAAGAAGAGATGCTGCAGAGGTCAGGGTTCCGGCAGTTGTACAAAGATCGTCTGCAAGAAGGCATATCCTACCTTCGACTTCACCAACAAGATGGGATGATTCGACTGAAAGTGCGTCTATACGCCTCTTGGCCACGACGGCAAGTCCTGCATTCAGCATATCAGAATATGATTGGGCAATCTTGACGCTTCCGGAATCCGGAGCTACAACAACCCCTTCCTTGCCAAGACATTCCCTAAGATAGGGTACAAGTACCGGAGCGGCATTAAGATGGTCAACAGGTATGTCAAAGAATCCCTGGATCTGCTGTGAATGCAGATCTACAGTTAGTATTCTGGAAGCTCCTGAAACGGTAATGAGGTTTGCTACTAGCTTGGCAGTGATTGGAACTCTGGGCTGATCCTTCCTATCTTGCCGGGCAAATCCATAAAAGGGTATTACGGCAGTTATTCTTGCTGCAGAAGCGCGTCTTGCAGCGTCGATTAGTATAAGCAGTTCCATTAGGGTTTCGCTTGGAGGAGAACAAGTAGGCTGGATTATGAATACATCAGCACCACGTATGTTTTCCTTGTATTTTACAAATATTTCCCCATCGGGAAAACGACTTACCTCGAGATCACCGAGAGGTTTCCCGATCTCCTTCGCGATCTCACTCGCCAAAGCCGGATTAGCGGTTCCCGAAAAAACACAGATGTTCTTGCCCCAGGCCAGCATTTCTGCATAATCCTTATATGTTAAATGATGTAAATTTTGCCGAAAAAGGTCATACTATACAGGCATTGCCCCTTTATTCAACAGAAAAAAGAATGTTTTTTTCAGGGCGTAGATCGCTGGACGTATGAGTTCAGGAAAAAGACCGGATCAGGCATGATATTGAAAATCCTGCCGTATACTGTAAGTTCCATGAATCAAAACAATTATCAAAGATGAAAACGAAAAATTTTCTCTTGAACACAACTGGCATTTTCTTAATATTTGCGTTATTCGCCGCCTTTGTCGTGCCTGCGCAGGAAATGTCTTTTATTCAGCCTGCAAAAAGTTCAAAGAAGATCCCTACGATGATAAAGGCAGATTCTATCAGCATTGACATAGCCAACAATATTTTAATCTTTACGGGAAATGTGAAGTCGGATGACGGGAATACAGTTATTACCTGTAAAAAAATGACCATCATCCTAGAAGATAAGAAGTCAGGGGATCCATCTTCTGAGGAAAACAAACAGATTTCCAGGATATCTTGCCAGGGAAATGTTGTGATTGTGATGAAGACACAGGATAAGGTCGATAAAACTGAAACTAAAGATGTTAAATAGGCATGTTAGAAAGTTACAAAAGCAAAAAAAAATGGCCGGACTAGCCGGCCATTTTAATTTGTATAATTGTTTTATGCAGCAAGAAGTTTGTTGACCACATCAACAGCAGAAGCCGCGTCCGGAGCGTATCCATCTGCACCGATTTCCTTGGCGAAACTGTCAGTAAGAGGAGCTCCTCCAACGATTGTCTTGGCCTTGACACCTTGGCTCTTCAATGCATCTATGGTGGATTTCATTGATCCCATGGTGGTAGTAAGGAGGGCGCTCATGGCGATCACCTGGGCATTTTTCTCCTTTACAGTATCGATGAATTTTTGAGGTTCGACATTTACGCCTAGATCAATGACCTCGTATCCAGCACCTTCAAGCATCATCCTGACAAGATTTTTGCCGATGTCATGGAGATCTCCCTTTACTGTCCCTATGCAGACAGTACCTTTTGCCTTTACATCAGCAGCTTTGAGATGGGGTTTGAGAACAGCCATTCCGGAATTCATAGCTCTGGCAGCAATCAGAACTTCAGGGACATAGACTTGATTGTTCTTGAACTTTTCACCGATGACAGCCATTGCTGCGATCAATCCATCGCTAAGGATATTTGCGACAGGAATTTTTTCCTTCACTGCCTGTTCACAGAGATTCTTTACTTCGTTGGCTTTGCCCTTCATCAGGTTTTCCTTGATGGAATTCAGGATTTCTGCACTCATAAGATTCCTCTCCATTTTAAATTTCAGTGATTGGATGATTTAAAATTACATGCTATATTTTACCAATAGTATTACTAGATACTATGATAAATATGTAAAATATTGGTAATTAACTGCAAAAATGGATGAGAGTTTCTATAAAAGAATAGAATCGGTCCTCGTGAATCTCGACAATTATGCTCACTGTGGTGGAGTATATCACGACATCGAAGGAAAAGATTTTCCGAAGATTGGAAAAGCCTTTTGCAGACTTTGCTCGGCATGTGTACAGCATTCCCGGGCCGGAGATTTCTGCAGACAGGCAGCAAGGGCCGGAGCCTACCAATCTCAAATCAAGGGGGATGTCCACTACTTCAAATGTTGGCTTGGCCTCTACGGTATTGTGATTCCAGTTGCTCCAGATGGTGACAGAATAATTGGAGCGATTGAAATTGGAGGACTTCTTCCAAAAGGGGAACTCCAGAAGATACAGCACAATATGATATCCACTCTTTCCGCGGTTGATTCAGGTGAGAAACTCCAGCATTTCATAAACACATTTCAGGGCATCGAGGAGATGCCCAGCGTTGAAATGGAAAAGATTGGAGAATTCCTGAAGGAGGCGGTTCTTTCCTCCGGTCTTCTTTCCTCGGATAAATTCGCCGAGAGAAACGCCCTTTGGAGACAGCAGGAAAGGCTTGAAATTGGCATGGGAGCCATGAGTTCTATACGGGATGACAGACGCAAAAGGATACTTCTTTGTGCAGAAGATCTTTCCAGTCTTTTTGAATCTGGAAGCGAGGCTGAATTCCAAAAGAAGACAGATGAGATACTCAGTCTCATCATCGTCGAGTCCTCGCAGGACGTTTCAAAAATCAAGGCGTTCCTTGGAATGGTGGTGTCTGTTCTGTCGATGAGTTCACTGCTCCATGGAGAAAAATGGTCGAAGATTGTTACTGTCAACAACCTCTATCTTGAGGAAATTGCAAAGTTTGAAGATGTAAAGGAGATATGCTTCTGGTTTGAAAAATTGGCAATCAAGCTTTTCAGGAATGTGCATATTGAAAGGAAGGAAGAAGGGGTGTCTGAAAAGGTAATGACATATCTGCACAGGAACTTCAGTGAAAACATCCGTCTCATCGAAGTTGCGAAGTTCGCAGGAGCAAGTACTTCAGGAGTCATGCATAAGCTGAAGAAGGATACCGGTCAAACCTTCTCACATCATCTCAATTCAATAAGGGTGAAGGAAGCGAAGAGGCTTCTTGCCTTCACTTCACTCCCCCTTGGAGAAATAAGTCAGAGATGTGGATTCAAGGACCAGAGTTATTTTACCAAGGTGTTCACAAAGACTGTTAACATAGGGCCAAGGGAATTCAGGAAGATGCTTGTCACCTCGAACCAATAGCGGCCTCCATCTGGGCCTTGGCGTTCTCGAGGTTGACGCGTGAGCTTGCGAGGTCCGCCTCAGCCTTCACCAGGTCCGACTGTGCCTGGTTGACGCGAGTGAGGTTCGTGTTGCCGGCCTTGTACTCCTCCTCGACCAGGTCCCTGGTCTTCTGAACCAGTCCGAGAGTCTCCTCGAAGAGGGTGACCTGCTCG
>Ga0302238_1003335_pt1 | contig 10319 bp, 10 predicted proteins | sample AAG_UR_Asn_MG_FD_193527 | JGI IMG/M metagenome (GOLD analysis project Ga0302238, IMG submission 193527) | Enriched activated sludge microbial communities from anaerobic digester in WTTP, New Holstein, Wisconsin, United States - AAG_UR_Asn | ecosystem: Engineered > Bioreactor > Anaerobic >...
CCCCAGGATCAGGCAGACCGGTTGTTGGTCAATAAACTGCTCACCGATCACAAAGGCCTGGGCAATCCCCTTGGGCTCAGGCTGCACGGCATAGGAGAGCGAGATGCCCCAGCGGCTGCCATCCCCCAGCAGAGCCTGAAAGCGCGGCGTGTCGTGGGGGGTTGAAATCAGCAGAATATCGCGAATCCCGGCTGCCATCAGGGTGGCAAGCGGGTAGTAGATCATCGGTTTGTCGTAGACCGGCTGCAGCTGCTTGCTGGCCACCAGGGTCAATGGATAGAGCCTGCTGCCGGCGCCACCGGCCAGCACGATCCCTTTTGTTATTGCCATACGCTCCCCTTCCGCGTTGGAGCTGCTCCAACAGGTAACTGCACAGCATTACCACAGTGTTGAACTGACTGTCAAACAGCTGCAATCAGTTCTGCCGCCGCGTGCAGGTCGGGGCAGCAGGGCACGCCGTGCGGCAGTTTATGGCGCTCGTCCGCCCCATAACCGGTCAGCACCAGGATGGGCCGGCAACCGGCGGCCTGACCGGCCTCGATGTCGATCGCCTTGTCACCCACCATCCAGGATGCCGCCAGGTCGATCGCCAGATCAACAGCGGCCTGGTGCAACATACCCGGCAGCGGTTTGCGGCAGTCACAGTCCCGGTTGTACGGCTCCCGGCCGTCGGGATGATGGGGGCAGTGATACCAGGCATCCACGTGGGCGCCTGCAACGCCGAGCAGCTGTTCAATATGCTCGTGCAGGCGCTTTACAGCTGCCTCATCGTAATAGCCGCGGGCAACCCCGGACTGGTTGGTGACCACCACCACCAGGTAGCCGGCGCGGTTCAGGAGCCTGATCGCCTCGACAGCGCCGGGGATGAAGGCGAACTCGTCGGGACGGTACAGATAGTCTTTTTCAACATTGATGGTGCCATCCCGGTCGAGAAACACCGCTTTTTTGATCGCACGAAACTGCTTTGAATTTGACAAGCCGGACTCCAATCCAGTAGAAAGACGAGGTTGCACAACCATCTCTGTTGAGAGGCACGCCATGATCAAGACCAACAACCTGAAGGTATCCGGCATCACGCCGATCATCGCTCCTGCCGACCTGCGCCAGGTATTTCCGATGTCAGCCGCTGCCAAGGAGTTTGTTTCCCGCAGCCGCGACAAGATCAAAGAGATTCTGCAGCGTCGCGACCGGCGCCTGATGGTGGTGGTGGGTCCCTGCTCCATCCACGACACGGATGCTGCCGTCGAATACGCCAAGCGGCTGACCGCCCTCTCCCGCAAGGTCGATGACCAGCTGATGCTGGTGATGCGGGTCTATTTCGAGAAACCGCGCACCACGGTGGGCTGGAAGGGCTTGATCAACGATCCCGACATGGACGGTACCCACAACATATCCAAAGGACTCGGCATTGCCCGCAGCCTGCTCTGCAAGCTGACCGGACTGGAGGTGCCGGTGGCCAACGAGATGCTGGACCCGATCACCCCCGAATACGTGGCCGACCTGATCTCCTGGGGAGCCATCGGCGCCCGTACCACCGAGTCCCAAACCCACCGGGAGCTGGCCAGCGGCCTGTCCTTCCCGATCGGTTTCAAAAATGGCACCGACGGCAACCTCCAGATCGCCATCGACGCCATGATCTCCGCCCGCGCCCCCCATAGCTTCCTGGGGATCAACCGTGACGGCCGGACCTCAATCATCCAGACCACCGGCAACCCCGATGTCCATATTGTCCTGCGAGGCGGTTCACGCAAACCGAACTACCACCCGGAAGATATCACCCACACTGAGGAAAGCCTGAAGAAAAACGGGCAGTTCCCCACCATCATGGTGGACTGCAGCCACGGCAATTCCAACAAGGATTATCGCAAGCAGCCGGAGGTGCTGGAGCAGGTCATCGACCAGGTCGTTGCCGGCAATCAGTCCATCTCGGGCTTGATGATCGAGAGTAACCTGGAGGAAGGCAATCAGAAGGTCTCTGCCGACCCGGCCGCCTTGAAATTCGGCGTCTCCATCACCGATGCCTGCATCGGCTGGGACACCACCGAAAAGATCCTGCTGGAGGCTCACAAACGCCTGCAGGAACGGAAATAGGCAGAACAGCCTCAATTAAGGAGCGAGGGATTTTTCGTTCTGGGTACGGCAAACAAGGGATACTGCGGAGGCGTACAACCAGTACGCCGCACAAAGTATCCCGCAGGTTGACGCGGCCAGAACGGAAAAGAACCGCTCCTACTCGTAGGTTACCTGCAGACCGCGTCCCACCGCCGCCTTATTGAGTGCCCCGTTGAACTTTTCCTCGGCCCCTTCGGCCAATATGTCCAGCAGACCGGTCTTTTTCTTGGGCGGCAGGATCACCTCCGGCTCGCCGTTGATACCGGCCAGGCGACCGGCCTCTTCAATGGCATCGGGCAGGTTGCCCAGGCGATCCACCAGCTTGACCGCCTTGGCCTGTTCACCCGAGAGCACCCGGCCATCGGCAAGCTTGCGGACCTCATCGACCGGCAGCTTGCGCCCTTCAGCCACTGCCTTGACAAACTGCTGGTGGGTGCTGTCGATCAAGGACTGAAACATGGCCCGGTCCTCGGCGGATAACGGCCGGTCAGGCGCCCCGGCATCCTTGAACGAACCGGTCTTGACGGTGGTGGAGCTGACCCCCAGCTTGCTAAACAGCCCTTCCAGGTTCGAGAACTTGATCAGGACCCCGATGCTGGCGGTAATGGTGCCGGGGTTGGCATAGATCAGGGTTGCGGGTGAGGCGATATAGTAGCCCCCCGAGGCAGCCAGACTCCCCATGGAGACCACCACCTTCTTGCGCGCTGCCAGCTTGCGCACCTCTTCGTAGATCTCCTGCGAAGGGCCGACCACGCCGCCGGGCGAGTCGATCCGCAACACCACGGCCTTGACCGACGGCTTGTTCAGAAAGTAGCGCAGCTGACGGATCGTGTCCCGCGAATCAACGATCATGCCGCGCACCTCAACCAGTCCGACTCCCTCGGCGTTGCTGAAACCGGTTTCCTTGTGCTTGAAAACCAGACTGGCCAACAGCAGGCTGCCGCCGAACAGAATCGCGAATCCGAGCAGACAGCCAACGACAATCAGTACGATTTTTTTGGTGCTCATGCTAAGCTCCTCAGGATCATCAAGACAGAGGTTGATTCACAAATGCGCATACTCGTCGTATCAGACACCCACGGCAACCAGCTTAATCTTCTCAAGGCCCATACCGCTGCAGGCACGGTCGACGCCGTCATCCACCTGGGGGACGGTGAAGCAGATGCCGCTTTGTTGGTAGAGCTGGAAGCGGTGCCGCTCTACCAGGTTGCCGGCAACTGCGATTGCCGCTCAACGGCCCCCAAAGAACTGATCTGCAGTTGGGAAGGCTGCCGCCTGCTGCTTTGTCATGGTGATCGTTACGGGGTCAAGCTGGGGCTGAGTCACCTGCTTGATCACGCACGGGCAAGCGGGGTGGATGCGGTACTGTACGGACACACCCACCATGCCCTGCATGAGCAACATGACCGGTTGCTGGTCCTGAACCCGGGCACCCTGTGGGGACGGGCGCCGTTTCTCTCCTATGGGATTCTGGAGATCGAAAACGGCAGCATCAAGGCTGCCATTCAGATACTGTCGGACTGATGCTGTTCCTCATGCACCTTGTGGATCGCCTTTTCCAGGCGTCGGCGACGGGGCAATGACAGCAGCAGCCCCACCGGGCCCGAAAGCACATACACCAACATGATCACGAACATCATCATTGCCGGCTCCGCCGCGATAATGATCAGCAGCACCACGGCCAGCACCAGAAAGCCGAACGGTTGCCGCTTGATCAGCTCCGGGTCCTTGAAGGAGTAATACTTGATGTTGGAGACCATCAGGAAGGCCAGCAGGTAGATCAGGGCCAGAATGGCAAGCCGTTTGTAGGAGCTGGGCCAGCCGAAATGGGTAAAGAGCAGCACGGTGGAGGCCACCATGCTGGCAGCCGCCGGGATCGGCAACCCGACAAAACGTTTGCTCTCAACCGTGGCCACCTGCACGTTGAAGCGGGCCAGCCGCAGGGCGCCGCAGACCACGAACAGAAATGCCGCCAGCCACCCCAGCCGCCCGAACGGCTTCAGGGCCCAGGCATACATCATCAGACCCGGTGTCACCCCAAAGGCAACCAGATCGGCCAGCGAATCGAACTCAACCCCGAACTGGCTGGTGGTATGGGTCAAACGGGCCACCTTGCCATCCAGGCCGTCACACACGGCTGAGATAAAGATCCAGATCGCCGCGGTGCCGTAGTTGCCGTTCAAGGTTGCCACCATGCTGTAGAACCCGGCAAACAGGCTGCCGGCGGTAATCAGGTTCGGCAGGATATAGATCCCCCGCCTGATGTTTTCCTTTTTGACCGGTTCCTGTTCACACGCTTCAGGTGTATCCATCAAAGCCCCCCAGACTTAGCGGTCAACGTGACGGGCCAGGGGGGTCTCCCCTGCCCTGGTGGTCTGGTCAACCTGCACCAGCGGCTCAAACGAGGCCGGTAGATAGACGTCAACCCGCGAGCCGAAACGGATCATGCCATAGCGCGCACCCCGTTCCAGGCGTTCGCCCTTGTCAACATAGCAGAGAATCCGCCGTGCCACCAGCCCGGCAATCTGGACAAAGGCGATCTTGGCTCCCCCGTCGGTTTCAAGCACCAGGCCGCACTGCTCGTTTTCGCAGGAAGCCTTGGCATGACGGGCGTCGTAGAACTTGCCTGCCTTGTAAAAACGTTCCCGCACGGTTCCCGCGGCTGGGGCACGGTTGACATGCACGTTAAAGACCGACATGAAGATGCTGATCTTCTGACACTCCCCCAGATGCTCCTGGGTGGCCGGGCCGACATAGACCACCGTGCCATCGGCCGGTGCAACCAGCAACCGGGCGTCGGACGGCGGCTGCCGTTCGGGATTGCGGAAGAACGAGATCACAAAAACGGCCAGCAGCAGGGCAATCGCTGCGGGGATCGCCAGGGCCAGCGAGCCGGTCAGCCAGCTGCCGGCGGCCAGAAACAGGAACAGCCCGCTGCTGTAGGCGATAAAGGGGTACCCTTCAGGGGTTATGATGGCTTTGGAAGGTTTCATAAGTTCCGGACGCATGACGCACGAAACCCCGCCCCCAACGGGAGCAGGGTTCCTGCGGCATGTCAGTATGTGCTAGTTCTTGGTTTTATCAACGATCTTCTGGATCCAGGGCATCATCGAGCGCAGCTTCTCACCGACCTGCTCAATCGGATGGGCCGCATTCAAACGACGACGTGCCGTCATCTCGGGATAGTTGCTCATCCCTTCCAGGATGAAGCGCTTGGCGTAGTCGCCGGTCTGGATATTCTTCAGGCATTCCCGCATGGCTGCCCGGCTCTCGTCGTTGATCACGCGGGGGCCGGTGACATACTCACCGTACTCGGCGTTGTTGGAGATGGAGTAGTTCATGTTGGCGATGCCGCCCTCGTACATCAGGTCCACGATCAACTTCAGTTCGTGCAGACACTCGAAGTAGGCCATCTCCGGCGCATAGCCGGCCTCCACCAGGGTCTCGAAACCGGCCTTGACCAGCTCCACGGTGCCGCCGCACAGCACGGCCTGCTCACCGAACAGGTCGGTCTCGGTCTCATCCTTGAAGGTGGTTTCAATGATGCCGGTGCGGCCGCCGCCGATGGCGCTGGCGTAGGACAGGGCCACTTCACGGGCCTTGGCCGAGGCATCCTGGAAGACCGCGATCAGGTCGGGGATACCGCCGCCGCGCACAAACTCGGAGCGCACGGTGTGACCCGGCGCCTTGGGGGCGATCATGATCACGTCCAGATCGGCCCGCGGCACGATCTGGTTATAGTGGATGGCAAAACCGTGGGCAAAGGCCAAGGTAGCGCCCTTCTTCAGCTTGGGCTCGATCTCGTTGCGATACAACTGAGACTGGAACTCGTCCGGGGTCAGGATCATGACCAGATCGGCGCTTGCCACAGCCTCGGCAACGGTTGCCACCTTGAGGCCGGCATTCTGGGCCTTGGCAACCGAACCTGAATCGGCACGCAGCGCCACAGTCACATCAACGCCCGAGTCCTTCAGGTTGCAGGCGTGGGCATGGCCCTGGGAGCCGTAACCGACAATGGTCACCTTCATGCCCTGAATCAGGGCCAGATCACAATCCCGATCATAATACACATTCATTGTTCTTCTCCTCACAGGTTCAAATCTATTCAAACTAGATATAGCCAACGAAAAAAATGCAGGGCACGATACTACAGGCGTGCCCCGCTGTCAATCAACGCCCGGCTTACCCCTTCCAGCCCTTGGCGCCACGGCCGATGGCCACGGCGCCGGTGCGCACCAGCTCCTTCAATCCCAAGGGACGCAACAGGTCCAGGATGGCATTGATCTTGGCCGGATTGCCGGTTGCCTCGATGGTATAGGACTTGGGGGTCACATCAATAATTTTTGCTCTGAAGATGTCCACAATACGCAGTACTTCGGCCCGGCTGTCATCCTCGGCCGTCACCTTGATCAGGGCCAGCTCCCGCTCGATGGCGCTGCCATCGCTGAAATCAAGCACCTTGATCACATCCACCAGCTTGTTGAGCTGTTTGGTGATCTGCTCCAGGACCGCTTCATCACCCCGGGTAACAATGGTGATCCGGGAGAGAGATTCATCCGAGATTGGAGCTACGGTAAGGGAGTCAATATTAAAACCCCGGCCTGAAAACAGCCCGGACACACGGGCCAGCACGCCGAATTCATTTTCCACCACAACTGATATGGTATGTTGCATCTGCTTGTTTCCTCCGCGTCCCTAGGCGTTCAAAACCATTTCATTCAGCGACGCCCCGGCCGGGACCATCGGCAGCACCTTCTCTTCACGGGCAATCTTGAACTCCATCACCACCGGACCATTATGGGCAAAGCCCTCCTTGATCACCTGCTCCACCTCGGACGGCTTGTTGGCCGAAAGCCCCTTGGCGCCATAGGCCTCGGCAATCTTGGCAAAGTCCATCGGCAGTTCAAGACAGGTTTGTGAATAGCGCTTGTCAAAGAACAGCTCCTGCCACTGGCGCACCATCCCCAGGAAGTTGTTGTTCAGGATCACGATCTTGACCGGCAGGCGGTGCTGCACCATGGTGGCCAGTTCCTGCATGTTCATCTGCACCCCGCCGTCGCCGCAGACGCAGATCACCTGACGTTTGGGAAAGGCTGCCTGGGCGCCCATGGCCGAGGGGATACCAAAGCCCATGGTGCCGAGACCGCCGGAGGTCAACAGGGTACGGGGCTGTTGGAAGTCGAAGAACTGCGCCACCCACATCTGGTGCTGTCCCACGTCGGTGGCCATGATGGCGTCTTCGTTGGACAGCTCCCGCAGCTTCTGGATGACATACTGCGGCTTGATGGTACTGTTGCTCTGCTTGTAGGCGATCGGATGTTTTTCCTTCCAGCCGGCAATATCCTCATGCCATGGTTCCATGGCACTCTTCTGGGCAGCCAACTTGTCCTGATGTCCCTTCAAGGCCTCCAGCATCTTGGTCAACACGTCCCGCACATCGCCGACGATCGGCAGATCCACCCGCACGTTCTTGCGGATCGAGGTCGGGTCCACGTCAATATGGATGATCTTGGCGTGGGGGGCAAAGGTGGCGATCTTGCCGGTCACCCGGTCGTCAAAACGGGCACCGACCGCCAGGATCATGTCGGAATGGGTCATGGCCATATTGGCGGCATAGGCGCCATGCATGCCCAGCATCTTCAGAGCCAGCGGATCGCTCTCCGGAAAGGCACCCAGCCCCATCAGGGTAGTGGTAACCGGGAACTGCAGGGTCCTGGCCAGTTGGGTCAACTCTGCCGCCGCATCCCCCAGCACCACGCCACCGCCGACATACAGCACCGGACGGCGGGCCGACAGCAGCATCTCGACCGCCTTTTCCACCTGCCTGGGGTGACCCTCCAGGTTGGGCTTGTAGCCACGGATATCGATGTTCTCCGGCCATTTGAACTCGGCCTGGCTGATCTGGACATCCTTGGGGAAGTCAATCAGCACCGGACCGGGACGGCCGGAGCGGGCGATGTAGAACGCCTTGCGTACAATGGTGGGGATATCCTTGGCATGGCGGATCAGGAAGCTGTGCTTGGTGATCGGCCGGGTAATCCCGATGATATCCACCTCCTGGAAGGCGTCGTTGCCGATCAGGGGGGTCGGCACCTGGCCGGTGATGATCACCATCGGGATCGAGTCCATATAGGCCGTGGCAATGCCGGTAATAGTGTTGGTGGCGCCGGGGCCCGAGGTGGCGATGGCCACACCGACCTTGCCGGTTGCGCGGGCATAGCCGTCGGCCGCATGGGTACCGCCCTGCTCGTGGCGGGGCAGGATGTGCCGGATCTCCCGCACATTCATCAATTCATCATAAAGGTTGATCACCGTGCCGCCGGGGTAACCGAATACCAGGTCCACCCCCTCAAGCTTCAGGCTCTCAAGCAGAATGCGTGCTCCATTCATTTTCATGCAAAACCTCGTCAGACGTTAAAAGTTGTTGGGATTACCGGTCAAAATATTTATGACCGTATACTGCACATCGCCATTCATATCCACCAGCTTGCGCTGCTGGGAGACGTTGTCAAAAAACACCTTGTAGCAGGCGCTGGGGGCGAAGTTGGCGTTCCAGTTGCTGAAGCAGAGTTGCCCTTCCGGGGTGATGTTCCAGTTCCCCTTGTTGGTGTCGCCGTAGGCTCCTTTACCCACTACCACGCCGGAACGATCAAAGTAGTAGGTCTTGCCGTCGGCGGAGGTAACCGTATTGCCGACAAAGATCGCTTTCACTTCTTTTGCAGACAGCAGGGTTGAACTGGCATCACGCAGGGCAGCCTCATCGGTTTTGCAGGCTGCGACACTCAGCGCCAGGACGGAAGCTACAAGCAGGGTGATCAGCTTTCTCATGGCAGGTTCCTCCTTCAATCATTGAGTTTAATAGCGGGACGCGTACCCCGCTGACAGCAGAAAAAAATCAGGAAACCGTGGGCCTCGTGCAAAACGTCATGAGGAAGGCCGGATACAAGGCGCACGGCGCACAGCGACTGAGACATAACACCTTAGTTAGGCGAAGGAGCTGCTACCTTTGCAACGCAGTAGACGGCCTCCGCAGTAGTTTTGTTTAAGCGGTGGTTACTGCGCCGGTATAGGCCGACGTCACCACCTTGGCGTAACGGGCCAACCAGCCGGTCTTGATCTTGGGCTCCGGTGCCGTCCAGGCCGCCCGGCGGGCCGCCAGGGTTGCCTCATCAACCAGCAGATCGAGCTTGCGGTTGGGGATATCCAGCAGGATCCGGTCGCCGTCCTCAACCAATGCGATCGGACCGCCCTCAGCAGCCTCGGGCGAGATATGGCCGATACAGGGGCCACGGGTACCGCCGGAGAAACGGCCGTCGGTGATCAGGGCCACGGAATCGCCCAGCCCCAACCCCATGATGGCGGCGGTAGGGGCCAGCATCTCACGCATGCCGGGACCGCCCTTGGGGCCTTCATAGCGGATCACCATCACGTCGCCGCTGGTGATCTTGCCCTCCATCAGGGCTGCCATGGCCAGTTCCTCGGAATCAAAGCAACGGGCCGTGCCTTCAAACAGCATCATCTTGTCGGAGACGCCGGACTGCTTCACCACCGCCCCTTTGGGCGCAATGGAGCCGAACAGCACCGCAATGCCCCCCTCTTTCTTGACCGGGTTGGCAAGGGGACGGATCACCTCTTCATCCACATTCTCGATACTGGCCGCCAATTGACGGGTGGTCAGGCCGAACAGGGTCGGGGTATCGATGATCTTGTCCCCCAACTGCTTCAGTACGCCGCTCACGCCGCCGGCAATGTCCAGATCCTCCATAAAGTGCTTGCCGGCCGGGTTCATGGAGGCCAGCTGCGGCGTCTCCTTGGCCAGCGTATCGAAGGTCTCCAGCGGTAGCTCAACCCCGGCCTCGCGGGCAATGGCCAACAGATGCAGCACGGTGTTGGAGGAGCCGCCCAGGGCCAGGTCCACCCGGATGGCGTTTTCAAAGGCGGCCCGGGTCATGATGTCGCGCGGTTTGACGTCGTTGTGCACCAGCTCCACAATCTTCTCACCCGAGGCAAAGGCGATCCGGCGCTTCATGGCGGAAACTGCCAGGGCGGTGCCGCAGCGGGGCAGCGACATCCCCAGGGTCTCGGTCAGGATCGCCATGGTGTTGGCGGTAAAGAGCCCCTGGCAGGAGCCCATGCCGGGGCAGGCGTTATCCTCACAGGCCTGCAGCTCCTTGGCATCGATCACCCCGGCCTTGTAACGGGCCATG
>Ga0302238_1003342_pt1 | contig 10309 bp, 12 predicted proteins | sample AAG_UR_Asn_MG_FD_193527 | JGI IMG/M metagenome (GOLD analysis project Ga0302238, IMG submission 193527) | Enriched activated sludge microbial communities from anaerobic digester in WTTP, New Holstein, Wisconsin, United States - AAG_UR_Asn | ecosystem: Engineered > Bioreactor > Anaerobic >...
ACGCGCATCGGATTGCGGCGCGGAACCTACCTGCGTCGTTTCGAATACGATTTCATCGAACTGTTTGCCTCGCATCTATCGAAACGCGCGGTCGACATGGCGATGGAAGGAACTGGAACCAATGATGAATACCAGCTTTGACCCGTCGGGGCAGCCGCCCAAAACCCTCTTGGCCCGGATTGTCGGCGTGGTCGTCGGCGTGATTGTCCTGGGCGCTACCCTCATGTTTTCGGCGGTGGTCTTTGTGGTCCTGGCCATTGCCGCTTTGGTCTTCTGGGGCTACTTCTGGTGGAAAACACGCGCCTTGCGCCGGCAGATGCAGGAGCAGATGGAGCAGATGCAAAGCCAGGGGTTCGAATCTTCCTTCCGCCAGGCGCCGCCGGACGAGAACGTCATCGACGGTGAAGCAGTTCGGCTGGACGACGATCGCAACAGGCTTCAGTAGGGGTGGTCCCTGAAATCCGCCAGCGATAGTTACGGCGCGCCTTCCGCGACTACCCGGTTCCGGCCGTTTTTCTTCGCCTGGTACAAGGCGGCATCCGCCGCCTGAATCAGCGCCAGCCCGTCCTGCTCCTTGCCGCTTGCTACGGCAGCGCCGATGCTCAGCGTGACCGGAATGGTCTGGCCTTCCCAGTCGAAAGCGGATTCCTCGACTTGCGCACGAATGCGATCGGCGATCTGCAAGGCGATTTTCAGCGGAGCGTTGGTCAGGATGGCGACGAACTCTTCGCCGCCGTAGCGGAATACCATGTCTTCGGCACGCGATGCGCGCTTCAGCAGATCGGCTAACTGTCGCAATACGGCGTCGCCCGCGGCGTGACCGTAAGTGTCGTTGATCCGCTTGAAATGGTCGATGTCCATCATCAGGCAGGCTAGGGAAGCGCCGCTGGACTGGGTGAAAACCAGTTCGGACGCGAGGAAATCCAGGCCGTTGCGGCGATTCGGGAGTTGCGTGAGCGTGTCGGTCAGCGCGTCCTGAAGAAGCCTTTTCTGGACGGTGGCGAATTCGTCGGTCGAACGCATCATGCCCTGGCGTTCGCGATGAATCTGTTCTCGCAGAACCAGCATGCGAACGGCCGTGGTGAGATGCACCCGCAACGCCTGTTCGTTCACCGGTTTGATCAGGACGTCGTCGGCGCCGGCGTCGATTACTTCGAGCGCGCGGTTTTCCTGCTCCGGCGAGGCCAGGAACAGCGCGTAGCAGTCCTCGCCGGTAGAGCTCTGGCGCAGGCGGCGGCAGAAATCGACCGGATCGAGACCCGGCATCGACATGTCGGCGATGATGATCTGGGCCGGTTTCCGCAAAGTCTGCGCCAGCGCCTTGGGGTTTTCTTCAATGAGAACCGGCTGGTGCCCCAGGTTCTCGATCAACTGCATCATCGGTTTGAGTTCATCGAGCGGGATACCGATCAGCTCGATATTCAGGCAGGGCGCCCGGGAGCGTCGGTCTTCGCTGGCCGGGACGGTTCCCATGCGGCGTACGGGAGGCGTGGCTGCGAGGATTTCGGCGAAAGGGGGGATGTCCTGGGTGCGCACCTGCAGCTTGGCGCCCCATTCCCGCCAGCACACTACAACGCGGTCAACCAGGTCGTTGAGCGTCTCCCCACTGATGCCCAGGCGGGCGGCGCGTGCCAATAACCCTGGCAGCAGGCTCCAGCGCGACTCCTCATCAACCATGCAGATCTGCGCCAGTGCGCTGGCGAAGCTCAGCGAGTAGGTCAGCGTCTGCGCCCGCGATCCGTCGGCAAATCCGGCGGCATCGGGGTTCTCGAAATGGAAGGCTGCCAAGATGAGCACTTCAGGCAGCCCCCATTCGCACAGCAGGCTGGCGGCGAGTTCATGGTGATCCATGGCGAAGCGTTGCTGTTCGAGTTCTTCGACCGGTAAATTCTTTTCGCGCGCCTTGATCAGTACGCCGGCATAGTCGTCCGGAAAGAGCGTGGCCAGGGCGAGTTCACCGATCCGTGACAGGAGTCCGATGGTGAATATTTCCTCGCTGGCAATCTGGGCGAAACGCGCAAGCTCCTGGCAGGCGATGCCGGTAGCCAGAGAATGGCCCCAGAATTTTTCGTAGTCGAACTCCTGGCATTGTCCGTTGCGATGGTTGTGCATGACCGACAGGCCGATGACCAGGTCGCGAACACGGAACGAGCCGAGTGCCACAATGGCGCGTTGCAGCGAGATGATCGGGCGTGAGCGGCCGAATGCCGCGGCATTGGCGAAATAGAGAATGCGTCCGGCGATTGCGGGGTCTGACTGGACCAGTTGCACCAGATCCGGGATGCGATAGTCTTCGCGCTGCAGCAGCCGGATGATCGACAAGGCGACGCCCTTGGGCGAGGGAAGCTTGCCCGTGGTCTTGAGTTCAGCGAAGCGGTCGGGGGCGACGAAACGCATCCGGAATTTCTCCTGTGTCGGGTGTCATCATAACCCTGCACCGCGCAAGGGTCACGCCCGGGAAACTAAGCTTGCAGCAGAAACACGGTCGGACGTTTGTCGATGTCCGGAATGCCGCGCCGTTTCCATTCGCCAGAAGGCATTGTCATGATCCGTTCGCTGTCAAGGGTAAGGTCGGTGGCGACTCCTATCCGTGTCTGAGCGGCGCACGCGTCGAGCAAGGTCTGCATCATCTGGCGATTGCGATAGGGCGTCTCGATGAACAATTGAGTTCGCTGCTCTTTGCGTGAGTCTCTTTCGAGTTCTTGGATTTTCTTGCGCCGTTGATCTTCCGTGGCCGGCAAGTAACCGTGGAAGGCAAAGTTCTGGCCGGAGAGCCCCGATCCCATCAAGGCCAGCAGGATCGACGAAGGGCCTACCAACGGAACGGTGGTGATTCCGGATTCATGTGCCAAGGCCACCAGTGCTGCGCCAGGATCGGCAACGGCCGGGCAACCGGCTTCCGAGATAAGGCCGACATCTTCTCCGGCAAGCAGGGGGGACAGCAGTTCGGGCAATGCGTCCGGCAACGTGTGTTCGTTCAGTTCGCAAATGTCGATCTGCTGCAGAGGCGTTTCCGTCGGCAAGGACTTGAGAAATGCACGGGCGGACTTGGCGTTCTCGGCGACAAAGTGTTTCAGTTTCCTGGCGCGGTTGATCACCGCGGCCGGGAGAACTTCGGCGACAGGCGAAGAGCCGAGCGGAACCGGAATAAGGTAGAGTTTTCCAGTGTTCATCTGATGTACCTACAGAACAGGGCAACCGGCTTCCTTGAGCAGGTCACAGAGAGCGATCAGCGGCAGGCCAATCAGGGCGTTAGGGTCGTCTCCCTCCATCCGGGCGATGATGGCGATGCCCAGACCTTCCGATTTGGCGGCGCCGGCGCAGTTGTAAGGCTGCTCCCGGCGCAGATAATTCTCTATTTCCTCATCGGTAAGGTTTCTGAATGTAACCAGCGTAGGTACGCCGCGCACTTGTGTCTTCCCGGTCCGGGAGTCAAGCAGGCACAGGCCTGTATAGAAATTTACCGTCTTGCCGCGCATCGTCTGCAACTGTTTGACCGCGTTGTCGTGCGTACCCGGCTTGCCATAGACCTGACCTTCGAGGATGGCGACCTGGTCGCTGCCAATGATCAGGGCATCGGGATAAAGATGGGTCACGGCGTGTGCCTTGGCTTCGGATAATCTGAGCGCTGTGTCTTCAGGAGTCTCGCCGGGCAAAAGTGATTCATCGGTCTGCGGATTCGCCGTTTTGAAAGAAATTCCGAGCCGATTTAGCAGTTCACGCCGGAAAGGTGAGGTGGAGGCCAGAACAAGTTGTCTGCAGGTCATGGGAAGTTAGGCGAAAATAGCAGCGTTTTCGCAGCAAAATTCAAAAAATGGAAGAAATCCAGATAGTTGCGTGAATGGCTTTGACTTCGGGGGGCAAAAATAATATCATGCGCGCCTTATGTCGCAACGGATTGTTATTGACAGTCTGGCTTTTGCGCGGGAAGGCGGCTTGCTGCAAGGCGAATTGCCGGTCGCTAGCCTGACACGTGTACTGGACTTGCTTGTCGATTCGGCAGGATGTCTGAGTTATCGCGTGCAAGGCCAGATGGGCCCGCGGAACAGGCCGCAACTGATGTTGCAACTGGATGGCGTGCTATCCGTTTGCTGTCAGCGTTGCCTCGAAGGAATTGACTATCCAGTCAGGGTTCGCAGCCTGCTGGAGTTGGTCAAGGACGAAGAAGAGCTGACGCAGGAGGAGATCGAGGATGATTCCAGGGATTTCCTTACGGCGCAAAAAGAACTTGATGTCGTGGAGTTGATTGAAGACGAGGTTATTCTCGATCTTCCTCCGGCGCCGCGTCACGATAGTTGTACGTTGCCCGAAGCAGGCCGGCAGACGGAGAAGGAGTCCCCTTTCTCAGTGCTGAAAGGTTTGAAAGGCAAGGTACAGTGAACCTGAATATGGAGTAATCATGGCCGTTCAACAGAACAAGAAGTCCCCGTCCAAGCGTGGCATGCGCCGTGCGCACGATTTCCTGACCAACCCGCCGCTGGCTATTGAGCCGACGACCGGAGAGGTTCACCTGCGCCATCACGTCAGCCCGTCGGGCTACTACCGTGGCAAGAAGGTCGCCAAAGGCGCTGCAGAATAAGATTCTGGAATTAGGCAGGTCGACTCCCTTGGGTGGGTAGCCTGCCTTTTCTTTTGCCTTATTGATGACTGTCACTGTCGCTATCGACTGCATGGGCGGGGATCATGGTCCCGAGGTTACCGTGCAGGCAGCGCTGGACTTCGTGCGCAAGCATGAAGACGTGCGCGCGATCCTGGTGGGAATGGAGGAGAAGATCCGCCCCTTTCTTGGGAAAGGCGACGAGTCTCGCCTGGTGATCCGGCACGCCAGTGAAGTGGTGGCCATGGATGAGTCCCCGGCGCTGGCCATTCGCACCAAGAAGGACTCGTCGATGCGTGTGGCGCTCGATCTCGTCAAGAACGGCGAGGCAGATGCCTGCGTGTCGGCCGGGAATACCGGGGCACTGATGGCGATTTCCCGGTTTGTCCTCAAAATGCTGCCGGGGATCGACAGACCAGCGATTTGTGCTGTCCTGCCAACAGTGTCCGGCCACGTCCATGTGCTCGATCTGGGGGCTAACGTGGATTGCTCGCCGGAGCACCTGCTGCAGTTCGGGATCATGGGGGCTTCGCTGGTTGGAGCCATCGAGCACAAGGATCGTCCGACGGTCGGAATCCTCAATATTGGTGAAGAGGATATCAAGGGCAACGACGTCGTCAAACGCGCCGCCGAGTTGCTGAAGGAATCCGGGCTCAATTTCGTCGGTAATATCGAAGGCGACGGGTTATACAAGGGCGAAGCCGAGGTTGTCGTTTGCGACGGTTTTGTCGGCAACGTGGCGCTCAAGGCCTCGGAAGGCCTGGCGCAAATGTTGGCAACCTTCCTGCGCCAGGAATTTGGCCGCAATCTGCTGACAAAACTTGCTGCGCTGGTCGCTCTTCCCGTAATCAAGCACTTCAAGCGTCGCGTTGATCACCGGCGCTATAACGGTGCCAGCTTGCTCGGGCTGAGGGGTATAGTCGTCAAGAGTCATGGTTCCGCGGATGCATTCTCGTTCGGCAATGCCCTAGATCGCGCAGCAGAGACCGTCAGGAATGGTGTTCTCGAGCGCATTTCAAAGCGCGTAGCCCAACAACAACCGATCCAGGAGGTCGCATAGCATGTTTGCCCGTATCGCAGGCGTCGGCAGTTTTCTGCCAGGCTCGCCCGTAAGCAACGATGACCTTGCCCAGCGAGGCCTCGATACCAGTGACGAGTGGATCGTAACTCGTACCGGAATTCGCGCGCGTCATCTGGCCGACTCCGATTGCACTTCCAGCGACCTGGCGTTTGAAGCCAGTTGTCGAGCCCTTGAAGCGGCTGGAATGAATGCTGCGGAGATCGATCTGATCATCGTGGCAACGTCCACCCCCGATTACATTTTTCCGAGTACTGCCTGCCTGTTGCAGGGCAAGCTGGGAAATGTGGGCGCTATGACTTTCGATGTCCAGGCAGTATGCAGTGGATTTGTCTACGCCATGAGTGTCGCCGAGAAATTCATCCGTTCGGGTTCGCACAAGAAGGCACTTGTTGTTGGCGCTGAAGTTTTTTCTCGCATTCTGGACTGGCAGGATCGTACGACATGTGTACTGTTCGGTGATGGAGCCGGGGCCGTTGTCCTCGAGGCATCGGAAACGCCCGGCGTGTTGTCTACGGCGTGTCATGCTGACGGTTCTCAGCACAAGATCCTTGCCGTCGCGGGCCAGGTATGTTCGGGTAAAGTAACGGGTGATCCGTTCCTGCGCATGGATGGCCAAGCCGTTTTCAAGTTCGCCGTGCGTGTCCTGTCCGAGGTCGCAAATGAATGCTGTGTAAGTGCTGGCATCGCGTCACGGGATATCGACTGGCTGATCCCGCATCAGGCCAACATTCGCATCATCGAATCGACAGCCAAGAAACTGGGGCTTTCGATGGACAAGGTCGTGGTGACGGTTGACCAGCACGGGAATACGTCGGCGGCTTCGGTTCCGCTCGCTCTCGATGCCGCAATCCGCGATGGGCGTATCCAGCGCGGCCAGAAACTGCTGCTGGAAGGTGTGGGCGGCGGCTTTACTTGGGGCGCTGTTTTGCTCCAGTTCTAGGAAAGGATAAAGCTATGGCATTCGCATTCGTGTTCCCAGGTCAAGGCTCCCAGTCGGTGGGCATGATGGGCGGCTATGGCGATTCGGCTATAGTACGTTCAACTTTTGACGAGGCGTCCGAGACATTGGGCCAGGACCTCTGGCAACTTGTCGCCGAAGGCCCGGCAGAGTTGCTCGCTCAGACGGTTAACACCCAGCCCTTGATGTTGACCGCCGCTATCGCTGCCTATCGCTTGTGGCTGGAAAAAGGCGGAAGGCTGCCGGCCGTGGTTGCCGGGCATAGTCTGGGAGAGTATTCGGCGCTGGTGGCCGCGGGGGTTCTCGAATTCAAGGATGCTGTGCCGCTGGTGAGGCTGCGCGCTACCGCGATGCAGGAAGCCGTTCCTGTGGGAACAGGGGCGATGGCGGCGATTCTCAATCTGGATGATGACAAGATTCGTGACGCCTGCGCTGAGGCGATCGCCGAGATTGGTGAGGGGCAGGTCGTCGAGCCGGTCAACTTTAACGGTCCGGGACAAACGGTCATTGCCGGTAGCAAAGCGGCTGTCGAGCGTGCCTGCGACGGCTGCAAGGCGCGTGGTGCCAAACGGGCGGTGATGCTGCCGGTTTCCGCGCCATTCCATTCATCGCTGATCCGGCCTGCTGCCGACAGGCTGGGGGCGCGTCTGGCAGAACTCCATTTCAATGTGCCAAGTATTCCCGTCGTCAATAACGTTGACGTCGTTGTCGAGAGCGATCCGGAAAGGATCAAGGATGCGCTCATTCGCCAAGCCTATTCGCCGGTTCGCTGGGTCGAGACCGTTCAGAAGATCGCTACCATGGGTGTTACCAACGTAGCCGAGTGCGGTCCGGGCAAAGTCCTGGCCGGACTCACCAAACGTTGCGCCGATGGATTGAACGGAATCGCGCTTTGTGATGCTGCTTCGATCGAAGCCAACCTCAATCTGGAGTAATCCTTATGTATCTGAAAGATAAAGTTGCACTGGTTACCGGAGCCGCGCAAGGCATCGGAGCCGCAATTGCCCTCGAGTTGGGCCGTCATGGCGCGACCATCGTCGGAACCGGGATCAACGAGAAAGATTCCGAGCGCATCAACGCCAACCTCGCTGCCGCTGGTATTCCGGGGCGGGGTATTGTCATGGACGTGCGTGATCCGGCTCAGATCGAAGCTGGAATAGATCTGATCGAAAAGGAATTTGGCGGCATCTATGTGCTGGTTAATAACGCCGGGATTACCCGCGACAACCTGACCATGCGCATGAAGGACGAGGAGTGGGACGCGGTCATCGACACCAATCTGAAGGCCGTATTCCGCCTCTGCCGTTCAGTCATGCGGGGCATGATGAAGGCCCGTGACGGGCGCATCATCAACATCTCGTCCGTCGTCGGTTATGCCGGCAATGCAGGGCAGGCCAACTACTGCGCTTCGAAAGCCGGGGTGGCGGGCATGTCCCGGGCTTTGGCTCGCGAACTCGGTAGCCGGAACATCACCGTCAATTGCGTTGCACCCGGTTTCATCGATACAGATATGACCAAGGTTCTGGAGGAAAAGCAGCGTGCCGCTCTCGTGACGAACGTGCCGCTAGGCCGTCTGGGGCAGCCGGAAGACATTGCTGCCGCTGTGGCGTTCCTGGCGTCGCCGGGAGGTGGCTATATCTCCGGGACGACTATCCACGTCAATGGCGGGATGTACATGAGTTAATGCCCGCGAGGGCAGTGGGCGACAGGACCGGCTCGCCCGCTGAGTAGGTTGGTAAGAGCCGGTCAGTTTGTTAGAATGAAGCGGTTTTGCTTTACACATGAACCTTTAAAAGGAGTCCTTTAATGGAAAATATCGAACAACGCGTCAAAAAGATTGTTGCAGAACAACTTGGCGTTAATGAAGCTGACATCAAGAACGAATCTTCATTCGTTGACGACCTCGGCGCGGATTCGTTGGATACCGTTGAACTGGTGATGGCGCTTGAAGAAGAATTCGAGTGCGAAATTCCGGATGACGAAGCCGAGAAGATCACCAGCGTTCAGCAAGCCATCGACTACGTCGTCGGCCACAAGAAGTGATTCCATGAGAGAGCGTCTGTGGTCGGCCCGAGCCGCCCACAGACGTTTTGTCTCTTGATTGTCAGTTTTTAATTCCTTTCCTAATTTCTTTCCTGTTTCCCCGGAGAATAAATTGACACGTCGCAGAGTCGTCATTACCGGCCTTGGAATCATTTCACCGGTTGGCAATACCGTCGAACAAGCCTGGCAGAATGTCCTTGCTGGTCGCTCGGGGATTGATCGGATTACACGTTTTGACGTTTCCTCTTTCCCGGTGCAGATCGCCGGCGAGGTCAAGGATTTTGATGTAACCAAGTATCTTCCCGCCCGGGACGCCCGTCGGATGGATACGTTCATCCACTATGGCATGGCGGCCGGTATCGATGCGATCAAGGATGCCGGCCTGGAAGCCCATCCGGCCAATGCGGAACGGATCGGAGTCTCCATTGGATCCGGCATCGGTGGATTGCCGATGATCGAAACGACGCGCGATGAATTCGTAGCATCCGGCGTGCGCAAGATTTCGCCTTTCTTCGTGCCTGGTTCGATCATCAACATGATCTCCGGCAACCTGTCGATCATGTATGGCTACAAGGGCCCGAACATTGCCCTCGTCAGCGCCTGTTCTACCGGAACGCACAGCATCGGGGATGCGGCGCGCCTGATTGAATACGGCGACGCTGACGTAATGATTGCTGGCGGCGCGGAGTGTACGGTTTCTCCACTTGGCCTCGGTGGCTTCTGTGCCGCGCGGGCGTTGTCTACCCGCAATGACGATCCCAAGACTGCCAGTCGTCCATGGGACAAGGATCGCGATGGTTTTGTCCTTAGCGAGGGCGCCGGTGTGCTGGTGCTCGAAGAGTACGAACATGCCAAGGCCCGCGGTGCGAGAATCTACGGGGAACTGGCCGGCTTCGGCATGAGCGCGGACGCCAACCACATGACCGCTCCGTGCGAGGATGGCGAAGGTGCCGCCCGGTGCATGACGAATGCACTTCGAAACTCGCAGGTCAATGTCGATGATGTCCATTACCTCAACGCGCACGGGACGTCCACGCCGCTTGGCGATATAGCCGAAACAGTTGCAGTGAAGCGCGCTTTCGGTGATCACGCGAGGAAGCTGGTGGTCAATTCGACCAAATCGATGACCGGGCATTTGCTGGGGGCAGCGGGTGGTATTGAGGCCGTTTTCTCGACACTGGCTGTTTACAATCAGATTTCTCCGCCGACCATCAATATATTCAATCTGGATGACGCGTGCGATCTCGACTACTGCGCCAATGAAGCACGGCAGATGAAGATCGATGTTGCGATCTCGAATTCATTCGGTTTTGGTGGAACCAATGGCACCGTCGTGATCCGGCGCGTGTAGTTTTTCTTCTTTTGCAAACGAGCGGTGCAGTTTCCGATTTTCATCGAACTGCGCCGTTCGCACATCTATTCCCTGCTGACCTGCGCCATGCATGGTGCCGCGGCCGCTTGTCTCTTTGCCGTACCGCTTGATTGGCATTGGCCGGCAGTTGCGCTTCTGCTGATTGCAAGTTCGTTGTGGTCTTCCTTGCGTTGCAGCCGCTTTGTGTCGCTGCTCCTGGAGGCCAAGGGACTGTCTTTTCTTGACGCCGGTGGAGCGCGTCTTGATGCGGCACTGCTT
>Ga0302238_1003345_pt1 | contig 10303 bp, 3 predicted proteins | sample AAG_UR_Asn_MG_FD_193527 | JGI IMG/M metagenome (GOLD analysis project Ga0302238, IMG submission 193527) | Enriched activated sludge microbial communities from anaerobic digester in WTTP, New Holstein, Wisconsin, United States - AAG_UR_Asn | ecosystem: Engineered > Bioreactor > Anaerobic >...
TGGAACAGGGCGCCGCGTTGGAGAGGGACGGTTACAATTTCATGCTCTGTCCCTTTCCGGAGATGCGCCACGATGCCCGTTGCGGCAGAACGTTCCTGAGGGCCAGAGATGCCTTGATGTACGTGTCGGGCGAACGCTACCGGCGACTGCTGCTGGCCGGCGGCGTGGACGCCGGCAAGGCCGGCAGGATCGCCGCCAGGGTTCCCCCGCAGGGCGTTCTGGTCGCCGTGTCGTTCGCGGAGCCACAGGAGGCGCAGAGCCCCGGCGGGGAGATTCGCGACGGAGAGGCCGTGATCGCCCACGGCGCGTTTTTCCATTTTTCGCAACCATTGCGCGGCGATATCGACCACGCGACAGTCGCCTTGATCCAACCGATCGGCGCCGAGGCGCTGACTTACTTGAAGAGTGCCGTTCCGGAGGTCCTCGCCGGGACCGCGGTCGCCGCCCCGGCCGGCTTCACGTGGAGCATGGACGACACCCGGCGCGCCGAACAGGCGGCCCTGCAAACGCTGGCCCAACGACTGAGCCGGCAGCCGTCGGATATCGAGGTGCGCCGCGTCGTAGAAACACAGATCCGGAACAAACTCTGGGCCATGCTGGAGAAATACCCGTTTGTGACGGAGATCATCGAGAAACCGGAAAAGGAGTCGGGGGGCCGCGGTTGCGAGGTGCTGCCGATTCTGAGCAGAACCAGCCGCGACCAGGGCGTCCTCAAGTTTTACGGCAGCCAGAAGGCTACCGCGGAAGAGATCCAGAAAGAGATCCGAGCGGCTCTCGATGGCAGCCCCCCGGCGGATGCGTCCGAAGGGATGCTCAACCTGCACCACCTGGCAAATCTCATTTACGAAACCTCGAAGAAGGACAACGTCGTCGTCCAAGGGCTCGTGTACTCGCACATCCGAATGCTCTACACGCACAGCTTTCTCGAGAACATCGTTTCCAGGAGAGCCAGACGCGGGCAATCCACGTCGCTGGACCTTGACCCCCAAACCCGGCTGTTCGGGTATTTTCGCTATATCCTCAGCCGGGGCACGGACGAGGAGTTTCGCAGTCCCCAAAGCACCTCCCACCGGATCTGCGTCATCAGCGGCGAGGCCATCGGCAACGCCGCCCGTCCGGGAAGCACTCTGGACGTCTTCCGTGAGGAAATTGTCAATCTCGAGTTCCGGGAACCGCTGCGGCGAGCGCTGGAGACCGCGTTTTACGAAGCGATGGCCGCCCGGCGGCGCTACTTGCGCGCGCACTGGCCGCGAGTGTTGAGGGAGTACCTGGTGGTCAACCAGCGCTTTGGGAGCAGATTACAGGACCATCTCGCTTCTTTCCTGCGCGGTCGATGCGGCGCCCTGGCCGAGAAGTTCACCGAGGCGCATGGCGAGTGGGCGGCGGCGCGGGGACGATTAGAGGCGTTTCTGAGCGGCTGGGTGGAAGGGTTATTCGGCCTGGATGACCAAGGCAGGGACTTCCTGGCCGCCTTGGCAGCCGACTACGGACAGATGGCAACGCCGCTGGTCCAGTTCCTGGGCTCCTATTTGGAGACGGCCGGGCAGTTGCCTCTGGACATCCACTACGCGATGGACGACGGCATGCCGATGTACCTGGGGGACGACAAGAGAAACTACCGCTATGTCGTCGCCCGTGACGAGCAGGGCAACATCCGCCTCGATGACTGGGGCAATCTGACGCTGCTGCCCCTGGCGGATTCGGAAGGGATGCCGACGGCCGTCGAGTTGTTCGACAGGGACGGCAAGGCGATTCCGCGAACGGGACCAGACGGCAAGGCTGCGCCGCTCGCGATTTTCGAGACGGCCGGCGGCGAGGTTCGAGAAAGGGAACTTTATGACCGAGACGTTTCGAAAATGAGCGAGTCGCAGCGCGCGAAGTTCCGCGTCTCATGCCTGTTAGGCATGATCATTGAGTTCAACCCCGGCGCGGGGCTTTGGCGGCTGTACGATCTGGAGTTACAGAAGTTGGATCCCCGCAGGGGCGGGGAGGGCGTGCTGGGCATCTTCAGGCCGCTTGGCGAGCGGGCAAAGCAATTCAAAGAGGCGGGCGTCTTCCCTCGTTCTTTCCCCCGTGACGTCTCTCCCAAGACCACTCCCGGCCCTACCGTCGAATATCACGGGCTGGGCGACGCTTTGTTCACCGAGAAAGCGGCCGCCGAGCCCGGCACGTTGGCAAGTTTCGTTGAGCAGGGCGCGGCTCGGGCGCGCGAGGACTTGAACCAAGACGCGAAATACGCATTTCGTCCAGACGACATGGGACTCGTCTTGAGCTACGCGGCCGCAGAAAGTCTGTTTGCGTCGCACGACAAGAACCGGGAAACGGCGCAGTCCCTGAGCCGAGATGAGGTGTTCCGCGCCGTGCGTGCGTTTCTGTCTCAGCAGCCACTGGCCGGCGTTCTCCGCGAGCGGCTCGAACTGGCGGAAGGCGTTCAACTCACGGCTCTGCTGTCCAGTCCTTCGTACCGCGAGACGATCGCCTGCCTGGTCTACCAGTGCCTCCAGAGGGGCGAAGAGGGGATGGCGATGCGTGTGGCCGCGGAACCCCTGGACGACGCTCGGGCCGAGACCTTGCTGGGCAACTGGAAAAGCTGTGGCCTCATTTTTGAAGACAGCGAAACCGCTTTTGCCGACACGGTCGCGGCCTTCCAAATGGATGCCGACCGTCATTTCGGCCAGAGCCGAGGGCTGAACTTCCTTGGCGTCCGCAAGGATTGGCTCACGCCTGATGGGAAGGCGGCCAAGGAGGCGTTGGTCGTAGACGCCGGAGGTCCGGTGCGGAAAGTGGCTTTTGCCACTCCCGTCCGCCTGCAAGCGGCGGGCATTTTTGGCCTGGACACGGCAACGGAACGAGAAACGCACCACGCGCTTTCGGACTTGTTCGAAACCGCCGGCGTACCCGTCATCAACCCCTCTGAGGTCGCTGCGACGCTCGACTCGAAGTCGCTGACGCATGCCTGCTGCGCCGGCGTTGTCGATCAACCGCTCTACGAGCGGATTGATTGCAGACAGCAGGCGGAAGCATCCACGCGCAAAACGTCCTTGGAGGTTCTTGTCCGCGCGGTACTCGAAAAACGCGGTGTCGCGGTCAAGGGAGCCAAGACGGTCAGCGTGGTGATCAAACCCGACTACGGGACCGAAGGCCGGCTCGTTCGATCGTTCCGCCTGCCGCTGGCGGACGGGAAGATCTGCGAAGGCCAGGAGCTTTCCGCGGCGATGCAACACTTGGAGGCCATTCGGCAGACAGGCCTGGAGGCGGTCGCAGAGGAAGAGAGAGGCAATGTTACCTACGACGGCGGCAAACGCGTGGTCGTGCGCATCAACGTGTGCGAGACTCCCGATGGATTCCGAGCCGATACGGGGCTTGCCCGAATCGCCGGAAAACCCGGTGGCGCGATCGTCTCGCACGAAACAGGAGCCACAACGGAGGACATCAACAAGGTCCTCGCAAGGCTGGAATGGAATGGCAAACCGCTTCGCGCATGCCTGGACCCCGCATCGCTGCAGGCGATGATCCATGATGCCGTTTCAGCAACCAAGGCGTCCGCCTGCCGGGCTGCGGAGGCGTTGCAAATCCAAGGCATCGCGGGCTTGGATTTCGTGCTGGACGCGGATGCGGATCGAGACGGGAACATCCGGCTGGGCGCCGTCTTCCTCGAGGCGAACGCCAGGCCCGCGCTGCTGTCTGCGGCCCGAGAGATCGTGCCGGATACCGGGCCTGAGCAGGAAGACGCTGCGAAGGGAGGCCCCTTGTTGGCGCACCCGCGTTTCTTTGACGTGATCTACGCCCGCGCCGTTGATCTGCAGCCGCCGCCGTGCCCGCACGCGGCGACGGTGGTCGCCAGGCGTCCTGCGGGCCAGACCCGCGCGGTTGCCGAGCAGCTCGATGAACTCGCCGCCTGGGCGATCGGTTTGGGGTTCGACCCTCAGCGGCCGATCGGCGTCGGGATTGCCGGAGGCCGTTTGCGCCGCTTGATGATGCACCCGGATATGGGCCGCTTCTTCGGTCCTGCGTTACAGGAGCCGACGGGCGCGGCGGGGGCGCTGGCCAGAGAGCAGATCGCCGTGCTGGTGCAGGCCACCGGCGACAACCGGATCTATGTTGACTCGGAAAACCCTGAATTCCGGGAGACCAGAAACTGGATCGCGGCCGACTCGCCGGCCATGTATCCCGGCTCGGACGTCACGACCTGGTCGGATTATGAAGGCTTTGGATGCGCGATGACACGAGACATTCTGGCATCCCTCGGATATCCGAGCGACAAAGTGGCGGTCAATATGAGGCGCACGGTCGCGCTGGTGGCGAATGCGATTGCATCCTTGCGCACGTTGCGCAGCGGCTCCGAGGGGCATCGCGTGCAGCAGGCCCTCGGCCGGGAGCATTTCCGCGGACTGAGGGTTTGCATCAACGGGGATATCCCGAGAGGAGGGTTCAGCAGTTCCTCGGCGGTGACCGTGGCCGTGCTGAACGCGGTCAATGCGTTCTATCGCCTGGGGCTGTCGGACGACACGATCGTCGATGTGGCCTGCCAAGCGGAATACGGAACGGGCGTCAAAGCCGGCTCGCTGGACCAGACAGCCATCCAGAAAGGGCAGGCTGGCGAAAGCCTGCTGATCTCGTCGAACCCCAGGGAGCGTTACCGGACGATCACGACGTTTGACGTCAGCAATCGCAATTGTGACGTGCTGTTTCCGTTCTCCGTCACGCGCGACACACAGACCGCGGCGTGGTCCAACGGCGTGTACGCGCCGCAGCCGTCGCCGAGGGGGAAGTTGACAAGCGGGGCTGTGCGGAAAATGACCGGCAAAGCCGCAGAGATTGCCGCGATCCTGTTGCGACTTCCGCTCGACCGCGACCTGTTCCAGGAAATCGAGGAGGACTTGGTGAGCGACGGTCTCCTGGCTCCTGAAAATCTGAAAAAGGTCTATGGGTATCTCAGGCAGCTTCCCCTCTGTGCTCCGTTCGCCGATTTGCGCGCCCGAGTGGGTGGGAACAGGGATTGGTACGTCGAGCAACTCAGGGAACACAAGGGGCTGGGTCAATCTGAAGCCGAGGCGGAGGCGGACAGGACGTTATCCGCCTTGTTTGACGGATGGCAACAGCCGGTGTTCATGAGGACCGACGAGAACGGCGCGGTGGTCAGGGAGGAGGGCGTGCCGCTGCGGGCGATGGTCGCGTATCTGTACGGCGAAGAGGCGAAAAACCTTTATCTGCTGACTCATCCGGACGCTTCTTGGATCGAGTACATCTCGCGTTCCCAACTGGGCGACCGGAGTTTTGATATCGCTGCGGACGTCCTGCCGGACCGCGAGGAGATGATGTGTCCCCTGGACTGGGAAACGAAGTTATCAGGGCCCGCCTTGATGGAAGAGTGGCTGGTGCGGTTCGGCGCAAAACCGTTCAACTTCAACAAGGGACTGGATGACGCTGCCTTGAGTCGCGCGGAAGCGGAAAATACGCAGTTGCACTTGATGGAGGGCTCCACTTTCTTCCGCGGGCTGGCGCTGATCGATTTGATTGAGGCGATGCTGAAACGCGTTTTCGGCGAGAACGCTATCGCCGTGCGGATCAATGCGGCCGGGCAGGGCGATTTCTTTCAGGTCCATTTTGATCTTGCGACGGTGATCGAGGACGACATCAAACGGTTCATGGACCGGGCGATCTACGAACGTTTTGGCCTGAACCCTGAAGACCGGTACGTGGACGTCTACTCCGGCGGCCCCGCCGCCGGCATCGGCCTGGCGCAGTTTCATGAACTGGCAGCCGTCACCGCAGAGATGAGTAAAGCAGCGGGTGTGGTACCGTGCAGGCTGACGAGTTCCGGCGGCGCTAATGCTGCGTTCCTGTCGAGTCCTGGATCGCCAGGACCGTCAAACTGCTCAGCGGGTACCAGCCATCGGCCGCTCGTCCCTTGATGCCCGGTTGGACCGCCGGCTTGACTGATCCCGGTTCGACCACGGCGATCGACAGGGTGTACGTCCCCGCAGGCAAGTCGCCGGGAACGCGGGCGCGATCCCACACCATCGAGTCGATTTTGCCGGGCGGCAATTCCGGCGGTTCGCGAAGGAATTCATCGGTGAACAGCTCGATGGAACCGGGCAGCCAGCGGTTCACGGTAATCTCGCGGGGGATCGTCCGCACGGCACCGCCGTCAGCACTCAGACGGTACGCCAGACGGTAAGGCCGGTAGCAGGGGGCCGAGCCGACGTTCTGCCACTTCATGTACACCGCCAGATTGGCGCCGGCTTTGACTTCTCGGCAGCTCCGTTCCCTGTATTTTTCTGTCACCTCATTTTTCTGTCGGCCCTCTTCTTTCTGACTCAGTCCACAACCCGCACCCGGTATGGCGCGTCGCTGGGCGAAAGCTCGGCGCGCAGCCAACCGCCCCGCTCCGTCGCGGCGGGGATGACGGCCGGTTTGTCGCCCAGCGTAATTTCCATCTTGCGGCCGCGCAGGTCCAGCTGAACTTGAACATCGGTTTGCAACTCGAACGACCCGCGTGCCACGCGTCGCAAGGAAACGGACGTGCTCTGCCGCACGCGGTCGCCGGCGCCGCATTCCCAGATTCGCAGGACAGCGGCCGAGCCGAACGCCGCTTGGTTGACGGCAGGGCCGGTCAGCGCAAAGCGGCGGTTGCCCAGGTACTTGGCCCGCCAAAACGTCTTCTGTTCGTCGTCCGAGGCGACCCAGCCGTCGCGGTCGTGATCCACCTGTTCCACCAGCGGCCGCAGAGTCGTCGTCACTACGCCCTCGGCCGCGTCGATTTCCGCAATCTGGCTGCGGAAGTAGTCGGCGCCGCGATCCAGCGTCAGCACGCTGCCGCTTTCGACGGTGTCCACTCCCGACGCGGTGTAGGTTGTCTGGTGACCGGGCACCCCGATCTCGAAGGCGGCCGGCGTGCGGCGAGCCGGCCACGGCTGATCGATCCACAGACGCTTGCTCAGGTAATCGGCGCGGACCACTCGGCCCGTTCGCTCCGCGGCGGCGGGAACGAGCCGCATGTCGGCGGTTTCCAAACACCGTCCGCCCACCAGCGTCGCTTGCCGCAGCCCGCCGGCATCCGTCGAGTAGAACGCAAATTCGCCGGCCACGGTCAGGCCGGCCTCGGAGCCGGTGGGGTGTTGATCAGGCGAAACGTCAGGCACGGCCAACAAGTAGGCCGTGGCACACTTGATGGTGCGCACTTGGTCGGGGCGTCCGTCGGCAAAGCAGACGTCCCGATGGCCGTTACGCGTGCGGACTTCCACGGCCACCGCGCGGTGTGCGTCCGATTCGTTGTTCGCCACAGCCAGTTCGCGGCGCTCGGCGATGAAGGGCTCGCCCGCGTAGGGTTCGATCAGCCCGACGAACACGTCGCCCAAGGCATTCTCCCGCGGCGATTTTCGGACCATCACATGGCTGAACTGATACTTCCACTGCCGGCACACGACTTCGCCGCGCAAGGCTCGAGCGTCGCAAAGCCCCAGCAGGTGTAAGCGGGTGAACTTGCGCGGGCCGTCCGGGACGAAATTCGCGCCCGCCATTTCCTTTTCGCCCATTCCCGGCCCGTCCACATCCAAGGCCATGCGCCAGGTAGCCTCGAACGTTGCCGGCGCATTGCCCACGGCGTTCAGTTCGGGCATCAGCCGAAATTTGGCCAGCAGTTCGGCCTCCTCCGGCAATGCCTGTAGTCCCGACTGGACGTTGGCGGCATTCCAGGCGAAGTCGTCGTTCAGCGGTCCGTGGAAGCCATACGTCAGTTGCCGGCCGCCGCCCACGCGGAACACGTCGAACACGTACGAGTTGGCGGTCGTCACGTCTTTGGGCAATTCGGCATCAAGCATTTGCTGCGCGACGGACAGACGCTGCGAACCCTGGCCTTCATCCACGTCGACGAGGGCCACTTGGCGGCGGAACAGTTGGACGCCGCTGGGCGGCGCCGCCGCGGCCTCCAGATAGCGGGCTCCGGCATGGTCGGCCAAGGCCCGGATCCACGAATGCCGGTACGCTTCGGCGCTGTCAACCAGCACCGTGTTGTGGACAAAACCGGCCGAGTCGGTCGGGATGGTATATCCCCGCCGCTGGCCGCCGTCGATCGTCATCGGCAGCCCGTGTGCGGCGACTTGCAGGTCGAGCGAATCCTGGTGCTCGTGGCCGATGCCGTAGCCCACGCGGACATAGGCCGCGCGACGGAAACGGTGATCGTCGTGCTCGACGCCCGCTTCCAGGATGCCCGCCCAGGTGGGCAGCACGCGCGAGCGGTTGTCCAGCCACGGGGCGCGGGGCTGCCTGGCCGCCGCCGCTTCGATCGCGGCCCACTCGGCGTCGGTCAGCGATACCCGCAACCATTGCTCCGTCGGTTCCGCCATCGCGGCCTCGCTATCGATCAGGGCCCGATAGCGCAGGATCGCGTCCACGATTTGCCCCAACGGCGTATTGGCGGAATCGACCGCTTTGATCAGAAAACTGAGCTTGTTTTCCTGAATCCACTTGTGCAGGTTCTCGAGGATTTCGGTGGGGCTCAGGCGCCGGGCGGCTATGGCGAACACCTGCTCGCTGACCGCCAGGATGCCGCTGTCTCCATCCGGTCCCGCCAGACTGCGTTGCACGAAGACCATCCGGGCGGCGGCATGCGCGGCCGCGTCCCCGCCGCCACCCGCCGTACCTGGGCGCAAGCGACCTAGGCCCAGCCGCGCAGCCGCACGGCTTCCGCCACCCGGTTGATGGCAATCATGTAGGCGGCGTCGCGCATGGAGAGCTTCTGACGGCTGGCGAGTTCGTTGACGGCCGCAAACGCGGACGTCATCTTCGTGTCGAGCTTGGCGAGCACCTCGTCCTTTTCCCAGAAGTAGTTGGCGTTGCACTGCACCTGCTCGAAATAGCTGCACGTCACGCCGCCCGCGTTGGTCAGGAAGTCCGGCAGCACGAAGACGCCGCGTTCCTGGAGCACCTCGTCCGCTTCCGGCGTGGTCGGCCCGTTCGCGCCCTCCGCGACGACCTTGACGCTCTTCGCGATCTTCCCGACATTGCCGCGGTTGATCTGGTTCTCCAGCGCGGCAGGGATCAAGATGTCCACCTCCTGCTCCAGCCACGCTTCGCCCGGCAGCTTCTCGTAGCCCAGATCGCGGGCGCGGTTTTTGTCGATCCCGCCGAATTTGTCGGCGATGCCCCGCAACTCCTGCAGGCAGACGCCGCCCTTCTTGCGGAACGTGTAAGACACTTTGTCGGCCTGGTCCCAGCACGCGATCGCGACGACCGTGCCGCCGAGTTGCGTGTACAGCTGCGCGGCGTATTGGGCCACGTTCCCAAAGCCCTGCACGCTGGCCACCGTCCGGTCCAACGGCAGGCCCAGCACCTTGAGGGCCTCCTCCAAGGTGTAAATCACGCCAAACCCCGTGGCCTCGGTCCGCCCCAACGAGCCGCCCATGCCGACCGGCTTGCCGGTGATGAAGCCGGGATAGCGGCCCCCGCGAATCGCCTCGAACTCGTCCAACATCCACAGCATGTGCTGGCCGTTGGTCATGACGTCCGGCGCGGGCACGTCGCTGATCGGGCCGACGTTTTTCACGATTTGGCGGATCCAGCCACGGCAGATCTGCTCCTGCTCGCGCTGGCTCAGATGATGCGGATCGCAGATCACGCCGCCCTTGCCGCCGCCCAGCGGGATATCGACCACGGAACACTTCCACGTCATCCACATCGACAGCGCGCGCACGGTGTCGATCGTTTCCATCGGATGGAAGCGGATGCCGCCCTTGGCAGGCCCGCGGGCGTCGTTGTGCTGCACCCGAAATCCCTTGAAAACCCGGACTGTCCCGTCATCCATTCGCACCGGAATCGTGAACTGGTACTCGCGCATCGGCTGCCGCAGCAGTTCCCGGACGCCTTCGTCCAGTTCCAGCACCGCCGCCACCTTGTCAAACTGAGATTGCGCCACCTGAAAAGGATTGTACGGGGTGGTCTCCATGCTTACCGGCCTTTCACGATGAATGACAAAACTGGATTTTCAAGGGGTGTGAGTCTAGTATTTGGCGAATCGGCTTGTCAATGTGGCGTGGCGCCATCCGCGCGTCCATGCCGTGGCGGCCGCTGCTGAAGGATGATGGGACAGGCCACAGGATGGGACAGGGACACAGTACTTTTGCAGGCGTGAGTCGTCTGTCGCAACGGAGGCCGAAACGCTTGACGCGGATGATTCACCAGCCCGCCGCATGGCTGTGCGTACTGTGCCGCCCCGCTCTATACTGACAAACGCCTCCAGAAAGCGGCCTCAAATCCACCCTGGCGCCCCGGGAGGCAGCTTGGCTGGTTGCATTCAACGCTC
>Ga0302238_1003346_pt1 | contig 10302 bp, 11 predicted proteins | sample AAG_UR_Asn_MG_FD_193527 | JGI IMG/M metagenome (GOLD analysis project Ga0302238, IMG submission 193527) | Enriched activated sludge microbial communities from anaerobic digester in WTTP, New Holstein, Wisconsin, United States - AAG_UR_Asn | ecosystem: Engineered > Bioreactor > Anaerobic >...
AGAGGCAACAGTTTCCGCTTACGGGGAAAAATCTCGAAGGACGGGGTCGATTCTCAGGACACTGTCGGGTAAGGGTGGTATACTTTTCATTCCCAGAATTGGTATACTTTTATCTTCCCGTTGACAATAGTATAGAAACATGTAGTTAATGAACTGATAAGCCATATTAAGTTTCTACACGAAATAGGCATTTTGATCTTAATCTGATGATTGCTGTGAAATATTCGGTATGTTGAATAATTATTAAACAAGGAGCTTGTATATGTATATGAAGATGTTTTGTTCTTATCTGGCAGGTTTAGGTGCAATAGGCTGGAGTTCTTATATTGTATTCATGCTACTGAATGAAAAAAATATTAGAGAAGTAGAAATCTTTGCTTCTATACTGGTTTTGATTCCATGCGCTGCCATGCTATACTTAATATATTCTCAAAAACTCTATTCTTTGTCAGAATCTGACAAAATAAAAGAACAAAACAATATTATTAGAATGCAAATTGAACAGAAAAAACTTAAAGAAGAATTGAAACGTAATTAGTTTATAAACAGCAAATCGAGCGGACGGCCTAATGCTGCCGCTGATCCGCACGTTCGGTGGTTAAAAAATAACCATTTGAGATAGATTGATCAATTATATACATGAGGAGAATAAAATGAGAAAAAGTGTTTTGATCCTTGCAAGTAGTACCTTGATTTTCTTTGTTTCTACAATGGCTTATAGTGCAGAAGACCCATATGTTAGTTTAAGTTTGGGATTCGTAATGCCAAACGATTCTGATGCAGATTTTGATTCCGGGGATACAGTGACGTTTGAGTTTGATGATGGATTCGCTTTCTCAGGTGCTATAGGTGGTAGAATCGAAAAAGGCATAAGAGCGGAAGCTGAGTTTTCGTATCTAAAGTCTGATCTTGATAAAGCAAGCGTTTCTGGGTTTGGCAGTACGCCTGTTGACGGAGATATTTCAAGTATCTCATTGTTGGCAAATGGCTACTTTGATTTCATAAATGAAGGTCCTATTACTCCATTTTTTAGTGCCGGTATTGGAATAACAAGTGTAGAGGTCAGTGACATTACGATACCCAGCTCCAGCTATTATTTAGAAGGTGACGATGATATCGTTTTTGCCTATCAGATCGGTGCTGGCGTTGGCTTTTCACTGAACGAGCAAACTATCCTTGATATCAAATATCGATATTTTGCCACATCAGATCCCGATTTCGAAATTGCTAGTGCGGAATTCTCATCGCACAACTTATTTATCGGCATAAGAGTATCATTTAATACTTATTAATTGCATTGAACCGAACAATCGGCTTCACATAGGCCGGAAGGGTTGCAGTCCCTTTCGGCCAGTGATCCGTAGCATTTCTAGAAAACTTTTATTAGAGTAGCACCTTGGTTGCATCCTACCTGGAAATCCTGATCAGGCCAAATGGGGCGGGAGTTCGAATCTCCCATCCTTCCCTTCATTGTCCGATCATGACTCCATGGCAATATTAGCGGTTATAAAGCATATGGTAAGCGCCAATTGAACCGCATCTTGACGATGGGATATTATTCAGGATCGAGGGTTTTCTGTTTTTGCTGAGCGGCAACGAGGTCTGCCGGGCTGAGGTATTGCGGCAGCAGGGCTCTGTACTCATCTTCGGCATGGGCGTGAGGAAGTCTCTCGAACAGGTAGCGCAGGTAGCTGTAGGGCTCCAGGCCATTGGCCTTGGCCGTTTCGATCAGGGAGTACAGGGCGGCGCTCGCCCGGGCACCTTGGGCATTACCGGAGAAGAGCCAGTTCTTCCTCCCCACCACAAACGGGCGGATGGCATTCTCCGCCAAGTTGTTATCAGGCGTGAGATATGGAGAATCAACATACCTGACCAAACGGTCCCACTGGCCCAGGGTATATGCTATCGCCTTGCCCAGCAGGCCCTTGGGAGGGGTCTGCAAAACCTTCTTGTCCAGCCAGGCCTTGAACTCCTCCAGAACCGGCTTGGACGTGCGCTCCCGCTCACGGCTCAGTTCCTCTCCATTCAGGCCCCGGCCCTTTGCTTCGTGCTCTATCCGGTAGAGCTTCTGGATATACTGCAACGCCACATCCGCACTGCCGGCTTTGCCCTTCTTCCCCCTGGCCTGAACGACCTCCACGAACTTCCGCCTCGCATGCGCCCAGCATCCTACATGCTCTACACCTTCGAGCCCCTGCAGGAAATTATACCCCTGGTACCCGTCGGTCTGCACGTAGCCCCGGTAGCCCGCAAGAAAGGTCTCCGCCACCTCGGAAGCCCGGCTGGGATGATAGTGATAGATCAATCCCGGCTTGCCCGGAGGTCCTCCCCGAAAAACCCACATGTACGATGTGCTCGTGCTCGGCCTGCCCGGCTCATCCAAAACCTGTACCGTGGTCTCGTCCGCATTGATCAGAGGACCAGATCTTATCTCGGCGTGGAGCATATCCAGAACAGGCCCGCAGCGCTCAGCCGCCTTCATGGCCCACGTACACATGCTCGTGCGGCTAAGCTCCACCCCGATCCGGGCAAAAATCTTCTCCTGGCGGTAAAACGGCAACGCATCCACGAACTTCGCAGTGAAGATGTACGCCAGCAAGGACGGCGTGGCCATGCTCTTGGGGATGATCTGCTCGGGGGCGGGGGCTATCTTGACCGTAGGTCCGTCGTCCTCCACCCCTTCGCAGCACCTGCATGCATACTTGTAGCGGACATGCCGGATCACCCGCATCTTCGCCGGGATGACCTCCAGCTGCTCGCTGATTTCCTCGCCGATGCGCTCCATCGTGCATCCGCAGGCACAAACCTTCTCTTCCTCTTTAAGGTCGTGCTCCATAATCACCCTCGGCAGGTTCTCGGGCAACGGCTTGCGACCCGCCTTCTTGCGGGTGTGCGCAGGGACCTCGATTGTCTGCTCAGCTCCTGCCTGCTCACTATCAGGATCGTTCTCCAGCTCTTCGGCAGGCTCGTCGAAGAGGAGCTGCTGCTCGGACTCCTCCTCGGGGGAGAGCTTCTCGGACTTGCGGCCGAACAGCTTGGCCTTCATCAGCAGCACCTGCTCGCGAAGCAGCTTGTTCTCCATCTCGTAGCGGTGCTGACTCTCGGAAAGATGCCTGTTCTCTTCACAGAACCGCTGGTTCTCCCGTGAAAAAGAGATAACCATCCCTTTGAGAGAAGGGATGTCATCGGGCAGGTTTTCAGGGCTGAACTGCATGGGTATTCATACCATAACTACTGAAAATATCAAGCTAATAAACAATTATCCGCATCTTTTTATCGTGCAGGAAAAACATCCTGTCCAGGTCTTAATACACGCTGCCGTATGCCAGTTCTCTGTGCACGCCCGGAGGCGGAATCGGCATCCCGTCGAGCAGCCACATCAGCTCCCGGCGGGTGAGCTTCATCACCTCCTCGCTCGACTCAGGCCACCGCAGTCGGTCCTTCTCCAGACGCTTCTGCCACAGGCAAAACCCGTTGCGGTCCCAGTAGAGCACCTTGACGATATCCCGCCTGCGGTTGCTGAAAGCAAACAAAGCGCCGGAGAAGGGATTGCCCTGCAGCCGCTCCTGAACCAAAATCGAAAGCGTGTTGATCGACTTGCGCATGTCCGTGACTCCCAAGGCCAGGTACACCTGCGCGCCCGAAGAAAGCCCCATTCCCATCATATGCGCTCAAGGGTGCTGACAAGCCGTGCGAGCGTCCCGGGATCAAACCGCTCCCCGACCTCCACCCGGTACTGCCCGACAAGGAGAACCAGCGCTGAGTTGGCCGCCTCCCCAGAAGAATAAAACTGGATCGGATGCATCCCCACCGGCACCAGCTCGACATCGCAGGGAGGCGGCTCCTCAATCCCTCGCTTCCAATAAGAAAAGAGCCCGGGGCTCAACCCGTGCTGTCGGCAGTACTGCGCCTGGCTCCATCCGCTCTCTCTCCAGGCCCGAATATGACCCGACCACTCCTGCCTCTTCTGGGCTCGACTACCTCTACTTCGATTCTCTTCTTCCATGGTATCCTCCTCGATCGATACCATGGCATGACTACCTTATCTTGAATAGATGCGGTTTACCGGACGCTTACAGCATATGCCTGGAAACCAAGTTCCCGGAAAGTGCCCGGAGGCACCTGTAAAGCAAGGCGTAGAGCCAAGGGAATTGGGTTCAAATCTCCGATTCTTGGCCACTATATTAATGATAACAAGGACCGGTCAAAGAATCGGGCCTTGTTATTTTAGAAGATTTTGCAGAATATTCATAACCTATCTATCAAATTCCTTCGTCGTGTCTCATATTCGTCATCTGTCAAGATGCCAGAGTCTTTTAACTCTTTGAGTTTCTTTAACTGGTTGGCTACATCTTCGCTGTCTGATACTGGCGTCTCCCGTAGAGCTTTTACCGGTACTATTGGGATATCCTTTTTAGCTTCATATGTTGGATCGACTGATAAACTTCCTACAATAGTCTCATCTAACTTCCACATTGCCCCTGTTGCCGGATCAACAATAATCCAACCTATAAGACCCCCAAATAGTATATTAGCTATATACCAACCATCTACCGTAGCAGCCATACTGGCTGAAGAGGAGTAATACCCTTCTTTTCGAAAGTCCACAGTATAACTAGCTGGTGAAAAGAAACCAGCGCTAGCTGAAAGTGTCACAGTAGTAGGGGTAATGGCCTTATGGATCTCCATTCCGCTTTTGTTTTTAACTGTTACTGTTGCTTCTCCAGGACTACTGTTGATTGTTACTGGATACTGACTTTTGCTTACAATGCTTGCACAACCTACGCACAGTAAAAATGGAACAAGACATAGAAAACAAAGAGCTTTCCTCATTAATTAACCCTCCTGTTGTATTATTAACCAAATCAAAATTTAATATCCTGTCAGTACATTAATAAACTGAAAATTATATTTTGTGAATAACTTTATTGCTTAATGAATACCACCAGTGAACTGATGGTATTCATTTATGGTAGCTACAATCTGATCAGACAACAAACTTCAAAAAGAAGACCAACCGTCAGATCAGATCGAGATTTGATTCTCTCCCAGGCGAAGTATTTGTAAACAGACTGTAAACAGGTGCCCGCAAAGCTAGGCCCAGAGCGTCCTTTTGGTGGGTTCGAATCCCACCCTCTCCGCCACTACTTTTTGCCTTTTTCTGTTGTATCGTCCGGAATCCACTCGTACTCGGTTATCTCGATCTTTTTCTTGGCCTCTATCTTCTTCACCGGTATCTCTTTTCTGGTGATCCGGTATACCTTGCCTTCCCCGGTATAGCGCTGCAGGGCATCATCGAGATTCTTGTAGATTTCGATCTTCTTGGTGCCGAAGAGCGAATCCTTGATTATGGCATACTCCTCCGATATCCCCGGGGAAAACCAGAGCAGCACGAACAAAACGATCAGTGCGATCTTTTTCATCACATATCACCTTGTATCAAGTAGTTTGATATTCTAGCAGGTTCTGTCAAGCGCAGGAAGGAATAAATTTTCTGTTGCCAGGGCGGCTGCCCCCTATATCACCGTTTTCTCAGGGATTGCTTTGACGTTTACATTGACGGAACTTTATGTTAGTTCACCTTGAGCGATCTTTGATAACATTCCGCTGAGCTGCTGCGCGCTGCCGCAGCCTCGGAGGAATCATGCGGCAGTCTGGAGAGATGCCCGAGAGGCCGAAGGGGCGCGATTGGAAATCGCGTGTACCACCAAAAGTGGTACCGAGGGTTCGAATCCCTCTCTCTCCGCCAGGAAAAGGCCGTGCAAGGGGCCATGTCTCATGCAGTACAGCGCTGTGAACCCCGTCAGGCCCGGAAGGGAGCAGCGGTAAACGGTACGCTGTATGTGTATGTAAGGCATGGCCCCTTGTGCGGCCTTTTTTCTTGAATAATTCCTCACAGGATACTAGGATCAGGCCATGTATCAGGTGATCGCCCGAAAATTCAGACCCCAGACATTCGAAGACATTGTGGGCCAGGGGCATGTGACCAGTGTCATAAAAAACGCCATCGACCTCAAGCGCCTGCCACATGCCTTCATCTTCTCCGGCCCTCGGGGGGTGGGAAAGACCTCGGCTGCGAGGATCCTGGCCAAGGCGATCAACTGCGAAAAAGGCCCGTCAGGCACCCCCTGCAACGCCTGCAGGATATGCGAGGATATCACGGCGTCGCGTGCGGTGGATGTCTTCGAGATCGATGCCGCCTCCTACACCGGAGTGGACAACGTCCGGGATCTCATCGAAAACGCTCGCTATACGCCGAGCGTAGCGAGGTTCAAGACCTTCATCATCGACGAGGTCCACATGCTCTCCCGCAACGCCTTCAACGCCCTGCTCAAAACCCTGGAGGAGCCCCCCGAGCACGTCATCTTCATCATGGCCACCACCGAGCTTGCCAAGGTGCCTGTCACCGTCCTCTCGCGATGCCAGCGGTATGATTTCAGGCGTATCCCGGTTTCCGAGATCATCGCCCACCTTTCGTCCATCGCCTTACAGGAGCATATCTCCATCACTGAAGACGCCCTCATGATCATCGCGCTACAGGCGGACGGGAGCATGCGCGACGCCCAGGGCATGCTCGAGCACGTGGCCGCGGCCCAGAGCGGCGACGTTGATGCCCGGACCGTGGAGCGCATGCTCGGCCTGGTGGAGCGGACTACCATGCACGACCTTCTGACAGGCATTATCGGGCGGGACGTCTCTTCCGTGCTCGATGTGGTCGGCAGGGTCTACCAGTATGGGCACGATCTTCTCCAGCTCTACCGGTCTCTGATGGAGAGCTTCCGGAACATGATGGTGATCAAGGCCGGATATGCGAACATTTCTCTGCCTCAGGAGGAGAAGGAGTTCCTTCAGGAAATCGCCCATGGGGTCCCGTTCGAGGAGGTGCACCGGATGCTCAGCGTGCTGATCCATTCCGAGGAGGACGTAAAGTTCTCGAGTCTGCCCAAGGTGACGATAGAGACCGTTCTTCTGCGGATCATGTCTGCTCCGGATCTGGCGGATATTCAGCAGCTCATCCAGGCCGCAACTGCTAGGCCCGTCCCTGCGCCCGCCAGGCAGGCCGCGCAGGCGCCGGTCGCCCAGGAAAAATACCGGAAGCCGATCTCTGCACTCCCCCAGTCCTGGGATGGGTTCGTTTCCTATCTCAAAGACCACGACCCCCCCATGTACGCCATGCTTACGACGGCCAGCCGGACCGGAGAAAGCCAAGATGGCGTGGATCTGATGTGTGCAAACCAGTTCGTCGCAGAACAGATCAAAAAGGCCCTGCCCGAGATCCGGAAAAAGGCGCAGATATTTTTCAGGCGGGATATACAGATCCGTATCCTGCTGCAGGAAAGTCCGCAGCAGGCGGAGAGGAAGCCCAGGCCGTCCGAGATCCGCGCAAACGTCATGAAGTCTCCCGTGGTCAAAGAGATTCTCTCCGAGTTCAATGGTGTGGTCAAGGATGTCAAGTCCGGAGAATAAGACACTGACCGCCCTGGATGGAATAAGGGTGGGCCACTTCACCGATCTGGAGGGAGGCACCGGGGTCACGGTCATCCTCTTTGAGAGGCCCGCGATCGGAGCCGTTGATACGACAGGTATGGCCACATCCTCCCGGCAGATTGATTCCCTCGAGATGATGCATCCCGGATCAGCGGTCCATGCGGTGTGCCTTGCCGGCGGATCGGCCTTTGGCCTCGATGCCGCCACAGGCGTGGTCAGATACCTCGAAGAACAGGGCGTTGGGTTCGACCTGGTGGTGACGAAGCTGCCTATCGTTCCCACGGCCGTCATCTTCGACCTTTCATTTATGGACCCGTCCGCCAGGCCCGATCCCTCGATGGCATACCAGGCGTGCCTCAATGCGTCGTCGTCTCCGGTGGAGCAGGGATGCGTAGGAGCCGGCACAGGGGCGACATCAGGCAAGATCAGGGGAGTGGTCTCGGCCACCAAGGCAGGCCTTGGGTCGAGCATGGTTACGGGCACCAACGGTGCACGGATGGGCGCCTTGGTGGTGGCTAACCCCTTTGGAGACATTCTCGACGAACAGGGCGGGATCATTGCCGGGGCGCGGGAGGGATCAGGCTTTCTCAACTCCTTTGATGCGATTCGCAGAGGGGAGGTACGCACGAAGATGGGCGCACCGGGAAACACGACCCTGTGCGTGCTGGCGACTGATGCCCGCCTCGACAAAATATCGGCCATGCAGGTCGCCCGCATGGGAGGTAACGGCCTTGCCCGGCATATCGCACCGTACAATACGCCCTTTGACGGGGACATGGTATTCTGTTTTTCCGTCGGGGACAGAGACGTGCATCCGCTTCATTTAGGAGTCCTTGCCGCGCAGGCGGCCAGGGAGGCGCTGCTGAACGCTGTCCGCCATGCGCGCGCCCTGGGCGGGCTTCCGGCATCATCGGATCTGCTCGGGAAACCGGATTCCTTCTGATATCCGGTAATTCGAAAAGATCGCGGAGCCTCATTGAGGCCCGGTCTTCAAGGAGTTAAAACCGTTGACAAACCCATGAGAGTTGAGTAGAAAAATAATCCCGTGTGGCGGAGTAGCTCAGTAGGTTAGAGCATGCGGCTCATATCCGCAGAGTCGGGGGTTCAAGTCCCTCCTCCGCTACCACAACTTCCTTAATATTATTGTCTTTTTTACCATTTTTTGTCTCGAAAAGGGTGAGCAAACCCTGAGCAGGCAACATTGGCTATTCAGTTTCCCTTCGTTTCACATTCAAGTTGATAACCTTAGCCTTCTTGGTTTTTAGAATCTCTGTTACGACCTCAAAAGCATCACTGTTTTCAACTTGGCAATAACGCTCGAATGCCTTGTTCGTCAGCCCCGATGCCTTCAATGCCCTGTCCGCCCCCATGAGCTTCGCTGTCTCGGTCGCTGTGGTGTGCTTCGTTCCGGGATAGAGCGGTACACCCTTGAGTCCGATCTCATCACACGCTCTCAGCCACCACCTCCTTAGGTAGTGTTCTCCAAATATAATTCCTGTTTGAGTTGTTCCCCTAACTCTCCCGTGGTGTCGAAAGAATGGAGTCTCAGGGAGAGCCGGAAATTGCCTTTGCAGCTCTTCCCACATGACAATGTGATCTTCATGCAGTCTGATATATTTAAATTTATTTTTTCGCTTGGTCGGGTTATAGACGGTGAGCCACCCGTTTTCATCCAAACTTCCTTCCGTGACTCTTCTTAGATCATCCGGCCTCAGTGCTGTGTAAGTAGCCAACATGTCAATACCGAGCCATATCTTTGGGTTATCGCGGTAGGTCATTTCCTTGACCTTTCCAATTACCTTCTCCTGGATCTCCCAGGTAGTGATCTTGCGATAACTCAACTCATACTCGATCTCGGGGAACTGAGGAAACTCTGCCAAGGTTATTATATCTTCACGACGCAAACACCATTTCCAGAAGTCGTGAAGCTGGCTACAGTGGTTCGATCTAGTTTTATCTGAAATGGGCATACCGTTCTTCTGTTTCAACTGGAACAGATAATCGTCAATCATGCCCCCTGATATATCCTTGAGGTTCGTAGTGCCAAAATAATCTCTCGCGGTGTTGATGTAGTAGCATATTTTCCCGTAGCTTTTCAGGCTCTTCTTGCGCTCAAGGTATTTTGGGGCCAGGGACGCAAAGCTGTTCGGGCGAAGGCTTTTGTAGTCATCGGGATTAAATTTTCTTTTTCTCTGACTCGCCGTGCCTTTCTCATAGCGTAAGTAGTTCAATGACTGACAAGCAGACTCATAAGAATTGTGTCGCTGGTAGATATCTCCAGGAAATCGAACAATGAATTTGGTTGCCGCTTGATCAGGATGATCGGGGCAAAAGCATCCTCTCCGTTTTGGATTGTGCAGGAGATACTTTCCGCAGAGCGCACATTTTTGTCGTGTATATATACTCCCATCCATGCAAATAGCCTCCCCAACTAAGTTAGGAGGCATATTACACTTCGTATTTATTTTCGACAAGATCTTCATACCTAGTATATTCTACCGCAGTGAAAAATATTTGATTTTTCAGCAAAACCACCAATCGATAATGCCAGTGAGTTATTAAAATCGATGGTTTCGGGGAAAAATAAAAAATAAAAAAAATATTACTCCTGATAAACAAGTGGATCAGGAATGGCTGATTCAGAACACATCAAGCAATTCAATCCCCCCGAAGGGGGGCCTGCTGGTCGTCTTTTGACGAAGTAAAACCTTAGACAAAACAGGGTAATACAGAGAGGGCGAACAACAAAAAGCGTTATCGGATTTACTTAACAGTTCCCGATATACTTATGGATCAGGAGCGCCGCAAAAAAAA
>Ga0302238_1003359_pt1 | contig 10252 bp, 6 predicted proteins | sample AAG_UR_Asn_MG_FD_193527 | JGI IMG/M metagenome (GOLD analysis project Ga0302238, IMG submission 193527) | Enriched activated sludge microbial communities from anaerobic digester in WTTP, New Holstein, Wisconsin, United States - AAG_UR_Asn | ecosystem: Engineered > Bioreactor > Anaerobic >...
AAATCTTTTTCAACATCAAATTCTTTAATAATTTGTTCACCGTATTTCATTTAATTTCTCCTAGTATTTGTTCTAAATTTTTAGGTTTTGAAATGCAAAACCCTTGTATAAAATCAGGTTTAAACTCTTTTATTTTATGTAAAAGAGCCTCTTTATCTACGAATTTTACCATACTTTGAATATGAAGCATTTGGATAAGTTCGATGTAATGACCAAGAAGGTGCTGATACCTTGAATCATCAATTTTTTTAGTAAATTCAATATCAAATTTTACTAAATTTATCGGTAAATATTTGAGGTATTCAAAACCACAATTATTTCCACCAAAGTTGCCCAAAGCTATTTTAAATCCAACCTCTTGATAACTTTCAATAATTTCTCTAAAACGATGCATATTTTCATAACTTTTTTTCTCTGTAATTTCCAATATAAAACGATGAGGTGAAATCTTTTGACGTTCAAAAAGCGTTAAAAGATACCGTTTGAAATTTAAATTTCGAAGCGTCACTGGAGATATTTCAATACTAAAGAGTATCTCTTTTTCCATAAGTGGCATAATTTCTTTGAGTAAAAGTTCAAAAACCTTTTCATCAAACTCTCTTTCATGCCCTGTATGATTCACAATACGCTGAATTTGCTGTTTTGAGAGTGTCCCATAGGTTTGTGACTCCATACGTGTTAAAACTTCTACCATCGTAATTTTTTCTTTTTGGAGTGATAAAGATGGTTGATATTTAAAAAAAAGTTTATGATGATGAATCACTTCATAAATGATCGTTTTAAACTGATCCAATTTAATATTGGGCGTTGTTTCTTCACTCTTTTTTTGCTCTTCAATCATCATTAAAAGTCGTTCAATAAGGTTATTTGCATCAGTATCATAGGCAGCACTTAAAAGAGAAAAAGCAACTTTAACTTCAATATTGGAAATTCCAACATTTTGGACACTTTTTGTAAAAACTGTTAAAAGATGTTTGAGTTCTCGACTTGGATGTTTAATAAATAAAAGAAAACTATCACTGCTATAACGACCAATAGGAATATTTTTAAAACGATGTTCACGTAAAAAAAACTCTAACTTTTGAATAAATTGATTTAATATCAAATCACCATTGTTAATGCCATAACGCTCATTAATATCACTAAAATTGTTGATGTGTAAAAAAATAATCGTTGTATTTTCTGGGTCGCTTATTTTTTCAATTTTAGTAAGAATTTCGGCTCTTGTGAATGTTTTTGTTATAGGATCAATCAGAGTTGTTTGAAAACCATGATAGATCAAATAAACCGTATAGTACACATAAATAGGAATCAGTAAAATAAGAAGAAAAAAATTAACCGAAGTGTGTGAAAAAAGCTGAAATGAGTAGAAAAAAATGCCTATGAGAAGCAGGAGTGGAAAAGCGATTTTAAGAGCTATTTTAAATCGATTTTCTCTCTCCTTTATCTCAGAATAGAGCATTAAACGTCCAAGTGTTTTACATCTTTTGCATGGTCTTGAATGTACTGACGGCGAGGTTCAACTTCATCGCCCATAAAGAGGGTAAATGTTTCACTTGCTGCTTCTGCATCTTCAACTTTAACCTGCAATAAACGTCTGTTTTCAGGATTCATTGTTGTTTCCCATAATTGTTCTGGGTTCATCTCACCAAGACCTTTATAGCGCTGAATATAAGCACCTTTCTTAGCATTTTTTTCAATTTCATCAAGAACTTCAACAGGATCACGTCCATCAAAAACATCAAAATCGCGCTCTACAATTTTGGTATAAATATAACGTGCCTCTTCATAAAGTGGGTTTGTATAGAATGATTCATCTAAAAGCAACTCTTCTAAACCATCGTTGGTTTGAATGAAAAGATGAACACTATCATCATTGATGTAATGATTCAGAATATTGTAACCAAGCGCTGTTATAAACTTCTCAATCTCTTTAAAGAGCTCTGCTGAAGGAAGTGTAATAAGATCTGGATTTTCAATCAAATAACGAATGACTTCAATCATAGAAAAACGTTTTTCAAGCTCTTTTAAAATACCTCTATACGCAGAAATGATTTTGAAGAAATCAACCAAGTCATTTGTACCAATACCCTCGATATCAATGCTATCCATACCAGATTCAATTAAAAAGGCATTCATTTCATGATCATCTTTAAGATAAATCTCTTTTTTACCTTTTTTGTAACGATAAAGTGGTGGTTGTGCTAAATAGACATAACCATTATCGACGACAGGACGTAAGAAACGGAATAAAAACGTTAAGAGAAGTGTCTGAATATGACTACCATCAACGTCCGCATCGGTCATGATGATTAGCTTATGATAACGAAGTTTTTCTTCATTAAATTCATCACCAATACCACATCCTAAAGCTGTGATCATATTTTTAATTTCATCCGATTTTAAAATCTTATCTAAACGACTTTTTTCAACGTTAAGGATTTTACCTTTAAGTGGTAAAATTGCTTGAAAAACCCTATCACGTCCTTGTTTTGCAGAACCGCCCGCACTATCGCCCTCTACAAGGTAAAGTTCACATGCAGAAGGATCTTTACTTTGACAATCCGCTAATTTTCCAGGAAGTGTTCCAATGCTCATAGCATCTTTTCTACGAGTCAAATCACGAGCATTTTTAGCCGCTTCACGACCTCTTGCTGCAGCAAGGGCTTTGTTCATAATTGCTTTAGCTTCGATTGGGTTTTCTTCAAAGTATTTAACCAGTTGTTCATACACCAATTTTTGTACAATTGGCTTAACATAAGAACTTCCGAGTTTACCTTTTGTTTGTCCCTCAAATTGAGGCTCAGGAACTTTTACACTCACAATTGCAATCAAACCTTCACGAACATCATCACCTGTGATTTTGACGTCTTTTTCACGAATACCAGCATTTAAAGAGATATAGTTCGTAATGGCACGTGTAAGACCTGCACGAAAGCCACTCTCATGTGTTCCACCATCAATGGTTTTAATGTTATTAACAAATGAATAAACAATTTCACTGTATGTTGAGTTATACATCATGGCAACATCAACTTCAACATCTTCAACGCTCGCTGTATAATGAACAGCTTCTGCTACTTTTTCTTTTTTATTAAGATCTAAAACAAACTGTTTAATACCACCTTCAAAGTGGTACACTTCAGCACGTCCATCTCTTTGATCTTTGAGTTCAATCGTTATTTTTGGATTGAGGTATGCAAGTTCACGGAAACGTGTTGCTAAGATTTCAAATTGAAATTCTGTTGTTTCAAAAATAGTACCATCAGGCCAGAATTCAATCGTTGTACCTGTACGATTGGTTGTTTTAACAATATCCAGTGGTGTTTGAGGAATACCGCATGCAAACTCTTGACGATGTTCATTTCCCTCACGTTTGATGGTTGCAACCAGTTTTGATGAAAGTGCATTTACAACCGAAACACCAACACCGTGTAAACCGCCTGACACTTTATAAGTGTCTTTATCAAACTTTCCACCTGCATGAAGAACCGTAAGAACAACAGTTGCTGCTGACATATTTTCACCCTCATGCCAACCAACAGGAATACCACGACCATTATCGGTTACAATACATGAGCCTTCACGTGTAAGTTCTACTTTAATGAGATCACAATAGCCAGCCATTGCCTCATCAATAGAGTTATCCACGACTTCATAAATCAAATGGTGAAGACCGTTGATGTTCGTATCACCAATATACATACCAGGTCGTTTTCTTACCGCTTCAAGGCCCTTTAAAACTTTAATATTATCTGCACCGTAATTGCTCATAGTTTCTCCGCTTCTTTATTATCTTCTGTATTAAATCATAATAGGCATAACAATAGTCATAAAATTATCGCTTTCTAATGTGAAAGGAAGACCACTATCATTAAACCCTAATGTAAAATTGCTATTTTCAATATTGGATAGAAAATCCAAAATATACCGACTATTGACCGCTAAATAAATGTCATTATCTAAACCTGTTTTAAAATCGATCTCTGTCTTTGCTTCAATGTTATCGTCATTTAAACTCTCAAAAACAACTTTTTCAGGTTTAAAGGTGATCTTGATTTCAGGAGAGATAATTGAGATCTGTTTAATAGCATCAACCATAGATTCACGATTGAGTAAAATTCGATAATTTTTATTTTTTGGAATAATACGTGCATAATCAGGAAATTTACCATTAATGAGTTTTGTATAAAATGTAAAATGTGCTGAACTTGCAATAAGAGTATTTTCATCGTAAAAAATTTCAATGTTATCAAAAAAGAGTTTTTGAATTTCACTGATTGCTTTTTTAGGAATAATCAATGTAAAGTTATGTTCTGTTGGTTGTTCAATTTGCATAATTGCAAGACGTTTAGTATCAGTTGCAACCAAATTAATATTATTATCTTTTATATCGATCAAAGAACCATTAAGTTCAAATTTTGGATTGTTACTATCAATAGCAGGTGCTATTTTTTTAATAGAACGAACCAATGTGTTGCTATTGATGTCAAATTTGGGTTTATTTGCAATTTCTGGAAATAATGGGAAATCCATTGGGTTAAGCATTGGAAGCTTAAATTTGGAGCTGTTTTGTTTGATATAGAGGTAATCATTGATTGTTTCTAAAACAACTTCATCATCTTTTAAACTTTTGATAATATCTAAGAGCTTTTTACCATTAGCTGTTGCATCGCCTTCTGTGGTAATTTTAATTTCAGGAGTATGGTAAGAAAGACCAATTTCATAATCAGTTGCTTTAAGCGTAAATTGACCGTCTTTTGTTATAAGTAAAACATGTGATGTAATTTGACTCAAATCTTTTTTTTCTAAATAAGGTTGAATGTTGAGTAACATGTTTTCTAAAATGCTTTTTTTAATTGAAACTTTCATAGAGTCTCCTTTTTATTATTTTAATTAAAATAGATGAAGTAGTAGAATGAGATGAATTCGTGAAAACATCAACATTATACCTCAAAATAGGGACGATTCGCGTGAAAGATTTGATATGAGTTTTTCACATCTCATCACGTTTGTCATCAAAACTTTTTACATTTGTTTGGTTAAAATTTTATTTTTTAGATCTTCAACTTTGAGTTTAAAGGACTCATTGGTTTCAATAAGCTCATTAATTTTTTTAATATTATGTGAAACAGCTGTATGATCTTTCATTCCAAAGTATGTTGCAAGTGAAGGCATAGAATTTGGTGTGAGAGTTCTTGCCAAATAAATACCAATACGTCTTGCTTCAACAATGTTTTTGCTACGTTTTGTTGATTTAATCTCACTTGGTTTAATATTTAGATCTTTTGCAATGATTTGAATAATATCTTCAAGGCTAATATTTTCACGACGCTCTTTAATCTGTTCACGCATAACGTTTTTAGCAAAATCAAGAGTAATTTCTTGACGCATAAGTGATGCATAGGCATTAAGATTAATGATAGCGCTTTCAATTTCACGGATATTATCACCCATATTAGCCGCAATGTAATTGACAATATCACTTCCTAAATTGATACCATCAAGTTCACATTTCTTTTTAATAATAGCAATTTTAGTTTCGAGTTCTGGTAAGCCAATATCCGCGATTAAACCCCATTCAAAGCGACTTTTAAGACGATCTTCAAGCCCATTGATCATTTTTGGCGGCTTATCTGAGGTTAACACAATTTGTTTTCCTGCAGAGTGAAGTTCGTTAAACGTATGGAAAAATTCTTCTTGTGTTTGAATTTTATTAGATAAAAATTGAGTATCGTCAATCAGTAAAACATCACAATTACGGTATTTTTCTCTAAATCTATCCATTGATTGGTTTCGAAGGTTATACGTAAAGTCATTCATAAATTGTTCAATGGTGGCATAAATAACAATTTTACCTTTAGTTTGTACATAGTTACCAATAGCATGAATAAGGTGTGTTTTACCAAGTCCTGTTGGTCCATAAATAAAGACTGGATTGTACATCAAGCCTGGTTTTTCAGCAATAGATTTAGCAGCTGTATAAGCGTATTGGTTTGAACTTCCTACAACGAAACTATCAAATGTGTAGGATGGGTTTAAAATAGTGTTTTTTGTGCTTTTAATAGCATCAATCATCTCAGTAGGAGTTGATTTCGTTTTAGTTGTTTTAAGATGTTCTTTGAGAACAATTTTTACTTCAGGTTTTTTACCTGTCTTAAGTTCAAAGAGATGAGCGATTTTATCAGAGTATTTTGTTCGTACCCAATTTGCAATAAGAATATTAGGAGCAAGAAAAACCATTTGATCCGAATTAGAGGCTTTTTCATGGAATTTGAGTTGTTTAATATAGCGATCATACTCTAAAGAAGAGATCTCTTCTTTTAAAAGTTCTATGACAGTATCTGCTAACAAACATACTCCTTAAAAAAGTCTTCACCCTGTGAATATCATGTGAATAAGTTTGTTTTATTTTATCTAAACTATTATTAGTTATATGTTAAAGTGGGTATGTGTATAATGTGAAAAAAGTTATTCACATCGTGAACAACCCTGTGAATAAAGGATAAAAAATTGGTTATTTTAGGCATCGATCCAGGTACACGTAATTGTGGATATTCTATTGTAAAAAAAGAAAAAAACAGTCTTATTTTAGTGGAAGCAGGGCTGATTAAAATTAAAGAAAAAGTACTTCAACATCAGATAATGGAGCTTGTTGAAGGGCTTGATACCATCTTTAAACAACATAAGATTGATGAAGTGGCTATAGAAGATATTTTTTACGCCTATAACCCTCAAACAGTTCTAAAATTAGCACAATTTAGAGGAGCTTTAAGTCTTAAAATTTTACAGGTTTTTGGCAACTTTAGTGAATACACACCCTTACAAGTTAAAAAAGCAGTTACAGGAAATGGTAAAGCAGCAAAAGAGCAAGTAGCATTTATGGTGAAGAAGATTTTAGGAATAAAACAAGAGATAAAGCCTTTGGACATTAGTGATGCTATAGCTATAGCTATTACTCATGCCCAAAGAATAAAAGTAAATTAAGAAGGCTCTTTAACGCTAAAGAGGTATTTGTGTTCTTCTGGCAGTGCATCATAAAGCGCATGCGCTAAATTTTGGATTTCCCAGAGGGCACTTTTATCACTTCTAAGGGTAAGAAAGTTCTGTAGACTTCTTGCATTGATTGTCCATGTAAGTTCTGTTTTATAGCTCTCTGGAAGGCAGTATTTTGCCTTATCGTTGCTAATGCCCTCAATTAGGACTAAACGGAGATTTTCAAGTGCTTTAATGCTCATTTCATCGACCATCTTAACACCTGTTAATACTAAGTATTTTGCAGCGCGTTCACTATCTTTAGAAGAAAAACTCTCTTCGTTTTTTAACTCTTTGAGTGTATAACGTGTTGATTTCACTGAAAGTGAAGCCATACGATGGCGTGCAAGCTCTTGAAGAAGTGCACGTGAAATACCTTCAATATAGAAGTTATAAACCAAATGTTCTAAGGTTGAAGCGTGTTTGAATTTATTGCCAACACGATCAATCAGCTCTTTATCTTTTTCGCCACCTTCATCGCTTTTGTCAAAACTTTGCCAGCAGGTACGAATAGCATCAGCACAAATAAGTAGGGGAGTGTAGTGATTGAGTGTAATTTTCATGTGTTGAGTCCCAAATTTTTTTGGGACTCATTGTAGTATATTGAAGCTAAAAATTTATTTGAGTTGTAAAAGTGTATTTAGCATTTCATCTGCAGTTGTAATGGTTTTTGAGTTTGCTTGATACCCTCTTTGAATAACGATAAGTTGTGTTAAAGAGCGTGAGAGGTCAACGTTACTCATCTCAAGCGAGCTTGCTTGAATAGAACCTTTACCACCTGTGCTTGCTTGTCCAACAATAGGATCACCTGAGTTTGAAGTCTGTACAAAACAGTTACCACCATCGCTCTCTAAACCTTGGTTGTTGGTAAAGGTTGCCATAGCTACTTGTGCGAGTGCAAAGCTTCTACCATTGGTAAAACTACCAATAATTGTACCTGTCTCATCAACACTTAGACCATTAAGATCACCACCAGCATAACCATCTTGGCTAATACCTGAAGTGTTTGAGTCTTTATCAAAACTGGTCATACCATCAAATTGTCCAAGTGTTCCAAATTTGAGTTCGATGTTTTGATTTGGAGTTGAACCATTGTTTGCTGTATAGGTAAGGCTTCTTGGAGAATAGGTTGCTAAAGAACCATCGGAATTAAAGCTAACGGTTCCTGTGACAATATTTTCAGGATAATTTCCAAGGTTGATATCGCCTGGTTCTGGTACAGAAACAACCACTGACCATTCAGTACCACCATCAGTAGTAAAGCCTGTTTTTGTAAATTCAAATCTTACGGTGTGTTTAGAACCGAGTGAATCATATACATCAATACTAGATGCATGGCTCGCTGCATAAACAGCTTGAGATGTTCTAACAGATGTGCCTGATGTTAATGTTCCTTGAAGAGCATTAATGGTTGTACTAAAGTTACTATTTGCAGCTACATTATTGGTTGCATTGGTAAGATTTGTAATAGTCAAATAAAGGTCAAAATCGTTGGCTGCTTTAAAGTTTGTTCCAGGAGGAAGTGTTGTAACAGCTCCTGTAGCTACTGAAGCAATACTTACATTCACTGCAGTTGCACCTATAGTTGTTCCAGTAGGGATGGTTGTACCATTAGCACCTGTTGGTCCATAAGTAAATGTACCAGCAACTGGTGCAGTTACAGTCATCGTTACGTCTGCTGTTGGCGTAATAGGTCCCAGTGTTGTAAATCCTGCTGCTAAGTTATTAACGACAGGTCCTTGTGGAATTGTTACAGCACTTGTAAGAACCGTTCCAGCAGGAATAGTAGTACCTCCAGCGCCTGTTGGTCCATATACTGTACCATTAACGGTGACATTTGTTGAAGGTGTAATGGCCGCTGCTAATGTTGCTCCCACTGGAAAAGTAATAGCTTCTGATGTTAACGCTGTTGTAAGAGCAGCTGCGGTCATTGTAACAGGTGTGACTAATGTACTATCGACAACATCTCCATCATCGGCATTAAAGGCATCGCCTGTAGGATTTGAAATTTCAAATTGACCTGTACTATTAACTTTTACGGTAACACCATCATTTTTATTAAGAACTTGTGCTCCTGTATTTACCCATTCATTTCTAACGTTGGTATCGGCATCTGCACCATCAGCAACCGTTGTTCCTGAATAGTTAACATACAATCTAGCATCTTTTTGAAGCGCTTCTCTTAAGTCCTCTGTTGTTGTAAATGTTCGCTCAACAGAGTCATCATATGAGTGTGTTGTATTAAGTGGTGTTGTAGTATAGGTGTATTGATACGCTGTAATAACATTGGTAGAACCTAATGCAGTTGTATCCGTTCCACCTTTAGTTAATTTAATATTTTTTGTTGCCGCTTCAGTACCAGTTTGGTTGTTGTTTGTAAGATAAAGTCCTGTACCGCCTGTAATGTTTGCTTCAACACCTGTTTTCGCTGTTTTAGCATTGATCAAACCAGCAATATACGATGCAACTGTTGGAGCATCTGTTGATGTGATACTACCTGTAATGGTTTCACCATTCAATACAAGGTCAATAACCGTTGTTCCAGGAGCTGCGATGGTAACGGTGTTGGTTCTTGCTTGCGCAAAACTTGTCCATATACCTTGTCCTGTTGTAAGATTAAATGCTTTTCCATCAGAGTTAAAAAGCGCTCCAAAATCTTGTCCACGTTCATAGAGTTTTTTACTGGTATCAAACATATTACTACCAACATCATCCTCATCATGTGTTTCGGTTGCCTCTTGGATACCATTACCATTCACATCGACCCAACCATGATTAGAATCGAGAGAGTAGATGACAGATTTATGTGTACCAACGCTATCACCAGAGTCAAGATTTGCTTTAACCGCGATATAACTAGATGCATTTGCAGGTGTTGTTAGTCCTGGTGGAATAGTGATATTTGCAATTGGAGAGGTTGAATCAATAGCAAGTGTTGTTTCATCTCGTGTCCAACCTTGTGCAATGTAACCATTTGTATCGACAAAGTTACCATTAGCATCAAACGTAAAGTCACCACTTCTTGTATATTTATAGGTGCTTCCACCATCTGGTGAAACAACAAAGAAACCATCACCCTGGATTGCAAGGTCGGTTGTTTTATCTGTTGTTTCGATAGAACCTTGTTTAAAGATTTTTGTTACTGTACTTATTTGTGTTCCAAGTCCAATTTGCATTGCATTTTTACCACCAAGTTCACCTTGTGGAGCGGTAGCAA
>Ga0302238_1003365_pt1 | contig 10234 bp, 9 predicted proteins | sample AAG_UR_Asn_MG_FD_193527 | JGI IMG/M metagenome (GOLD analysis project Ga0302238, IMG submission 193527) | Enriched activated sludge microbial communities from anaerobic digester in WTTP, New Holstein, Wisconsin, United States - AAG_UR_Asn | ecosystem: Engineered > Bioreactor > Anaerobic >...
ATGACCGAAAAGAAGCTTGTCCGCGAAGGCCAACCGTGCGAGAATGAACCAGTGCCGTTTCCAGTTGCGAATTCCCCTCCTGGTGGGCAAGACAGAAACCAGGCCGGAACCAGTCTGCGCGGTTCCGGCAGGCATTGCTGCGGTGGAAGCAAGTGGCGGGTGAGAAGTCATGCAAGTTAAGAGACTCATCGAACTCCTCGAACGATTTGATCCGGAGGCGGAAGTCCGTCTTTCGGTGGCATCGGCAGACCGGGTGATCGCCACGCACGAAAACGTTTGGGTGGCCGACTATGGCGGCGGGCCACAGCTGAACGCCGTGTCAGACCTGCGGGGATTTCACGTGTACGTGGGCTTGGGCGTGGACCAGGCGGTGACGAGAGTTCCGTCGTTCCCGTTCGATCCGTCGCGTCGCGACACGGAGCCAGAGCAGGCCGACGTGGACTTGGGCGTCTATGAGAGCCAGGAGATGCTCGCCAAAGTCCGTGACTTCTACAACTACCACCGCCGGCCCGGCAAGCCGTTGACATATCCCGAATTCAACTACGCGAACTGGATCGCCCCCCGAACAACTTCGGGACAATACAACCAGCACGTGGCGGAAATTCTCCGAGAAAGGCTGCTGAAGGAGTAAGCATCGCGTCCGCGGCAAGACGATGCAAGCCGCCATCGACGAGGCCTGCGCCCGTCCGCCGGACGAGGCGCAGGGCGAGCGGTTGAAGCTGCTCAACCCGTTGATCGACGTCTGCGAAGCGATGAGTTATGCGCACTCGCGCGGCGTGGTGCATCGCGATCTGAAGCCCGACAACATCATCCTGGGCGAGTTCGGCGAGACGATCATCCTGGACTGGGGCTTGGCCAAGGTGCAACGCGAGTGGCAATCCGAATACCCGGACGACGCGAGCCCAGGAACCACGCGCCTGGGGCCGGCGATGGCGGGCATGACCGTGGACGGCGAGATCCTGGGTACCCCTGCCTTCATGGCGCCGGAACAGGTCGATTCGCGGTTTGGCGAGGTCAACGCGCGCACCGACGTCTATGCCCTCGGCACCATCCTCTATGACCTTCTCACCGGGGTTCTGCCCTACCAGGGAGACATCGCCGTGATGCTTGCTCGTGTCGGCGACAGGCGCCCGTCGCCTTCGCCGCGCGAGCGGTCGGGCAGCCTCCCGCTGGAACTGGTGGCGATCTGCGAAAAGGCCATGAACAAGGACCAGGGCGAGCGGTTCGAGCACGCGGGGTGCATGGCGGAACAGCTTCGCGCCTACCGCGACGGCCGCGTGGTGAGCGTCTACGCCTATTCGCCGCGAGAACTCTTCCGCCGTTTCGTCGCCCGCAACAAGACCATGCTCCTGGCCGGACTGGTGGCGGTCCTCGCCCTGCTGATCGGCGCCGGCCTGGCGGTGCATTGGGCGCTGCGTGCCGATGCGGCTCGGCAGCGGGTGATCGAGGAGCACGGCCGGGCGGAACGGGCCCGCATGCGAGCCGAACAGGCGGTGGAGGGCGTTGCCGGCCTGGCCAACGACCTCCAACGGATTGCCGATCAGACGGCCGCCAGTCTGAACGAGAGCCTGGAACGTTTGGCGGACGCCTTGCGCGTGACGGCCGAGGCGATCAGTGAGGACGATTTGACCGATCGCGCCGTCATGCGCCCGTACCTGGCCGCCCTGCGAAAGCGTCTCCCTCAATGCGAGAGCTTCTGGACGGTCACGCCGCCGGGCATCCTCGCTGCCGTCGAGCCGCAGAGCTAAGAAAAATCACTGGGCACGGATGTGACGCACCAGGAACACATCCGCTGGGTCTTCCAACACCAGAAGCCCGTCTTCAGTCGGATTTTCCAGCTGGTCGAAGAGGAAAACAGCTACGCGGTCTCGTTGCAGGTGCCTGTGTTTCGCGGCGACAGCATGGTCGGCACGCTGGCCACCGTCCTCCGCCCGGATCGCGTGATCCCTGTCCTGATCCCTGAACCGTTGCGGTTGGACAAGGCCGCGCGGCTCTGGTGCATTCAAGAAGATGGGTACGTGTTGTACGACAACGACCTGAACCAGGTCGGGACGTATCTGTTCAAGAACCAGACCTGCAGCGTGACTTCACCGTGCTCGTCCGTCGTGCCGCGTTGCGCCCGCAACAGGCTTTCGCCCTCTTTGCAGCGCAGCACCATCGCGCCGGGCAAGGGGCGCGTCTTCACGCCGCCGGGCACTGCCTCCAGCACCAGGCCGAGGAACACCAGCGGCGGAGGCACAACCGGCGGCGCAAGCGGCACGAGCGTCAGATTCACAACGGTGTACCGCCCGCGGAACACGTCGCACGGTCTGCTGCGTGCGGGCCGATAGCCTTCGGCCCGGGCCAGCACGCGGTAGCGTCCTTCGACCAGGCTGCGCATGTAGCGGCCTTGGGCGTCCGCCACCAAGGGCGGACCCGCCGCTGGGCCGGGGCCGAAGGGAATGATCTGCACCTGGATCTGCGGCCCTGAACCGGCGGTCGGACGAGGCCCGGCCAGGCGCACCGTGCCGCGGATGCCCTGATCGCTGGGCGGCTCAATCGCCTCCCGCGCAAGCACGAAGTCGCGCTCGGTCGTCTGGCCCGCGGTGATCGTAATCGGCTGCGGATCGACAAGCGTGGCAAATCCGGACGCGGCGATCGACGCGCGGAACGTGCCGGTCGGCAGTTCGACGGAGTAAGATCCCAACGGCTGGTCCGGCCGAGCTTGCCGCTGGCTGCAGAGCGAACACGCGCCCGTGGACGCCCGGACCGGCCGCCGATGCGGCGCCGGCGAGCGGCAGTCGGCAGCCGGGGCGGGAAGCGTGCCGCTGTACTCCGTCTGCCCCAGCGGCACGGTTTCACTGAGGACGACGGCGCCGAACGGCAGGTTTCGATCGGGATAGACCTCCTGCAAGGCCATCGCCAGATGATCGATGCCGGCGGTGTCGCCCGACACGGTCCAGGCGATGGTCACGGGTCCGCTCACATTCCAGCCTTGGGTAATGCGGACGTTTTCGATCTGGAGCGGCGGGATCAGGCGGATGGCCTCCAACGACAGGCGATCCATGTCGACTTCTTCGCTGTCGTACACGACGCGGCCGTCCACTTCGACCAGCAGTCGCTGCGGATGCCAGCGATCCGGGGCGTCGGCGTACGGGAACGGGTTGGCCAACATGCCCAAGGCGTAGCCGCGCAGATCGGCGGCCGCCAGCGGACCCGCCAACAGGTCCAACTCGAACAACTGCGGGCCGAACGAAGCATTCAGCGGCGCCAACGGCGAGCTGAGTGGGTACTTCTTGCCGCCCGTGCGGAAATAGACGGCTGTCCGTCATCTGGCCGATTGAGCAAAACCCGATTTTCCCCTGCTTACCAACGGACGTCTTACTTCTCGACACAGCCGGCTCCGCTCACGTCGATCGGCCTGATGCCCAACCCGCGGGTCGGACTGTCCGGCGCGAATCGTACTGTGCCGCTCTCGTAGTCCGTCAGCTTCGGGTCCGCCACGAGCCAGCCGGCCCCCGATTTGATCGGCAGCGTGCCGGTCTGCCGGTAGGCTTCCAACTGGACCCCCTCGACTTTGCCCGACTTGCTCAGCACGACGTTGCCCACCGCCTCGGAAATCCCCTCCGGCCGCGTGATGCGAATCGCGCCGCCGGCGACGATCACGTTCTTCTCCAGGCGGTAGTCCGAGGATCGCGGGAACGTCAGCGTGACATCGCCGTCGCAGACGAAGACGTTGTTCCGCAGCGTGTTCTTGCGGGCCATGTGGTTGTGCGACGGCCGGGCCACGTGCATGCTCAGATTGTCCTCGACCACGCAGTCCTCGGCCTGCTCGTCCAGGTAGTACGCGGAGGCCCCGTAGCCACCGGTGTCGACGATGTCGTGGACGTAGTTGCCGCGGAGGACCACGCGTTTGCAGAAGGTGATGTAGATGCCGGCTCCGTCGTGCAGCACCTGCATAGCGGCGTAGATGCGGTTGTGTTCGATACGGTGGTCGTCGCCGCCGCAAGCGATGGCCGTGTACGGCGTGTCGTGGACGGTGTTGTGCTCGATGCGGCATGTCTGGCCATCGCGTCCGCCGCCCCAGACGGCGATCCCGCTGGGATAGATCCGTCCGACATGGTGAACGAAGAAGGTGCTTTCCTCAGCGGCCGGATTGGCGGAAGCAGCCAGCGCGATCGCAATCGCGATCGCCGTCGTGCAGATGCTTCGTTTCCATTTCATCGGGATCGTCCTCCATCAACGGGAAAAGGGACGCGGCTATTCTACCGGATACCGATCATCGCTGATAGAATCCTGACGGGGCCTGGTGGGCGGATGCCCCATGCTACGGAAGATCGCCGAATTCGGAGAGTGACCACCGATGCGACTAGCCTGGATGACAGACGTGCATTTGAACTTCCTCGACCCCCTGGGCCGACGCCGGTTCCTGGAGAAGGCACGGGATCAGGCCGATGCATTCGTCATCAGCGGGGACATCGCTGAGAGCCCCAGCATCGCCGGCGTTCTGCAGCAGATGGGGGACGTGCTGCGAAAGCCCGTCAACTTTGTTTTGGGCAACCACGATTTCTACCGCGGTTCGATCGGCAGGACCCGGTTTGAAGTCGCCGAACTGGCTCGCGAACGGGAATTCCTTACGTACCTGACGGCCGCCGGCGTCGTGGAACTCTCGCCCCAGACGGCACTGGTCGGTCACGACGGCTGGGCCGATGCCCGACTGGGCGATTTTGCCGGTTCGGACGTGGTTCTCAACGACTACTTCCTGATCGACGAAGTGCGCAAGTTGAAAGGCGATTTTGACCTGGACAAGCCGGCACTGCAGGAAGCCCTGAACGTCCTTGGCGACGAGGCGGCCCGGCACTTCGAGGTCGTCCTCCAGCAAGCCGTTGCCCGATACCCATCGGTCATCGCCGTGACCCATCCGCCACCCTTTAAGGAGGCCGCTTGGTACAACGGCAGGCACTCGGGCGACAACTGGCTTCCCCACCTCACCTGCAAAGCCGCCGGTGATTGCATGCGACGAACGATGGAGGCGAACCCGCAATCCCGGCTCCTCGTTCTGTGCGGCCACACGCACGGCAGCGGCGAGGCCCAGATCGCGGACAACCTGCAGGTCCTGACGGGAGCGGCAGAATACGGAGATCCGCAGATCCAACGAGTGTTCGATATCCGATAACGGCGAGTGGGACCCAAGAAGCCTGGCTTTTTCGCAATAGCCGGGCTTCTCGACGGCAGCTAGAGCACCTTGACGTAAATCACCTTGCCGTCGTTCGGGGCGTAGAAATCCTCCAGCACTGCCTCACAGCGGAACTGGAAGTGTTCGTAGAAGGCGCGGGTCGGCTGGTATTGGGGGCGGCTGGAGGTGTCGAGGTACAGACGCCGCCCGCCAGCCGCTCGGATCAAACGCTCGGACTCTTCCAGTAGGATCCGGCCGTACTTCCGGCCCTGGCAGTCGCGATCGACGACGATCCAGTACAGGTCGTAGCTGGCCACCGTGGCGGGGATCGGTCCGTAGCAGGAATAGCCCACGGTGCGGCCGTCGAGTTCGGCGAACACGAAGTAGTAGCTACTGGCCTCGCCTTTGGCCAGCCGTTCATCGACCAACTCGACGGCCACGTCGACTTCGGCGGCCGAGAAGAAGCCCGTCGACTCGACGATCTCACGGACGTGCTGGCGGTCCTCCGGCAGTACTTGGTAGCGGAAACTTACGGGGAACAGTGAAGGTTTCGTGTCAGTGTCTAAGTCGGTCATTTGGTCATCTTGTTCCTGGCAGGGCCAACGCATCGCTCACGATCCGGGCAATTGCTTCTTCGTAGCGGATCCCGGCACGATCCAGGGCCGCGGCGAATCCCGCGTCGGGCGACAAGCAAGGGTTTGCGTTCACTTCCAGAATCCAGGGCCGGCCATCCTGATCGACGCGAAAATCCACTCGGCTGTAGCCGCGCAGGGCGAATAAGTGCCAGCACGCTACTGCTATTTGGCCGATCTGTTTCAACAACGCGGCGTCGTGGGGCGGAAAGTCGAACCGGCGGGGAGTGTTCAGGTATTCAAAAGAGTCCTCCTCCCATTTCGCTCGATAACCTACCAGACGCGGCTTGTCCGCCGGAAATGCCGAGAAGTCGATCTCTGCGGGGGGCAGTACCTGGCAGCCGCCGGCGTGCACCAGCAACGAAATGTTGAACTCGCGGCCATCGATGAACTGCTCCGCGAAACAGGGACGCTGCAGGGCTTTGCGGAATCCGACCAAGTGACGCTGCAGGTCGGCTTCATCCACGACCGTGACCAGCGAGTGTTCATCCAAACCGATGGAAGCGTGCTCGGAGATGGCTTTGATCACAAAACGGGTGCCGGCCTGGATCGCGCCGGCGGCGCGATCTGTCGCCAGGAAACTCCCGATCTCTCGCGTGCCCGATCGCCACACGGGTGTCGGCAACCCGGCTTGGCTCAACCGCTCCTTGGCCAGCACCTTGTGATTCGTCAGCCAGACCGCCTCGGTTGGCGACCCCGTGTAGGGTACGTTCATTCTGTCCAGCAGGGCCGGCACGAGAGACATCAGCGAGTCGGAACCGTCCAGCGATTCGACCAGATTGAAAACAACATCGGGCTGCAGGTCCCGCAGGCGGCGCTGCAGCGACAGCAGATCCAAATCGCACTCGATGGCGACACTTCGGTGGCCCAAACCATCCAGCGCGGCCGTGACCGCCGCGACCTGGACCAGCACATCGCGGTCGGACGCTGACGCGTCGGAGGCGACTCGGTTGTGAAGAATGGCGATTTGCACGGTGGGTGGCGTCTGAGTCCATGTGGGCGGCCAAAGTTGCCTAACCAACGCGGCCTTCGGCCGCAACCAAACGAATTCAATACGTCGAACAAGAGGAAACAGAGAGAACAGAGGTCCCTTTTCCTCTGTTACCTCTGTTTCCTCCTGTTCAAAATGCGCGCAAGAAAACAAGAATTCGGGAACCAGTAATACGTACGACTGACGCAAACACAGCTACCGGACTCGGCTCCGGGCCGAATCCACGAGCCGGCCGATGAGCGTCTGGTAGGGCATGCCTACCGCCGTGGCGATCATCGGCAGATCGGAATGGAACGGGTGCAAGCCGGCCAAGGGGTTGCACTCGATGAAGCTCGGCTGTCCAGCGGCGTCGGATCGCAGGTCGATACGGCCTCCGTCCCGGCACCCCAGCGCCCGCCAGGCAGCCAACGCAACCTCCTCTGCCCGCCGGACTTCTTCCTCCCGGCTGGCCCAGACCGGGCGATACTCGACCAATTCCTCGCATTTTTCTTTGTTGACATACGAATAGGCATCGGGCTCCGCCGCCTGCAACAGCACGATTTCCAGCGTTCCCAAGACCGTCGCCGCCGGCCCCGTGCCCAGCAAACCGACCGTAAACTCGCGGCCGGGGAGGAACGTTTCGACGAGCACCGGCTGTCGGAATTGCTCCAACAAGCTGCGGCAAACCCGCTCCAGGGCTTCCTGATCCCGAATCTTGGACGCCGGGCCCACGCCCTTGCCCGTGCCTTCGGCCACCGGCTTGGCAAAGGCAGGAAACGGCAGGCGGATCGCCGCGATGTCCTCCGGACGCTGGACCAGGGCAAAGTCCGGCGTCGGCACTCCGGCATCGCGGACCACCAGCTTGGTCACGCCCTTGTGCAGGCACACCCCCATCACCAGCGGATCGGAAAACGTGTACGGGATATCGTACACGTCCAGAATCGCCGGCACTTGGGATTCGCGGGCCGCGCCGCCGTGCAGGCCCTCGGCGATATTGAACACCAATTCCCAGCGGTCGCCCCGCCCCAACCGTTCGATCAGCCGCTTGGCTGTGCCGATGCGGTCCGTCTCGTAGCCCAGGCCTCGGAGAGCGTTTTCGAGGGCGTCGATCGTGTCGGGACGGTCGAATTCGGCGGTCTCTTCCTCGCCGTAGCCAGCGGCTAGATATTCGACTCGCAAGTCGTAGGTCAGTCCGATGCGCAACAGTTGGACGCCTCCTGCTCCCTTAGAGCCGGGTCCTTCGCAGGTCGCTACATGACCGGATCCGGATACCGATACGTGTGACCCTCGTAGTTGCGGATCAGCAGATCGCCGGCGTCGCGACCAACGACGTAGTTCGGCTGCAAGGGGATCTTTCCGCCGCCGCCGGGCGCGTCGATCACGTACGTTGGCACCGCGTACCCCGTGGTATGCCCCCGCAGGCCCTCGATAATCTCCAGACCTTTGGAAACCGAGGTGCGGAAGTGGGACGAGCCCGAAATGGGGTCGCACTGGTACAGGTAATACGGCCGGACACGCATCAGCAACAGCTTGTGGATCAACTGTTTCATCGTCTCCACATTGTCGTTAACACCTTTGAGCAGAACGGTTTGGGAGCCAAGCGGAATCCCGGCGTCCGCCAACCGCGTGCAGGCCGTGTGAGCTTCCGGCGTACACTCGTCGGGATGCGTGAAATGCAGGCTGATCCACAAGGGGTGGTACTTGCGCAACGTGCGGCACAACTGCGGAGTGATTCGCTGCGGCAGCACTGCTGGCACCTTGGTCCCGATCCGCAGAAACTCCACGTGGGGAATCGCCCGCAGGTTGCTCAAAATCCAATCCAGCCGGTCTTCGGCCAACGTCAACGGATCGCCGCCGGAAACCAGCACGTCGCGGACGCTGGGCGTGCGGCGAATATAGTCAAAAGCCATCTGCAGCCGCTTCTCGTTCGACACGATTTCGCCGTGCCCGACCACCCGCGACCGGGTGCAGTAGCGGCAATAAGTCGAGCAGAAGTCGTGCGCCAGCAGCAGGACCCGATCCGGATAGCGATGCACCAGCCCCGGCACCGGGCTGTGTCCGTCCTCGCCCAGGGGATCATCCGCTTCGCCCGGCGCACGGTAAAACTCCGCGGACGTCGGGATGACGGTGCGTCGCACGGGCTGCTGCGGATCATGCCGCGAGACCAGGCTCATGTAATAAGGAGTAATCCCGACCGGCAGCATCTGCCCGCGTTCGGCCAGGGCCTCGCGTTCGTCGGGCGCCAGAACCAGCATTTGCTCCAACTGCTCCAGCGCCCGAATCCGATGGCGTATCTGCCAACGCCAATCGTTCCACTCCCGGTCGGCAACCTGGGGAAAGAATGCCTTGCGGAAAGCCCTCGTCGCAGGCGTGGTTGTGGGACGGCGAACAGTGACGGATCTGCCGGGATCGTCCAGCGTAGTGATCCGACCGGCCAGCCGCTTGGAGCCGTTCGAGCGAGGAGGGGTGATGAGTAGGAGGAGTTGGGGACCACAGCGTCGCTGTGGTGGGGGCTCTTCGTCGCTGCTCGACGAGAACGTCGCTTCGACACATTCCGTAGTCGTCATGTTGAGTCTTCCATAAACCAGAAACAGCCTTCGAAGGGTTCTGTAACGGCAATTCCCTTCGCCGGGCAAAACAGTACAAAAATTCTTTTCGCAAATCAAGTGCCAACGGCTGCCTCTACGTCTGATTCCGCGAGAATCGCGGAGATGAGCGGCGATCTGCCTGTAGTGGCCGCCAACGTCCGACCCAGTTGCGACCATTGAGCATTTGCATCGGCGAGCGCATTGGGCAATCGTTAACCAGTTTGGATAGTTTCTTCTGCATCGCACCATCCGTTGCGACGGCGCGGCGGTTGAGCTAGCCTGACGCAAGTTCGTGTGCTGGATTGCCGGTGAGAGGATGCTCCGCGAGAACCCCGGCAATTCGGGAGACAGGACCGGAAGACGCGCGATCGGCTGGCGGTGTGGACTCGGGGCTGCGGTGACGACTGACCTTGAACGACTGGAGATGGCCGCGAACACAACGGGGATTATCTGTGGACGGAGCAGACCTACGGGGACTTTGTTCTGGAACTGGAATTCAGAATCACCGAACGGGCCAACAGCGGCGTGTTCCTTCGGACGTCCGACCGTGGCGATCCGGTCTACACCGGCATCGAAGTTCAAGTGGCCAATTCCTACGGGTTAACAAGCTGAGGCAAAGGAAACTGGGCGGGCACCATGTACGACTGCCTGGCCCCGGCGAAAAACACGGTCCGACCGCCCGGACAATGGAACCAGTACCGGATCACTTGCCGAGGCAGCCGAATCTCGGTCGTCCTGAACGGGGAGCAAATCGTCGATATGGACTTGGACCAGTGGACCACCGCGAACCAGAACCCGGATGGGACCAAGAACAAGTTGAGTACTGCACCAACGTGATCTTCCACCGCCGCGTGAGCTTGAGTCGGCTCCACGACCGGCTGTTGGATTT